>Ga0137367_10002236_pt1 | contig 15469 bp, 10 predicted proteins | sample SagtaG_14_FD_104939 | JGI IMG/M metagenome (GOLD analysis project Ga0137367, IMG submission 104939) | Vadose zone soil microbial communities from Sagehorn Ranch, Mendocino, California, USA - Sage1_L_80_16 metaG | ecosystem: Environmental > Terrestrial > Soil > Vadose zone | place: USA... | reverse complement strand
GTTAGCCCTAGAACTGCTGGTCTGGAACCGCTGGTCTGGCGTTGGAGCTGTCCCTGAATCGGTCGCCGGTCGCGCGGCTCACCGTCAGACCGACGGCGGCTTGATGATGACAAGACCGTCAGCCGGCGGCGGCCGATGTTGCGGAGCCGATGCGGAATGCTGCCCTGGAAGGTCGCGGCATCGCCGGCCCGCAGGTCGATGACCGCGTCGCTGAACTCGAGCGCGCCACGCCCGGTGATCACGACCAGGCATTCCTCGCGGGCATGGCTGAGCAGCTCGCGAGCCGAGTCCTGGCCTGGATCCATGCTGACTTCCATGACTTCCAGCTGGCCTTGCACCGACGGGCTCAGCAGCTGGTAGCGCGCCCCTGACCACGGCCTGCCGATGGTAATCCGGTCCGTGTGCCAGACTACCTTGACCGCCTCTGACTCGACCGGCAGAAATAACCTGAATACCGGTATCTCAAGCGATGCGGCTAGCTTGCGCAGGGTGGCTACTGAGGGCTGGACGGCGCCCGATTCGATCTGGCTGATCGCGGCGGCACTGACTCCAACCTTGCGGGCGAGCGAGGCGATGGTCATCCGCCGCCGCTCGCGCTGGCGCGTACCGCGCTGCCGAGGTCCGCTGAGTCGTGTCTGACGCCAGCGCGAGCAGTGTCCTCGACCATAGATGGCCTTCTGGCCCACCTGCAGGCCCAGCAAGAGCATCGCGACCAGGGCGCGCCGGATCGAACAAGCGTAGGTTCGGCAACTGCAAGCGCTGCCCGGGGCAGCCGAAGCCGCGAGCGCAGCGGCTCCAGGCTCGTCTGCCGCGCCGTGCCCGGCGCCATCAACGGCAAGAGGGACTGACGTGCACAAGCAAGACCACAGGGACCGCGCAATCCCGGCCGCCGTCATCGTGGTGGTGTTCTTCGTCGCGATCCTGGTCGCCGCGCTGATCTGGCTGGCGGCGAGCTGAGGCGGCCACCTGATCAAGGGTGAGCGCCTGGTCGTTGTCACCACGGCCCTTACTTTTGACGACTCATGCCGGCCGGCATTTCCGGCCGGAGTGCCAGTGCGGGCGCGGCGGCACCCACCACGGCATCGCCTGGCCGGTACGGGTCTCCTGCGTGCTGGCCGCGCCGCCGGGCGGCCCACCCGGGACCGCGCGAGGACTGCAAGAGGTACCGGCCCAGCGGGGCACGGGTCATCCTCCAGGCTGCCAGCCGCGGCGGGCGGCGCCTCAGAACCCGCTACCTCGGCGCCGTCAAGGACAACGCCTGGCTCAAGCACCGCGCCGACGCCGTAGCTGTCTGGTATGCGGCCGGCCGGATCGCACATGACCAGGCCTGCCGCGCGCGAGCTCGGCGAGTCCGGCGCGTATTCGCCTGATCCAGTTGCAGGCATTGCCGTGGCCGCTAATGATCCGCATGCACAGCGCGGGCGATGCCGACCACTCGTGGCGCTCTCACATGTTGCGTGCACGGCTCCGGAAGGGGCAGCCGCGTACTCCTTTGACCTGGGCAAACGTGCTTGATCGGAGTCATGGCGGGGCGTCACCGGGGTTAGCGGGGCCGGTCTGCTGCCGGGCACTGCGGGGCTGCCGGCGGCGTCCGGCCGCCTGTCTAGGTGATCGTGGCCGCGGTCATGCGCCCGGCCGGACAGGACGTCCCCCCGGGGCGGGTTCTCCGGAGCCCTGCGATGACGCCTGGTGTGCCGGCCGAAGGAACCCGGCGAGTGCCGATCCCCACGCCCGCGCCCGGTCGCGTTCCCCCGCACTCGGCGGCCCCAGCATGTTCTCCACCAGAAACCCCTCCGGGCGGGTGATCACCTCATAGCCGTGGTCTTCCAGGCTCCGCGCGATAAGCCGGGCGGCGCTGCCGGGGAACAAGGTGGTCAGCCTGGTATCGAACGCCGCCGCCCGGCGGCGACCTGGCGCCTGGGCAGGGCCGCCAGCCACTCCCGCACCCCGGGACCGGCCGGGTGTTTCCCCGCCGCCTGGCGGGGACGGCGCCCGCCGGCCCGCTCCTGATACTGGCACACTATGCGCCGGCTGCGCTGCGAGCTCATCCCCAGAAAGTGCGTCGGCCCGCCCACCACGAGCAGATCCACCTGGCCGAGGGCGGGCCCGGCATCCACCACCGGCCTGCAGTCCACCGCCGCGCCCGGTGCCGCGGCCCGCAGGCCTTCCGCGACCGCCTCGGCTACCTCCCGGGTGCTGCCGAACAAGCTCTCATACACCACGGTGGCTCGCATCACGGGTCACTCCATTCCGTGAGCCTTCTCCCCGGGAGCAGGAAGAGAACAGGTACTCCTACCCGCTGGCCCGCGTGCTACACACCATGACCACGTGCCGAGCCTGGGACGGGTGCGGGCTTCCCCGGCGGGACTCGGCCGGCGGCGGCGCCGCTAGCTGCCCGGCCTCCCCGGCCAGTAACGCCGCCAGATGGGGATGTGCCGGACGCTGCCCCGAGCAGCGAGCGCCGTCATCTCAGGGTCGCGCAACGCTGCGACCTGGCGAAGGAGCCGACCAGAGCACGGGCCGCCTGGCGGCCCAGGCCTGGATCCATGCCGATGGTCCACCCGCGAATATCTGGCGCGTCAATGAGCCGGTGCAGGCGCCTGAAGTCGAACGCACATGCGGGCCGCTGCGGGCGCGTTCACGTTCCCGGGTCTGGGCGGGTTGCGGCTTTGTGACTGCCGAGCGTGATACCGGGTCCAGCCTGATGAGGGATCGCCTGATGCGCCGCCCTTCTGCCACCGACAAGGATCCGCCATCGGGGCCGCCGCCCCGGTGACCACGTTCGATCCGCGCTGACCCGCTTTCGGCCCCGGTCAAGACAGGCACGCGCCGCCGCATATCAGCGGCCCGTCCGGGCATCAGGAGCCGGCAGCCTCGCTGGCCGCCTGCAGCGCGGTCACCGCCGCATCGGCAGCCGCCCGTGCGGTCAGCGCGCTGGTGTGGGCCCGGTCGATGTCGCCAAGGGCGACGCAGTCGAACGCCACCCGGGCGTCATGCGCCGCCGCCTCAAGCTCCCGCGCAACAGCAAACGCGCAGCGGCGACCACGTGGACCGGCTGCGACTATCTGTGGAGTCCGAGGCCGCCGCGGTCGATGGCCAGGACGACTCGCTGCCACCCCGGTCGGTGCAGCGGGGCTGGGGGGCGGCCGGGGCCGGGGCGGGGCCGGTCATGGACAGGCGACGTGTCGCGTATTTACTATGGCCGAAGCCCTGCGGCTGTGGTCGAGGGACTTAGGGAGATGGCATTCCTTGCTATGGAGTGCGGCTGAACTGGCGAAACGCACACCCAGTGCGACGTGGACGACGCCGGAGCCCCCCTTCTCTTGGCCGCGATGCCTCCCTCACTCGCGAGGCCTCCTTGACTGGCGAGGTTGCCGCTGGGCCGCCAGGGCACCGCCCGATAACGGACCCCGCCTCCGCCGCCGCATGAGGGTTGCGCGGAGGCCCTCCAATCGTGCCTGAGGAAGGGAGGCGATAAGAGGTCAGGAAACCGTGTGGAACCCGGAGCTGATCCAATCGAACTGGAGGGATCATGCGATCACGGCTCCTGGTCGCGCTGACGGGCACCGCCGCATTAATGGCGGGCGTCATCGCGGCTACCTCTCCCGCAGTTGCCACATCCGGCACCCCGCCGGCCATCCCCGGCACGTCCAGCAACTTCCAGCTGGTAGGCCGCAATCCGCTGTACCACCGGGGGATGAACGCGGCGCCAGCGATTTTCGGAAACTACCTTTACGTCGGCAACCGCAGCGACGGCTCCAGCACCTGCCCTGATGGCAGCACCGGGTGCACTCACGTGCACCCAGGCATATTGATCCTCAACATCGCCGACCCCAGCCAGCCCGACATCGTCGGGGAGATCGGGCCCCCGTTCGCGGGCAACGTCGGCATCACCACCCGTGAGCTGCGGGTGTGGCCGCAGCAGAAGCTGCTGATGGTGATGACCTTCCGGTGCAGCCACGTGATCCACGCCTGCCCGGCGGGCAACGACACCCAGTTCCCGTTCAACTTCGAGTTCTTCGACCTCACCGACCCGGTGCACCCCAGGTTCATCGAGAGTTATGTGCCGACCTCGGCAGCCGGGCTGAAGGTGAAACCGCACGAGATGTTCTTGTGGACCGATCCCAACAACGCCAACCGCGCGCTGCTGTGGATCTCCACGCCCACCATTTCAGCGGACCCCGCCATCCCGAACATGATGGTCGTGGACATCAGCCAGGTGCCCGGCGGAGGCCCGGTAAAGGAAGTTGCCGAAGGCAACTGGAACGACCTGTATCCGGGAACCGGCCAGACCAACTATCCCTTCGACCCGACCAGCCCAACCGGGTGCGGGCCCTACGACTGCAACCTGATCACCCACTCCATGGCACCCACCGTCGACGGGAAGACCACCTTCCTGGCGCAAGAGGCCGGGCAGTTCCTGGTGCTGGACACCAGTTCGGTGGTCAACGCGCCCAGCCCGCCCACCTCGGTCATCGATCTGCATAATGACCTGCTCACCGACCCGGTGAACCGGCCGGTGTGGGAGCAGACGCCGCTCGACCCGGCCGCCGTCCCGGCCAATTGCTTCAAGACGTGCCCGAACGGGCACTCGGCGGTCCCCATCCCGGGCACGCATTACGCCCTGACCACCGACGAGGTCTATGGCACCTTCACCGACCCGAGCTTCGGCTGCCCGTGGGGGTGGGTGCGGATCATCGACGTCGCCGACCCCGCGCATCCCACGATCGTGGGCGAGTACAAGATCGCCGAGGACCAGCCGTCGTTCTGCGGCAGCACCCGCGACGACGCGCTCACCGAGCAATTCACGAGCTATTCCTCCCACAACCCCACCGTGCTGCCCGACCTCGCCCTCGTGGACTGGCACTCGGGCGGGATACAGGCCATCAACCTGTCGGACCCGGCCAACCCGGCCCAGGCCGGCTTCTTCTTGCCCAAGCCGCTGAACAAGGTGGCGCTGGAGGACCCGGCGCTGAGCCGCGGGCCCAACAAGGTGGTGTTCTGGAGCTACCCGATCATCCGAAACGGGCTGATCTACGCCATCGACATCCGCAACGGCCTGTACGTGCTCCGGTACACCGGCCCCCACGCCAGCGAAGTCGCCGGCATCTCATTCCTCGAAGGGAACTCCAACCTCGGCGACGCCGCGAGGCTCGCCGCTCCCTAACCTCATTCAGGACCGGGAGGGGCGGTGCGCCGACGCCTCGGCGCACCGCCCTGCGGCGCGCACCGCCGTCCAGGCGCCGCGCCCGTGCGCTCGGAGCTGGTGGACGGCATCAACCGGATTTTGCGCTACGTCACGTGGGCGATCCCGCCGGTGGCCGTGCTGCTGGTCATCAGCCAGATCCACGGCCGTCAGGCGGTGCGGGAGGCCGCCAGCGGGACGGTCGCGGCGCTGGTCGGCATGGTCCCCCAGGGACTGGTGCTGCTGACCAGTGTCGCCTTCGGCGTGGCCGCGGTCACGCTCGCCCGGCGCCGGGTGCTGGTGCAGCAGCTTCCCGCGGTCGAGGGCCTGGCCCGGGTGGACGTGGTGTGCCTGGACAAGACCGGCACCCTCACCGACGGCACCATCGCGTTCGGCAGCCTGATCCGGCTCGACGGCCAGGCGCCGGCCGAGGCGGCGCTGGGGGCGCTGGCCGGCGACGAGAACCGCAACGCGACGCTGGCCGCGATCGGGCAGGTCTTCTCGCCGCCGGGCGGGTGGCCGCGGCAGGCAGCCGTGCCGTTCTCGTCGGCGCGCAAGTGGAGCGCGGCCAGCTTCGCCGGCCACGGCACCTGGGTGCCGGGGGCACCCGAGATCGTGCTGCCCGGCGGCCAGCGGGACCAGCTGTCGCAGGCCGCCGGGCTGGCCGCCAGCGGCCGGCGCGTCCTGGTGCTGGCGCGCGCCGCGGGCCCGGTGGACGGCGAGTGGCTCCCGCAGGGCCTGCGGGCGGCGGCCTTCGTCCTGCTCACCGAGCGGCTGAGATCCGACGCCGCACAGACTATCGCCTACTTCGCGGCGCAGGGCGTGGCGCTGAAAGTGATCTCCGGGGACAGCCCGCTCACCGTCAGCGCCGTCGCGGCGCGCGCCGGCCTGCCCCACGCCGGCAGGCCGGCCGATGCGCGGGATCTGCCCGAGGACCCCGGCGCGCTCGGCGCCCTGCTGGAGGAGCGCTCGGTCTTCGGCCGGGTCACCCCGCAGCAGAAACAGGCGATGGTCACCGCCCTGCAGGCCCGCGGCCACACGGTGGCGATGACCGGCGACGGCGTCAACGACGTGCTGGCGCTCAAGCTCGCCGATATCGGCATCGCCATGGGCTCGGGCGCGCCGGCGACCAAGGCGGTCGCCGAACTGGTGCTGCTCGACAGCCGGTTCGCCACCCTGCCCAGCGTCGTCGCCGAAGGCCGCCGGGTGACGGCCAACATCGAACGCGTCGCCAACTTGTTCATCACCAAGACGGTCTGGGCGACGCTGCTGGCGGTAGCCGCCGGCGCCACGCTGCTGCCCTACCCGTTCCTGCCCCGCCACCTCACGATCATCGACACCCTGGCCATCGGCGTGCCGGCCTTCTTCCTCGCGCGCGCGCCGAACACGCGCCGCTACCTGCCCGGGTTCACCGGCCGGGTGCTGCGCTTCGCCATCCCGGCCGGCAGCATCATCGCCGCGGCCACACTCGCCGCCTACGCCCTGGCCCGGGCGCGCGGCCTGCCGCTGGTCCAGCAGCGCACCGCCGCCACCCTGGTCACCCTCATCCTCAGCCTGTGCGTGCTGATCCTGCTCGCCGCCCCGCTGACCTGGCGCAAGATCGTCCTAGTAGGCGCGGTACTGGCCGGCTTCGCGCTGCTGTTCCCGGTACCCGCGGTGCGCCGCTTCTACGCGCTGCAACTACCGCGCAGCGGGCTCGGCGCCACGCTGGCCGTCGCCGCACTAGGCGCCGCCGCGCTCGCGGTCTTCTGGGTCCTCTCCCGCCGGCGTGGCCGCGGACCGCCCCCGGTGGTCCGCGGGTGACGGCCGGAAGGTGAGCCCGGACCCGGGGCCCTCACGGGCACCGCCACGGCGAGACATCCTGGAAATGAAGTCCCGGCACAGGCTCGTGCTCGTCGTTCACCGCCCCGGGCGCGGTGCCGCACCCGGCGCGGCGCATCAGCCGGGCCACCCGCTGACACCCGTGCCGGCGGCCGCGGCGGCGCGGATCCGCGCGAGTCCACGGCGGCCCTTGGTGCCCGGCCCGCCCCCTGGAACCGCGGTCGGTCAGGTGCTGGCCCTCGGTCAGATGGCGAAGCGGATGATGCTGGCGGCGCCGAGGGCGAGGCAGTAGATGGCGAATGGGGTGAGGGTGCGGGTCTGGAAGTAGCGCAGCAGGAACCGCACTGAGAGGTAGGCGGTGATGGCGGTGACCACGACGCCGAGCAGGATCTGGCCGTGGATGTGCGCGCCGGCGGTTCCGGCCAGGGAGGGGAGCTTGAGGACCCCGGCGGCCAGGATCGGGGGGGTGGCGAGCAGGAACGCGAACCGGGCGGCGTCTTCGTGGTCCAGGCCGCGCCACAGGCCGCCGGCCATGGTGACCCCCGAGCGGCTGATCCCGGCGAACAGGGCGGTGATCTGCGCCAGCCCGACGTAGAGGCTGTCGCGGAACGACAGCCGGGCGATCCGGGCGTCCGAGGTCTGGGCGGCGCGGATCTCGGCCAGCTGCCGGCCTCCGGCCCGCTTGGCGTGCGCGCCCGGCGGGTTGCCTGCCTGGGCTGAGACGGGCTCGGCTGGCACCTGGCCCGGCGGCCTGGCCCGGCGGAGCCGCTCGGCGGCCAGCAGCACCAGCCCGTTGATGAACAGGAACACCGCGGCGGCGGCGGGCTTGGCGAAGATGGTCCGGAAGGTGTGCTCCAGGGCGACGCCGGTGAGCCCGACCGGGATGGTGGCCAGCACGATCATCCAGGCCAGCCGCTCGTCGGTGCCCTCGATGGCCAGGTGCCGTTCGCGCAGGGCGCGGAGCAGGCTGGCGAGCAGCCCGCGGATGATCCGCGCCCAGTCGGCGCGGAAGAACCACAGTAGGGCCAGCGCGGTGGCGCAGTGCAGGGCCACGATGTAGGCCAGGTAGAACGATGTCTCGCTGCTGGCCTGGGAGGACTGGGTGACCAGGGTCTGCCAGCTGCCGCCGATCCAGGCGGGGATGAGCACGGAGTGGCCCAGGCTGGAGACCGGGAACAGCTCGGTCACGCCCTGCACGAGGGCGATCACGAACGCCTGCAGGTACGACATGGCGGATCCTCAAGGGTCTCGTGCCGCGCGCGGCCGGCCCCGGCCTGGGCGAAGGCGCGGCCGGGCGGGTTCGTGCGGACAGCTTGTGCGCTGGATTACCATCGGGGCTGTAGCACGCGTTACGCCGTGCTGCGAACATGGAGACTAGCAGGCCGCCGGCGTTGACGTGGGCGGCTGGCTCAGGCCGGTGATGGGAGTGCGGGCATGTTGTCATCAGTTGCTGCCGGGGCCGGTGTGCTGCTGGCCGGCGCGGTGATCGCCGGGGTCTTGCTGGCCGGGATGGCGTTCGCCGGGGCGTGGTGGCTGCGGCGCAGGGCCGCCCGCCGCCTGGAAGCCATGGGCCAGGCCGTGGCGGGGCGGGCCCGCCAGGGCGCAGCCGGGGCCGCCAGCGCGGGGGCCCGGTGGCTGTGGTCACGGCCGCTGCCCGATCGCCGCTGGATCTCGGCTGGCCGGGCCCGGCGGCAGCTGTGGCGGGCGGTGAGCGCGGCCGAGCACGCCGTGGCGGCGGCCCGTGACGGCGGCGCACCGGTCGGTGACCTGGACGCCTTGTGCGGGCGCCTACGCCAGGCCGCGGGCGATGCCGGCCGTTCACTTGCCATCGCGGGGCGGGGCACGGGCGGCCGGCGGCGAGCTGGGGCCCGCCTCATCCCAGGTCACGGGCCTGATCTCGGCGGCCGGCCAGATCCAGGGCGCCGCGGCCGCGGCGCTGGCCTGGAGGTCGCGGCCTGCGGTGAGCAGCCTGGCGGACGACGTGCGCCGCGAAGAGGCAGCGCTGGCGGCCGGGATGGCGAGCGCCGCAGGCCCGTCCGGGCCCCGGGAAGCGAGGGGTGTGAGCCTGCCGGAGGTGAGGTGAGCCGGTGTCCTGGCGGGTGATCACCTACCGTCTTCCTCCCGAGCCGTCCCGCCACCGGGTGGCGGTCTGGCGCGAGCTGCGCCGGCTCGGTGCCGTTGCGCTGCAGCAAGGCACCTGGGCGCTGCCGGAGGGCGAGCGCTTCGACGGCGGGTTCGCCCAGGTGATCGAGGCCATCAAGACCGCGGGCGGCCAGCCGGTGGTGCTCGCGGTCGCCGACGATGAAGCCAGCCAATCCCAGTTGGAGGCCCTGTTCACCGAGCAGCGCGAGGCCGAATGGGGCGAGTTCGTGGGCGACTGCGGCAAGTTTGAGGCCGAGCTGGCCGGCGAAGTCGCCAAGGGCAAGCTGACCCTCGCCGAGCTGGATGAGGAGGAGGAAAGCCTGGAGCGGCTGCGCCGCTGGTACCGCACGATCCGGGCCCGGGACCTGTTCGGCGCCCCGAGCGCCCCGGACGCCGAACGGCGGCTGAAGGAGTGCGCCGAGGCCCTCGAGCGCTTCGCCGAGCAGGTCTACCAGGCCCGCGAACAACCCGCGGGGGGTCCCGGGTGAACATCAGCCACCTCATCACTGCCTACGGCTACCTGGCGCTGTTCGCCCTGGTGGGCGGGGAAAGCCTGGGCATCCCGCTGCCCGGCGAGACCGCGTTGATCACCGCGGGTGTCTACGCCGGGCACACCCACCGGCTGTCGCCGTGGCTGATCTTCGCCGTCGCCACCGCGGGCGCGATCATCGGGGACAACATCGGCTACTGGATCGGCGACAAGGGCGGCTACCGGCTGGCCCGCCGGTACGGGCACAAAGTACGGCTGGATGAGCGGAAGCTGAAGATCGCCCGGTACCTGTTCGACACCCACGGCGGGAAGGTCGTGTTCTTCGGCCGGTTCGTCTCCGTCCTGCGCACCTACGCGGCGTTCCTGGCCGGCACCAGCAAGATGCGCTGGCGGAAGTTCCTGGCCGCCAACGCCTCCGGCGGGATCCTATGGGCGGCCATCTTCACGCTGGCCGCCTACCTGGCCGGCAGCGCCCTGCAGCGGGCGTCGGGCACGATCACCTGGGTGCTCGCCGGCGCCGCGGTTGTCACTATCGCCGGCATGCTGCTGCTGGTCCGGCGCCAGACCGGCCGGCTCGCGGTCCGCGCCGAGGCGGCCTACCCCGGGCCGCTGGAATGAGCAGGCGGCGGTCGTGAACCCCTCCCCGCCCCATCTGCGGCCGTGATGGCGGGCGCTGAGACCGGCAACAGCCCGCCGACCGCGCCTGCTGCGGTGACACCGCTGCCGGGCGAGGACGAGGCGTGCTGGCATGCCCTGGACGCCTGGGCGGTGCTGGCGCGCCTGGAGTCCGGCCCGGCCGGGCTGGCCGATTCGGAGCACGCGCGGCGGCTGGCTGCGTGCGGCACGAACCTCCCGGAAGGCCCGCGCAGGCGGGAACCGTGGTGGGAGGAGCTGGGCGAGTGGTTCACCGAGCCGCTGCAGCTGCTGCTGGCCGCGGTGGCGGTGCTATCGGCGGTGTTCGGGGAGCTACGAGACGCGATCGCGATCGCCGCGGTCATCGCCGCGGTCGCGGTCACCGAGACGATCACCGAAATGCGGGCGGCCCGGGCGATCGAGGCACTGCGGGCGATGACCGCGCCCACCGCCCGGCTCCAGCGCGAGGGCTGGACCACAGAAGTCCCAGCGGCCAGCCTCGCGCCCGGCGACGTGGTGGCGGTGGAGGCCGGAGACATCGCGCCCGCCGACGCCCGGGTGCTGGAAGCCCGGGGGCTGCGGGCAGACGAGTCCACGCTGACCGGCGAGGCCGAGCCGGTGGGCAAGAGCGAGCAGCCAGTCCCCGCAGGGACCGGGCTGGCGGGGCGGTCCAGCCTGCTGCACGCCGGGACCGCGGTCGCCGCTGGGGAGGGCACCGCGGTCGTCGTGGCCACCGGCCAGGCGACCGAGCTGGGCAAGCTGGGCAAGCTGGCCGCGGAAACCCGCGAGCCGCCGACGCCGCTGCAATCGGCGATGTCGCAGCTGGCCCGCGCCGTGCTGGTGGCGGCGATCGCCGCCAGCGTGCTGGTGCCCGCGGTGGGCCTGGCCGCCGGGCAGCCGTGGCGTGACATGCTGCTCGCGGGCCTGACGGTCGCGTTCGCCACCGTCCCGGAGGAGCTGCCGATCCTGATCACGCTGCTGCTTGCCCTCGGCGGCCGGCAGCTGGCCCGGCAGGGGGCGCTGCTGCGCCGGCTGCGGGCCGGGGAAACCCTGGGCGCGGTCACGACCGTGGTCACCGACAAGACCGGCACTCTGACCGAGAACCGGCTCCGGCTGGCCGCCATCAGCGGGGACCGCCGCGCCGTCCTGGCCACCGCGGTGGCCAGCCAGCCGCAGCAGCAAACCCGCCGCGAGCCCATGGAAACCGAGGTCGCCCAGGCCGCCGCCGAAGACGGCATCACACCCGGCGGGGATGAGATCGCGGTGTTCCCGTTCGACCCCGCCCGCAAGCTGGTCTCCCGCGCCCGGCACACCAGCGACGGAGGGATCATCCTGGCGGTGTCCGGCGCCCCGGAAGCCGTCCTGGAACGCTCCACCCTCGACCCAGCGGCCCGGGCCGGCGTGACGGTCACGCTGGCCCAGCTGACCGTGCAGGGGCTGCGGGTCATCGGCTTCGGCCGCCGCCGCCTCGCCGAGGTGCCCACCGGCCGGGACGCCGCCGAACGCGAGCTGGACTACGTGGGGCTGGCCGCGTTCACCGACCCCCTCCGCGGTGGCGTGCCCGCCGCGATCACCGCGCTCACCGCCGCTGGGGTGTCCACCATCGTGGTCACCGGCGACCACCCCGCCACCGCCGCCGCGGTCGCCGCCCAGGCCGGGCTCCCCCCCGGCCAGGTCCTCCCCAGCGGCGACGCCGACGCCATGCCCGACGCCGAGCTGGAGCCCCGGCTGCGGCACGGAGCGGTGATCGCCCGCGCCACCCCCGCCCTCAAGCACCGCACCGTTCAGCTGCTCCAGCGGCGCGGCGAGATCGTCGCGGTCACCGGCGACGGCGCCAACGACGCGCCCGCCCTGGCCGCCGCCAACGTCGGCATCGCGCTGGGCCGCCACGGCGCCGACCTGGCCCGCGCCGCCGCCGGGATGATCCTCACCGACGACGCCTACCCCACCGTGACCGCCGCCATCGCCAAAGGCCGCAACATCACCGCCCAGCTGCGCCGCGCCGTCGCCTTCTACCTCGGCGCCAAGCTCGCCCTGGTCACCATCCTGGTCGCCGCGCTCGCCGCCGGCCTGCCGATCGTGTTCCAGCCGGTGCAGATCGTGCTGCTCGAGCTATTCATGGACCTCGGCGCCTCGGCCGCGTTCGTCGCCGAACCCGCCGCCCCCGGCGCCATGCACCGCCCGCCCCGCCCGCCCGGCACCGGATTCCTCGACGCCAGCGTCCTCGCCGCCATCACGACCACCGCGGTCACCCTCGCCGTGCTGCCCGCCTACCTGCTGCTCGCCCACGCTGGCGCCACCACCGGCCAAGCCCGCGCCGCCGCGGTTCTGGCCTGGCTGGCTGCCCACGCCCTGATCGCCTGGATGCTGCGCGCCCAGCCCGCCCTGCCCTGGCGGGCCAACCCCGCCTTCCCCGCCTGGGTGCTCGCCGCCATCGCGACCGGGACCCTGCTCACCCTCACCCCCGCCAGCCAGCTCCTCCACCTGCAAACCCTGCCGCTGCGCTGGCTGCCCGCCATCGCAGGGCTCGTCGTGATCGCCACGCTCGCTGCCAGGGCCGCAACCCGCAGGCCGCTGCTCGCCCAGCGGCTGTAACCCCGGGACCCCGAGGCCGATACGGCCCCGGGCGACGCGCCGCCCATCGGCCTCCTCCCCCGCGAGACAGCACCCTGGCGCTCCTACCGGCTGACCCGATGACCCAAGCGCGAGACGAGGAAGCCAGCGCCTCGCCCAGGAAGTCCAGCATGCGCACGGTCATACCTGTAACCGCTGGCCATGCCCTGGGACAGGACAACGATTGCCGCCGCGTGGGCCAGGGTCCTTCGAGTAGCGGGAACAGTTCCCCCATGGGTGACTCTATGGGGGCCGGGCGTGAGGCCGGACCCCCTAATGGGCACATGGCAAGCCACCGCTTCGGACCCCCCGGGCGTCGGAGTCCTCAGGGAAGATCGCGGGGCGTGCCGCCGGCAGATCGATGCCTGTCCAGGACTGAGCACATGGATGCGTTGGTGCAGAGAGGCGGGATCTGTAAGGCGTGGCTGGTGCCGGGTGACCCGCACCGTAGACCGGGGCTTGATCCTCATGATGAGATCCGGGCCCCGGCGCCAGCCGCCGCTGCAACGTGGTCTTCGCGACACGCCGGGCCGGGTGCGGGAATCCCGGCTCCGGTGCCGGTATGGGTGGTCGTGGCCTGAGCCACCCGCGGGATGGACCCCTCACGCTGACGGGAGCCGCCGAGCTCCAGCCAGGACCGGGGCCCTGCGGGCAGCTGGGGTCACGAACGGCTGATCGGATGGCGGTGCCTCAGAGCCCTTCCATTAGGGAGCGTGCGTGACCTTGCGCGGCCTGGCCAGCGCCAGGAGCGTCACTGACAGCGAGGAGAGGAGAGCGTATGGACGTGTTCTGCGGGATCGACTGGGCCGAAGACCACCACGACATCGCCCTGGCCGGGCGGGACGGGCAGCTGCTGGCCCGCCGCCGGATCAGCGACGACGCGGCCGGGCTGGCCGCGCTGACCGGCCTGCTCGCCGAGCACGGCGACAACGCCGAAGATCCCATTCCCGTGGCGATCGAGACCCCGCGCGGGCTGCTGACCGCCTGCCTGCGCGCCACCGGCCGCCCGGTCTATCCCATCAACCCGATGGCCGTGGCCCGCTACCGGGACCGGCATTCGGTCGCGGGCCGCAAGTCCGACCACGGCGATGCCGTCGTGCTGGCCAACATATTGCGCACCGACGCCCACGCGCACCGGCCGCTGCCCGCCGGCTCCGAGCTCGCCCAGGCGATCGCGGTGCTGGCCCGCGCCCAGCAAGACGCGGTGTGGGCGCGCACCGGCGCGCACAACAAGCTGCGCTCCCATCTGCGCGAGTACTACCCCGCCTTTCTGGCCGCCTTCGCCGACGCCCGCGGCGGCATCACCCGCCCCGACGCCCGGGTCATCCTGGCCGCCGCCCCCGACCCGGCCGCCGCCGCCCGGCTCACCCTCGCCCAGCTGCGCGCCTTGCTGCGCAAGGCCGGCCGCCAGCGCGGCATCGACCCCGAGGCCGCCCGGCTGCGCGAAGCCTTCCGTGCCCCGCAGATGCGCCAGCTGCCCCTGGTCGAAGATGCGATGGGCCGCCAGGCCCTGGCCTTGCTGCGCCAGCTCGACGCCGCCTGCGCCGCCGCCAGCGACCTCGAGCACGCCACCACCGAGTCTTTTAACCAGCACCCGGACGCCGGGATCATCACCAGCTTCCCAGGGCTCGGCCCGCTCACCGGCGCCCGGGTGCTCGCCGAGACCGGAGACGATCGGTCCCGCTTCCAGGATGCCAAAGGACTCAAGGCCTACGCCGGCGCCGCCCCGATCACCCGCGCCAGCGGCAAAACCCGGGCCGTCGTGCACCGCCGCGTCAAAAACCAGCGCCTGGCCGCCGCCGGATACACCTGGGCATTCGCCGCCCTGACCGCCTCACCCGGCGCCCGCGCCCACTACGACCGGCGCAAAGCCGACGGCGACCGGCACGCAGCCGCCCAGCGCAACCTCTTCGGACGCCTGCTCGGCTGCCTGCACCACTGCCTGGCCACCGGCCAGCACTACGACGAAACCACCGCATTCCCCAACGCGACCGGGAAACTTCCCCAAGCAGCTTGACAACTTAACCGCATCGGATGTCTTTCCTGCTCAGCCCGGTAGCGCGATGCTCCGGGTGACATACGAGCTCGGAAAGGAGGCCGGCAATGTCTGTTTACGTCGGGATCGACGTGCACCGCAAGCGCTCTCAGGTGGCAGTCATCAACCAGGATGGCGAGGTGCTCGCCAACCGGAATGTGCCCAACGGGGTGGAGCCGATCCTGAAGGTGATCGGCGGCTTGCCGCCGGGCACTCCGGCCGCGTTCGAGGCCGCGTTCGGCACGACCTGGCTGGCGGGACTGCTGGAGGATTACGGGTTCGCCCCGCACCTGGTCCATGCGCTGCGGTGCAAGGCGATCGCCTCGGCCCGGTTGAAGAACGACAAGGCCGGCGCCGCGATCTTGGCGCAGCTGCTGCGGGCGGACCTGCTGCCGGAGGCGTGGATCGCCCCGCCGCCGGTGCGGGCGCTGCGGGCGCTGCTGCGGCACCGGGTGGCGCTGGTGCGGCTGCGGACCCTGCTGCGCAACCGGATCCACGCCATCGTCGCCGACTATGGCCATGACCGGCCGGCCGGCGGGTACTGGACCGG
>Ga0137367_10002231_pt1 | contig 15478 bp, 18 predicted proteins | sample SagtaG_14_FD_104939 | JGI IMG/M metagenome (GOLD analysis project Ga0137367, IMG submission 104939) | Vadose zone soil microbial communities from Sagehorn Ranch, Mendocino, California, USA - Sage1_L_80_16 metaG | ecosystem: Environmental > Terrestrial > Soil > Vadose zone | place: USA... | reverse complement strand
TGCGCGCTGCCCTCAATGCGGGCTCACGGCTGGGGACGCATCATCAACATCGCCTCGGCGCATGGGCTCGTCGCCTCGCCGTTCAAATCGGCCTATGTGGCCGCCAAGCACGGTCTGGTCGGGTTGACCAAGGTGACCGCGCTGGAGACCGCGGAGGACGGCATCACCTGCAATGCGATCTGCCCCGGCTATGTGTTCACGCCGCTGGTCGAGGCGCAGATCGAAGCGCAGGCCAAGGCCCACAACATCCCTCGCGAGCAGGTGGTCCGCGACGTGCTGTTGGCCCAGCAACCGAACAAGAAATTCGCGACCGTCGAGGAAATGGGCGCGGTTGCCGTGTTCCTGGCGAGCGACGCCGCGTCCTCGATCACCGGCATCGCGTTGCCGGTCGACGGAGGCTGGACCGCACACTGAGGGGAGGCGCTCCGCTGCCGTGCTTCCTGATGCCTGATGCTGAAATTCACTCTTACAAGAATGAGGATAGGAGGTATCCATGTTCATGCGCATCGCCAAGCTTTGCTCGGCCGCTGCCCTCGTGTTCGTGCTGGCTGTGTCCGTACCGGGCTCGACGAAGGCCGCCGAGGAGGACGGCATCGTCAGGGTCAAGAGCGCGTATTCGATGGGCGAAACGATCGCCCGCCTCAAGCAGGACATCGCGGACAAAGGCATCCGGTTCTTCGACGAGGTCGACCAATCCAAGCTCGCCGCGGCCGCTGGAATCAAGCTGCGGCCGTCCACCCTGCTGATTTTCGGCAATCCCCCGCTCGGAACGCTGTTTCTGACGTCCAATCCGGCGGCCGGGCTCGATTGGCCGGTTCGTCTGCTCGTGATCGAGGACGAGCACGGACAGGTGTGGACGCTTTACACGGATTTCAGCTGGATCGCCCATCGACATGGCATCAAGGATCGGGACGCTGCGTTCAACATGGCAACGAACGTGATCTCGTCCATCACCTCCAGCGTGACGGCGAAATAGCGACGCCGGGCCGCATCGGCTCCGGGATTCGCGCCGGAGCCGATTCAAAGAGTTGCAGAACGCGCACGGGAAACGGTCAGCATCGAGCCGCGTGGAGACGACCAAATGCATGATGCTCCTCCGATTCTGATCGCTCTCGAGAAGCTGGTCAGTCATTGGCTGCACGTTGTCGGCAACGGCATCGAAGTGTTCGGAGTTCTGGTCATCGTCGCCGGCATCGGATGGTCCACCTACGTGTATGTGCGCCGGCGAACCGGCGAGCAACGTTACGACGATTACAAGATCCGCATCGGCCGCTCGCTTCTGCTCGGGCTCGAAGTGCTCGTCGCGGCCGATATCGTGAAGACCATCGCGCTCGAGCTCACCTTCATGAGCCTCGGCGTGCTGGCCTGCCTGGTGCTCGTGCGCACGTTTCTCAGCTGGACCCTGGTGCTGGAGATCGAAGGCCGCTGGCCGTGGCAGCGGGAAGCGTCCGGTGCTGCGGTAACGGGCTCGGATCGGCCCGTCGCGGTACGTTCGCCAAGACCGCAGGCGGCTAGCTGAACGGCCCAAGCGACCATACGTTAAGCACGCAAAGCGCCGAGGACCCTCTGCCACCGGACCGCAGGCCCGGTCACCAAGCCCAAGGAGGCGACATGATGTCCCGACGGAACGCGCTGCTTGCCGGCATCGGCCTCGCCGGTCTTGCCGCCTATGCCAGGAATCTTTTCTCACCACGCGGGGCGCACGCCGGCGCCGAGCAGTTCGAAGTTGCGAAATCGGATGCGGAATGGAAGCAGGTCTTGAACCCCGAGCAGTTCCGGGTGCTGCGGCAACACGGGACGGAACGGCCGTATTCGAGCGCGCTCAACGACGAGCACCGCCCCGGCATTTTTGCCTGCGCCGGATGCGATCTGCCGCTGTTCCGCTCCGAAACCAAGTTCGACAGCGGCACCGGGTGGCCGAGCTTCTTCGCGCCGATCGAGGACGCGGTCCGCACTGCGAACGACTACAGCCTCGTCCTTCCGCGAACCGAAGTGCATTGCCGCCGCTGCGGCGGCCATCTCGGCCACGTCTTCGACGACGGCCCGAAGCCGACCGGAAAGCGCTACTGCATGAACGGAGCCGCGCTGAAATTCGAGCCCGGCACGGCGGCGGGCGCGAAGTCGTAAGCGCACCGCGCGCATCGACGTGTCGCCCGCTCAAATGACTTCCTGGGTCTTGTCGTCGGTCTCGCCGTAAGCCGCGCCGGAATGCTTGATCCGAGATTTGCAGCCCGGCTCTGGAGAGATCGAACTCAGTCTGCTGCGCGCGCAAGCGCCGCAGCTGCGGTCGAAGTTGGAAGAAACAATCTGCTAGGCCGAGTAGGAAATCGCCTGAAACCGAAGTCCTCGTAGAAGGCGACGGCGTGGTCGTCCTTGGCATCGACAACGATTGCAAACACCGCCAGAGATCGGCTTGCGCTCAAGATGCGCCGCACGGCATCGGCTAAAAGCAGCTCTCCGATCCCTTGTCCGCGTACCTTCTGGTCACGGGCAAGTCGGCCGATCAGTGCCGCGGGGATCGTGTCGTATCGTGGCAGTTTTCGCGCGATCTCGTCGGGTAGATCATCGATGACGAGGGTGAACGAACTCAGGCTGTAGAAGCCGACGACACCGTGCTGGTCATCAACTGCCACGAACACGCGTGCGACGTTTCGTTTCTGGTCTTGGCCCGCTCGCCGGTGGAACCAATCATCGAGAGCCGATTGGCGGCAAGAGAATGCCGCTCGATCGTGCTGTCTGCCGAGCGGCTCGATGGCAATTCCCAAGTTGGGTCATCCGAACAGTTTGCGATGGCGCTTGAGCGCCGTCACGAGCTTCTTCGTTGGGGTCGGGGGACTGGAGATCGCGTCAAGGAATGCGTCGCGATCGCCGCCGGTGAGCACCATGCGCTCGTGTTCGTCGAGCACCCGACGTGCGCCTTCATAGGCGAGGTCTCCGGCCGTCAAGCCGGTGACGGCCATGGCGCGCTGGATGATGTGCTTTGCCGAAGCAGCGACGCGCAGCTCGATGCGCTCTCTCTTGAGTTCACGATCGATCGGCCGTTTGCGACGCGGGATTGCCATGAGACGTCTCCCTCATGGCATATATGTACGGCAGTTCCCCGTGCATGGCAAGGACACGGATCTGCGGCCGGGATCGCGGCCTGCCGCGGACGCGAGAGAGCAAGCGTGTCCGCCTCAAATCACCTCCTGGGTCTTGTCGTCGGTCTCGCCGTAGCGCCGCATCGTGGCGGGCCGCGTGCCGGCATAGAGCTTCTCGATGCCGGGCGCGATTTTCGCGTTCTCGCGCTCGAACAGGCTGTTGCCGGCAACATCGCTCTCGACCAGGAACGGCCCGAAATTCTCCACGTCGAGCACCCAGACGGCTTGCGCGAGGCCGAGTTCTTCGAGCCAATAGACGCCGGCGACGCCCTTGATGCCGCGGCCGAGCAGCGCGCCGGTGCCATAGCCGACCGTGGTCAGATAGATCGCCTGGTTCGGCACGAAGATGTTTCGGTAGACCTCCGACGTCATGCCGCCCTTGCCGATGATGATGTTGCAGCCCGACAGCTTGAACCAGCTGTCGAGCCATTTGACGAAGCGGAACGATGCGGTCGCGCTCACCGCTCCGACGTTGTAGCCGGGCTCGGCTTTGGCCGGCGTTGCGGCATGCGGTGCCACGTCGTCGGCGTCCTCCATCGGGGCGCTGGGGATCGCGGCCACCGAATAGGTGCCGTCGGGATTGACCCTCGCCGCCGGCGAGCAGTGAAAATTCGCGGATCCAAGCGCTTCCTTTGGGGCCGGCATGCCGGCGCCGTCCTCGATCGCGTGCTTGTAGGCGCCTTCGCGCGCCGTGAAGATGCGGCCGGTCAGATAGACGACGGTGCCGATCTCGAGCGTGCGCAGATCCTCGGCCGTGGCCGGGAGTTTCAGCGCAACGGTCTTGAGGCCGGCCATCGTCCTACTCCGCGGCTTCCGCCGCCGGCCGCTGCCATTCCGCGGTCGCGCGGCGCATGTAATCGGTGAACCACATCGGGTCGGTGCGGAACTCGGCGCGCCCGTCGGCGCCAACACGCGCGCAGGCCCGGCGCGAGGACAGACAGAACATGTGCACGCTCATCGGCATGCCGCCGGTGTGGCAATAGCCGACCTCAATGTGACAATCGACGACCATCGAGCTGCCCATGAACCCCATGGCGCCCATGCCGATACTGTTGCCCAACGTCTTGAGTTCGTCCTCGAGCGCGGCGATCTTCGGATCGGGGTTGCGCGAGCCGACCACCCGCAGGCAGGCGGCCTGCTTGCCCAGCACCATCGAGATGTCCTTCGAGCCGCCGAGACCGACGCCGACGATCGCCGGCTGGCAGGCGAGTCCGCGCTTGCCGAAGCCGATCAGCGTGTCGAGATAGAAGCGCCGGATGCCCTCGATGCCGTCGGCCGGAAACAGCATGCGATAGTCGCTGCCGAACAGGCCGCCCTTGTGCACCGTGGTGAGCTCGATCCAATCCGCATCGGGATGGAACGAATATTCGATCTCCGGGGCGCCGATGCCGACGTTATTGTTGTGGTCGGTGCGCCAGAGCGGATGCACGCGGTTGGGGCGCAGCGGCACCTCGTGCGTCGCCTTGGCGGTCGCCCGGCGCAGCGCCGCCTCGAGCGCGACCGGTCCGCCCTCGACGCGCGCCTCGTTGCCGATCTTCACGTACCAGCGCGGCACGCCGGTATCGCCGCACATGGCGCGGCGGTCGTGCTTGGCGGCTTCGTAGTTCTCCAGCATCGCCTGCAGCACGAAAGCGGAAAGCTCCCCGGTTTCCGTATTGGCGCACCGGCGCAAGCCATCGAGATAATCGTCGGGAATCTCGATCGCCGCCTTGGCCATCAGCGCTTCTGCCGTGCGTTCGAGCGACGATAAGGGGATCATGCTCGGCTCCACTATTCGGCCGCCATGGTTTCGAGCAGCGTCTCGCCCGGCCTCACCCGCGTGAACAACACCGGCTGATCCAGGATGTCGAGCTTCCCGGATTGCTGCCGCACGACCGTGAAGCGCGAGGTGAGGAGATCCCCCGGCTCCGGGAAATCGCTGCGGAAATGCGCGCCGCGCGAATTATCGCGCCGCTTGGCGGCGAGCGCAATCACGCGACTCGTCTCGACCAGCGAGTGCAGATTGAGCCAATCGTGCCAGGTCAGATTGAACACTCTGCCGGTGTCAGGAATGCCGGTTTCCATGAGCTCGGCTTCGAGATCCGAAAGTTCTTCCGCCGCCCGGTCGAGCTTCGCGGCATCGCGGATAACGCCGACGTCGTCCCACATGAGATCGAGCAGCCGTTCGCGCAGAGCATTCAAATCGCCGGACCTTTGTGCGAATGGATGCAGCGCGCGAGAGAACTCCGCGGCGAGCACGCCTTCGTCTGGCGTTCGATGACCCGGATTCGCGGCGATCCATCTCGGCATCGCGTCGCCCGCGATGCCGCCGAACACCGTCGAATTGGCGACGCCGTTGCCTCCCAGTCGGTTGGCGCCATGCATGCCGCTCGCATCCTCGCCGGCGACGAACAGCCCCGGCCATGCGGTCGAAGTGTCCGGATTGCATACGAGCCCGCCCATGAAGTAATGCGCGGTCGGCACGACCTCGACGAGACCGCCGGCGAGATCGAAGCCGCAATCGGCGCAGCGTTCGACCATGCCTTTGAACTCTTTGGCGACCTTCTCGGGTCCAAGATGCGCCATGCTCAGGTACACGCCGCCGTACCGCGTGGTGCGCCCGGCCTTGATCTCGGCATAGATCGCGCGGCTGACCACGTCGCGGGTCGCGCGCTCTAGCTTTGGGTCGTAATCGGCCATGAAGCGGCGCTTGCCGCCGTCGAGCAGATGCCCGCCGGCGCCGCGCAGCCCTTCCTCCAGCACCGTGCCGGTCATGCGCGTCTCGGGTCCCGCGAGCAGGCCGGTCGGATGGAACTGCACCATTTCCATGTCGCGCAGCGGCAGGCCGGCGCGCAACGCCATGGCGATCCCGTCCATGCTCTTGTCGCCGGATGGCGTGTGATAGCGGTACATGGTCGGTCCGCCGCCGGTCGCGAGCAGCACGGCCTGCGCTTGAACGAAGCGCAGCTCGCCGGTCCTGACATCCGCCAGCAAGACGCCGGCGACCGATCCGCCGCCGCGCGACGGGATCAGGGCCAGCGCCCGATGCTCCTCCAGCCGCCGCACGCCGGGACGCGCCCAGACCTGCTCCATCAAACGATTGATGATCTCGATCCCGGTGAGATCGCCCTTGTGCACGGTTCGATCGAAGCTCTGGCCGGCGAACGCCTTGCCGTGCAGCGTGCCGTCCGGATTGCGATCGAAGAAGCAGCCGATCTCGTTCTCGAGCTCGCGCACGCGCTCGACCGCCTTGGTCACCAGGGTCCAGGCGAGCTCCTGGTGCGGCAGCCACTTGCCGCCTTCGATCGTGTCCATGAAATGCCGCTCGACCGAATCGCCCGGATGGAGCGCGACGTTGTACCCGCCCTGGACCATGCGGGTGCAACCGCATTTGCCGAGCAGGCCCTTGGTCGCGACCGTGATGTCGAGCTCGGGGTTTGCGGCCTCGGCATGCAGCGCCGCGAACAGTCCCGCGCCGCCCGATCCCAGGATCAGGATGTCGGTCTGCATCCGCTCGAGCCCGACGCGGTCCATTTACAGCGCCCACACCAGGAACACGACGGCGATGACGGCGGAAATCCCTGCGGCCAGCGTTGCAAGCTGCTTCTGGCCGTCGCGCCACGCGAAGTTTTCGATGACCAGCACGCGCAATCCGCCCAACAGATGCACCGCGAGCAGGAACACGAGCCCGGTTTCGGCAAGCTTCACGAACCACGCATCGGTCCAGCGCAGGAAGCTCCCGAGTCGGGCTTCCCCGTCGATGGCGAGTCCAAGCGCCCAAAAATGCAGCGGCAAAAATATCGCGAGCGCCAGACCGGAAAGCCGGTGCACCAGTGCGGCCCGCCAGAGCAAATTGCCGCGATGTGTGAGCCGCGTACGGTTCATGGCAGCACCACGGCCGCAACCGCGCGCAAGCCGAGCACGAGGAGCAGCAGACCGGCGCCCGTCGCGATGGCGTCGACGCTGCGGCCACCGAGCCGCGACCATTCGGTCAACACCGTGCGGATGCCGATCGGGGCGTGGATCGCCGCGGCGACCACGAAGATGCCGTAGAACACCGCCCAGGCGACGCTGCCGCGCGTGCGCGCCAGCACGTCGGCGGCGGTCAGTCCGTGGTTCGTTGCATAAATGATTACCGCCAGGTGCACTGCGACCAGCGGGACCATCACGGCCGCGGTCAGCCGCTGCGCCGCGTAGAGCCGGACGTTCATGCCTCGATCTCGCTCTTTAGAAACGCCAGCGCGGCGCCGCGCTTGAGGCCGGCGATCGATGCAGTCGGGTTGAGCGACAAGGGACAATGCTCCTGGCACGACTGGTGCGAATGGCAGGCGTAGCAGCCGCCGCTGGCCGCGACCGCAGCGAGGCGCTGCACATTGGCCGTGTCGCGCACATCATTCACCAGGGTCCAAGCGCGATTGAGCGCCGCCGGCCCTAAATAATTTTCGTTCCAGCGTACGCTGTCGCAGGCCGCATAGCACACGCCGCAATTGATGCATTCGATTGCCGCAGCGGCGGCGAGCCGCGCCGCGCTGTCGGGCCTGATGGTCTCGATCGGATCGTGCCGGGTCTTCGATGGCGCGAACGTGCCCCTTGCCTGCTGCCATTTCTCGAAGAACGGCCGCATGTCGGTAGCGAGATCCTTGATCACCGGCAAATTCTCCAGCGGCCCGATCTCGAGCCGGCCGCTTTCGGCGACCCGCGACACATGGGTGCGACAGGTCCAGCGCGGCCGTCCGTTGACCGTCATGGCGCAGGAGCCGCACATTCCGACCCGACACGCGAAACGATACGCGAGTGAGGAATCGAGATTGCGCTGCACCCAGGTCACCACGTCGAGCACGGTCTGGTTCTCGCGCTTCGGCACGGAATAGGTCTGGTAGCGGCCCTCAACGCCGCCGCGCCACAGCGACACGGTCAAGTCCGGTCCCATGTTGGACACGAGTTCCTCGGCCCGCTATCGATACCGCCGCGGGCAACCATTCGGAACTGTAGCAAGCGGATGTCTGCATCCAAAGCGATGATCCGGAGCGAGCGCGGGCGAGCGGCATGGTGACGCGGGCATGTAGTGCCGATCGTTTTGCGCCGCTCGCTCCCGGGGGGCGGGTCCATGGCTGATCCGCGGCCCTCCTTCTCCGGCGTCGACCCGCGTCTCGTGCCAACCGTCGAGGTGGTCGAGCGGCCGCCCGGCGAGCGCCCGGCCCACGACAGCCTCGACGCGATCGCCGAGTGGCTGGTAGGCCCGGCGCGCCGGATTGCGTCGGGGGCTCGCGCCTTCGACGAGTTTGCCTGGCGCATGCTGGCGGCCGGCCTGCCGCTGCTGCGCGTGACGCTGCACACCAGCACGCTGCATCCGCAATACTTGGGCGCGACCTTCACCTGGTTTCGCACCACCGGCCAGACCGTGTTGACGCTGGTCGCGCATGAGCTGGCCGACATGATCCGCTACGAGGACAACCCGGTCCGGCGGGTGGTCCTGGGCGGCGAAACGCTGCGGCGCCGGATCGACGTCGCCGAAGCGGTGCTCGATTTCCCGATCCTGCACGATCTCAAGGCGCACGGCGCCACCGACTATCTGGCGCTGCCGCTTGCCAGCGCGCACGTCGCCCGCAACTACATGGTCACCTATGTGACCGACCGCCCGGGCGGATTCGCCGAACCGGAGATCGCCGAGCTGACGCGCGTATCGCAGCGCTTGCCCGTCCTGATCGATATGCACAACCAGAGAGCGATCTCCCGCAACGTCCTCAATGCGTATCTGGGCGCCAAGACCGGTCCGAAGGTGCTGGCAGGCCAGATCCGCCGCGGCACCGGCGAGGAGATCAGCGCCGTGTTGTGGTCCTCGGATCTGCGCGCCTTCACGGCGCGCTCGGACCGTCTGCCGGGCGAGAGCATGATCGCCCTCCTCAATGCGCTGTTCGACGCGCAGGCCAAGGCCATTCACGACCACGGCGGCGAGATTTTGAAATTCATCGGCGACGGCCTGCTGGCGATCTTCCCGATCGAGATGCCGACCGTGGCCGCCGAGGCGGCGCGGCACGCACTCGATGCAGCCGTGGAGGCGCTCGCCGCAGTGCGCGGGCTCGGCGAGCAGCTTGCTGCGGCGGGCGAGCCGCCGCTCGAAATCGTCGTGGCGCTCCATGCCGGCACGGCGATCTACGGCAATATCGGCGCCGCCGACCGGCTCGATTTCACCGTCATCGGTCCGGCGGTCAACCTGGTCAGCCGGATCGAGGCGGTTGCCAAGGCATTGAACTTGCCGATCGTCGTCAGCGACGAATTCGCGCGCGTCTACGGCCGGCCGCTGCGCTCGCTCGGCACCCACCAGCTCCGCGGCCTCGCCGCGCCACACGAGTTGTTCGCCCCTCTCGTCAGCGCTGCATCCCCCACAGCGTGACCGTGCGCGCCTCGATTGCCCGGAAGATCACCGCCTCGATCACGAGCCCGATGATGATCACGGCGAACAGGCCCGCGAACACCCGCGCGGTCTCGAGCTCGGCGCGCGCCTCGAAGATGTACCAGCCGAGCCCGCCCGAGCGCGAGGAGACGCCGAACACCAGCTCGGCGGCGACCAGCGTGCGCCAGGCGAAGGCCCAGCCGATCTTGAGACCCGCAAGGATCGAGGGGAACGCCGCGGGAATCAGGATCAGGCCCACGTAACGGGCGCCTTTCAGTCCGAGATTACGGCCGCTCATGCGCAGCGTCTCCGGCACGCTGCGGAAGCCGCTCAGCGTGTTGAGCGCCACCGCCCACAGCACCGAATGCACGATGACGAACACCAGCGAGGGGACGCCCAGCCCGAACCAGATCAAGGCGAGCGGCAAGAGCGCGATCGCCGGCAGCGGGTTGAACATCGCGGTCAATGTCGAGAGCAGGCGGGTGCCGATCGCGCTCGCCACCGCGAGCGTGGTGAACACCCCGGCGAGCGCCACGCCCGCGGCGTAGCCGACGGCGAGGGATTTGAGCGAGGTAAGAATGCGGTCCGGCAGCACGCCGCTGACGGTGTCATGCGCCAACACCCGCATGGTCTCGGTGAAGGTCGGGAACAGCAGCGTGTTGTCGAGCCAGCGCGCGTAAAGCTCCCAGCACAGCACGAGCATCAGCAGGACGCCGACGCGCTGTACTCCATCGTTGTGCACGATGCGCTCGAGGAGCGGCAACGGCCGTTCGATTTCGCCGATTCCGTGGGCATCGAGCGGCTCGCGTTCGAACTCCGGCCGGCGCCCGGCGTCCGGCGTCTGCGGCACGACGACGCTCATGGCCGCAACGTTTCCATTGCGGCGGGCGGCGCGACCGCATCCGCCACCGGTTCGAACAGCAGGCGATGGATGCGCTTCGACATGGCGCCGAACTCGGTTCGATCCATGGTCTCGAATCCGAATCCATCGGCGTCGAGCTCGGCGCGAACCCGGCCGGGATGCGGCGTGAGCACCAGGATGCGCGAGCCGACCAGCATCGCCTCTTCGATCGAATGGGTGACGAACAGGACGGTGAACCGCAGCTGCTGCCACAGCGACAGCAAGTCCTGCTGCATGGCGCGGCGGGTGAGCGCGTCGAGGGCGGCGAACGGCTCGTCCATCAGCAGGATGTCGGGCTCGAGCACCATGGCGCGCGCGATCGCGACCCGCATCTTCATGCCGCCGGACAGCATGTGCGGATAGGCATCGCGGAACTTGGTGAGCCGGACTTTCTCGATTGCCGCCTCGGCGCGATCGAGCGCTTCGGAACGCGTGAATTTCCCGGTCGCCCGCATCGGGAACAGCACGTTGCCGAACACAGTTTTCCACGGCATCAGCTGTTCGAATTCCTGGAACACCATCATCCGATCCGGGCCGGGCTCGGTCACTTCCGTGCCGCGGATGCGGATCGTGCCCTCGACCGGCCGCATGAATCCGCCTACCGCCTTGAGCAGCGTGGACTTGCCGCAGCCCGACGGCCCGAGAATGACGTAGCGGTCCGACTGATCGACGGCGAAATCGACCTTATAGGCTGCGGTGACCAGATGCCGCGGCGTCTTGTACTGCAGCGTGACGCCCTCGACCGCGAGCAGGCTCATGTCTCGGCTTCTTGTCAGCTGCCCGGAAGCTTGTGCGCTTCCTCGAAGAACAGGTCCTGCCACGAAGCGGGTTTCACCGGGATCATGCCGGCGCGGCTCATGTAATCCGCGTAGGCCATGGCCTTCTTGGGAACCAGCGTCCATTCGTTCTCGGGAAGCCGGATCATCTTCTCGATCTCCGCGGCCGAAAGCTTGGAATTCTCCGCCTTGACCCATAGCGCCGCAGCCGCGGCCGGATCGGCCGCGATCTGCTTCATCGCCTGATCGAGCGCGGCTACCAATGCCTGGATCACCTTGCGGTTCTGGTCGTGAAACCGGGTCGTGGTCCATACCACGTTGAACGTGTGGGGACCGCCGACCACTTGATAGCTGTCGAGCACCTTGTGGACGCGCTTGTCCTCGAGCTCCTGATACATGAACGGCGCCGAGCCGAAATGCGCGCTGATCTCGGATTTGCCGCCCATCATCTGGGCCATGGCGTCGGGGTGGCCGAGCGATACCGTGAGCGGATCCAATTTGCCGCCCTGGCCCGGGCCGAATACCTGCTCGGCCGCCATTTGCAAGGTGATGGCCTGGATCGACACCCGCACCGCCGGCAATCCGATGCGGTCCTTGTCGGTGAAATCCTTGATGCTCTTCACCGCCGGATTGATGCTGTTGAGATAGAGCGGCATCGAGTTGAGCGCGGCGACCGCCTTCACGCCGAGATTGTCGCGGGTCTTGCCCCAGATGCTGAGCAGCGGACCGACCCCGCCGGAGGCGAAATCGAGATTCCCGGAGATGAGCGCCTCGTTCATCGGCGTTCCGCTGGTGAACTGCACCCATTCGGTCTTGATGTCGAGACCGAGCGCCTTGCCTTGCGCCTCGAGTAGATGCTGCTGTTCGATAATCGTCAGCGGCATGTAGGAAATGCCGAACTGTCGGGCGAGCCGCACCGTGACGCTCTGGGCATCGGCCGCGGATCCGCCCGAAAGGCAGACCAGCGCAGCCAGCAGGATCGCGCGCCACTGGACGTGTACGAGATGGAATCCGTGCAAAGCTCCCTCCCGACCGGCTCGTTTCGAGTGGCCCCGGCGGTCCGGTTCCGGCCGGGGATGCTTCACCGCATCATGTTCGATCCGCACCGCCTAGCACAAGCGGCAACCGGAGGGGATCGAGGCGGTGCGGCATTGCGACACTCGGGTTGGAGCGCATCGCACGGAGAGGCGCCCGGACGATCCACATTGAATTTGCTCGGTTCTCATCTGATGGTTGGCCCATGAATGCTCCTTTGCTTCCCGATCGGGGGCACCTCACCATCTGTTTTGCTCACGTCGCATACCGGCTCGGCGATTGCTTCGTGCTGCGCAACACCGGGATCCGCTTCTTCGAGCTGCGGACGTTCGACGAGCTCATGGCGCGGATCGGCCAGGCCGACGTGCTGGTCGTATCCGGCTTGTGGCGCAACGAGCTGCTGGGTCGCGCCGAGAAGTTGCGCTTCATCCAGTCGATCAGCGCCGGCACCGATCAATATGCCCGCGAAGCCTTGCGGGCGCGCGGCATTCGGCTCGCAAGCGCGCAGGGCGCCAACGAACGCGCCGTGGCGGAGCACGCGATCGCGCTGATGCTGGCGCTGGCGCGGCAATTGCCGCAGGCACGCGACAACCAGGCGCGTCGCCATTGGCGTGGCATGATTTCCGATCCGGCGCTGCGCGAGGACGAAATTTCCGGCAAGACGTTGCTCATCGTCGGCCTGGGCCGCATCGGCTCGAGGCTGGCGGCGCTCGCGAGCGGTTTCGGCATGCGGGTCATCGCGACCAAGCGCAATCCCGCCGTAGAGGCCGGCGCCGTCGAGCTGGTCGCGGCGCAGGATCGTTTGCTCGAGCTGCTGCCGCAGGCCGACTTCGTGGCGCTCACCTGTCCGCTCACGCGTGAGACCGAGCTTCTGTTCGGGGCCGGCGCCTTCGACGCCATGAAGCCCTCGGCGTTCGTGATCAACGTCGCGCGCGGCCGGGTGGTCGACGAGCCGGCGCTGATTCGGACGCTGCGGCAGGGGCGCATCGCAGGCGCGGCACTCGATTGCTTCTGGGAGGAGCCGCTGCCGCCGCACTCGCCGTTGTGGACGCTCCCCAACGTGCTGATCACGCCGCATGCCGCCGGCGAGACCCGGCGCTACGAGGACAATGTCATCGATCTGCTGCTGGAGAATCTCGGGCGGCTCTGGCGCGGCGAGCGCGAGTTGAAGAATCAGATCGTCTAAGACGCGCTCTGGCGCGGGCGCCAGATCGCCGTATGCTCGACGCGCGCAACCAATGTACGCGCCCCAGCCAGGATGAGCGCATCGAGATCGACCATGCGATGGCCCTTGCGCTCGTAGTTCGCCGTGACCCGGGCGCGTAGTGTGAACTCGTCGCCGATGTGCGCGGCGGCGAAATTCTGCACCTTGCTGCCGGCGTGGATCCAGGGTCCCAGCACCACGTTCTGCGTCAGCGCCCAGTTGCAGAGGCGAAGCAGAATTCCCGGATGACAAAGTCCCTCGGCGGCGTAGAGCGGATGCGTCTCGCCGACGTCGGCGAGGTAGCGCGCCGTAAATTCTGCGGTGGCTCGGAACGGAGCAATGCCGAACGATGTCCCCGGCGCCAAGGTGTGCTCGTCCGCAGTCGGCCGGATCGCGGGCGGAGACGTCTGCTCGAAGCCATCGATGCCGGGCCGCACCGCCGATCCGGCCGCCAAGCTGGCGCGACCCGCGGCGCATAGCCCCGCCTCGCTCTCGACCGCGATGTCGAGCGCGCCGTCCGCAGCCCTTCCGGTCACGATCGCGCGCTCGCCGTCATAGACCGGCTTGATTAACCGGCACTCGGCGCTGCCGTGCTCGAGCCAGGCGCGTCCCCAGCGCTCGACCGCTACGTGCGTCATATAGGCGTACACCTCGACCCCGGGCACTAGCCCGCCGGCGAAGCCGAATCGGCGCGCTACGGCATCGTCGTGGATCTTGTTTTCCGAGGCGATCGCGGTATTGCGAGCCGTCACTCGATAAGGCGCCAACGCGGTTTCGCTCATGAGATCGGTCCGTCCTACAGCGCGGCCACGGTCTGCACTTCGAGCAGAAACGCCTCTTTCACCAGACGGTCGATCATGAGCAGCGTATTGGGCGGATAGACGCCGTTCTTGAACATGGCGGGAAATTCGCGACGGCGAAAATCCATGAACTTGACGATGTCCTGCGAGTGCACCAGGTAGGTCGTGAACTGCACGACGTGCTCCCAGCCGGCATTCGCCGATCGCAACGCCGCCTCGATGTTTGCGAAGGTCTGCTTGCATTGCGCAGAGAAGTCGCCCTCGCCGATGAGCTTGCCGCGCGCGTCGGTCGCCACCATGCCGGCGATGAACAGAAACTCGTTGGCCTTCACGCGGGCGACTTGCGAGTATGGCCCGAGCGGCGTCCCCAGCTCGCGAAGATTGTAGATCTTCATTTCGGGATTCATGGCGGCCCTGCCTTTCCGAGCGATGCCGGTGTCGATTCCCATCGGATCCAACGGCAAATCGCCGGCGCCGACAAGCCCGCAGGTTCGGCGCCGCACCCTTGCGATCGTTGCGAGAGCGCGCGCACGGGAGAGGGGCGCGTAGCTCGTGCGCTTGTGAGCGCGCTCGCATTGTGCGAACGTTGTTTGTTGAAACCAGGGAATTCGCTCGCAGGGACGACACGCTCATGAACATCACCGCAGCGGGATCCGTGCCCACGCGCCGGGGAGCCGCCGACTCGTTCACCGGAACCGTTTTGCAGGACCCCATCATCGACGCGCCGGCGCCGGCGCGCATCCGGGCGACGCGCGTGAGCTTCGAGCCGCGCGCGCGGACCGCATGGCACACGCATCCGCTGGGCCAGACGCTGCATGTCGTGTCCGGGGTCGGCCGGGTTCAGGCGTGGGGCGGTCCCGTCCGCGAGATTCGTTCCGGCGACACGGTGTGGATCCCTCCCGGCGAGAAGCACTGGCACGGGGCCGCGCCATCGACGGGTATGGTCCACATTGCTTTCCAGGAGGCCCTCGACGGCGTGCACGTCGCTTGGCTCGAGCAAGTATCCGAGGAGCAATATTCCGCTGCGGTTTCCGGCTGAGCTATCGGCTGACGCGCTTCTTTATCCGGGGGCCGTTACTTCCGCCTGTGCTGATTTTTGTCGGATGCGGCGTCCCGGTTTTGCTCGCCGGGTCTGACGCCGGCGCGCGCGAGTGCCAGCGCCTCGCGCAGCGCCGTCAAGCTGCCGATGTGATTTGCGAGCAGCAGGACGAGGCGGGCGTTGAGCGCGGCGCTTTCCTTGTCGGTGAGC
>Ga0137367_10002227_pt1 | contig 15488 bp, 15 predicted proteins | sample SagtaG_14_FD_104939 | JGI IMG/M metagenome (GOLD analysis project Ga0137367, IMG submission 104939) | Vadose zone soil microbial communities from Sagehorn Ranch, Mendocino, California, USA - Sage1_L_80_16 metaG | ecosystem: Environmental > Terrestrial > Soil > Vadose zone | place: USA... | reverse complement strand
CCCCGTGCACCGTGCGGTCGGCCAGGAACTGGGCGAACGACGAGGCCAGCAGCCGCTCGGCCTCCTCGCGGCGGTAGTTGGCCACCAGGTTGACGGCCATGTTGTAGGACGGCCGGAAGGAGGAGGTCAGCGGGTAGGTCCGCGCCGAGACCAGCCCGGTGATGCGCTCGAACGGCAGGAAGGGCTGGTGCAGCACCACCGCGGCGCCGCGCTGGTCGATGCCGCGCCGGCCCGCCCGCCCGGTGAGCTGCGTGTACTCCCCCGGCGTGAGCAGCTCGTGGCGCTCCCCCTGCCACTTCGAGAGGCGCTCGATCGCCACCGTGCGGGCGGGCATGTTGATGCCAAGCGACAGCGTCTCGGTGGCGAACACCACCCTTACCAGCCCCTGGGCGAACAGCTCCTCGACCGCCTCCTTGAACAGCGGCAGCATGCCGGCGTGGTGGCTGGCGACGCCCCGCCCCAGCGACTCGGCCAGCTCCTCGTAGCCGAGCGCGTCCAGGTCGGCCGGGTCGAGCGCGGCGACCTTGAGGTCGACGAACTCGCGGATCTGGGCCTGCTCCGCCGCGCTGGTGAGCCGCACCCCGGCGGCGCGGCACTGGGTCAGGGCCTGGTCGCAGCCGGCGCGGGAGAAGATGAAGTAGATCGCCGGCAGCAGCCGCTCGCGCTCCAGCAGGTCGACCACGTCGATGCGGGTCGGCACCCAGTCGCGCGAGCGGACCCGGCGCCCGCCACTGGCTCGCTGCAGCGAGCCAGCCCGGGAGCGGCGGCCGTCCCACGACCGCTCGCCGCGGCGGGCCAGGGCGGGGTTCGGCACCGGCCCACCGTTGCCGCGCCGCACCAGCAGCGGGTGCAGCTCGTCGCCCACCAGGTAGTAGTCGTCCAGCGGGACGGGGCGGCGCTCCTCGATCACCACCTCGGTCGGGCCCCTGGTGGTCTCGAGCCACTCGCCGAACTCCTCGGCGTTGGACACGGTCGCCGACAGCGACGCCACCTTGATGTGCGGCGGGAGGTTGATCAGCACCTCCTCCCAGACCGCACCGCGCACCCGGTCCTGCAGGTAGTGGACCTCGTCCATGACCACGTAGCGCAGCCCTGCCAGGGTCGGGCTGCCCTCGTAGAGCATGTTGCGCAGCACCTCGGTGGTCATCACCACCACCGGCGCCTCACCGTTGATCGAGTTGTCGCCGGTGAGCAGCCCGACGTTGCCGGCGTGGTGGCGCGCCACGAAGTCGCCGAACTTCTGGTTGGAGAGGGCCTTCAGCGGCGTGGTGTAGAAGGCCTTGCCGCCGGCGCGCAGGGCCAGCCAGACGGCGAACTCCCCCACCACCGTCTTGCCGGCCCCGGTCGGCGCGGCCACCAGGGTCGAGCGGCCGCCGGCAAGGGCGAGGCAGCCCTGCCGCTGGAAGTCGTCCAGCTCGAACGGGTAGCCGGCGGCGAACTCCTCGATCAGGGCGGCCGCCTCGGGATCGCGCAGCATGGGATCGTCAGCGTGGTGGTTGATCACGCTCCCAGGGTAAGCCACATCATCCAGCCGGGGCAGGTGGCCTGCCGCTACCGGACCACGCCTTCGGAGCAGAGGCACCGACCGGAGAAGCCCGCTCGACTACCTGTCCTGCTCGCGGGCCTCGGTGAAGGCGGCCATGGTCCGCTCCCAGTCGGCGCGGCGCCTGGTGACGATCTCGGCCGCGCCGTCGGGCAGGCTGCGGGCCTCCAGCGGTGAGTGCGGTCCGTGCGCGGCGACCTGCTCGAAGATCGCCGGGTCCACCCGGATGGGCACGCTGAGCAGCAGGGCGAGGTTGAGGGCGTCGGAGGGTCGGGCGTCGACCCGTTCCTCGCCGTCGTCGCCGTCGACCACCACCTCGGCGTAGAAGGTCCCCTCGGCGAGGCGGACCACCCGCGCCTCGCGCAACGTCGCCCCTGCCGCCGCCAGCAGGCCGGCGGCGAGGCGGTACGGGTCGGGCCGTGGCAGCTCGGCGCCTTGCAGGCTCATCGCGATGGCGGTTCCCTCGAACGGGCCCACCCAGATCGGCAGGCGCCGGTCGCCGTCGACCTCCGTCAGCAGCACCACGTGCTGCTCTGGTAGCTCGTCGCCGGCGGGCGCCCAGCGGACGTCCTCCACCCGCGCCTCGACCCAGTCGGTCGTCTCCTCTGGCACGTGCGCCTCCTTCCACCACGGCCCGAGCTGCTCGCGCAGCCGGACCCGGGCCTTGTGCAGACGGACCTTGACGGCGCCGACGCTGGTGCCCGCCACCGCGGCGGTCTCGGCTTGGGACAGGCCGGCCAGGTAGTGCAGCGTGACCGCCGCCCGCTGCCCGGGCGGCAGGGCGGCGACCGCGGCGCGGACCATGCGCGCGTCCTCGGCGGCCTCCGCCAGCTCCGCCGGCCCTGGACCCGGAAACGGCCGCTCGCTCGAGCGGCCGCCCTGCAGTGCTTCCCACGACCAGCTCGTCCGCGACCGCTCCCGCCGCCAGCGCCGGCACACGTTCAGGCCGATGCCGGCCAGCCACGAGCCGAACCGCTCCGCCTGGCGCAGCCGGTCCAGGCTGGTCATGGCCAGCAGCACCGCCTCCTGGGCGGCGTCCTCGGCCAGCCCGGCGTCGCCGAGCGCTCCCTGGCACAGCGCCAGCAGCATCGGCCGGTGGCGGCTGACGAGCGTGGCGAGGGCCGTCCGGCTCCCCCGCCGCGCGGCGCCGACCAGCGCGGCCTGATCCGACTCCGGCACCGTCGTGCTCCGGCTCCTTGCGTGCACCACATCGGTCACAGATGGTCGCCGCAACCAGGCGGAAGGTTAGCCCTGGTGCCAACCGGCCCTCGGCGCGGCGTGGCGGGCGGCCCAGCCTGCCCCGCCGGTCAGCCGCCCTGAGGCGCCCGGATGGGACGGAAGGCGGTGCCGGCCGCCGGGTCGCCGATGGCCGCGCCGACGCAGCGGTACACCCGCACGCCCTGGGCGAACGCCTCCTTGCCAGGTGGGAGCGGTTCGACCTGCCAGCGCGCCGCCGGCAGCGACAGCGCCCGACCGTGGCGGGAGCGCAGCAGCACGTCCGTGCTGCACAGCTTGCGCACCAGCGGGTGCTGGGCCAGCTCCTCCTGTGGTGAGCTCATTGTTCTGGGCCTGCTGGGGGTGGCGGGCTAGTGCGTTGGTTGGTGGGCGAGCGGGACCATGCGGCCGTGCTGCCAGCGCACGGTGGTGGCGCGGTGGCCGACCTGGCGCCAGGCGGCATCCAGGGCGAACCTACCAAGCAGGGTGGAGGTGGTCCACCGGGCCACGTCGGTGGCCGCCAGGCCCCGCTGTAGGGCGGCGTGGGCCAGGTAGCCGGCGGCGGCGGCCTGGGCGGCCACGTAGGACGGCTGCTGGCCGGTGTGCTGCTGGTAGCGGCGGGCGAACTCGGCCCCGGACGGCCCCACCTCGGGCGTGCGCGCGGCCGGCCACCACTGCACCGGCCCCAGCACGCCCTCGGCCGCCGGGCCGAGTTCCTGGCCGAACGCCGGGATCCCGGCGGCCACCGCGCCGAGCACCACCGGCGACCGCTACCTGAGGCGGCGGACCACCTTGGCGTCGTGGTCGAAGTGGCCGGCGACCAGGAACGCCGTCCCGGCGGCCGCCTCGGCCTCGGCCGCCTCGGCGTCGACGACCCGGACGTCCAGGCCGTACCCGGCGGCCCGGGTCGCGGCGCCGGCGGCGACGGCGCGGGCGAACGGTCCGGCGTCCTGGACGACGACGACCCGCTCGGCGTGGCGGGCGAGGGCTTCGTCGACGGCGACGTGGAAGTAGGACGAGGCGGGGGCGGGCAGGCACACCACCCCCGGCTGGGCCAGGTCGTCGGCGGCGCCGCCGTGGTTCCACAGCAGCCGGCCCGCCCGGGCCGCCAGCGGCGCGACCGCCCGGACCAGGCCGCTCGAGTAGGGGCCCAGCAGCAGGTCCACGCGGCCGACCCAGGCGGCGTACGCCTCGGCCGCGGCCTGCTTGGCGCCGCGGTCGTCGGCCAGGGTCAGCCCGACGCCGGCCGCCTGCGCCCAGAGCTGGACGCCCCGGGCCGCGTCGGCGCCCTGGCGCCGAAACGGCCCGGTGAGGCCGAGCGTCAACGCCGCGGTGACCGGTAACGAGCCCAACGCCCACCCCTCCCCTTCGCCGGACCTCGTCCCCACCCGAGTAACGGCGAGGCTCAGACGGGCCGGGAGAGCGCGGGGGCGTCCGTGGTGGCGAGCACGGTCAGGGCGGACGGCTCGACCTCGAACACCATCGGCAGCTCGCCGGCGTGCTCGCCGTCGGCGTAGACGGTGCGGGGGCGGTCGGCGGCCAGCTCGACCCGGCGGGCGTGGTGCACCGTGACCAGCGGGTGCTCGACGTGCCTGCCCGAGTAGACCTTGGGGAAGGTGGCGAGGAAGCTCGCCTTGCCGAGGTCGCCGATCACCACCACGTCGAGCATGCCGTCGTCGAAGCTGGCGTCGGGGGCGACCCGCATGCCGCCGCCGTAGCTGCGGCCGTTGGCCACCACCACCAGCCAGGCGGCCAGCTCCTCGGAGCGGCCGTCGAGGGTGAGGGTGAAGCGGGCCGGCTGCTCGACGACCAGCTTGGCGAGCAGCGCGCCGACGTAGCGCAGGGTGGCCGGTGCGCGGCGCAGGCGCTGGTTGGCGAGCCGGTTGACCTCGGCGTCGAAGCCGGCCCCGGCGACGTTGAGCCAGCGGCGGCCGTCCGCCCTGGCGAGGTCGATCCGCCGCCGCGTCAGGCCGGGCAGGAGGCCGGCCGCGGCCAGCGGGTCGTCCGGCGGCAGGCCGAGGGCGCGGGCCACGTCGTTGCCGCCGCCGGTCGGGACCACGCCGAGCGCGGCGCGGGCGTCGGGGCCGGCGTCGGCCAGCCCGGCCGCGCACGCCCCGACCATGCCGTCGCCGCCCATGGCGACCACCGCGTCGACCTTGTCGGCGGCGTCGCAGGCGGTCTTGCGCGCGTCAGCCAGCGAGCTGGTGCGGTGCACCTCGACCTCGACCCCGGCCCGGCCGAGCCGCTCGGTCACCGCCGGCAGGGCGCGCGCGCCGCGCCCACCGCGCGAAGCGGGGTTGCAGGCCAGCAGCGCGCGCACCCCCCGCCTCCTGCTCAGCCCGGCAGCGGGCTGTTGCCCGTGGCGCCGCCCGTGCCGCTGTCGACCGGCGGCGGGGCGTTCGCCCAGCGGTTGGCGTAGGACCCGGCCGACTCGCCCGGCATCTGGCGGGTGACGTCGAGGTGGTAGCGGCCCACCAGCCGGACGAGCTGGTTGGCGGCCGCGTCGGTGCTCTGCTCGGCACGCTTGGCGATGGCGTCGCCCTGGGAGACGAGCTGCTGCGCCAGGGGGCTCTTGGCCGGGGCGCTCGCGGCCAGCTCGTAGGTGTGGGCGGCCTCGAAGTAGAGGCCGACTCCGGACGCGTAGGCGTCGCGAATGCTGCCGAGCAGCGGCACGTGGCCGCCGGCCTGGTTGGTGGGGTTGCCGTCGAGCTTGCTCTCGGCCGCCGGGCCGAGGCTGACGTTGGCCACCTTGGTGCGGATGTCCTCGAGCTGGGACTGCCAGTCCTTGGCTCGCTTGGCCAGGTCGGCCGGCCTGAGCTTGCCGCCCTTCAGGTCGCCCGCGCTGGTGAACCCGGGCTTGGCGGTGGTACCAGGGCCGGTGATGCCAGGCATCGGCGCCATCGCGGTACGCAGCGACTCGGTGAAACGGCGCACGTCGTCCCTGGCGACGCCCTCCCGCGCCCGGTTGACCCCGGCGATCATCGTGACGAGCAGGGCCACCACCGCGAGGGTCACGGGGAAGGCCGGCGCCCGGTACCAGGGCAGCCGCCGCTCGACGCCCTGGATCCGAGGGCCTGGCGTGGGCCGGCGCCCCGGCCGGCTCTGACTCCGCTTGGTCTTTCCCTTGATCGCCACGCTGCGTTAGCTCCCTTGCATCAACTCGGCCCGGCGCCGCCGGCGCCAAGGTTCGATCAGCCACCTGGCGACCCCCGCCGCCGCGAAATAGAAGATCCACATCGGGATCGCCATCGCGAACAGGCTGAAGGGGTCCTGGCTCGGCGTGATCACCGCCGCCGCAACGATAATCAACGCGACCGCCGGTCTCCAAGCCCGCAGCATCGCCGCCGACGACAGCACCCCCGCCATCGACAGGAATACCAGCACCATCGGGAACTCGAAGCTGAGCCCGAAGGCGACGCCCATGAACAGCACGAAGCGCAGGTAGCGGTCGGCCGCGTAGAAGTTGATCAGGCCCTTGCCGCCGGCGGCGACCAGGAAGCCGATCGCCTTCGGCATGGTGACGAAGGCGATCGCCACCCCGCCGGCGAACAGCAGCGTGCTGGCCAGGGCGAAGGGCACGGCGAAGCGCTTCTCGCTCTGCTTGAGGCCAGGCGAGACGAAGCGCCAGATCTGGTAGGCGATCACCGGCATGGCGAACAGCAGCCCGAGCACCAGGGAGAGGCGGATGCGGATGCCGATGCCTTCCAGCGGGCTCTGGGCGAGCAGGCCGCATCCCTGCCCCGCGGCGGTGGTGATGCGGTAGCGCGCCGGGATCTCGCAGTAGGAATGGGTGATGAAGGAGAACGTCCGGTCATAGAGCACGAAGGCGGCGACCAGGGTGGTCACCAGCAGGGCGGCGAAGCTCTTGATCAGCCGGTCGCGCAGCTCCGCGACGTGCTCGAGGATGGTCATCTCCGCCCCGGGGTTGGCCGGGGCGCGACGCAATCGCATGGTCGGGAGCGGGATCGCCGGCCGCCTGGATCAGTTCAGCGGCTTCTGCTCGTCGGAGGCGGGGTCGGCGGTGGGCTTCTTGGAGTCGTCCTTGATGCCCTCGCTGACGCCCTCCTTGAACTCCTTGATGCCGCGCCCGAAGTTGCGTCCCACCATCGGCAGGCGACTGGCGCCGAACACCAGCACGATGACGAGGATCACCCAGATCCACTCAGGTCCACCAAACATGGCCGATCGCTCCTCACGGCATCTCGAGACCCGGCGGCGCTGAGCCGGAAGTCGCTGTCGAGTCTACCGCCTCACGAGCTACTACGGCAGGCCGACGGGCATGTCAGCGGTGGTCAGGCCGGCCGCCGCGCTGGCCGCGCGCCTGCAGCTTCTCGGCGCGCTCGGCGGCCTCCTCGCTCTTGGCCGCGAGCTCCTCGAGCGTCGGCGCCAGCCGCTGGTTGAGCCTGGCGACCGAGTCGCTCAGCGACTTGAGGTTGCCGATCAGGCGCCAGGCGGTGAACCCGAGCGTCACCAGCACGCCGAGCCAGAACAACCCGAGCAGGATGGCGAGGTAGGCGGGCAGAGCGGACCTCCCGGGAGACGGACCCCCGGATCCTACCGGTCGACCAGCGTCAGCGGCACGCGGCGACCAGGCGCGACCACCAGTCCGGCCCCTCCAGGAGCAGGTGGAGGTCGAGCAGGTCGTCGTAGGTGAGCGTGGGCCCGGCGTGGGCCTCGAGCAGCTCCGCCGGCGGGTCCCAGAACCTGGTCGGCACACCGCCAGAGACGAGCAGCCGGATCACGCGCTGGTCGGCCGGCTTGGTCACCAGCTCGAAGCAGTCCGGGCAGACGAAGGCGTAGTAGCTGCGCTCGGCGGCGGTGCACACGTGCAGCTCGACGTCGGGCGGGGTCAGCTCGACCTCGCCGCACGCCGGGCAGGTGGCGCGGATCTTGGTCTGGGGCTCGCGGTCGCGGTTGCGCATGTTGCCGCGGATATCGGCCGACTCTGCCGCTGCCTTGAGGACCGGGGGTCCGGGGGCTCGTGGAGCGGAGCCGTAGCCCCCGGGTGGATCAGGAGGCGCTCGTCGGGTGTGGCAAATGGCCCCTTCAGGTCATGTGCCGGAGGGCACAGGATGCCGAAGATCCCCGCAGCGATCCTGTCGTACCCGGGAGGCAGATGCCCGACCAGCCCACCGGACGGCGCCCGGCCGCGGCGCCGTCCTCGCTCGCTGCCGCCGCCCGCCGGCTTGGCGACGCGGCCGGGCTCGACCAGCTCGGCGCGGCCGTGCTCGACGGCGTGGCCGAGCTGTTCCCAGGGCACGGCGCGGTGCTGGCCGTGCTCGGGGACGGCGGCTACGAGCTCGCCCTCTACCGTGGCGTGGAGCTGGCGGCCGCCCAGGCGGTGCTGGCCGCCCCGGCGACCGCGAGGGCCCTGGCCGCCGATCGTCCCCTGCTCCTGCCCGGCGGACCCGTGGCCGTGGCACTCACTGCCGCCGGCCGGCGCGCCGGGCTGCTGGTGCTGGTGCCGCCACAGGACGGCGTTGGGGAGGACGGGGACGGCGAACCGGACCCGGAGACGCTGGAACTGCTCGCACTGTGGAGCGTCCAGGCCGGGCTCGCGCTCGACGCCTGCCTGGCACGGCGTGCCGAGCGGGCCGGGCAGGCGTCCCTCGACGGGGTGGTCGGGGCGGTGCCGGTGCCGCTGCTGCTGGTGGCTCCCGACGGCACCCTCGCCGCCTTGAACGCGCTGGCGGCGGAGCTGTTCGGCCTCTCCCCCGACTTCGACCGGGGCCGTCCGGTCTCCGGCCGCCTGCGCGCGCCCGAGCTGGAGGCCCTCTGCCTGGCGGGGTCCGAGGGCGAGCTCGACGTGCGGGCGGGCAGCGGCGCGGCGCGGCGGCTGCTGCACGCCCGCGTGGTGCGTGCGTCCGCCGGTGGGGACACCAAGATCGTAGTGCTCGAGGACCAGACCGCGGCGCGCGAGATCGAGCGCCTCAAGGCCGACTTCGTCGCCGTGGTCGGCCACGAGCTGCGCACTCCGCTCACCGTGATCAAGGGCTACGTGGGCGCGCTGGCACGGCGCGGCGAGGCGATGGAGCCCGCCGCCCGCGGCCGCATGCTGCTGGAGATGCAGGTCCAGGCCAACCGGCTGGAGCGCCTGCTCGAGGACCTGCTGCTGCTGTCGGGCATGAAGGCCGAGGGCGACATCGCGCTCGAGCAGGCCGACGAGAACCTGGTCGCCCTTGCCGACGGCGTGCTCGACCGCTTCAGGACCGAGCACCCGGGCCGTCCGTTCGAGCTGCGCGCTCCCAGGGCCAACCTGGTCGCCCACGTGGACCGGGCGCGGCTGGAGCAGGTCCTGCGCCACCTGGTCGACAACGCGGTCAAGTTCTCGCCGCCCGACCGTGCCGTCACCGTCACCCTGCGCGAGACGGCCGAGCAGCTCGAGATCGAGGTGGTCGACCACGGCGAGGGCGTCTTCTCGGGCCACCTCCCCGTGCTGTTCGATCCCTTCCAGCAGCTCGACGGGTCGGCCACCCGCGGCCAGGGCGGCGCCGGGGTCGGACTGCACGTGGCCAAGGTCCTGGTCGAGGCCCACCGGGGCACCATCGCCGCCCACAGCGCGCTCGGCAAGGGCTCGACCTTCACCGTGACTCTGCCGAGGGGCCTGGTCAGCACCGGCTCGGGCGCAGGCGGGGTGGCTCAGGCGAAGCTGGCGCCGCCCCCGGGCGCCGCCTGAGCGCCCGCCCCGGACGGTGCCGCCCCGTAGCGCCCAAGGGCGTGGCGGGCGGCGGCGGCCACCGCGGCCCGCAGCTCGGCTGGCCCGACCGGCTCCGCGTCGGGCGCCAGGCGCAGGATGAACCGGACGATCCAGGACAGCTCGTGCACCACCAGCCGCACCCGCAGGCGGCCGTCGGGGCGCCGCTCGCTGGCCAGGATGGGCACGTAGTCGGCCAACCACTCGGCCTCGGCGCCGAGGTCGAGCTCGCACTCCAGGCCGCCGCCGGCGACCACGCCCTGGGCCGGGTCGCCGTAGGCGGTCGAGTCGAAGTCCGCCGGCCGCTCGAACGGCTCGTCGGTCTGCTCCACGGAGACCACCCGGTCGACCCGGAAGAGGCGCTCGCCGCGGGCGCGGTGGCACCAGCCGGTCAGGTACCAGTGCCCGGAGGCGGCGTACACCAGCCAAGGGTCGACCTTGCGGCGGGTCAGCTCGCCCCTCGACCCGGTGTAGTACTCGATCACCACCCGCCGGCTGGCGGCCGCCGCCTTGGCAAGGGCGGCACGCCGCTCCCGCTCGACCGGGTCGCCGTCCAGCTCGACCGAGACCTTGCTGCCCAGCTCCTGGACCCGGCGGAGCTGGTCGGCCGGGAGCACCGCCTCGAGCTTGGCCAGGGCACGGGTGAGGGCGCCCTGCTCGTCGACCTCGGGCAGGGCGGCGAGCGCGCGGCCGGCCAGGTACAGCCCGGCCGCCTCCCGCCAGGTCAGCCGCGGCGCACGGGCGAAGTAGCCGGCCAGGCCGATGTGCACCCGGTCGCCGTCCACCCACGCCTCGATCAGGTCGCCGGGCCCGTACGGCGGGACGCCGGAGACGAACAGCAGCTCCAGGTCGGCCATGAGGGCCTCGCGGGTGATGCTGAAGCGGGCGCAGACCTCGTCGACGGTCGCGTCCGGGCGGCTCATCACCCACGGCACCAGCGCCAGCAGCCGCTGCAGGCGGCCGGCGGCGCTGGCGTCGGGGGTGCGCTGGCTACGCTGGGGCATCGCCGACCAGTGCCTCGAGGCGGGCGAGCCGGCGCAGCACCTCGGCGCGCAGCTCGGTCGGCTCCACCACCTCGACGTCGTTGCCGAGCGCCCAGGCCAGGAAGCCGCCGCGGTCGACCACCGGGAGCTTGAGCGTGACACGTCCGTCCGGCGCGACCGGCTCGACTGGCTCAGCGCCCCGCAGCTCGGCCATCCTCGCGGCCGCCCTCCCGGCCTTGACCAGGGCGATCTCGGCCTCGCCATGCTCCCCGGCGGTGGGCAGCGCCTGGCCAGGGTCGAAGCCTTCAGGCACCTCGAAGTCGGGCCCGCGCGCGGTCGGGCGCAGCTTGCGCACGTCGGAGCGGATGCGCGAGAGCCGGAAGGAGCGCTGCGCGTCCCTGTCCAGGTCGTGGCCGACCACGTACCAGGTGCCACGCCGGTGGACCAGCGCGTACGGCTGCAGCCGGCGCTCGGCCGGGCCGCGGCCAGGTGGCTGGTAGGTGAAGGCGATCCGCTTGCGGTTGGTGACCGCCTCGAGCAGCGCGGCCACCAGCGGGCTACCACCGGCCAGGTCGGCCCGGACGGGCTCGCCGCCGGCGTCGGTGTCCAGGTCGAGCTTGGCGTGCCCGGAGACCGCGGCCGGGTCGAGGCCGGTGCCCGACCAGGCCCGCGCCGCCAGCGCCAGCGCCGCCCGCTCGTCCGGCTCCAGGCGCAGCTCGGGCATGCCGTAGGCCTCGGGGTCGATGAAGTAGCCCTCCTCGCTCCCCCAGGCGTCCATCGCGGCACGCTCCACCGGCACGCCGAGGCCGCGCAGCTCCTCCTTGTCGCGTTCGAACATGCGGCGCAGGCTCTCGCCGCTGGCCTCGTAGCCCGGCACCATCTCGGCGACCTCGTCGAGGGTCAGCGGGCGCGGCGTGTCCAGCAGCAGGGCGGTGAGGTTGACGAGCCGTTCGACCTTGCGCATGGCGGCATGCTACCGCCGTTGCCGGCTTGCTTGGGCGCAAGGGCGCATCTCGCCCCGTTCGGGGCGGGCACGGCGGCGACGGCTACCGTGCGGGTCCGGTCGCGGCGTGACCGGCGCGGTCACCTGTATCATCGGCGGCGGTGCTGGTCTTGCCCGGCCCCGGGCCAAGGGCCCGACCCTGACCGTTGAGGATCAGCAGGGAATGCCTCTAGCAGGAGAGCCCCCCGCTGAAGGGGCACCGTCACAGAACCCGCAGACCCGTCGGGCCGTCCTGGAACAGCTCAAGCTGATGGGCCCCCGGACGGTCGCCCAGTTGCACGAGGCGCTCAGCCTCACCGGCGCGGCCGTGCGGCGGCACCTCGACACGCTCGAGCGCGACGGGCTGGTGCGGCAGACCACCCGCTCCTCCGGACGCGGCCGGCCCGCCCACGTCTACTCGCTCACCGAGCTCGGCCACGACCTGTTCCCGCGCAACTACCACCAGCTCGTGGTCCAGCTCCTGGAGGCGGTCGGCGAGCGCTTCGGCGGCGCGGCCGTCGAGGAGCTGTTCGCCCACCGCCGCCAGGTCCTCGCCGAGCTGTACCGCGCCCGGACCGAGGGCCGTTCCCTGCCGGAGCTGGCCAGCGAGGTGGCCGCGATCCAGGACGAGAACGGCTACATGGCCGACTGCCAGCAGGTCGAGGGGGCGCGCTGGCTGGTCCAGGAGCACAACTGCGCCATCAACCGGGTGGCCAGGACGCACCCGGCGGCGTGCGCCCACGAGCTGGCGCTGTTCCGGCAGCTCGCCGGGCCGGAGGTGCAGGTCGACCGGGTGGCCCACATGCAGGCGGGCGACGCGGTCTGCGCCTACGTCTTCCGGGAGGCCGGCTCGGCGCCGGCGAGGCCCGCCCCCAAGGGGCGCCAGGCACGCGGCGAGCGCTGAGCCGGTGGCGCGCGTCCGCAGCGGCCGGGTGACCGCCGTCACCGCCCGTCGGCCGGGGGTCAGCGAGCTGCTGGTCGCCCTCGACGACGAGCCTGGCGCGCCGGCTGCGCCTGCACTGGCCTACGACGCCGTGGTCGGGGCCGCCGCCGTCGGCGAGCGGGTGGTGCTGAACACCACCGCGGTCGCCCTCGGGCTCGGCACCGGCGGCTGGCACCTGGTGATGGCGCGGCTGACCGGCCCGGTGGACGACCCCGACGGGCCCGGCCACGTGATCAAGGCCCGCTACACGCCCTCACAGGTCCGCGTGCTGGCCGTGGAGGAGGAGGCCAGCCCGCACCGGGACGCGGTGGCCGCCTGCGACGGCCTGGACGGCCTGCCGGTTGCCTGCGCCGAGCTGCACTCGATGGTGCCGCTGGTGGCGGCGGCCGCCAGGGCGGCGGGCGAGGAGGGCGGGCGCCAGCTCACCGTCGCCTACGTGATGACCGACGGCGCGGCCCTGCCGCTGGCGTTCTCCCGCCTCGCCGCCGCGCTGCGGGCCAGCGGGCTGGTCGCCGGGACGGTCACCAGCGGGCAGGCGTTCGGCGGCGACCTGGAGGCGATCACGCTGCACTCCGGGCTGGTCGCCGCGAAGGCGGTGCTGGGCGCGGACGTGGTGGTGGTGGCGCAAGGGCCGGGCGGGATGGGCACGGGCACGCGCTACGGCTTCAGCGGCACGCAGCTCGCCGAGGCGGTCAACGCGGTCGCCGCCCTCGGCGGCCGTGCGGTCGCCTGCCTGCGCATGTCAACCGCCGACCGGCGCGCCAGGCACCGGGGCGTCAGCCACCACAGCCTCACCGCCCTCGGCCAGCTCGCCCTCGCACGGGCGGCGGTGGCGGTCCCGGAGCTGGACGACCCGACCCTGGCCGCCGCGGTCGAGCGCCAGCTCGCCGACGCCGGCGTGGCCGCCCGCCACGAGCTGGTCCCTGTCACGGCTCCCGACCCTGCCGACCTGCTGGCCCGCTGGGGCCTGCGGGTCGCCAGCATGGGCCGCGGCCCCGCCGACGACCCGGTGTTCTTCGCCGCCGCCGCGGCCGCTGGCACCCTCGCCGGCCGCCTCGCCGCCGCCCGGCCGGGAGCCGGGCAGGCAGGCGCCGCGCGGGGCGCGGAGGCGGGGTCGTGACCACTCGCGTCGAGCCGGGGAGGCCGCCGCTGCACGGCCGCGACGGCGGCGGCCGGCCTGGCCGCCTCGGGGCGCTCCGGCGCTGGCTGGCCGGGCGCTCCGACCAGGCGGTGTTCGCCGCCTGCCTGGCCGGCATCGCGCTGGGCATCGGGCTGTTCCTGGTGGTCCCGCTGCTGCCGCAGTTCGGGCCCATCCACAAGCTGCCCACCAACCTCGACTACAACGTCAGCGGCAAGCCGGAGGGGCACGTGACCGGCTTCTGGCTGCTGGCGATGGGCTCGTTCGGCTGCGCCGTGTGGCAGTGGCGCCGCGGCCGGCGGCCCGGGCTGCCGCTGCTGGTCACGGGGTTGATCGTGCTCACCGGCCTGGCCCTGCTGGTGCCGCCGGTCGCCTCCGAGGACGTCTACGCCTACTCGTTCTACGGCAAGGTGCAGCACACCTACGGCGCCAACCCGTACCTGTCGATCCCCGCCCAGCACCCCCTTGATCCCTGGTACCCGCTGTGGTCGTGGCGCTTCGTCGGGCCCGTCTACGGCCCGCCGTTCCTGCTGCTGCTGCGCCTGGTGGCGGTGCTCGCCGGCCCCAGCCTGCTCGCCTGGGTGATCTGGATGAAGCTGCTGCTGGTCGCGGCCGAGCTGGCGGCCGTCTGGGTGCTGGTCCGGGTGGCCCGCGACCGCGGCGGCGACCCTGGCTGGCCGCTGCTGCTGGTCGCCTGCAACCCGATGGTGCTGCAGGCGGTGGCGATGTCGGCCCACGTCGACGCGCTGCTGCTGCTGCTGGTCGCCTGCGCGCTGCTGGCCCACGGCCGCGGCCGCTACCTGGTGGCGTTCACCCTGCTGGTGCTCGCCTTCCTGGTCAAGCTCTACCTCGGGCCGCTGGCCGGCCTCTACGGGTTGTGGCTGGCGTTCGGCCGCGAGCCCGGCCGTCCCCTGGCGCGGCGGCTGCGGGTGTTCGCCGGGCTCGGCGCCCTCGGCGCCGCCGTCACCGGCCTCTCCTACCTCCCCTACGCGAGCGCCGGCACGCGCGTGGTCTCGAGCATCCTGGACGTGGGCGAGCACTTCTCCACCGGTAGCCTGCCGAACCTGGTGCGACGCGGGCTGGCCTGGCTGCTGCCGGCGGCCTTCGGGGTGGTCGACACCAGCGCGGCCCGCATCGGCGCGCAGACGGGGCGCCTGCTGTCCGCGGCGGCGGTCGCGCTCGCCCTGGCACTGGCGGCACGGCGGGTGGCGCGCAGCAGTGATCCCTGGCCGGCGATGGCCACCTGGTTCCTCGCCTACCTGCTGCTGACGCCGTGGATCTTCTACTGGCACGAGCTGCCGCTGCTCGGCATCGTCGCGGTGCTCCCGTGGAGCCTGACGAGCCTGGTCGCGGTGGTCCTCTCGGTCAACCTGGTGCCGATCCTGCCGCAGGTGCGCGGCGTCCCCACCAGCGCGCCGACCGCCGCGCGCGAGCTCGCCAACACCGCGGTCGGGCTGGTCTCCCGCTACGGGGGCGCGCTGCTCGCCCTCGCGGCCGGCCTGCGCGCCAGGCGGCGCGGCTCCCGCACCCTGGTCCCGCCCGGGTCGTAGCCCCGCGCCGGACGCTTCGTCACACGGTCACATCGAGGCGATCAGCTTGTCGACCCGGTCGTCGTGGGCGCGGAACGGGTCCTTGCAGAGCACGGTGCGCTGTGCCTGGTCGTTGAGCTTGAGGTGCACCCAGTCGACGGTGTAGTCGCGGCGGCGCTCCTTGGCCTGGCGGATGAACTCGCCGCGCAGGCGTGCCCTGGTGGTCTGGGGGGGCTCCTGGGTGGCCCGGTCGATCGCCCGGTCGTCGCAGACCCGCTCCACCGCGTCGTGCCGCTCCAGCAGGTAGTACAGGCCGCGCTTGCGGTTGACGTCGTGGTAGGTGAGGTCCATCAGGGCGATCTTGGGATGCGAGAGCGGCAGGTTGTGGCGCGCCCTTGCGCGCTCGATCAGCAGGTACTTGGTGACCCAGTCGACCTGCCGGCCGAGGCGGTCCAGCTCCT
>Ga0137367_10002221_pt1 | contig 15504 bp, 15 predicted proteins | sample SagtaG_14_FD_104939 | JGI IMG/M metagenome (GOLD analysis project Ga0137367, IMG submission 104939) | Vadose zone soil microbial communities from Sagehorn Ranch, Mendocino, California, USA - Sage1_L_80_16 metaG | ecosystem: Environmental > Terrestrial > Soil > Vadose zone | place: USA... | reverse complement strand
TGGCTTTGTCGATCCCCGGATACGCGCTCAGATGTTCAATGATCTTCTCAGCCTGGATCTGCGCAGTCTCGATCAGGAAGCGACCCGCGATCCGCCGGTAGTCCTCAATTGCCTTGAGCAGCTTTTGCTCGTGCTTCTCACCCATGCGCGGCAACTCGCGAATCTTGCGTTCACGAGCGAGCTTCTCCACACCTTCGAGGTCGCAGACCTGATAGGCGCTCCAGATCAGCGCGATTGTCTTCGGCCCTAGTCCCTGCACCTTTAAAAGCTGCAGCATTGAGGGGTGATATTTTGTTAATAGCTCGGCATGCAGCGAAAGCTTTCCCTCGCTCAGCATCTCTTACAGATTCGTCAGCATGCCCTTGCCAATGCCAGGGATGGCGAGCACCTGCTTGGGCTCGCTGATCAGGTCGGAAATTTGCTGAGGAAAGGCTTCGATTGCCTCGGCCGCATTGCGGTATGAGCGAATGCGAAACGAGTCGGCCGCATCCACTTCGAGGAGGTCAGCGGTTTCGTAGAGAATCCCAGCGATGGATTTGTTGTCCACAGGAAGAGCTTAACAAAAGCATTCAGCAATCAGCATTCAGCCGAAAACAGACCTGTGGTGGTCTGGCCAAATGCTAACTGCTAAATTCTCATTTCCCCACTTTCTCATCGAAGAACTTCGCCATCAATTCCAGGCACTCTCTGGTTTCGGGAAACTGGAAGTGATACCAGAACGCGTGCGGCATGGCTTCATAAACCAGCAGCCGAGCATCGACTCCAGCGCGGAGCAACGCAAGGTGAAACAGCGCGGTATTGCTCAGCAGAGCGTCGCGCGTTCCCGTGACAAGCTGAGTTGGAGGAAAACCATGAAGGTCGGCAAAGATCGGCGATAACACAGGATCCCTGGGGTTGGTATTGCGGACGTACGACTGGTCATGCAATCCGTTGGGATCCCCGGGAGCAATGTTCCCCGAGAAGCCATTCAATGTGAATAGCTGTTGCGAGTCCGAGGTGCGGCTGAAATCGGCGAGACCGGTATAAAAGCCGAGCGCGGCGGGCATCGGTAGATTCAACTGTGTTAGTTTTACCAGAACCTCGGCGCTGAGGATTGCGCCAGCCGACGTTCCGAAGATTCCAACATTGTGCGCCTTGTACGTTTTCAGCAGTTCCTTGTACACGGCAACCACGTCGTCCACCGCAGCAGGAAATGGATTCTCCGGGGCCAGGCGGTAATAAACAGAAACGACTTTGATCTTTGAAAGATTGCATATTGGTATTCCTTCGATCAGCGAGCCCGAGTCGGAAATGAAGCCGCCGCCGTGCAGGTTGATCAATACGCGGCTCTTGTTCGCGTCGGGCATGGCGAGTGGCGTGACGACGTCAGTGCGGACTCCCGCAATAGTGGCTTCCTCGATGTTCACGGGATAAAGTTTGCGGGCTTCGGCGGAGTCCTTCTTACGCCAATCGTCAGTGTGCGAGCGAATTTCGATCAGGTCTTTCGCTTGCGGCGTCTCGCGTTCAATTTCTTTGAGCCAGTGTTGCGCTTCGGGGGTTACGGTCGCAGGCATCGGCACAACTCGCGTGATGTGCGCGGTGCCGTCGGGATCGAAGTTGGAACTGTCAGGATTAGACGTGCCGCTGGTTTGAGCGAGAGCAGAGATCGACAGCATTGATATGACTGCGATTTTCAGACTGGTTGTTCTCATGTTCTCTTGTGTCTCCTCCGTCGTTCACCGTACGCTTGTGATCGATCGCCAGACGAAACGAAAGAGTAGCACGGGCCGAGCGAACGGTTGGATCGCTCAAGGGCGAGTGTCTCGATGTAAAGAACTCGGCCGCGCACCAACAAGATCAGCCTGCGCGGGCCGCGAGCCCTGTAGAATCTCAGCATTCCATTGAACCAAGCCATCTGGATGCTCTCAGCGGTCCTTGCCCTCACAGCGGGCATCACGGACCTTCGCGCGCGGCGGATTCCGAATTGGCTTACCTATCCGGCGGTTCCGCTTGCAATCGTGCTTCACGCATTGGCTGGGGGTTGGCATGGGGCGCTGAAGTCTGTCGAGGGTGCTGCGCTAGGCCTTGGTCTCCTGCTGCCGTTTGTGTTATTGCGCAGTTTGGGGGGTGGCGACTGGAAACTAGTCGGCGCTCTGGGCGCTTTCTTTGGACCGTCGCGCCTGTGGCAAGTCCTGCTTTACACCCTGCTGATCAACGCAGTGATGGCGCTGATCATGATCGTTTGGAAAAAGCGACTGGGACGCACACTGCGAAATATCGGTCGCCTGTTTGCCGCATTTTTTCGCTTTCACCTGCCCGGGGCGGAATTGACCATCGACAACCCGGAAGCTGCCAAGGTGCCGTTTGGCGTTGCGGCTGCAATTGGTGTGGTGCTCTATGTGGCAGGACAATCTTGGAGTGCGTTCTAGCGCTGGTTCGTGAGAAGGTTGCCTTATCCTACATGCCTGAGGGCGGGGCTTCCGGAGGCGGGCCGTTCTCTGGCGTTTGCGGCTGCTGTTGTTGCGGTTGTTCAACCTCTGGCGCCTGAACAGGCATTGCCAGATCCGGAGCTTCTGTGTCCATATTTTGTGCGACCGGTGGCGTGTATGGTTGGGGAATCATTCCTGCGTTGCCTGCATCCCCCCCCTTGCGGCTGAGAAGCACGCTGCGCAACACGTGAGGATCAGCCTCCGACCCAACCACGACGAAGTTCAAGCCGGAGCCATTCAACAGTTGATCCAGGACCTCGCTGGGAGTTCCTGGGCCGAAATCAGCAGCGACGCGATCCTGTTCTGTTCCCGAGGGAATTGCGATTTCTGCACCAGTCTTCTTTTGTATCTGAAACAAAATCTCCGACAGCGTCGAATTATTGGCGTGGATAGTGAGCATCCCGTTGGCGAACTCTACGCTGACGCCGTTCACTGGAGTCACTCGTGGAAGGCTCGCCGTTACTTTGCCTTTCGTAATTGTCGTAGCCTGCGAGGAATTCGCGCTGCGGACCGGTGATTTCGTTGAAACCCATCCGATGGTCGCTCCAGGGTCACTGGGAGCGTTTGCTCCTCCACCGATCGTCACCGTCACGCCAGAGGCATCGGGAACAATGCGATACCATTGCGGCAAAGTAAGGTCAACGACAACGCGAGTCACCCGAGGCTGCTGCGAATAGAGGCTGGCGCGCACTGCTCTGACTGCTCCACGGTTCACGTTGAGCCGGTGCAGCGTTGAGCCGGGCTCCGCGTTTGGGAAGTCGATCACAAGCCGGTCGGGTCCTTCAATCATCTGTGCTTGCGGCATGGCTTGCCCGGTGGTCTCGATGTGAAATTGAAACGGATTGTCCGCAACGATAGAGAGCTTGTTCACACTTTGCAGACGTTGATCGGCGCCCTGCGCAGCCACCGGCGCAAGCGCCAACAACGCAAACAAACTAAGGAGAGAGTGCTTCACTGTGCAGATTCTAGCAGCGAAGAATGCGTCCGCAGTCGCACTTTGGTTCTAGTACCAAAACGCAAAATAGGGCCTGCCGAATCACCGAGACTAAGGAAACAAGGATCCGCAGCTAGCTAGGCTTTCTTGTGGCGCAACCGGGCCACGACCGCAGCGGCGCCGGAAATCATCAGCACAAGAGTTCCGGGTTCAGGAACCGGAGTTGGTGGAGGCGGTGGATTGCAGTCACTCGATGTGGTGCCCGGAGGACACCCTCCTCCGTTGGGGGGATTGACCGATGGGCTGCTCCCTCCGCCGAGGGGCATCGGCATAAAGCCGCCAGGCGGCGGGCCGCCAGCGAAACTGTTGCCTGGACCCAGAGGGCCGAAGGGTAGGCCGGGATCAATATCCAGAATCGTTGAGTCGAAGTCCGAAGGAGAAATGCGCTCCATTCCGCTGGCCACGGCATCCGGACGATCCAGCTCTGCCATGGTTGGTTCCTGTGTTGAGGTTTTCGCCTGTGGCAAGACCGAAACCTGGTTTCCGCAACGAGTGCGGGCGGTAGTGTGTCCGTCGGTCAGAAGTTTCTCTCCCTTGTGGAGGCTGGCCTGCTTGCGCGACCAAAAGATCTGATTACCACGCCGGTAGGAGAGATATACGAGCTTCGGCTGATCCACTTCCACAATTCGTGCGCGCTGGTAGTTGAATCCCGAGTAGTGCTCGGAAACCGCAGCGTCGTGGTCAGCGGCTTGGCGCAGTTCTGCTGCGGAAGCAACACCGCCCGGAACAACAGAATATGGATAAACCAGACGACGATTGCGCGATTGAATCTGCGGCACAGGGAAGCCGTTAGGGAACGTTGCCGTCGATTTCAGCGAAGGACTAGTGCTGGAGTGAAGTCGTGGCTCGTTCAGCCAGCGAACGCCAGCCACGCAACCAGCCACCAACACCAGGAATGCAAGACTGCGAAGAACAACGCCGCCGATTCTCATCCGGCTACGCCGCCTTCCGCCCCGACCACGCGAGTGATTCAAGTAGCTCTCCTAAGTACACATCTTCCCAGCTCACTGGGATGGGGGAGAGAGTACAACTTTAGTTGCAGTTGCCGTGCCACAGTGCAACCGCGCTCCAAAAGGTAAGTACCTCAATTCGTTGTAGATAGCTAAGTAGCTCTAGCAGCGCATGCTAGCAGAGTAGGAAAAACCTTGCACACTTATTATCTGTTAATAACTTGGGTTCGATTTTGTCTCAGAGCCCTGTGAACCGCTGGAAATCCAGCAACTTACCTTGAATTCCGTCCTGTGGATATTCCGTCCCAATCTTGACCTGGGAAGCTGCACCGGAGCGGCTGACTTGCTATATTGAAGCCGATGCGAACACCCTCCTCGAAGCGTCGGGCAAAGCACAATGAGCGAGTTTCTGAAAAGAATCCAGCCATCGCAATTGCGATCATGGCGGCCGGAAAGGGTACGCGGCTCAAATCCAAACACCCCAAAGTCCTGCACGAAGTTGGTGGCAAGCCTCTGCTGGCGCATGTGATTGCGGCCGCGAGCCGGGTTTTGCCGCCGGAAAATATTCACGTAATCATCGGCCACGAAGCTGAGCGAGTGCGCGAGGCGACGCGCACCGCGGGCGTGAATTTTGTTCGCCAGGAGCCACAGCGGGGCACCGGGCACGCCTTGATGTGTGCCGCGCCCAGCCTCGCGGCATACGATCACGTGATCGTGCTTTCCGGAGACGCGCCACTGATCAAGTCCGAAACAATCTCGCGCTTGCTTGAATTCCACTTGCAGAAAAAAGCAGCGATGACGATCCTCAGCGCGAAGCTGACCGACCCAACCGGCTACGGCCGCGTCATCAGAAAAGGGAGGAGCGATGAAGTGCAGGCGATTGTTGAAGAGAAGTCCTGCAAGCCGGCGCAGCGGAAAATCCAGGAAATCAATTCAGGCTTTTACGCGTTTTCGGTGAAGGCTCTTTTCGACAACATCGAACGCCTCACCACCGCAAACGCCCACGGCGAGTACTACCTCACTGATATGGCGGCGGTGTTGGGTAAGGCGAAACAGCGCGTGGCGGTGGTGCAAACGTCGAATGCCTCAGAAATTCTGGGCAGCAATACCCGCGCGGAGCTGGCGGATCTCGACCGCGCGTTGCGGCGGGAAAAGACCGTGGCGCTGATGAGCGCCGGAGTGACAGTCTTCTATCCCGAGACATGCGTGATTGACGCGGACGTTGAGATCAGCGCGGACACGGTGATCGAGCCGTTTGTGCAGTTGCTCGGACGCACAAAGATCGGCGCCGATTGCAGGGTACGTTCGTACACAGTAATTCAGGACTCGCAAATCGGCGAGGGCGTTCTCATTCGTCCCGGTTGCGTGCTTGACCACGCGCGAGTCGGGAACGGTGCTCTGCTTGGACCCTATTCACACCTGCGGCCGGGAAGCGATATTGGGGAAGGCGCGCATGTAGGCAATTTCGTCGAGACCAAAAAAGCAAGGTTGGGCAAAGGCTCGAAGGCAAACCACCTCACATATTTGGGCGACGCTGAAATTGGAGCAGGAGTCAACATCGGCGCCGGGACGATTACCTGCAACTACGATGGCCTTCACAAGCACGCGACCGTGATCGAAGATGGCGTGTTCGTGGGCAGTGATTCGACGCTGGTCGCGCCGGTGAAACTTGGAAAAGGGGCATACGTGGCCGCAGCCTCGTGTATTACGGATGATGTGCCGGAGAACTCACTGGCGATCGGACGTTCGCGTCAGATTGTGAAAGAAAGCTGGGTGAAGCAGAAACGCGCAGGGAATGCGTCGAAGAGCAGCTAACCGGAAAGCGTAATCCCCGATTCCCGTGTGAGTGATTTCTTCTTTGCGTCCTTCGCGATCTTTGCGGTAAAAGTCTTTTTCCGTATCTAGGCTTTCTCCCCCAGAAACTCTTTCAATCGTGCCAGCCCCGCACGGCTCACTGGTAATCGCCCGCCGTCGTGCAGAATAGCAATGTGGCTGTCCTTTCCGTACGGCTCCAACCTGGCAACTCGCTCCAGATTCACCAGATAGGATCGATGAATTCGCACGAAGTTCTTCGGGTCCAGCGAGCTTTCTAAATTAGAGATCGTCTGCTGTTTTAAATACTTCTTTCCCTGGCTTGCCAGCGCGACGTAATCGTCCTGCGCCTCGGCATAGTCAAGCTTCGCGGCAGGGAAAATGTGTACTCGCGTGCCGTCTTTTACGACAATGCGTTCGGCATACTCGCCAGAACGCGCAGTTGCTGCCAGCTGATCCGGCGCTGCTGGCGGTTTCTTCCCAATACGTTCTTTTGCCCGCCGCAGAGCATCGCTCAGCCGTTCCGCCCGAAACGGCTTCAGCAGGTAATCCACGGCGTGCACTTCGAACGCACGGATTGCATGCTCGTCATAAGCGGTCGCAAAGATCACCGCCACCTCGTTGCCGATCAGTTCGAGCACCTCGAAGCCATCGAGTTTCGGCATCTGCACATCCAGAAACATCAGCTCCGGCTTCAGCTCTGCCACCGTCTTCACCGCGTCAAAGCCGTTCGCGCACTCGCCCACGATCTCAATTTCGGGATGAGCCTTGAGCATTTCTCGAATGACCTGGCGGGCCAGGTCCTCGTCGTCCACGATGATCGCGCGAATTGTTGCGTCCTGTTTCATGCGGTCTGCGCCGGAAGTTGCATCGAAACCTGAAACCGTCCTTCTCCTGCGCGCACGTCGAACTTTGCGTGCTTTGCGTACATGGCGTCCACGCGCTGGCGGACGTTTTTGAGCCCGATGTTCGCTCCAGCCCGGCGTGGCGCCTCAGGATCAAAGTTGTTCTCGACGTTGATTGCCAGACTGCCCGGCTCTCCATTCCTGATCTCCAGCCTGATCCACCCGCCCTCGGTTAAAGTCGCAATGCCGTGTCGAATCGCGTTTTCCACCAACGGCTGAAGCAACAACGGAGGAACCGAGTACGCCAGCGTCGCAAGCTCGACACTCTCTTCCAACTTCAGCCTTGCGCCGAAGCGCATCTGCTCGACCGACAAGTACGCATGTACCAGATCAAGTTCTTCGCGCAGCGCAATTTGAGATTTTTCGCCGAGACCCAGCGTCTTGCGCAGAAATTCCGCCAGCCGAATGCACATCTCGCGCGCGGTTGCTGGATCGCTCGTCGTCAGTGCGCTGATCGAATTCAGGCAGTTGAAGATGAAGTGCGGATTGACCTGCGTCTTCAGAGCTTTCAACTCCGACTCGCGCGCCAGCGCCTGCGCTTCCAGTTCGCGCTTCGCCGCATCGTGCGCCGCTTCATTCGAGAGGAGCACGTAGTACAGTGCGACCGCGAGCAGGTACAGAAATACGCCGCTTCCAAACAACAGCGGATATTCGCGCGAAACCTGCTGATCGATCCCGTTAAACGATGCAATCAGCGACAGACCCGAGGCAAATGCCCGTGCCACGAGAATCCACAAAAGACTCGCAATGCCGCCCGCCGTCAGGTGCGCCAGCCAGACGCTGGAATTTCCCGCCGGCATGGAGCGGCAGGTGTACCAGGCCGAAAGACACACGAAGGCGTACACCGTGCACAGTGGAATAGCCAGCACGATTGCCCGCTCCCACGTGAGCCCGCCCAGTGATGCGAACAGATAGACCAGGATCGCCGAAACCGGTCCCCACGCGGAAAGGTAAAGCAACAACGCCCGGAAATTTCTTAGGATCGGATGCATCGCGGTTAGTTCTTTACCTCGATGCCGCCAAATACCGCCACGCCCTTGATAATCAGCGTCTTCGTCGGTTTCGATGCATCCGGCTGAAAGTGTCGGGTTTTGTCCTCGTATCCGCCGAAAATTCCCGCCCCATGCATCGACACCAGCCAATACTCAGGGACAATAATTTCGCCACCACCGAACACCGCGCTGGCCTCCAGCACAGCCTGGTCGCCTTCCATTTCCGCATGCCGGAAATCAACCTTGTAGCCGCCAAACATCGCGAACAGGCGGCCGCCTTTGAAGTTCTTGGTATTGATCTGCCGCTCGCCGCCCCCGAAAACGTAGACCGAATCAAACTCGGGATCCTGGGAACTCGCCGGCTTCTCCATGCCAAGCGCCTGCCAGAGCATTGCGCCTCCCGCAATGATGAGAAAGACCGGCCACAGTTGCCAGAAGTCTGTGTGGATGATGCCCATTTCGCGGAGCTGAAGAAATGCTCCAAGCGCAATGAGCACCGCTCCAGTTGCTCGACCACCGGCATAAGCAATCTTGACCAGCCCGATGACGATGAATATCGTCGGCCAAAAGTGGAGCGCGAACCCGTGCGGAAGGTATCCAAGCTTCTCCAGCAGGAGTACGGTGCCGACCACGATGAAAACCACGCCCCCGATGACAGGCCCGCGATCGCGTCTCACAGTTGTCTCCGTCTCCGTATTCATTGAGCGCCTCCCCCTTGCGCGGCAGTCCTCATGTGTTGCTTCGCCCGGTTCCTGCGAGCCGTACTCAGCCACACTACAATCCCGCTCACGATGAGCAGTGCCGGCCACCATTCGAATACGCGCCACGCCAACATTTTGCTGAGGAAAGGCAGAGCCGCCAGGTGGAACGCGCGCACTCCAGAAAACTCCGGCAACAGTTTACTCTGAAGCACGGCCAGTCCCGCGAATGCCAGCCCGCCTGCCAATATTGCGTCTTGATTCCAGAACGGGCTTTGACGATTGTCGCTCATCTGACTTCTCCCTCCCTGAACTGATTGCAGCTTATTCAGGAGCAGAGAATTGCGCCGCTGCTATTCGGCGAACGACGGGAATTTACCGGTGAATGCGGATGGAACTGGAGCGTTTGAGCATTCCCGGGTTAACAGTGATTAAATCGCACGCATGCCCGATTGAAAGAAGCGCGAGTGAGAACTTCAAAATGTGGTTCCGATTTTCTCGCGTCTTCACTCAGAAAGCAGTTGTCACGCTCATGATTCCGCTCGCTTCGTTGGCACCGTCCGCGCCCTGGAAGTGGCATTGGCGGCAAAACTGTGTTGCGGATGAGGTTTGTCTCGCGGTCGGTTTCGCTCCTGGATTGTACGGGGCAGCAACGAAGAAGAAGGTCGTATAAGTACCGTTAGCGCGTTCGGCGATTGGGGCGTCGGCATTGGCGGTGGCGGTGTTCATGGAGTGCGGCGTATGGCAGGTCGTGCATAGCAGGTACGCGTGGCCCGGAACGTTATCGGGCAACGCCACCGGTGAACCGTGCCCGTTGGAGATGATGCTGGGCGCGCCGTAGTGATTGGCAAAAGCCCGGTAATTGGCGGCCGTTCCAGAGATCTTCAGGCAATCGCTGACCACATCATGCCAGGTGCAACCACCCACGGTGTAGACGAAGTTGCTGTCCACGCCCACCGCTCCCAGCGTGGCTTGCGGCCCCACCGGGTGGTCGTTGTAGTAGTTGCCGGCCGTAGTCCCATCGTTTCCAAGCAGAGTCGGGATGGCGTTCGGGCCGTAGATGCCGGGAGGCAGAAGCCCTGCCGCCTGCTCATACGACTTGTTGGTCATCATCGCCCCTTTCGCGATGTTGCCGTCGTGGCAGCTCAAGCACATCATGATGCCCGTGATTTCTTCTGGCATGCTCGCAAACTGGGAGGATGCCGGAAGAGTAGTTTGAAAGGAATTGCGGCCTGCTACGGTTGTGTTGTCTCCCTGGTTGAGCAAGTAGCCATAGAGAGGACCAAGATCCTCGCCCCAGAGTGCGTCGTTGCCGGCGTTGGTCTTGTCGACGGTTTGGCCGCTGATGGCGTTTCCGCCAGCGCCAAGTGCGCCGCTGTGAGGAGCATGACATCCAGTGCAGCCGCGGCCACCATTCTGGTGGGCTCCCAGTTTGTCGACACCGCTGATGCCGCTTCCTGGCGTGTAGGTCTGCGCCATCGCAAACGCCGCGACGAGCAGAACCATCGCACTTACATACTTCGTGTTTTTCATGGAAAGTACGAATGCCAGACGGAATGCCGGAGCAAAAAGATCCGCTCCGATCAGCAGATCGGAACATCGTCTAAAGAACTTGATGGAAGGAAGCAGGAAAACTACCCGCAGGTAACTAAGGCACCCGTTTCAGAGGTCAATGAGTGCGAATGCTGATCTCAACAGTAACCATCCCCTTAGAGGACTAGCTGCAGGACAAGGAAACGCCCTCGCTTAGGAGCCGAGGGCGGATACTCGAAACCGCGATTACTTCGAGCAGGAATCGCTCACCATTTGAACGTCTGTAACTTTCAGGTGTCCGTGCTCATGGTTGCTTTTTGTGACACCAGTGTCGTGGGCCATGTCTTTAGTATCTTCTTTCATGTTGTGCGCAGTCGCGTTGGAAACCACGCCAGTCGCGGTTATTTTGTGTCCCACGTGGGCAGCCAATGACACGGTGCTGCTACGCACCTCCCATGTGCTCCCATTGTCGGCTTTAAGGTTGAACTCCTTCGCATTGTCACCTTGTGAAAGGCATCCAGTGATCGTTCGCGTATCGGATTTTCCTTTGTCGGACGAATCCTGCGCCATGACCCATATTGACGCCGTGCATGTCAGAACCACGCATAAAAGAAAGCTTCTCATGACTGTTCCTCCTGGTTTCCTAATTCAGTCAGGGATTCGATGACTTGCTCCTGAGCACGGGTTGCAAGCAGCGGGCAGAGTTTCAATCTGCTGAATGTTGGGACAGTCTTCAGGCCCCGGACACCGATTGTTGCTCAATGCGTGCTATCGCCTGGAACCAACCGCGTCACCGTTGGAGTTGAGCACCAGCGGCGCTGCACAATTCTTCGAAGATTTTGTCCGGTACTTCGCGCGGTCTCCGCCGTCCCCTCGGAAAGTAGAAGCTGATCGTGTTCTCTTTTGCCTGACCGCGGAGCCATTTGTAGAGGGTCAGCCAAGAATATTGCTGCGGGAATCCTGGATCGGAGTCGACGCAGGTGTCTACAACATCCAGCAGGACCCGCTGACAATGTGAACACGTGAGCTTCTTGAGTGCCAGTTCTTCCGACAGATCATACGCAACTGTGGTCCCGCACCGAGCACAAGTGACGCCGATCCGTTCGAGCATCGCCTCTTCAAAGACGGCGTAATCATCCATAGCACACCTCATCGTCAGCCATAGGCAGGGCAGGCGACCCTGGCAGAGCTGTCTGCGATCCTAATTAGGATCTTCTGAAAAGTAGTGATCCGAGGGCGGCTTTCGTATCACAATTTTCTGCATAGTATTGCCCGGTCTGAGCTCCGCCGGCTCCAGCTAACAGAATCGCGCCAGATGCAATCGGGCCGTTATCATGAGTTTGTCGAGACGACTATTCTTGTCTTTGTTTTTCGGCTTGTTTCAAGGGATGCAGAACTGGGGCGAATTTCGCGAACTGATCCATCACCGGAAAGCCGCGTGTTGGCCTTAGCAGCGCTTGCTGAAGTTTTCGGCTGTTCCAATCCGAGCGGCCCAGAGTATCCTTGCCCCACGCCTCCTCGTGGCCAATTGCCAAGCCATCTCTATGAACGACGGGGCTGATCGTCACAAAATGAAAGAGGAGAGAAATCATGAAGTACATGATCACTTGGAACGAACGTCCGCAGGGCACGCCCATCGAGTACGAAAATGCACAGAAGCGAATTTTGGAGGTCTTCAGCCCGTGGAAGGCGCCCGCGAATTTCAAAATCGAGTCGTTCGTCATTCGCGTCGGTGATTGGGGCGGGTATATGTTGATGGAATGTGACGATCCGCTGGAAGTGCATAAGTTCTGTTCGATGTTGCCGGCCTTCGCGTTCGAAGCTCGTCCCGTCGTCCCCGTCGCCGACGCCATTCGCGTGGAACTCGAAGCGATGGCGTACCGCGATGGACTGAAGAGTAAATAAAGCCAGCTGGTGCGCTGGCCCTGACATTCGTCCGAACGCGCCGACGATTTTATTGATCGTGGCAGCTTCGCCTACTTTGCTATTTTCAGCATGAGGATGTCGGGGTCGGCGCCTCTCGAGCTTGAGGAGGGTTTTGTACGCGGGCGGCCAGCGTCCCTCCAAGCCAATGAAAAGCGGCTGGCTTGCCGATGCCCGAGAAGTGTAGCTGCCGATAAACCCCGTTACACGATTGGCGATTCCGCGAAGACTGGCTACACTCACTGACAGCCGCGAAGCGGCGCCAGAAAAAAGCCCCGGGCGCAAGCCAGGGTAAGAAGTCAAACGATGCTCAGCCCCGAAGGGGCGAAAGAAAACAAACTTTCATAGCAGCACCCTATTGCAGCGGCGCCCATCGTCGGCATTCCGCGGCGCTCATCGCCGTGCTAAGTGGCCCCACTCTGTCTCGCACCACTCCGTCCGACGTGGCGCAAAAACTCTTTGCCGCCATACTCGCCGACATCGGCGTCGCCATTGCAACAAATTCCTGGCAGAGCAGCTTCGGGCACGCCGGCGCAAACGTGAATTTGTAGCCCGACTTCTCGCACCATGTCCCGGCCGTGCAGCTGGATTTTGCAAACGAAGAGTCAAGCAACCCAGCATGCTGGGGGGTGACCGAATCCGGATTTTCGGGATCAACCCCAAGTCGTGCCAGATCTCGCGCAAATCCTCTCGCGGGATATGTGGCTGAATACGACACTTGAGCCGTTACCATCGTCCGCAGCGTACTCACCGCCGATGCCTCATCTGCCGAGCTTCTTGCCCGCACCAAGTTCGGTATCGCCACCGCCGCCATCACCAGAATCATGCCGGCGTCCACGCCCTGATTCGTGCTGGCTTCGCGAATCGCACTCTCTTCTCCGTAGGCGCAGACTACCGCCGGCTTGCTCTCGCCCGAACCAAGCGAAAGCGATCGAGCCAACTCCGGCGAAAAGCGCGCCATTTGGAGCCCCATCATCTTCAAGGGATCCGAGTAGTACAACGCCGACATTTGCGCCGAGTGCCCCGGAGGCAGCGCTGCCAGGAACTTGCCCGATTTCGCCAGCGCGCCGCCCTCGCGGTGCAAGCGGACAGCCTCGCGAACGCCGTTGCCGCTCGACCCCAGGATGAGGTAGCCGTCAACAAACGCATATCCAACTTCCATGCTCTTCGTCTGCGAAGGAACCATCAGGCTGTGGTAAGTGACGCCGCCTTCCTCGGATTGCCGGTCCGAAACCGGCGCCATCGTCAGCAACTTGCTGAACGTCTGCTGCAGTCGCGCCGCATCATTCACTTGGAGAATCGCTTTCCACGCAGGTTGCCCTTCCACAACATCATCGACTTCGAGTGTAATTTCCCCGCCCAACTGGCTGAGCAGGTCGTCTTTCAGGCTCAGCCCAAGCCCTTGTTGCATCTGGTCGATCTGGGCAAATGCTTTCGGGTTCGAAGCGGTCGCGAGGGCCTGCACATCGTCGAAGATGTTGGCCAGGTTCTTCAGCGCAATACTCGCCACCAGGATTGCCTTGGGCGAAGCGAACTCCAGACTGCCAAGATCGCGGGGCGCCGCCAACCACGACGCAATCCCGCGTCGCGGACGAGTGAAACTCAACTCCGCCTCGCTGGAAGCCTGTCCAGCAAATCCCTTGTGCTCCCAAATCGCGTACTTCACGTCGCCCAAACCGGTTTCGTGGAGCATCTGGTTCTGCAGTGGAGGAATAGGGGCCTGGCGCAGGATCTCCTGCAAATCAACACCCGCCATCACCGCCAGGCCGTTCCTGTAACTCTCTTGCAGCCGTTGCCCAAATGCCGTGGAAGCAGAATCGCGTGTGCCTGAGTCCAGCAGGCGATCGAAGTTGCGGAGTGTCTCCAGGTCCGACGCGGCAATCACGTAGTCCGGTCGTACCAGCACTACGGGTTCGTGCGAAGTGCCCTCAGTTGCGGACGCTAGGCTCTGCTTGTCCAGCACGCGCAACGTCGGTTTGTTCGGACCGGCGAGTTGCATTCCAAGTTCGAGCACCTGTTTCAGGCCTGGCTTCCGTACTTCCGCGAGTAGGGCAATGCTTGGTTGCTTTGCGCCATTCATCGCGCCTGCGATCACTATCTCATCGCCGATATACTGCGAAACGATACCGAACTGCTCGATCGCCATTTCGATCTGTGGGCCTGTCTTCGCGATGTCACCACTCTGCCACCAATCGCGAAGCGCGGGGCGCGACTGCCGCTCCCGCCGGAAAATGTTGAGCGCCTGCTGTGCTGCGGTGCCGTAGTTCGGGAACGCGGCATAGAACACCGTCGATTGCGGTAGCAGAGGCAGCAAGTGGCTTTCGTTTCGCGGCGGAGGAAATGTGACTTCGTTCTGCAGCTTGGTAAAGAGTTCTCCGAAGTCGTTTAACGGATATTGTTTGAGCTGCTGAATCTGCGCAGACGGTCCGTCGGCTGAGGTTTGTGAGAACGCAATGAGTGGTGTCAGCAGGAACGCAGCTAACGCTGCGCAAATGAAGACTGTAAGACGGCTATTCTGTTGACCAATCGTTACTGATTTCATCATTCGCCCCCGCGCGAGGAAAACTCAGGATAGCAAGACGGTTAGGAGGAGCACAGTGCCATGGAAGGACCGAAAGTGGCTGTCCATTGGAGTCGCAGAGCGATCCACTTTAGCTGAGTCAGTGAGCCTGCTCGAAGCGGGTGCGACCTGGCGCGCGTTATTTCCGGTTTGCTGAACATCCAGGAATTGACCCGGTGCACATCAGGAAGTCGCATTCGATCGAATTGCCCAATTCCAGCTCTGGTTGTAGACTCGCGCTTCGGGGTTGATGTGTCACGACTGTTCGCAACGCTTATCTGTGCCCTTGCCCTGGCGATCTGTGTCTTCGCTGATGAAGGTCAGCACAACCACGCGCTTACTCAGCAGGAGTTAGGGTCAGTCCATTTCCATGTCTCATGTTCTCCTGCCGTGCAGGAGGATTTTCAGCGGGGAGTTGCGTTGCTGCACTCATTCGCGTTCGAACGGCTGAGGCCACTTTCAGGCGGGTTGCGCAGAACGATCCCAAGTGTGCCATGGCGCATGGGGGCATTGCGAGGAGTTTTTGGCGATGGGCAATGCCGGAATCCGCAACACGAGAGAGAGGCTGGCGGGAGGTCGAGCTTGACTACTCGCTTCGTGCTCCGACGAAACGAGAACAGGAATACATCGACAGCGTTGCCGCCCTCTTCCGAAATCCTCAAAGGCCAG
>Ga0137367_10002220_pt1 | contig 15514 bp, 14 predicted proteins | sample SagtaG_14_FD_104939 | JGI IMG/M metagenome (GOLD analysis project Ga0137367, IMG submission 104939) | Vadose zone soil microbial communities from Sagehorn Ranch, Mendocino, California, USA - Sage1_L_80_16 metaG | ecosystem: Environmental > Terrestrial > Soil > Vadose zone | place: USA... | reverse complement strand
TGGCGATCCGTCCGATGCTTATGTTTTGGGCACGCTGGCGGGGCGCAGGGTCGCATTTTTGAGCCGGCATGGGCGCGGGCATCGCATCCTGCCGCATCAGTTGAATTTCCGCGCCAACATTTACGGATTCAAGCAGCTCGGTGTGGAACGAATTCTTTCTGTTTCTGCGGTTGGGTCGTTGAAGGAAGAGCACAAGCCGCTGGAGTTTGTGATTCCCGATCAGTTTGTGGACCGTACTCGTCATCGCATCGACACGTTTTTTGGCGATGGTGTGGTGGCGCACGTTGCTTTCGCCGATCCGGTTTGCCCCGCGCTTTCGGAAACTGTTGCTGCAGCATGCAAGCAAGCCGGCGTAGTCGGAAAACGCGGCGGAACGTACATCTGCATGGAGGGCCCGCAGTTCTCGACCAAGGCGGAGTCGAATCTTTACCGCAGCTGGGGCATGGACGTGATCGGCATGACCAACCTGCAAGAGGCGAAGCTGGCACGCGAAGCGGAGCTTTGCTACGTCACCGTGGCCATGGTCACCGACTATGATTGCTGGCATCCTCATCACGATTCGGTGACAGTGGATCAGATCGTCGCAGTTCTTCTGAAAAATGCCGAGAACGCCTGCAACGTGGTTCGTGAAGCCGTCGCCGCGATGCCGAAAGAGCGCCCGTGTAAGTGCGGCTCGGCGCTGGCGCACGCGATCATCACGGACCGGGCAAAGATCCCGCAGACTGCGCGCGACCGGTTGAGGCTCATCTTGCAGAAATACCTTGAGTAAGCCAACTCCGCTCCGAACTGCCGTTTAGTGCGAAAAGGAAAAGGAGGTCGTACATGCCTGCTGGGTACGGTCCCATGGGATTCGCGTATTTTGCGGCCGTTAAAGCAGTTGGGTACACTGCGACATCGGCTTATCTTAAGAGGAGATACGGGCTGCGCGGATCGCCGAGGCCGAATATCCTTGGTGTTGGACTTACCCGCACCGGTATCGGCCTAAGAGCCGGTGCCCTGTACGGCGGCTTATGGCTTCTTGTGCTGAACAAGTTGATCTCCGGTGATACGACCCCCATCCTGTATTACATCTTTCTCCTGCCTATCCGTCTGGCAGAGTGGTGTTTTTTGATATGGTTGTTCTTTGATCGAGCGCTGCGGAATAGGACCCTTATGTGGGAGTCTGTTGGGTTCGGCACAGTTTGCTCGTACGCCCTGGACATCTTTGGAGTGGGTGCCGCTCTTGTCTTGCCGGGTGGTATGTGGATCTGCTAGGCAAGATTTGCTGTCGCAGCTCTGCGATGGATCTGATACTGGTGACCCACCTAATATGAGCATACTTGCCGTCGGTTCCATCGCATTCGATAACATCGCCACTCCTGCTGGGCGTCACGAAAATGTGCTGGGCGGATCAGCCACATATTTTTCTTTAGCCGCGAGCTACTTCACTGACGTGCGCGTCGTGGCAGTGGTTGGCGAAGACTTCACCGCTGAGCACGAGAATGTCCTGAAGAAGCGCGGGGTGGGCACACTTGGCATCGAACACGCAAAAGGGAAGACCTTCCGCTGGGGTGGCCAGTATCTCGACAACCTGAACGAAGCGAAGACTGATTTTACTGAGCTGAATGTATTCGAGAAATTTCAGCCGCGAATTCCGGCGGAGTACAAAGACTCGGATGTTCTTTTTCTCGGGAACATTCATCCCACGCTGCAATCAGCAGTCCGCCTGGAGCTTTCCGAGGTGAAGCTGACCGGCGGGGACACCATGAACTTCTGGATTCAGGGAGCGAATGCCGAGTTGCGCGAGACGCTGAAGCTGGTCAACGTCATGCTGATCAACGATGGCGAGGCCAAGATGCTGGCGGACGAGCGCAGCCTGCCGCGGGCTGCTCGCAAAGTGCTCTCCATGGGGCCCCAAGCGCTGGTGATCAAGCACGGTGAATACGGCGCCACGATTTTCTTTCGCGAAGGGGCATTCGGAGTCGGCCGCCATCCATTCCGCGCTCCCGCGCTTCCGATCGAAGAAGTGCAAGATCCCACGGGTGCGGGCGATTCCTTTGCCGGCGGCTTCATGGGATACATCGCTTCGCAGAGCGAAATCAATCGCGAGGTCATCAAGCGCGCGCTGTTCTATGGCGGCGTTATGGGATCCTTTGCCGTGGAGCGGTTTGGCACCGAGCGCCTGCAGTCCCTCACGCGCGGAGAAATTGATGCTCGCTTCGAAGTCTTCCGCGAGTTGACCCACCTGGAATGAAACGTCCAGCCAATTCGAACGATATCTTTCTGGTTGCGCAGATCGCCGCCGCCATCTCCATAGCGGCTTTCCTGTATTGCCTGCGGCACGACGATCTTCTGCTTTACGGCGATGCCGTAGCGCACATGAATATTGCGCGGCGGGTATTCGACTCCCGAACTCCGGGGCCTTTGCAATTGGGAACCGTGTGGTTGCCGCTCCCGCATTTGCTAATGCTGCCGTTCCTGATTTCGCGCTGGACGTGGCAGACGGGAATCGGGGGATCGTTTCCGTCAATGCTGGCCTACGTTTTCAGCGTGACAGGGATTTTTCGCTTGGTGCGGACTGTATTGCCGGAACCAGCGGAAACACGCGGCCGCGCAGTTGTGCGGTTCACTGCCTGGCTGGCGGCAGGCATTCTCGCACTGAATCCCAACATCATCTACCTACAGGCGACGGCGATGACCGAGCCTGTCTATCTAGCTTTCTTCATCTGGGCAGTGGTGTTTTTTGCAAAGGCGTTACGCTCCTGCCATGCAGGAGACGCTGCGCGAGGGAATCGCGCATTGCTCCGAGTCGGTGTATGCCTGGCGGCTGCTAGCCTGACTCGCTACGACGGGTGGTTCTTCTCAGCGGCGGTTGTCGTTCTTGTGATCAGTCTTGCTTGGCTCGGAAGGGTTTCGGGACTTCGTTCCGGCGTGGTAAAGTTGACGATCATCGCGGCGCTCGCTCCGGCGCTGTGGCTGGGCTACAACGCTGCCGTCTATGGGAATCCGCTCGAATTCGCCAATGGGCCGTACTCGGCGAAGGCCATTGAGCAGAAGACCGCCGTTTCAGGGTTTCCGCCGCACCCCGGAAGCGACGATCTGAAGACTTCCTTCCACTATTTCTTCAAGTCGGCGCAATTAGACCTAGTCGCGCCGGGAACATTTGAGCGTAATCAGAGTGCCGCGATAACCATCCTGCAGGCGCTCTGGGCGACAGCGCTCATTCTAGGCACCGCGATCGTCGTGTTGTTTCAACGAAAGCTGTGGCCCGTTCTTCTGTTGTGGACACCCGTTCCTTTCTACATGCTCTCGATCGCCCGCAGCGGAGTGCCGATATTCATCCCGTTGTGGTGGCCGTTTTCTTATTACAACGTGCGTTACGGCGTGGAGCTGCTTCCAGCGTTCGCCGTGTTCGCGGCCCTGGCCGCCTACGGACTCATTCGATTTGCCGCTGCAGCCCGCACTGTGGCGATTCTTGTCGTTTGCTTCCTGCTATTACCGGCGGTCACCTACGTTTACGCGTTCAAGTCAGGAGTCGTGAGTTATCAGGAGGCGGCGGTCAACGCGCGCACCCGGGTCGCCCTGGAGAAGCAATTGGCATCGATTTTCGAAACCATGCCACCGGGTTCGACTTACCTGATGTACTCAGGCGACCACGTCGGCGCCTTGCAGCGTGCGGGAATTCCTCTTTCGCGCGTCATCAACGAAGGGAACCATCGTCCCTGGAAGCGGCCCAGCGATCCGGACGGCCTGTGGGAAAAAGCACTCGCGCACCCTTCGTCCTATGTGGACTACGTGGTCGCGATGGACGCTGATTCTGTGGCGGCCAACGTTAACAAAAGCGAGCTCGACCCTTTGCTGGTATTGCATGTGAGCGGCCAGCCCGCTGCGACCATCTACAAAACGCGAAAGAGTAAACAGGCGCGTTAACGGTCGGGCAAGCCCGCGCCGAAACCAGCCGCTCACTCAGTGTTAGAATCCGAGCAAATCTGGCTTGATCAGGAAAGCATTGTGCACGTTGTTGTTTGGACAGACTTGTGGAGATTGCTGCTGGCAGCGCTTCTGGGCGGACTCATCGGCCTGGAGCGCGAAGCCAAGCACCGTCCTGCGGGACTGCGCACGAACTTGTTTATCTGCATGGGCGCCGCAATGTTCACGCTGCTCTCGGACCAGTTAGCCGGGCAGCATATCGGCGATCACACCCGCATTGCTGCGCAGATCATTCCAGGCATCGGCTTCATTGGCGCCGGTTCGATCATCCACGCGCGCTCCGACCTGGTCACCGGTATTACTTCCGCGGCAACGCTCTTCGTAGCAGCCTCGATCGGAATGGCGGTCGGCGGCGGACTTTACGTGACCGCGATCTTCGCCACCGGCCTGGTGCTGGGCGTCTTGTCAGTGCTTGGACTTTTCGAGCGTTTTCTCAACCTCAAGGTGATGCTGCACTGCTACGAAGTAACCGGCAAGAATGCCGACGAAGTTCGGCAGCAGGTCAACGGAATTCTTGAACCGCTCCATTCCTTGATGCACAACGTGCAGACCGCCCCGACTCCCGTTCATGTGCGGATCCGCTTTGAGTGCGAGGGAACGCGCAAGAGACAGGCGGATATCTTCAGGCTGTTGCGGGACTCCGGGCTCTTCGACAGCGTGGCCGCGCTCGGCCCGGTGCAGGCGGAATGACAGCCATCCCATTCGTAAAGGCGAGCGCCTGCGGAAATGATTTCCTGATCATTGACGGCATGCACGCCCCCTCCGATCTCGTGGGTTTCACCCGCCGCATCTGCGACCGGCACAACGGGGTCGGCGCTGACGGAGTGGAATGGCTTTTTCCTGCGCAGGATGCCGACATTCGCGCGCGCTTGCTGAACGCTGACGGATCAGAGGCAGAGATTTCCGGTAACGGTACGCGATGTGTTGCTGCCCACCTATGTTCCGAAAATCCTCGCGAGAAAGTGACCGTGCGAACTGGGGCTGGAATCAAGACCTGCACCCTGACCTCACACGCGGAGATGCTCTTCGAGTTTGAAACTGCGATGGGTGAGCCGCAGGTTGGCGACGAGTTCCCGATCAAGATGGCATTTGGTGAGGTCCGCGGGATCCCGGCCTCGATGGGCAACCCACACTTTGTTGTTTTCGTGGATGAATTCTCTCCCGGATGGCAGGGGGATGGGGCGGAGATCGGAAAACATCACGACTTCAAGTACGGGATCAACGTCGAATTTGTGAAGGTGCGCAACCGGGAAAGTGTCGAGGTCAGGTTCTACGAACGTGGCGTGGGCGAAACGCAATCGTCCGGAACCGGCTCGTGTGCGTCTGCGGTTGCTTCCATCTTCAGCAAGAGAGCCGACTCACCGGTGCGTGTCCATGCTCCCGGCGGCACGCAAACGGTGCGTTGGGAAGGGGAAGTCTTTCTGCGAGGCCCAGCGCAGATTGTCTGCCGGGGCGAGTATCTCATTTAGCATGCCTCCTCAGAATCAATCCGCACCCATCAAACCTCCTGCTCTTCGCCGCGGAGACAAGGTTGGAATCATTGCGCCAGCAAGTCATTTCAATCGCGACGAGTTCCAGGCTGGATGCGACGCGCTGCGCAAGATGGGTTACAACCCAGTCTTCAGCGATTCAATTTTCGACCGCGATCTGTACTTCGCAGGATCTGCTGAGCGCCGTGCGCGTGAGTTGGAAGAGATGTTTCTGCGCGTTGACGTAAAGGCCATCATTTGTGCCCGCGGCGGATACGGGTCGAATTACTTATTGCCTTTGCTCGACCTCAAGAAGATTGCGGCACACCCGAAAGTGTTTGTTGGCTACAGTGACCTCACGAGCCTGATGACATACTTCTACGATGCCGCCGGCCTGGTCACGTTTCATGGACCGATGGTTGCTAAAGATTTCGCGAAAGAGGACGGTGTGGATGCGGCGTCATGGGAATCAACGCTTGGTGCTACTCTCGACGGTAATTTTGATTTCGCAAGCGATAGCGGCGTGAAATTCCTGGTGCGGGGCACGGCGGAAGGGGTGCTTTACGGCGGGTGTCTTTCCATGCTGGTGGCCTCCCTCGGCACCCCGTATGAAATCCAAACGAATGGCACGATACTCTTTATCGAGGACGTTGCGACCAAGCCCTATCAGGTCGACCGGATGTTGATGCAACTCAAACTCGCGGGAAAGCTTTCAGGAGTGCGCGGAATCATCTTTGGCGAGATGCTGGCTTGCGCGCAGCCCGGCGGCCAGTCATACACGCTTGAAGGAGTTGTGATGCGGATCGTGGGTGGCCTGAACGTTCCAGTCGCATTTGGCTTGCGCTCGGGACACGTGTCGCGCGCGAATGTCACGTTGCCGCTTGGGATTTCGGTAGTACTCAATGTTGATGGCTCAAATGTCTCGCTGAGGGCGCTCGAACCTGCAACCTCGTGATTCCTCGGTGAACTAGTGTCCTCGGTGGCCATGTTCTGAGAGGCCTCACCACTGGGAACACAGAGTTACACAGAGGAAGACACAGAGAAAGTACCTGATGAAAACGAAGCACGTCCATCTGATCGGTATCTGCGGCACTGCCATGGCATCCCTCGCCGGAATGCTGGCGGAGCGCAGCTTTCGCGTGACCGGTTCCGACGCCGCTGCATATCCGCCAATGTCGGATTTCCTGCAATCGCTCGGTATCCCGGTTTCGCAGCCGTTTTCTGAGGACAACCTGAAGCCGACGCCGGACCTGGTTGTCGTCGGCAACGCCATTTCGCGTGGCAACCTTGAGCTGGAGCATGTCCTCGATCAGCGCATCCCCTTCTGCTCGTTGCCGCAATTGCTCCACGATGAGTTCTTGGTGGGCAAAGAGGTGCTGGTCGTCGCCGGAACGCACGGCAAGACGACGACTACGTCGATGCTTTCGTGGATATTCGAAGTTGCGGGAACAAAACCTTCGTTTCTGATCGGCGGCATTGCCGAGAACTTTGGACGCAGCTTTCAGCTGGGCGATGGCAAACACTTCATCCTAGAAGGCGACGAGTACGATACGGCTTTCTTCGATAAGGGCGCCAAATTCCTGCACTATTTCCCGGACGCGGTCATCCTCACCTCGGTTGAATTTGATCACGCCGACATCTACAAGGACCTTGACGCGGTCGAGACTTCGTTCAAACGTTTGGTGAATCTAGTTCCGCAACGTGGTCGCATCATTGCCTTTGACACTGGCGAGGGTGTCGCGCGCGGTGTTGCCAAAGCGTTTTGCCCCGTCGAGCGGTATGGGAAAAGCGACGCAGCAACCTGGAAGATTGAAGATCTGAGCCTCACACCCAACGGAACTTCGTGGACCGTGCTGCGAGATGGCAAGCGCTGGGCCGAGTTCGAGTTCCCGCTCGCCGGTGAATACAACGTCTGGAACGCCACCGCGGCTGCAGGTTTGGCCGCCAACTATGAAATTCCCACGGACGTTATTTCATCTGCGCTGAAGAGTTTTAAGAGCGTGAAACGCCGGCTTGAGGTCAAAGCCGAGATTAATGGGATCACGATCATTGATGACTTCGCGCATCACCCCACTGCGATTGAGGTCACGCTGAGTGCTCTCCGTGCACGCTATGCAGGACGGCGCTTGTGGGCCATATTGGAACCGCGCTCCAATACGCTTCGGCGGAATGTTTTTCAATTCGAACTGGCGAAGAGTCTTTCGATCGCTGATGAAATCGTAATTGCGAATGTGTTTAAGTCCGAGTCGATTCCTGAGCAGGAGCGGCTGGATGTGAATTCAGTGGCAGCTGACCTGGCCCAATCAGGCCACCATGCGCGAGTCCTGCAGGATGTGGAAGCGATCATAAGCACTTGCGCACCCGAGATGCGCTCCGGTGACGTGGTTGCGATTCTCTCGAACGGTGGCTTTGGCGGGATTTACGAGAAGCTCCCACAGCGCCTGCAATCCCTTGCTGCCACTCAAGTCGAGATGGGACGCTGAATGCTTTTACGCATCCGGATCGCCTGCGCGTTTGTTCTCGTCTCGCTAGGCTGTGCTCCAGTTCTTGCCACGGTTCGGTACACGATTACTCTGGCTGACCCCGCGCGTCACCTGGTGCAGGTTTCGATGGAAATTCCTGCAGGGCGTGAGACGCACGAATTGCAGTTGCCGGTTTGGAATGCGCTCTATCAAATTCGTGATTTCGTGCAATTCATGAACAAAATCGTGGCTAAAGACCTCTCCGGCCGGACACTGCCTCTCCAGCAACAGAACAAAAGCCGTTGGCTGCTGCGCGAAGCCGGAGACGGCGCCCGTGTCGAGTATCAGATGTTTAGTGACGAGCCCGATCCATTCGGAGCGCAACTGAATTCACACCATGCGTTCTTCAATCTGGCGCAAATACTCATGTACGCAGACGATTCGCGTGGAGAAGCGGCGGAGGTTGAATTCCGGAACGTTCCTGCCGGTTGGAAGATCGCGACCTCTCTCGCGCAACATGGAGCAACGTTTGCCGCCGGGAACTACGACGAGCTTGTGGACTCGCCAGTCGAAATTGGTACGCTTGCGGAACGAGACTTCGACGGCCGGTGCGGAAAATACCGGGTGGTTGCCGACGCGACTGGTGCGGATGCGATCTTTCCGAAGATCCTCCCGCCGATCGAGCATGTCGTAGAGGCCGCCACTGCGTGGATGAATGACTGCCCGTTCCAAACCTACACGTTCATCTACCACTTCTCCGATTCGGCGAATAGCGGCGGGATGGAGCACGCCTACAGCACTGCGATTACAGAACCTCTGGGGAGTGTTCAGAACGATCTGGAGAGGTTCACCGCAGTTACCGCACACGAATTTTTTCATTTGTGGGACGTAAAGCGAATCCGCCCTCAGTCCCTCGAACCTGTGGACTACACCAAGGAAGACTACACAACTGCACTCTGGTTCAGCGAAGGGGTTGATACAGCAGCGGCAGACAAGATCCGCCTGCGGGCGGGCCTGTTGGACGAACAACGCTACCTCGATCGGTTGTCACAGGCCATCACCGAACTGGAGAACCAGCCGGCGCACCTCACGCAGTCGGCTGAACAATCGAGCCTCGACGCGTGGCTTGAGAAATACCCGCACTACGGACTTCCTGAGCGAAGTATTTCTTACTACAACAAAGGGGAATTGCTTGGCGTGTTGCTTGACCTGAAAATGCGTCAAGCCACCCATGGGCGGGAGTCTCTCCAAACGCTGTTCCGCTGGATGAATGAGCATTTTGCGAAGCAGGGCAAATTTTTCGACGATTCTGACAGTGTGCGGGCTGGGGCAGAGAAGATGACTGGCGCTGACTTCGGAGAGTTTTTCGCAGATTACATCAGTGGTGTGCAGGAGATTCCCTGGAATTCATTTTTTGAAAGCGTGGGATTGAAGGTCGGAACCGTTGAGGCCACACTTACACATCGCGGTTTTGACGCCGTTCAGAAGTTTGACCAGTCGCCTGGAGTTGTGAGGGTGGCACCCGGCAGCGCAGCCGAGCAGGCCGGATTAAAGTCTGGCGACACCCTACTATCGATCAACGGCACGGCCGCCGGCCGAACCTTCGAGCAGCAGATTGAAGCACTCGGCCCCGGTGCTGCCCTTCGGTTGCGCGTTCGCCGCGATGGAGTGCCGTACGATCTGCACTGGAAGCTCGAGGCGCAGAAGATGAAAATCTATCATGTCGAAGACCTGCCTTCGATTTCGCTGGCACAACGAGCTGAACGCAAGGCCTGGCTTTTTGGAGACGCGAGTACTCCCCCTCAATGATTCGAACCATCGTCATGCTTGGTTTTTGGGCGATTGCGTTGCCCATCGCGGCAATCGTTTGCATCCCCTGGGTACTGATCACGGGAAAGATCACGCCGCTCTACCGGTTTGGCATGTGGGCCGCCTACACAGGAGTACGCCTCGCAGGCGCACGCGTGAAGACGGCCGGGCTGGAAAAACTCGAATCAGGCAAGCCCTACATTTTCATGTCGAACCACGTCTCCAACATCGACCCGCCGTTGCTCCTGCCGCTGATCCCCGGGCGCACATCGGTGATGGCGCGGCATGAACTCTTCGACTACCCGATCCTGGGCAGAGTGATGCGCATGGGCTCTCTTGTGCCGGTGAACCGTGGCAGGCGTGATGCCGGTATCGCAGCCGTGCGAGCTGCCGAACAGGTGGTGAAGCAGGGAATCAGCATGACGATCTTCGTGGAAGGTCACCGATCCTTCGACGGCAAGTTGCTGCCCTTCAAGAAGGGTCCGTTTTATCTGGCCGAGTTGTGCCAGGTCCCGGTCGTTCCGGTCACCATTTCGGGAACGCATCACGTGATGCCGAAGAAAAGATTCTCGATCAAGGCCGGGGAAGTTTTCGTCACTTTCCACCCGCCCATTGAACCGGCTGAGTTCGGCAGTCGAGAGGAACTGATGGCAAAAGTGCGGAATACGATCAACAGCGAATTGCCGGCAGAGTATCAGAGCTGAGATCGAACTTCGGCTCAGTAACGAACCGCGTGTAGGGACAGCCCTCGGCTGTCTGGTAGAGTGCAGCTCGACGACTCGGCCGCGCAGAGCTAAGCTGGGAGCGTCTTCGTGACTACTTCTTCCTCAGCAGCTTAGCGATCTCGGGCAAGCGGTTGAACACCGCAACACAGCGCAGCCACAACTTGTTGTCGATCGCCGGATACCCGCTCACTATCGTGCCCGCAGGTACATCGTTGGGGATGCCACTCTGTGCGGTAGCAATCGCGCCGTCGCCGATCTTGCAATGTCCCGCGACGCCGACCTGTCCGGCCAGAATCACTCTGTTTCCCACGTCGGTCGAGCCGGCAAGCCCAACTTGCGCGCACAGCAACGTGTCTTCGCCAACGCTCGAGCCATGTCCGACCTGAACTAGGTTGTCGATCTTCGCGCCTCGCGAAATGCGCGTTTCGCCTACTGACGCGCGGTCGATACAGGCGTTCGCTTGAATCTCGACGTCGTCTTCGATGACCGTCGGACCCGACTGGACAATCTTGTGCCAGCGGCCGTCACTGTCCTTGGCGAAACCGAAGCCATCACCGCCGACCACGACGCCATTCTGCAGCACGACATTGTCGCCGATACGGCAGAACTCGCGAACGATGGCATGCGAGTGCGCAAGAAAGTTGTTGCCGACCTTTACCCCGCGGTAGATGACAATGTGTGCGAGCAGGATGGCGTTGTTGCCGATCACGACATCTTCGGCGACCACAGCGTAGGGCCCAATGTGTGCGTGGGCGCCAATCTTCGCCGAAGGATGTACAACGGCGGTCGGATGAATGCCTGGCGCGTAATTCGGCGGCTGATAGAACATCTCCAGCGCCCGCGCAAAGTCCAGATACGGATTCTTGCTGCGCAGCATCGCCGTGGGCAGGGCGGGGAACTCCTCGGCCACGATGATCGCCGATGCTTTCGTCGTGCGCGCCGCCGCCGCGTACCTCGGATTTGAGATGAACGATAGTTGTCCCGGCCCAGCCGTATCGATGGCTGCAACACCAGTGATCTCGGTATCGGGAGAGCCATTTTCCAGGCGCACGCCCAGCCGATTCGCGATTTCAGACAGTTTCATTGGACACAGCGCATTGTAATTGGGCCGAGGTCAGTGGTGTCGTGATTCGATGAATCGCGGTGCCGTCTTGGCATGTAGTGATTTGACTAGTCATATGACTAGATATATAGTATTCTCATGTCTCGATGGCAGCTTCACGACGCCAAGGCGCGGTTCAGCGAGTTTTTGAACGCGACTCTAAAGAAAGGTCCTCAGGTGGTAACCCGCCGGGGGCTGGATGCTGCTGTCCTCGTGCCCATTGACGAATGGAACCGCCTGCAGCGATCTGCACGGCCTAGTCTTAAGGCGCTCCTCCTTTGTCCGGAGGCGCGGGTTGAAAATCTCGTTCCTGACCGGGGTAAGCTGCGAAGGCGCTCGCCAGCGGAGATCGAGTGAACCGTTATCTGCTGGATACGAACGTAATTTCTGAGCTGCGCAAGCCCCGGCCTCACGGCGCGGTTGTGGCATGGCTAAACGCTCAGCAGGATGATCAGTTGTTTCTCTCCGCGGTGACGCTAGGAGAGGTGCAGGCAGGAATTGAACGAGTGCGTCTCCACGATGGCCGGAAAGCCGACGAACTAGAGCGTTGGCTGGATCAAGTCGGCAGCTCGTACCAAGTCCTTGGCATGGATGTTGGCTGTTTTCGCGAATGGGGACGACTGATGCATCAAAGGCCCGATCATCTCCTGGAGGATGGAATGATCGCGGCAACTGCGCGGATCCACGGGCTTACTGTCGCGACTCGAAACGAACGTGACTTCATCCAGCTTGGAGTGAGTTCTTTGAATCCGTTTCGGACGGGGTAACTCACTCTCCGAACATCGGCACCTGAAGCACGTCTGCTGGCCCCCGGCGTTGGCGGCGGCTGGCACCGATTACAGCCAGCACGGTCAGGGATTCAAGCGCGGATCGCGGGACGAACATGCGCTGCACATTCGACCGCAGGTCGGGAGGATTAATCAGAAAGCCCTCCGCGCCCGTCAGGCTTAAGTCGTTGGGCATCAGCCCTTCGAGCACCTCGCCATCTTTGAACTTGATACGCACCCAGAGTCCTTCGGCTCGCGGTCTTGTAGTAAATGTCTTGCGGGTAAGGGAATCGGAGTCACCAAACTCTCGCACGAAGAACACGCACTTGATGTCAGTGAGCTCGATGGCGACAACGTTGCCGCTGGTGTTCAGCAGTTCCAGCTTGCCTTCGTTGACAAAGTGCGACGGCGACACGTGGCCGTTCACGGTGTCGCGGTCAACCTTGCGGACAATCACTTTCTTGTGGGTGGAAGGCATGAGGAAATGATCGGGTAATCTCTCCATCGGGTGATCGGGTGATCTGAAAATCCTACGATCTGAGATCGCCCGATGATCGGATCACCCGATGAACCGATTCTTCCCGATTCTCGCACTTTCAGAAGCAAAAACGTGAGGTATCCAGCTTCACAGTAGCCAAAACGATAACGTTATGTTATTTTTTGTAGTTAACTCGACACTGCGGCATGAAACTAACCATCTCATACCAAAGCACTTACTTTAGGTACTCGCCGCAATTTCCACAGGTTGTGGAAAACCTTTTAGGCAGTTTATCCGGTTTTCAGGATCCCTGGGTAGCAGGAGCAGTGTAGGGCAGCAGTTCACGACCCCAGAATGGCTGACTACATATACACAATGGAGCTTAGGCTGACGCCCAATCAACAGAAGGGTGTCACTCTGGTTCAGGACATCGCGCGCAACGCCGGCATGAACGTTTACCTCACCGGCGGCGCGGTGCGGGACATCATTACGGGTTTCCCTATCCGCGACTTGGACTTCACGGTCCAGGGCAATCCTCTCAAGCTACAGAAAGAGTTCGAGCGCGCCGGGGCAGTCATCGGAGGCGCTGACGACTACTTTGGAACGCTGTATCTCACCCTGCCGGGTAGCGTACGCGCCGAGATCAGCAGCGCCCGTATCGAGCGTCACGAGAAGACGGGCAAGCCGCCTGTCGTAACCGCTGCCACCATCATTGAAGATCTGCGGCGAAGGGATTTTTCGGTCAATGCGATGGCATTGTCACTGAACCCTGGATCACGCGGCCTGCTGATGGATCCGTTCAATGGCGCAGCCGATATCGAAGCCAAGCTGGTTCGCGTCCTGCACAACTACGCGTTTGTAGAAGATCCTTCGCGCTTGATTCGTGCGTCGCGCTTTGCTGCGCGCTTTCACTGGCCGCTTGAAGAACGAACGCAGGCGCGGTATGACTCGGCGAAAGAAAACAACTACATCGAGTACATCACCGACAGGGCGATCGGCTACGAAATCGAGCAACTGGCGTACGAAGACGATCCGCTCAACGTCATTCGGATTTTCGAAAAGGAAGGCTGGCTCAAGGTGCTGAGCCCGCACTGGACAACGGCGAAAGTTGATACCAACGGCCTTTCGCAGTTAATGAAGACGCGTCAGCAAATGGTGGACATGGGTTATGCGCCTGCTCCAGCGCCGGCAGTCCTCCACTTTCTGACCGCGCGTTTAAGCGACAAAGAATCTACAGACATCCGCAAGATGATCCCGCGGCGCGACCTGGCTGAGGCTTGGCGTGACCTGGAAGTTCACGCCAAAGAACTCTCCAAGCGACTTTCCGGAAAGGAGGCGGCAACTCCTTCGCGTACCTGGAAGCTGCTTTCGAGCGCCCGACAGGAGATGGTGCTGTTCCTGGCGGTCACGGCTCGACAACAGGCGGTCGCGCAGAAGATCAAGAATTTCTTCACCAAGTGGCGTGAAGTACAGCAAAAGATTCCGCTCCCGGAAATGACGGAGTTGCTGATTACACCGCAACTGCCGGAGTATCCGAAGATTGCGGAAGACGTGTTCATGCTCCTGCTGGACGGCAAGCTGCGTTCGCGCACGGAGCGCCTGAACTTCCTGAAGCCGTTTGCGCCGCCACCGCCGCCACCACCGCCTCCTCCTCGACGTGGGCGCGGTGCGAAGGCAGCGGCTGCCCCGGTTGCAGCTCAACCAGTACCTGCTCCCGGTAAGGCGGGTAAGAAGAAGGGCAAGGCGGAAGTGGTTCCTGCAATCGCCGCCAAGCCGCCAGAAGCTGCTAAACCGCAGAAGGCTGGTGCGAAGGCCGCGGTACTGCCACAAAAGGCTGTGGCTGTCGAGAAGAAGGTTGCGCCGGCGAAAAAGGCTCCTGCGAAGCCATTGCCAGCCAAGCGTGCAAAAAGCACGCCTGCAAAAGCCACGCCCAAGCAAAAGTCAAAGAAGAAGCACTAGGTTTGCGTCTTCTGGCTAACACTCAACCTAAATGATCGGGACGAGAGGGCAGTTCTCCTGGAAACGCGAGGATGTGTTCGCAGTAAAACCCTGGAAGGAGAACGGATCGGCTTAGAACCGGTCGATGATCGCTGGAAGAGTTTTCACAGAGACTCTGCCGTGCCGGGCTTTCCAATACCGCTCCTGCGGAGCTGGGCGGGAGGTGTTGCGCTGAATCTCCAGCGGACGGCAATTTTCGGTGGGGTGAGCGTTTTGTGTCGCAGTTGAAATCTTTCGCCCCGGAACGGCGAAAGAATGACCTACCTTCGTGCCACAGCCTCCAATGGTCGATCTCGTCGGTCTCGGGCTCAACGCCACTGACACCCTAATCTCGATTTCACAATTCCCAGCGTTGGGCTCGAAAACCAACGTTGACTCCCTTGCAGTTCAGCCCGGAGGCCAGGTCGCGACCGCCGTCGTAGCATGCCAGCGCTGGGGCCTGCGCACTCGCTATATTGGAAAGCTCGGCGACGATTCTGCAGCCGCGGTTCACCGCGAGGCGTTCGCCGACGCGGGTGTTGAAACACAAATTACGACCGTCCCCAATTGCTCCAGCGCACAATCGCACATCCTCGTCGACGACCGGGGCGAACGCACGGTGCTTTGGCATCGGGATCCGCGTCTGGCAATTGACCCTGCCGAACTCAATCGCGACTGGATCGTGAGCGCCCGCGCCCTTCTCATCGACGGCTGCGATACGACCGCGGCGACGCAAGCAGCACAGTGGGCGAGGGC
>Ga0137367_10002217_pt1 | contig 15527 bp, 13 predicted proteins | sample SagtaG_14_FD_104939 | JGI IMG/M metagenome (GOLD analysis project Ga0137367, IMG submission 104939) | Vadose zone soil microbial communities from Sagehorn Ranch, Mendocino, California, USA - Sage1_L_80_16 metaG | ecosystem: Environmental > Terrestrial > Soil > Vadose zone | place: USA... | reverse complement strand
TTTCTCTTAAAATTCCCCCTGCTAACTACCGGAAACTTCTAACTAAATTAAGTGAAACTTACAAAACTAGTCTCCTAAACGTCTTCGGCGATAAAATCCAAAATCAAGGAATATGTCTATTTTACTTTATGCTAAAAGGATCTACTTTGCTCCACATATGGAGAAGTTTATAATCTCTTTAGAAAACCTAAACAAATCAGGTGTTTATGCTCTCATCTGTATGGGAACTAACAAACAATATATTGGAAGTTCTGTAAAGCTGGGAGCTCGTTTTCTAGATTATATGCAGCCCGCATATTTGGGCAGAAGACCCAATTCTCCTTTAATTAAAGCTATTTTAAAGTATGGGTATATAAACTTTTGCTTTGCAGTTCTGGAAACCTGTAAACCCAGTGAGGTATTGGAAAGGGAGCAATACTGGCTCGATTTAATTCATCCAGAATACAATCTAAGTCCTACAGCCGGTTCAACCTTAGGAATTTATCTTTCAGAGGAGACAAAAGCTAAACTTTCTGCTGCTCATTTAGGAAAAACTATCTCTCCTGAGACTCGTCTGCTTATGTCTGAAACTAGAAAAGGCCCTAACAATTCCTGGTTTGGTAATAAACACAGCGAGGAAACGTCCCTAGGTCCCAATGGCCATCGGTCTACGGGACCGGGCCAAAATAGCCAAACTATCTAAAGACTATGTAATTAAAGATATTGGACCTTTTGGAGAGTTAAGTCTAGTAACCTATACTTTAAATAAATCTCATTTAGATGTAGGAACAAACACTAATAAACAATTAAAACAACACCTTAAGGGACTACAAGGCCATACCTGATTTTAGCTCCCTTCATAAAGACTGTGAAATTATAACAATGAAGTGTTGACGCTTTTTGTGTTAATCAATTAATTCAATTAAATATGTCGTAGTAAGAGCGAGTGTTGATTGACTTAAAGGGGGTCCCTTTCCCTCCTTAGGTTACTTAGGCTATTTTAAGCTCTGAATCTAGTGCTCTATTTGTTAGTTGTGCTATATTTAAACCAAACTCCCTCTCTCGTTTACTTATGTAGCCTAAAAATAGATATGTCGGATCGGTAAGATTTGAACTTACAATCTATCGGACCCAAACCGATCGTCTTACCATTAGACTACGATCCGCGTAGAAGTTTTGAGTTGAAACGTTTTAGAATGCTACTACCAGGTGTCCTATCAGCGTAGGCATGTAGAGTTAACTATAAGGGGGCCGTAGGAATTGTTTCCACTCTACTTCCCCATTAGAATGAATTCTATATTGGATAGTATCCAAAGGGGAAGAATCAAGTAATTACCTTACTAAATCAAATTGTTATAAACATAGCATAATTATCACACTTGATTAATAGCCCCTTTCGTCTTAAGGGCAGAAACAAGTTTGAAGACGCAATCTTAAGATAGTGATGCTTCACGTCATACCAGAGGAAGCCAAAGAAGATGCTGAGATTACCCAGAGGAGAGAGAAAAGGCAGTGACCTCTTTTACTAGCGATCTACGATTCAGGTGAAGCCTAACCAACATCTATGAGATACGAGAGATGATCAGTTCACAAAACCTTGACCAGGTTGGAGGGCATCCTTAGACAATAGAAGAGAACGAATAAGAAATAGCACCTAGCACAATGCTACCCTGGTATGGCCTAGCCACATACTGGTTTAGCTCCCACTGAACCTTGGTCTGCCAAAGGCCTCGCCCGAGTTTCCAGCCTACGGGTGGCTTCGGGAGCCCCCTTGCGACCTGAAGTCTGGCTTGGACCGAATACAGGGGAGTTTTGGTTTTGTCTTGCCCGGTTACCTAGCTTGCACTTGTAACCTAGGGAACAAAGGTAAAGGAAACTTGTCAAAGGAATTGAATCCACTGCCAAAAGGGAAGTAGCCAAGGAAATGAGCAGCTATAGAACTGTAAAGGAGTCGAAGCAGTGCTAAAATAGAGTTTGACCAATGACTAGTTCTTTTGGGTAGTTTGTAAATCGACCCGTGGCCTAGGACCTAAGGGCCCATGGTCAACTAGGGCCTACAGTGTAATTCCTTTGTAAAAACGAAGCGTTAGAAAACAATTAGTCTATAAAGAATAGAAGCTATAGAAACCCCATGAAATCAGTAAGATAGCCTAATCCCATAGAATACCATTAAACTGAGTATGTGGGGGTTCGAACCCCAACAAAACCGCTTAAAAGGCGGCTGCTCTACCTTTGAGCTACATACTCCTCATCTCTATAAGGACACCTAGCGGTAAGGGGGAAAAAAGAATTCCAGCCCACGTCCCTGGGACCAATGGCCATCGGTCTACGGGACCGGGCAAAATAGGACGACTCCAACTGGAACAAGAGCTGCTGATCTATATCAAGTGGTAACTATACTCCAAGTAAGCTCCCTAGTACAAGCCAGAAACTATGACCCTTGTGCTTTAATGCGGCAAGTATTGCTTGGTTCCATAATGAGCCGGGTAGTGGGCTCGAACCACCATACCTCGTTTACAAGACGAAAGCTTTACCATTAAGCTAACCCGACAACCAATAGGTTTTATTGATTGAGTGGGGGTCGTTTTGGTTTTGTCAGTTAAAAACTAACATAGATTCTTGTAGCGGAAAAGGAGGGAGTTGAACCCTCAAGGACCATTTAGTCCCATAACTTAGCAGGTTATTGCCTTAACCCATTCGGCCACTTTTCCTGAAAGGTCATTTTTTGTTTTCTTTTTGTCAGGAAGACCCGGTAAAGGAGTCGGAAACTTGACTGGTCAAAAGAACTAGTCTAATGACAAAACTGCCATGAGACTCTATCTACTATTGTGATAAAGACCAGGGAATCCGAATTTCTGACAAAAAAGTAGTCCTGTACCAGATAACAGCTTTGTGCAAGTGGCCGAGTCGAACGGCCTCCTTCAGAACATGAGTCTAACATGCGACCCTTACACCAACTTGCAGAAACAAACAGCAGGGTAGGCCGGTAGCCTGCACCTCTGCCAGTCTTCGAGGTGCGGATTTATTTTGAATTCCAATGGTGAAAAGAAATAAAGGAGAGACTAAATAATACAAATATAGGGGAATCGGGGAATAGAATTAGAGGTGTTGCTAACAAAGAGGGTAACGTACGTTTATTAGCTAGGGGTGTTCCAGCTAGCTCCAATCGAAGCCACGCAGTACAGATGGCGATTACCTCTGATTGGTTTTATTGATTCAATTTCAATCCCACAAGTAGAACTTCTATACCTACATTCCCCACACTACGAGTCTTACTTCTACTCGGGAAAATTTGGTTAAATTAAGAAAGAGAAATTTGAATGACCCGGTCCCTGAGACCGATGGCCATTGGGACCTAGGGACGTAATGCTTCAATTAAAAAAGGCTTATTTCAAATTTAGGGTAAGGGATTTATAGGAGGGGTGTTTTTTATTAGTAGCATACTTGACTACCTTTTGGGGTTGCTAATTGCTATAGAACCCCTGAGTCTGTAGAAGGCGACTATGATAGCTAAGCCTATAGCACTTTCAGCTGCCGCAACCGCGATTACGTAGATTCCGAAACCCTGTGCCAAGATATCCGAATAGGTAAAGGAGCTTAATAAGAGCAAGAGAGCGACTGCAAGGAGCATAAGCTCTAGACAGAGTAACATGAGAACTAGATTTTTACGGTTTACTATGAAACCCATCAATCCTATCAGGTACAATATTAAAGAAAAGAACATTTGAGTTACTTTTTTGGTCTTACTTCTAAAGGTTAGTTAGTTTGTTTAAAAGGCTGATGTAAGCTAAGAGGGGCATCCTTAATAAGGCAATAGAGGAGTTGAAAAAATCACTCAATAATTGAAAAGTTAGTTTAACAAAAGGAGGTTCCAGATAATGGATCAAATAAGGACAATTATAGTAACTAGTATATGTAGTATTATTACTGCCGGGCCCGGTTACCGTACGGTTGCACTTGTAACCTAGGGAACGGGCAGCTCTAGTTATTGCTTACCTACACAAGAAAACTAAACAATCACAGGAAGATTAAGGATAAGGGTTAACAAAGGATAGAGTTTACATTGGAGTAGGACCATTTGTAGACCATGACTCAAGTGATAGATAGCTAAAGATATATAGATTAATCTATTAATAGACAGAGACGCCCCTAGGCAGCCACCATATAGACTAGTTAAACAGTTAGTTAGATAGACAGATAGACCTACCCCCCAACTGATAAACCTTTAGTTATATTTACTTACTTTAATTGGGATTATCTTTATCTTGATTATAGCCAAACTTATTAAAAAACATTGAGTAACAATATATCAATTACTGAAAAGAGCCATAAATGCATTATTGAGATTCTTTTAAGAATGATCCTTATATTTTACTTTCTTTTAATAATATGCCCTTATATTTTCTAATTATCCAATTTCAAATTTGCCCCCTCTTCCTCCCATAAGCTCTTGAAGTAATCTTTATTTTAGCGAGTATAGGTTAGTGGTAAACTGTATCCCTTCCAAGGATGATTCGCGTGTTCAAGTCACGCTGCTCGCACTGTCTTATTCTGTTTATCTTTAATCCAGGTGAATTAACAACTTTTATTGATACTTTTTCAAAATATTAATAGTAATTTTCCCTATTTTCATTATCCTTAAATATTTTCTCTACTTTCTTGTTAGCTTCTCAGGAGTCATATATTATTTAATATTTGATCAATACAAAGATAAAGGAGTGGTATAGATTGGATTTTCTATATGCTCGTCAAGCAAAGACATTAACATTTATCTATGGTTAAGACATTATGTTAGAATTAGAAGGATATAGAGAGGTCAATAACTTCAATAATTTAGATTAAAAGTTGAATTTATGAGAAGCATCGGTTCCCCCGTTCCCCCTTTTAAATTGAAACCTTTGAAATCTTACAGTGGGAAGAAGTCAAAAGTACAGGTCCCTAGGTCCCAATGGCCATCGGTCTCAGGGACCGGGCCCGGTTACCTAGGTTGCACTTGTAACCTAGGGAACTGGAGTGAGAAGATGTTTGGAACACTAATGATGAATTTTAATGTAGATTGTAATGGAATAAGAGTAATAGACATAAGCACGGAAACAGGATTAATTGGCTTAGGTATAGCAATAGCAGGTTACATAACTTATAGACTTACAATGTGAGTAACGGAACCAAATGACTAACGAAGTTGTACTAGTACTAGATAAGTTGATAGAACTAAAAGCAGAGATAGCATTATTCATAGGACTCTTAGCAAATGTTCTACTACAATCTCAAAGTAAGAAGAATCAGGTGAAGAGGGTAAATAAGAGAAAATGATAGGTCAATTGTTGAAGCTGTTAGGAGCAGTAGGACCATCAATAACGTATGTTTATGGTGGTATCAAAATGATTGGAATGGTAAAGGATACTGTTGAGATCGATCTTTTCCCCTGCTCCTATTCCAATTGTAAGTACATCAGACCTAATATCTGTAGGAGGAGTTACAAACATTGTTAATACTGCTTCCACTCTCTATAACTCATATCAAGGAGTAAATAGTTGAATTCAAATTTAGGGTTTCACCCCTATTTTGTTTTTGTTGTTTCATTTGATTTCCGATTTCCCCTACTTTGGAAACTGGACTAAACGGGACCAAACCGCTTGTAAGTTTACATTACAGCCTATTCTATTTACTTGAAATAGTAAATCTCTATTGCCATGGAAGAAGAGTATTAGAATTTAGACAATTAGCAAATGGATTTAATCAGACCTTCTCTAGGCAGGCACACTATACCATGTTTACCGAACTCTTTTGTAGTGTGTCCCATAGGGTGTATATCTACCTGGGACAGGGAGCAAGATCCGTTTCTTTGAAGTCAAGTAACTAACAAGGGTATGTATAGAAGTTAAACATTTCGAATTGACACTTTATTCAAACATGTGGTGGCGAGGCCTTTGGCAGACCGGGTTCAGGCTCTGGAAAAGTACAGTCAACCTGAGATACTATTTACCAGCCCTATACTCCTGCCAGCCTTGTAGGCCTCCGTAGATGATTAGTTTAAGGGGCCCTCCAACAGAGAGGATGACCCCGACATTGGACCTAAGGAGTTTGGTCCCTAAGGTAGGCCGCTTAGCTTAAATGGAAGAGCATAATACTTCTAATATTATTTATTCAGGTTCGACCCCTGAAGTGGTCATCGTAATTCTTGTTTGAACTTCTCTTTTGGCGAGAGGGGGGGAGGTAAGTTTGGTTTAACTTTAAGAGGAAAAGAGTGTCATTTTGAATTGGAGGGTAATGGAGTTTTAGGGTATCCCCCCCCACCCTTAAATCCAAAGTAAATAGAGTAAGCCTAATAATACAATCCTTTCCCTTTATTCCCATTATAAATATACCCTACCCTTTAATTTAATTAAAATAGGGGAGGTTCAGTGTCGAAGATAGGGAATGAAAAGGAAAGCTAAAAAGGACAAAGAGCCTTAAGGCTCGTGCTAAAGCAAGCATCATGAAACGTGATGGAAGCCTTCGCTTAAGATACTGGTGAAGACCAGTTTTATTGGACAAGTATGATAAGTAAAGAAGCGTTATTAAGCAAAATGCTTGCTCGCTGGCTCTTCTCAACCAATGCTAAAGATATTGGGACTCTCTACCTCATTTTCGCCCTATTTGCCGGTAAGCTATTTATCATGCCGGCTTTAAATCTTGCTATATGCAGGGAGGGTTCTACTCTCTTGCAGTACTTCATTAACTTTGTTTTCGAAGTCAAAATCTGGAGAGAAACTATTAGGAACTTACCTGCAGAAAACTTTTTATTAAGGATTCTCAGAGACTTTACGCAAGAGTTCTTAACCAAATTTACTATCTCAACTTATATATTAGAAACATTTGCAACTAGTGTACAGAAAACTTTACATATAAGAGAAGTCCATAATACTACACCTAAAACATCTGGTCAATTAGGTCCGTATTTAGCAGGTTTAATAGAATCTGATGGTGCTTTAATAACACCAAAGAACTCTTCAGGTAACCCCTACAATTGATATATCTTTACAGGAGAAAGACAGACCATTTGCAGAATATCTAAAAAATTACCTTGGTTATGGTTCTATTCAATTAGAAGCCAGTTCTCCAAATGCTATACGGTTTGTCAAACGTAACAAAGAGGGTATTATTGATATTTTAAACCTAATTAATGGTTTCTTCCGAACACCTAAAATTAGCAAGCTGCATGCTATGATCGATTGGGTTAATACCAAACCAGATTACTTCTTAAAACCTATAGCTAAATTACCTTTAGATACTTCTCAACTAAAGACTAACAGTTGGTTTGCAGGATTTGCAGAAGGTGATGCTAGCTTCCAAATTAGAATAACTGAAGGGAGATATCGTCACGTAGCAACTTCATTTGAATTATGCCAGGGTAGAGATGATCCTGTATTATTTCAAGCTTATAAACCAATTATGGAAACCTTCTTTTTTACTTGCTAATTTAGGTGTTATTCATTTAAGTAAATTGAATCGAAGTCTCCTGGTCCAAGCAGGTTCGGCCTACGGAGACCAGAGCAGGAAAACAATTATTTTGGAGAGCACGTAACAATAGTCAAGCTGGTTCGCAAATTGTAGTTAATTATTTTACTCAATTTCCACTCTTCACTTCTAAATATCTAGATTTTGTAGGGTCCCTAGGTCCCAATGGGCCATCGGTCTACGGGACCGGGTGGGGATGAAGTGCATATGCTCATTATGTCATAGGCTCACTTAAATAAATATGGAGAAGAGAGGTTTAACCTTATTAAAACTATAAAAGCTAAGAATAATAAAACCCGAACTGTGTTTACTTGGCATCATCTTAAAGACATGTATACAAGATAAATTATAAAATTCCCTTGGTTGGTATTGAAAGAAAGCTTTTATTAAAATCGAGCTAGCAACATCAACTCGAGGATGTTATACTTCCTTAATTTCTAGATTGAAATGTTTGTTGAAGAAGAAGAATTTGAAGATTAATGAAACTAAATATAAGAACAGAGATTTTGGTAAGAATAAGACAAAGTCCACATTTAAACCTGTAGGGTCAATAAATGGATGATCGGGACAGCCTTTTCTATGGCCATACGGCTAGAGCTAGCTGGGCCAGGGGTACAATACCTACAGGCTGATCATCAGCTATACAATGTAATAGTCACGGCACATGCCTTCGTTATGATCTTCTTCCTGGTCAAAAATATGTCTAGATATTATTGCATTCATTACTTAAAGATTGAAAATTTAGGCATGGCCGGGTAGTATAGTAATATATTACTCTCTTTTCACTATATGCTGAGATATCTTTAGAGCTTTTGGAACTAGTACTGCATGTTTCTTAAATGAAAAGCGGCAGAATACAGTAACATTTCAAAAAATTAGACAATCAGCAGGAAACGAACGGGGATTAGAGAATGTAGAAAACTTATTTACATTAGACGAAACCCTAGTAGGCTCCTCAGAGACTATACGTGAAATACCCTATTAAAATAAAAATTCAGGGTGAAGATATAGTCCATTCATTGACGAAAGTTAAATGATTCAAATCGCATGCCTGCCTTGATAGGCGGTTTTGGTAACAAAAGTTCTATTTTATTTCTTAATAACTTTTCTAAGTCCTCGTCCCTAGGTCCCAATGGCCATCGGTCTACGGGACCGGGCAATTGTTCAAGTTGAAATCTTTATACTCAAAAGCCTTTAGAAAAAGAGGATTATTCAATAGATATTAAATCTAATTCACAATTTTGTTCTTATTTAGCTGGTTTAATAGAAGGTGATGGAACATTTGCTGTACACGATAAAAAATCCACAGCAAAAAAATATTTGCCTATGATTATTATTGTTTTTAAGAAGGCCGATCTACCATTAGCTGAATTTCTACAATCAATAACTAATTGTGGTTGTGTTCTAATAAAAGCTGATAGGGGTTATGTTCTGTGGCAAATTCATGATCTTATAGGTGTTTATACTATTGTAACTCTTATTAATGGTTATATGCGAACACCTAAAATAGAGGCTTTAAAGCGAACTATTGATTGGTTTAATGAATACATAGCTAATAATCAAAACAGCAAACTTCCTAGCACAAAAAATATCTTATCTCAAATTAATCCGCTTGAAGTTAAGGCTATGGATAACTCACCTATAGATAGCAATCCTTGGCTTTCTGGATTTTCAGATGCTGATGCTAATTTTTCTATTAATATTCACAAAAGATCTAATAAGAATTCAACAAGAGTTCAATTATTTTACCGTTTAGAAATAAGACAAACTTGTCATAAATTAAATAATGAAGGAGAACAAGTTAGTTTCTTTTCTATAATGTCTAAAGTGGCCAGTTATTTAGGTTCAAATGTACTAAGTCGAAGTAGAATCATAGGTGAAAAACAATATTATAGTTTTATTTTAACGGCTCATAATCAAATTAGTCTTAATAAAATTATTGAGTACTTTACTCAATTTCCACTTCTTTCTTCTAAATATTTAGATTATAAAGCTTGGGCTTATGTTCTAGAATTACAAAAAGCTAATCCAATGACTACTTCTTATTTAGAAGAAGCCATAAATATTAGAAAAGAATTTCATGCCACTCGAACTACTTACAATTGGAATCATCTTAAAAATTGTTATTTAACAAAATAAAATAATAGTTGCCGTGGTTGACTGTGAAGTCACCCTTATTACGTTACTATTTGCGGGAAAATCCTAAAGTCCACTTATAGAACATACTGAAAACTTGATCACACCGTAAATATATATTAAATGGGTGATACACAAGCGTACAGTAGTCTTAATTATTAAGGGGAATAATCTATTTATAAAAATGGACAATCCGCAGGAAACCAAACCTTTGATTACAAGGGAGTAGGATCCTCAGAGACTATACGTAACGCGGTTATTTAACCTGAAGATATAGTCCAATCATACTCGAAAGATTATGTGTTAAATGAATATCTTCGTACCATTACTCATCGGTGCCGTCGACATGGCAAAAAAACAACAAGATAAAAATTATTTAAGTTGTCCCCTAGGTACACATTGCAGCGTACCTGTGGACCGGGCATTAATAAAAATTCATAATTTAAAAAGAACGTTTTGTTCTTCATTTTTCGGTAGATGTCATTCCTATCCGAAAAATTCATTAAAAAAGAAATCATTTAATCAAGATCCCCAAAATTGTAAGTCAGATATAAATTTAAATTCTTATTTAGCAGGGTTGTTTGAAGCTGATGGTCATATTTGGATACCTAGTTCTAATTCTACTAAAAAACATAATCCTAGATTTTGTATAACTTTTCATTTAAAAGATAAAGCTTTAGCTGATAAATTATTAGATTCATTAGGTTATGGATTTATTAGAATGAAATTAAAAGAAAATGCTTGTGTATTAACTATATCTCCTTTAAAAGGATTAATTAATGTAATATATTTATTAAATGGTAATATGAGAACGCCAAAAATTCATCAATTATACTCTTTAATTGATTGGGTTAATACTAATCATAATACTAATTTAAAAAAAGGACCCTTAAATATGAATCCTCTAATTTCTGATTCTTGGTTAGCTGGTTTTATTGATGGAGATGGGTGTTTATTAATTAGACATTCTACTTTAGAAACAAGTAAAAAAGAGCGTATTTCTTGTTCTTTTGTGATTGAACAACGATTAATAGATCCTAAATCTAATGAAGACTCTTTTTCAATTTTAAATCAAATAGCTAATCTATTTTCTACTAAGTTATTGATTACAAATAGAAATTATTATAGAATTAATGCTACTAGTTTAAATTCTATTAAACAAGTTATTAATTATTTAGAACAATTTAATTTAAGAAGTTATAAATATTTAGACAGTTTAGACTGGATAGAGGCTGCTAAATTGATTATAGATAATAAACATTATACTTTAGAAGGAAAAAATCAAATTGATTTATTAAAAAATAGAATGAATAGAAATAGAACTATTATGGATTGGAAACACTTAGACAAATATTGATTTTATTTTTAAAGTTCCCTAGGTTACAAGTGCAAGCTAGGTAACCGGGCCGGTCCCTGAGACCGATGGCCATTGGGACCTAGGGACTGCACTTAAATAATTTTATCTTACAGGAAATGCCGTTTATATAAGTAATTATATATATTATTAGCTCGCCATATGCATGGAATTCCTCGAAGATAAAGTGTTTACTTTTAGTAACAGGTTTAAGTACACTACTTTAGTAATTAATTGCTAGGTATTGTAATAATTTTAATACACATGGGGAGAATATGCAGCAAACCAAATAAATATTAATAATATTGAAAGTAGGATTCTCAGAGACTACATGCGAGCCTCCTTTTAAAATAAAGTAAAGGATGAAGGCATAGTCCGTCTTAATTGGAAACAATTAAGGTAATTGATTTCCCCGCCTGAATAATGTTAGCTTTTGGTTACTGCCTCCTGCATTAGGACTACTGCTTGCCAGCAGCTTTGTTGAGCAAGGTGCCGGAACTGGGTGGACGGTAAAACTAGGTGGTGCTGTCCAGGTACAAGGTGGTGGGTCCACAACTTTAACTAACCGAGAACAGTTGGGTCATTATTTAGCTGGTCTCATAGAGAGTGATGGTTCTATTATTGTTCCTGAACAGGTTGAATCAGACAAAGTGAGATATCCCTCGTTTATACTAGTTTTTCATCTTAATAATCTTACGTCCCTAGGTCCCAATGGCCATCGGTCTCAGGGACCGGGCTGGGCTGAAAAGATCAAAGAAGTCTTAGGTTTAAGTACAATTTCTTTTCCTTGTTTTTTCATTAGATGTAATTCCTATGTAAAAACGAAAGGTCAAAACTATGGTAAACTAACTCTTTACAGCAAGGAAGGGGTTCTAACTATGATCAACCTTATAAATGGTAAAATGCGAACACCTAAAATAGAGGCTCTTCATAGAGCTATTAATCAGGTAAACCTACGAGGTTATCAATCAGATCCTATTCCTTTACTTCCTTTAGATACTAGTCCTCTTGGTTCAAATGCTTGGAATTGGGAACATCTATCTACTTTCTATACCCTTCAAAAAATCCCCACCTTGGCCTGGACGGTGTCATGGATATGCTGTCTCTGTATGGTAACATACGGCTTAGGAAACTCCACTCGATGCGAGAAACTCCAATGTTTAAATTATCCAAGAAAGTTTAGTACAAATAATAAGAAATATTCTAAAGAATTTTGTCAATGGTTAGTTGGTTTTACTGACGGTGATGGAAGTTTTAGCATAGTCAAATCAGGAAATACTTATAGATTACATTTTGGTTTAGCTCAGTCTTTTTATAATTTAAGACTTCTTTATTATATTAAATCCAAATTAGGATATGGTAGTGTAACTAAATACAATGCTACAAAAGTTGCTCAATTAAGAATAACAGATAGAAAGGTATTAAAGGACATAATTTTCCCGATTTTTGATCATTACCCTCTATTGACTACAAAATATTATAACTATTTAAAATTTAAAGAAGCTTATCTAATATTAGAAAGAAAAGATCTGAATACTTTAGAAAAAAAGAAACTTATATTAGATTTAAAAAATAGGAATATACCTACTAATTATGTATCACCAGCTATAAGTCACTTATCTCTATCCAGTGCATATTTTGAAATTGAATCTAGCATATCTATCCTTTGGCTTATAGGATTCATAGAAGCTGAAGGTAATTTTGGATTATTTCCTGATAGAGACAGATTTAATATTGAATTTACACTAGTTCAAAAATTGGATAGCTTTTTATTAGAATTAATCAAACGTTTATTACACATACCTAGTAAAGTCCGATATAGTGAAATTCGAAAGATTCATATATTAAATACTAAAAATTCTAGAGCAATATCTAATATAATCGAATTATTTCATGGTAAATTTAAAGGAATGAAATCCCTTGAATTTAAATTATGGTGCAAAGCTAACTACTATAAAAATAGTAATCCCGATAAAGTTGCCAAAATCCATAGAATTTTCCTTAAATTCCCGTCCCCTATAACGCTGCTAAGTGGACTAGGGGACAGAGATAAAAAAAGCTCTTCCTCTCTCTAATTAATAAAGAGAGAGACTAGGTAAATTATTTATTACTTTCTTAAAATTGAAACTCCTCAACCTTGGGAGAAAGCTACTAATATCCTTGGTAGGGTCCTTATCCGGCCTTTGGTGCCTCATCTGGATTGCTACCATTAGGGTGGTTCAGATGGTTTTAATGCCAGGGTATTATGTAAGAATGCTTTCGACAGTGGGACAATTCGCCTGCAGGACCAATGGCCCTAAAATCCTGCATCAGAGACTAAATGTGGAGCATCCATCTTCTTCTTGGTTCTGTCAATGGCTGGTTGGTGTCACAGAAGCTTGACTGGCTCGTATTAGAAGCTATTCGCATTCGCTTAGGTATAGCCACAAAGGTGGTCCACAAGGATAAGCTAGGGTATCATCTTCTCGATACTACTAATAGCCGTGCAATAGTCAACATCGGGGCCTTCTTCAACGGTCAGATGAAAGGAATGAAGGCAATTGAATTAAAAATCTGGCCCGGTTACCTAGGTTGCACTTGTAACCTAGGGAACCTGAGAAGCCAGAAACACAAGGGGAACTATCCTAGGCTAGAGAGCATTCAGGCCTTTCTGCGCAACATTCGGCGTAAGCGGGCTTCCTCATCGCTATGGGACAGATTCGAAGCCAACAGAACCAAAGATAGGTGGATGAAGGTATAGTCCGATCACCACGGAAACGTGATGTGTGCAGCGATACTCCTCTGGTTCATCCTAGCTTAATGAGCTCCAACCAGAGGACGAGGCTGTCTAACATAAAGGTATCCACCACTAGCTGGCATCAACTCTCACTCTGGAGGATCTGTGGACCTAGCTATCTTCAGCCTACACCTTGCTGGTATCTCTTCTATGTTGGGTGCCATAAACTTCATAACGACTATCTTAAATATGCGGGCACCGGGTTACCCTAAAATTACATGTGCTGCTAGGGCCTTTACAGGGCTACTATTAACTATCTTTATAATTCTAATTTCCTTTAAGTTTTATCCAGAGTTCCTAGGGTCTGAGTCCTTCTCCGATAGTGGTTACCCAATTATGAGTTCTTATGAAAGAGAGTGGTATTTATATGTTATTTCAGAAAAGCAAATTCATGAATGACAGACTCATGTAAGACAAGTTGTTGTTGGCGCTCTACTTGTAGACGGTTGTATCATAGCTCCTAAAAAAGCTGACCCGGTCCCTGAGACCGATGGCCATTGGGACCTAGGGACCTTTTCCTTTAAGTTCAAACAAAGTCTTATTCATGCAGAGTATCTTTTCTTTATGTTTTTCATACTAGAACCGTGGTGTACTATAAAATCACCAAGGTTGTCGAAATACTTTGATAAAAGATATCAAAAACACTATGAGACTTTAGCTATTTTTACACGGACTAGTGCTAATGAGCATTTGGAAATTCCTCACCTTCCTTTTGTCAGTAGATGTAATTCCTATGACAAAAGTTCATGCTCTTTTCTATACTTCTACAGCAGGCAAAAGGCTTCAAGTTGTACCTCAAAATATATCAGAGCTTCTTACGCCTATAGTGCTTGCCATATGGCTAATGGACGACGGATCTATCGAGCATAGAGCAATTGATCTTCATACTCAGGGCTTTACACCTGAAGGAATTCAACTCTTGATATCAGCTCTTGAGACTAACTTTGGGATCCGAGTTCCCTAGGTTACAAGTGCAACCTAGGTAACCGGGCCCGGTCCCTGAGACCGATGGCCATTGGGACCTAGGGACCTTTTGTCATAGGAATTACATCTACTGACAAAAGAAGCCAGAACTAAACCTGTGTCGGGAAAAGTAGATCAATTCCGAATTTTCATTCCAGCTAAGTATCTTTCAAGGGTACAAGAGCTAACTAACCCCTACTTCACTCCTTCAATGCTATATAAAATAGGACTATGATACCCAGGTCATTCTAATCTTGTAATAGGCCCCCACATGTAAATATGAAAATGCCCTATTAGTCTGTCTTCATTACCTAAAATCACAGAGACTATAATCTGAGTTTCATTCTTTCAGAACTTTTGTCATTAGACCCGTGAAGGTTCTTTAGGTCAAGGTATGAATAGGCTAATAACAAGCTAACTATATGCTGGAAACTCCTTAGAGCCTTTGGTTCGAGTCTCTTTTGAGACCGGGACATTCCAAAGGATTGGACAATCAGCAGGAAACCAAAAGATCTTAGATCCTAGTAGGCTCCTCAGAGACTATACGTTAGCCGTTATTCTATTTACTAGGAATGTAAGTAATAGGAATAATGAAGATATAGTCCAATTATACTCTATAGTATAAAGGTTTCCTTACACCGTATGCCCCTGTTCGCCTGGGCTGTGTTGGTGACAGCCGTTCTGTTGTTATTATCCTTACCAGTCTTAGCAGGTAGAGTTCTGTATAAAACTGTTTATTGTGCCGCACCTGTTAATTTGTCTTTACATAAACAACCAAAAAGTATTACTTTTGATGACATTCCATCTGAACTAAAGGAT
>Ga0137367_10002215_pt1 | contig 15532 bp, 14 predicted proteins | sample SagtaG_14_FD_104939 | JGI IMG/M metagenome (GOLD analysis project Ga0137367, IMG submission 104939) | Vadose zone soil microbial communities from Sagehorn Ranch, Mendocino, California, USA - Sage1_L_80_16 metaG | ecosystem: Environmental > Terrestrial > Soil > Vadose zone | place: USA... | reverse complement strand
GCCGTCGGGGTTTTGTCCGCTGCGCGAGTTCTTACCGGCGCTGGGGACCTTCTTGCCCGAGGGATTAGGGCCGGGCATGCAATAGACTTTAGGCGACTCCTTGTCCAGCACTATCACGTCGAAGCGGCACACGGCTCTGTTGCCGGACGCATCCGTGGCCGTGCAGGTAACGCTGGTCGTGCCATTGGGGAAGACGGAGCCGGACGGAGGAACGCACGCGACGGTTGCAGCCGAACAGTTGTCTCTGGCGGGGACAACGAAGTTGACGACAGCGGAACACTGGCCGGGGGCGGTGGCCTGAACCAGATTCGCCGGGCAGTTGATGGTGGGCGGTTGCGTCTCGAGACTGAAGGCGGCAATTCGTGTCAGCCATCCCGCCACGGACGTGGAGCCATAGTACTCGGAGGTGAACCAGAATTTGCAGCCGTCCACCGGGTCAATGCTCATCGTGGAGTAATCTCCCCAGCGCCCGCTGAAATGGGTCTGCGAACCGGCCCCCGCGATGATCGTCACTTCAGGCAATGTCATTACGCCGGGCGGGTCTGCAGCCAGCCGGCCAGTGTATCGCAGCCCCGGATATACCGAGTCGCTCGACGCGCTGTAGGCCAGGGCGATATTCCCGGCCCCATCCATGGCAATGCTACCCATCCAGCGATGGACGTCATCCGCCAACCCCGCCGCTCCTTCATCGGGTGCCTGTGTACCTTGCTGAAATATCGACCAGGCGCCGAAGGGTGGCCGCCGCAGTTCATACCAGCGGATGCCGGCGTGGTCCGCTCCGTCGGCATCCACGGTGTGGTTGAACACCAGCGTCTCATGGTCGCCGAAGTTTCTATATTGCAGCCGCCACATCGGCCACACCGTCAGCGTCTCAAGCTTCTGCGCGGTTCCGGGCTGCGGGACACAGAGGGCGCCGAGGCCCGCTGAACACAGAACGGAGTCGAAGGGGGCCGTAGCAAGTGAGGGCAACGGACTAAGCATGGAGGCCAAAGGAGTTGCCCAGTTCACAGTGAAGGCTAACAGGTCGATGCGGTCAACACCTCCCCAGACATCTCCGTCCACCTGCCGCGCGAAGAAGCTCGGCGTTCCCGCCGGAGGCGGAGGGCCGTCAAGGTCACTGGGCAGCAGAACCAGTGAGGGTGCCGCGACGAAAAACTGGACGAAGCCGGCCGGCGCACCCACGAGCATACGGGCGCGGTCGAACGCGTACACGTCCAGACCGCTGCCGGGAAATCCGCGTTGCGATGACATGTAGTACGCATCCGGCCACACGGAGAGCTTGGGATAGTCGTTGGCGTTGGGCGTAGCGAAATCGTAGAGATACCACCCGCCAGTCACGGGATCGCCAGTGCGCGAGACAGCGAAACACTGGTGGTCGGCGCTCGGCAGCGTGAACTGGCTGATGATCCAGCGGTCGGCCAGATGGTCGTACTGCACGATCGGGTCTCCGCTGTTCAAACTTTCACACGGTCCCCCGAATCCGCTCCATAACGAGTTGATGGCCGAGGGCCCGGCCAGCAGGTTGCCCTGCTTGTCGTAGATGGAGAACACGTTGTTCACTGCCTGGATGTAGTGATTGAGACCCACGTCTCCCACCGTGTCGGGCGGCAACAAACCTACCGCCTGGTTACCATCAAAGCTGAGAGCGACCGATCCTGGGCCAGCCGTGGACGCCACCGTTGTCCTGCCGTTTCCCAATGGCCCGCGCACCACGCTCTTGGCCTTGCGCGCCTTCGGTTCTGCTCCCGCAGGCGGTCCGATGTCTTCATCGAGGTCGTCGATGACCCGCACCGGATCACCCGGCCGCCACGGCGGAATCTTCGGTAACGTGCGCAGATCGTTTGTCATGAGCAACGGCTCCACGGGAACACCGATGAAGGGCCCTTGGATCGTATTGGTGACAGATTGAGCCTCAGTGGGAGGCGCGAGATAACAAGTGACGCCGACGGAAACTGCGGCAGCCATGCGCGTCAGATGTCTATTCAACCGAATCTCCGGAATCACTTTCTGGGCCATAATATCCTCCTTTCATGTATGTGGGCTGACGACTCTCTTCACGAGGCTTTTAGTTATTGTCTTTGGCAGCCCGTCCCTTGGGGCAGTCAGTGTGGTGAGACCGCTGATGGTATGGCGTATTACGCTTTTCATACTTGTCCTCTGCCTCTCCACGCTGGCTGCGCAATGGTCCTGAATGCAGGCCGAGATCTCGGGACGATGCCGAACCGACGGACGTGAAAGAGTGCGTCTTATTTTTAATACGGTTGAAATAAACAGATCTTTCAAAAAACTGCAGAGCAGTCGACGAGGTAGCCGTCAGCGTGTCAGATGCGTGTGCACCAATCACGATTGGCAACCTGGACCGGGGCCATTCGAACTCCACCTGTTGCGTTGTTGTCACTTCTGGGACTTGGCATCATCGATCATCGAAAATGGAAGAAGGACCAGAATCACCCAACCGAAGGCCATTGCAAACGGATCATTGACTTCCTCGGACAAACAAAAAAATCTGCTCACAGGAGCTAAGCAGGGTTTGGACACTTTATCTTCTCTTTTGTCGGGCGCAAAATTCTTGCCCGTAAGCTGCGGACACCATATCCTGCAACTTTGTGCGTCTCGGGCAACCATCTCGCGCCGCCACAACCCTGGTTGGCCTCGTCTCGGGAGGCCCTACCCTTACCCGAGCTGAACGGCAAGCATCCCCATGAAAAAACTGATTTGCCTGTGCCCGCTTCTCTGCCTCACTGGCGCCGCCCCCGCCGCGGAACGATCCTCGTTGGCCTTGCCGCGCCGCGCGCCGGAGGCTCAGGGCGTTTCGTCCGCGGCCATTTTGGATTTCATCCAGGCCGCGGATCGGCAGGTCACGGAGATGAACAGCTTCATGCTCGTACGGCATGGTTCGGTTGTCGCCGAAGGGTGGTGGACGCCCTATGCGGCGGAGACGCCGCATGCGTTGTATTCGCTGAGCAAGAGCTTCACCTCCACCGCGGTCGGCCTGGCGGTGGCCGAGGGCAAGTTGAGCATCGACGACAAAGTGCTGCAATTGTTCCCGCAAGACGCGCCCCCCGCGCCGGTCGATAATCTCAAGGCCATGCGCGTCCGCGATTTGTTGTGCATGTCCGCGGGGCATCAGACGGACGTTCGGCTGACGGAGACGAACGAGTTCTCGTGGACGAAAACGTTTCTCGCGCATCCCGTGCCACACAAGCCGGGCACACATTTCCTGTACAACACGCCGGGCACTTACATGCAATCAGCCATCGTGCAGCAGGTGACGGGTGTGACCGTGCTCGACTACTTGCGCCCACGTCTCTTTGAGCCACTGGGCATCGAGCATCCGACGTGGGGAACCAGCCCGCAGGGAATCTCTCTCGGCGGCTACGGACTGAACCTGCGCACCGAGGACATCGCGAAGTTCGGCCAGCTCTATTTGCAAAAGGGCCGGTGGCACGGAAAGCAATTGGTGCCCGCCGCTTGGATCGAAGCTGCCACCGCGCGCCAGACCTCGAACGGCAGCGATCCGAAAAGCGATTGGGAGCAAGGCTACGGCTATCAGTTCTGGCGCTGTCGCCACTGGTGTTACCGCGGCGATGGCGCATTCGGGCAGTTCTGCATCGTGATGCCGGAACAGGACGCCGTCATCGCCATCACCAGCGGCACCCGGGACATGCAGGGCGTGCTGAATCTGATTTGGGACAAGCTGCTCCCCGCCTTGCAGACCTCGGCGCTGCCGGCCAACGATGAAGCGCGCAAGGACCTTGAACGCGCCTTATCGAACCTGGTCCTGCGCATGCCTCAAGGCGCGGCCTCCTCTCCCCTGGCGGCGAAGATTTCCGGCAAACGGTTTGTCTTTCCGGCCAACGATCAAAAACTTGAAGCCATCAGTCTTGAATCCAGCGCTGGCCAGGCGCGAACACTCGTCATGCGCGTGAATGGCGCAGACTATCGCCTCGCGAGCGGGCCCGGTGCATGGCAAAAAGGACGCATGGCCTACGGAGCGTTCACCAACCAACCCGTCGCCGTCGCGGGCGCGTGGACCGCGGACGACACCTACATGGCAAAACTCTGTTTCCACGAGACGCCGACCTCCCTCATCGCCAGGTTGAAATTCTCCGGCGAGCAACTGCTCTACGACGCCGAATTCAACGTGGCCTTCGGCCCGACCAAACAGCCGCAACTCGTCGGGCGCGCGGAGTAGTTCATTTCATTGCGACTTGGAACTGTCCGGAGGGTCAGTCCGCGCATCGGTGCGTGGGTATTTGCTTTCCGTGCCAGGCGCCTCTGTTCCGAGTTCGATCCTGCACAAATGCACCGACTAACCCTCGGACTGACAAGGAGTCCCAAAAAGAATCGCCGCCTCCGTGCTCCAGGGTGACGGCGTGTTATCGGGGAGATCCGGATCGGCTGGTCACTGTTTGGGAACGCAGTGTCAAAAAGGGTTACGAGATGAATCACGCCGGGGTGGCGACGTTTCTCGACTGGAAGACGCAGAACAATGCCTTTGAATCAATGGCGGCTTTTGGCATCGACGAGGGACTCAGCCTGACTGGAGATCACGAGCCCGAACGGGTCACGGCTGTGCCGGTTTCGGCAAACCTGTTCGAAGTACTCGGTGTGAACCCACCGCTCGGTCGAAGTTTTCGGGTAGAGGAAGAAACACCTGGCCGCGATCAGGTGGTCATCCTGAGTCCTGGCCTTTGGCAGCGGCGGTTTGGCTCCGACCCAAATCTCGTCGGTAAAACAGTCTTGCTGGACGGCAGGAGTTACGTCGTCGTCGGCATCATGCCGCCCGGTTTTGTCTTTCCCGGAATGACCGGCGTGCTCTACGGATTCTTCTTCAGCAAACCAGCCGACGTATGGCTTCCGCTCGCGCTGCCTGCCGAGTTGTTGCACAATCGCAACAATCACCTCCTTGAAGTCGTGGCGCGCCTCAAATTGGACACAAGCCTCGCCCAAGCCAGCGCCGAGATGGACGGGGTAATGCAGCGAATTGTTCGGGCCAATCCGGGCGAGCTGATGGGCGATGACGCCAAGGTCATTCCGCTGCGCGAACAGAGTGTCGGGACCGTGCGCTCGGGATTGCTCGTGTTGCAGGGGGCAGTAGCGTTCGTGCTGCTCATCGCGTGTGCCAATGTTGCCAATCTGCTTCTGGCGCGTGCCGCCGAGCGGCAAAAGGAAATCGCCATTCGCGTCGCGCGCGGCGCCAGCCGCCTCCAAGTCATTCGCCAACTGCTCACCGAGAGTGTGCTGCTGGCGTTGATCGGCGGCGCGCTTGGAACTCTCTTGGCGGTGTGGAGTACGGATTTGTTTGTCATCTGACCCATTTAGGCCTGTTCTGTCGAACCTAGAAACGGCAGTTGAAACCCGACTTTGGTTCGAAGTGCTCGTAGGATTTGTAAACTCAACTGCTCCGGCGTTTACCCTTTCGATGACAAGTGACAATTTCATAAGATGTTGGAGCAAACCGGGCCACTTTCCTTTTAGAGTGTTCAACTGCCGGATTTGGGTTGAAAATTGCTTCAAATTCTTGAAAGATCGTGCCTACTTCGACCGTATCGATAACGTGGGCACATCTTCTCTCAAGCCGGAGCAGCTTCAAATCATTGTCAGGCAAAACGGCTTCAGCGTGAAGACGCTGGCAGTGCATGTCGGACTGGACGTGCGCACGCTGGAGCGACGTTTCAGAGAGCAATTCCGAACGACACCCAAGGCGTGGCTCATGCGCGAGCGAATGCGCCTCGCGTCTGGACTCTTGGCCGAAGGCCTTTCCAACAAAGAAGTCGCCGCTTCTTTGAGTTACAGCTGCGAGTCAAACTTTTGCCGCGACTTTAAACGACAGTTTGGTTGCGCACCGCAGAGGTTCGCGCACACCCAAAGGTCCGGCTCTGCGCGTGTCGCTTTCTGATAACGAATTGTCGCGTTCTGTCAAATCAGCACCGTTGCCCCAGCGATGCACATCCGGGATTGTGGAAATATGCCACGACGAAGACTTCAGGCATTTTCGATTAAGTTAGAACGCTAGAGAGGCACCCTATGCCAGCTCCGCGCGCCCATGGAGGCCCGTGCATCTTGAAACAGGCCTTCGGAAAACGAATCGGTGCAGCAACCGCCAAATCCCGGGCAGGGACTAGCGCGAAATGAACCTGACGGTAAAGCAGTTCTCCCTGAGCCGTGAAGCGGGGAAAGGCAGTTCCTCTCGGTATCGGTTGGGCAAGATATTCCGTATATGACCGCTTACCAAGTAAACGACGGCCCGAACTTGGGAGCCGCGCAGTGGAGCCAAGACGCGACCCGATGTGTTCGCCGAGCCGGGATGGTCAAGTTATGCAGGCGTACCCAGGGCTCGCCGGCCGTCATGATTGCAATCGTTGACGGCGCGCCTTACGCGGAACATCCGGCGCTAAGAGGGACTAACTTGGAGGTCTTGCGCGATGGAATTGGACGTGACCCTCCGGAAAACGATGCTGCTTCCAGTCATGCTACGTTCTTGGCGTCGATGTTTGTTGCTTCCCGAAATGAGTGTCTTGGTTTATGTCCGGCTTGCCGCCTGATGTGCATCGCCGCAGTTGATAGCGCTATCCTGAAGTCTGACGCACCTCCGCGGCGTGCGGCAGAGCAAATTTCCGGTGGCATCATGGTCGCGGTTGAGTCTGGCGCCCAGATCATTCAAATCAGCCTGGAGTTGGGCTTTGGCGATGCGTCTGCCGCGGCAACCTTACTGGCGACTCTGCATTTTTGCCGGTCAAAGAGCATTGTTGTAGTGCTTGCGGCCGGACACGGCCAACTTCGCAGGCCTAACCAGCTGCTATGGGTACCCGGCGTTATACCAGTTTTTCCCTCTGACGAATCGGGCAACGCACCCTACGATCAACGATGGGGAACATTGATGGCTGTACGCGGTCTCTCCGCACCGGGTACACGCATTCCAGGAGCCTGCCTGCCGACAGGCGTGCAGCTTCGGATAGGCAGTAGCTTCGCATGCTCTTTCGTTTCTGCGGCTATCGCATTGCAGATGGCTGCTCTTCCAGGGTTGACTGCCGCGCAAGCCGCGGCGTCGTTGTTTCTACCACGAGCCGCAGTTTTCTCGTCGGCCTATCCGCAACCTTTGGACGTGGATCAAAGTTTCAACCAGTTCAAACTCAACTAGGAGCGCAAAATGTCCACTACAGCTTCCCCACCCGAAATTCAAAGTAGTAATCTCGAACAACAGGGCTCACAGCCATGTTGCCCGACCTGTGCCGCCAAGCCCCACGAAGAAGTGGGTCCGGGTGAGCAATTCGCCTTCGCTATCGGCAAGGTCGACATGCGGTTTCCGAACCTTGGTCTTGAGCGGGAATTTCAGCGAGTTGCTCAAGGCAAAAATGCAGGTGCGAATCGCCGCGGAGAGCCCATTGCCGCCGTGCTCCGAGAACATCGGCACATTTCAGCGAGAGTTTGTCCGTTGCTGTTGATCGCCAACGTCCCCGCTTATGTGGTTGCTCCAGCATCATCGCACATTCGAGATGCCCTAATTGACGCACTTGCTGCCGGTGACAAACCTGATCAATGGGTTACAGTCATCGGTCGCTTGGGCCCACCTTGCCGCCCCACCGACTGCGCCGGAGTCGTTGCTCCAATCCTCTTCGCGGATGAAATCTACAGCTTCTCGGTTGGAGAGTGGTCTGCTGACTTGGCACGGGCACTCAAGGCGGCGATTCAAGCTAAAAAGACCACCGAGAAGGCCCTTGTGAGCGTAGCCACAGAGGTGTTCTCGTCTGTGGTTAACTCGCTCCAGAACTCAGGCGCAACCGATCAACATCGCGCCCTTAACTATGTGCTGCTAAGGCACCCTGGGCTGTTCCTTGCTGCGGCGGAGCGTTCAGGCCGTGCGGTGCTGGAGAAAATCGAAACACGCCAAGTCCCGGCGCTGGCCAGCAGACGCCAAGTCGCGGTCGTCCTAAGTTTCGTCGACTCCGCAACGGGTGTCGTGGAGCGCCTGTTCTCAAGAATCGATGTCACGGATGAGTGGCCCTTCATAGCGGGTTCCGCGGAGGGAACTCCTGGTCCACTCGGATTTCAACCATTCATCGAGAACGAGATCATTGGACCCGGCATCTAAGACCATCATGCTCGACTCGATTCCACTATTGACGGCTTTCTTCCGGCGGATGCTGTACTCAAATGTCGAGTTCAGCGTGAGCGAGGATTTGGCTAGCCAAACGATGATGGTTCCAGCCAGTGCGGTCACCATTGACGACTTGGCGGACGGGATTGAGGCATATCCCTTCGCGGAGGAGTGGTTCGTGGGGGTTAAAAACATGACGCAGCAAGTTGCCCCGGATGCTGCGCTCTTCAGGATTGATTCGGACGGACACTCTCCTTCCGCGTTTTCATGGTATCTGCGTTTTCCGGTTCCGCCGGATGACGACAAATTTTATGATGTCATGAGATATGCCAAGCCCTTTCGTTGGGTGGGGCCACGGCCCAGTAAGGTCGGTTCCGCGGTGAAACTACCGGGGCCACGGGGTCTTGGATTGCGCGTCAGGTCGAATGGCGCCATCAACTCTGCGATCTATTACCGAATAACGGACGGTCCTGCCAGCAATCCCACAGCCGCTATCGAACGGCTTTTGAACGCATGCGGCTTGCCCGCGAGGCTGGCCGAGGTAATCGTCGGCGACCTTGGATTCGCTTGCATGGGCGAGTTGAGCGTTATCGGCGTTGATCAAGGTAGCGACGCGCGCGTGGGGGCTCTCAAATTTAATCTGGAAGACGTGCCGACTAGGCAGGCAACGCAATTCCTTACATCAAAGGGTTCGCCTAAGTCGGCTCGCGATCGAGTGGAAACGATGGCTACGGCTCTCCGTGCTCGAACCATTAGCTACCTCGGGCTAAAATATACACAGGACGGTTTTGCCGGATGGAGAGCGTACTTCTCATGTGAGCCAGCACGCGTGACAAGTATCAGAAGCGTAAAAGTGCTCGTTGGCGGATCAGTTAGTGGCAAGTCTCGAATTCCTCAATACTGAAAGGACTAATTATGGCTCCAGGATTCCTATTAGATATCGGATCAACGCACGCAGTTCCAAACAATCGGACAGAGGCAGTCGTAGCTTTGGCCGGGCCATGGGACTTTAGCGGCTCTGACGGCAAGCGCACAAAGATTTGCGGACAAGCGTACTCGAAAACCAGCTGCCAGGGCCTTGTGCTGTTTTGCCGAAACTGCAGGATGTGCCGTTACTCGGACAGCTACGCCTTTTTCGAGGATTGCGCATTTTGGTACCCGTGTGGAGTATGTGTTGGCGCTGACTGGTGAGCATCAGATCTTGTGGGCTGCTTTTCGTCTGAGCCCTCACCCTTGCCATGCCCCCAACTCCCCTCCTTCGCCAGGCCGGAGAAGCGTTACGTTGTGCCGTACATTATCTGCTGTGCAACCAGGCACGCGACGGATTTTGGCGAGACTATTGCATCAAGGAGGTGACGAGCGAGGGGTGGACCACTGCGTGGGTCGGATGGTGTCTTTCTCCTTGGGCGAGTGATCCGAAGGTCCGATCCGGTTTGAACCGCGCAACCCGCGCAATCTTAGATGTCGCGACGCCCGGTGGTTGGGGATACAATCGGCAGTCAGTTGCCGACGCGGACAGCACAAGTTGGGCAATTGCGTTCCTGGCCGCCCGCGGATTTAGGTGCAAGGACATCGCAACCGCCATGTTGCCAAAATTCATTTCCCCAGCCGGATCCGTCCGGACATTCCTTGATCCGACAAGGGGCACATGGTCTGACGTCCACGTTGACGTGGCATCTTTGGCGGGCTTGGCACTTCTGGCTGCGAGAGCTCTGCCAGAATTGCAGCGACGAGTTCGCCGAGCACTTCTGAACGCCGCCAAAAGCGGTGGCACTTGGCAATCCTTCTGGTGGGCGAGTGACATTTACGCAACCGTGTGGGCCGGCATCTTTCTCAATCGTAGCGGCGGGATATCCCAGACCCACGCGTCTCGCCTGTCCAGTTGGCTTCAGGCTGTTATTGCAAGTTCCGCCCTAGAGCGCGCGCTTGTGCTCCTCTTGCTGTCGGATCTGGGGCACGATACATGCTCGTGTGCCCGGCTTGTAACGGATCTGCTGGATCAACAGATGTCTTCGGGTGCTTGGCCCAGTTCGCCCCTCCTGCTTATCCCAGCGCGCCACGCTGGCGATACGGCGTACCCTGTTGGGCCGCATTCTGATGTGAATGGGTTTGTCACAACGGCTTTAACGGCAATCGCAATACTGTCTTGGCAAACTAGGTCCAAAGCAATCACCCATTAGCGCGTTTGGCCGGGAGGCAAAACGTCATTATTCCCTCACCTGTGTTTCGCCAGCCGTCATGGTTTCTTGTTCCGAACACGGTTTCAATTCCGGCAAAATGTTTTCAAGAGTCGGCCAACTCTGCGACTCGGCGGAAAAACAGCAAATTCCTATCACTTTTATCAGCTTGTGCCTGTGCCATTCAAAGGCGGATACCTTCAAAGGAGCATTCGGTTTGGAGGGGCGAAAATTGATCAAAATGATGCCGAGTAGAGCAACCCCTTATGCCGACAATGTTCTGGTCATCCGTGACTCCGCGTCGATGGTCGCATGGCGGCGGCATCTGTACGCTCTCATGCCGCGCGATCTGCCGCCAGTCACCTTTCAGCTGCCGGAGCTTTCGACCGAACAGAATCAAACCATGTCCGCCCGTGTCAAGCGCTACGAACAGGATTGCGGCTGCACGAGCGGGAGCTTTTTCATGAGTGCCGCGGTGGTAGCGTCCGTAATTATTTATTTCCGGTCGGGCCATCGTGTGACGGACATAGGCGTCGGGCAGGCCATCTCGCTTTTAGGCATCGCAGTCTTCGCCGCGTTCTCTGGTAAGCTGGTGGGCTTGATTTGGGCAAGATGGCGACTGATCTGGATTGCGAGCCGCTTGTACCACATGGTCGTCAGCCACGCCTCACCGAACAGGTGTCCAGGTCTAACCAGTGAAGGTTGAGAATATGGGACGGGTCTGCAAAGAAGTTCAGGACTGGGTCGAGGAGCAGATCGAGAAGCCAATCGAGGCTTGGGAGAATCGGCTGGAGAAGCACTGTCGCGAAGACGATTGCGTTTGGTGGTGCCTCTGTTGCAACAAGTGGTTCTGCTGGCTGGTCTGGGTTCTCGTCAAGGTCATCACGTGGGTCCTGGTCACAGTCGGGAAGTGGGTGACACGTCTCGTTTGCGAAGTCGTCAACTTCGTCCTGGATGTCGTCGGATTCCTCGTCGATCTAATCCTGAGCATTCCGGTGATCGGCGGCATCATTCGCACGATTCTCAACTGGGTGACCGAGATCGTCTGGCGAGCCGTCGGCTTCATCGACTTCCTCGCGTCCCTGGCCGGTATACGTCCGAGGAAGAAGATGTATTTCGGTGTCATCGTCCCTTCCGTAAACGAAACACCAATCGTCACGGACGCCGACATCCAGCGTCAAGTCGATGCCGCCATTGATTTCTATGACCGCACCTGTAACATAAATCTGATTTTTTCGGGGATCTGCCACACCAGCATCTCACCCCCCGAAGCGGGCCTTTCCGTGGGCTGTGATACTGGTGGCTTCTTCAACGATTGGTGGCTGGCGGGATCCTATTTCGAGTTTGCATCCGCGACCTGCAAGTTCAAGGACAGTTTTCGCCGCGTCATCGGTCTGGGTGCTGAAATTATCGTGTTTATCGTTCGGGACGTCACTCCGGCGAACACCAACGGTTGCAGTTTCGCCTCGACCCAGAACTACGTTGTCATCGAAGCAAAGCCTACAGATCAAGCGTTCGTGGCGGCGCACGAGATGGGCCATGCATGCTGGTTGCCCCACGTTGACGACCCCGCAAACCTCATGAGCCCTTCTACACCGGCTGCGAACCCGACAATCACCAACACGCAGGTCGCCTTGGTTCGCTGGAGCAAACACTGCGTGTACATTTAGATCGGGGGTAAAGGACATGAAAGGACGTGAGAGTGATGCTGGTGATCGGCCTCGACCTGGCTGCAACGTCAATTCGACGTTCAACTTCATAATCGGCGCACTTGCGATCGTGGCGGCACTCGTGATCGGGTACTTCGCGGTCAAATGGATCAAATGATCTTTTGCTGTATTGGGTGTGAAAGTCAATGTAGCGAACAAGACGACTTATCAACCGCGACCGCCGATTGTCTCGCATATCGCATGAACGCATTCGATAACGGCTTTCGTCGGATTTGGCCGGCGCACGCCGAATTCATACGACTGCTTCTCCGGCTCCTGCATTCGTTCCCGAATTCATGCGCGGACTCCTTCGCTCAATCAGATGCGGCTGTCACCGCCCTGAACGTGGCGGATGCTGCGTGCATGTTCCTTTAATGTTCCTTCCACGTCGTATAAGCGCCCGGACCCCATGCTTTACTCGCAGCACTGGCTGATGGAGCAAGGACTGGCGGTCACTTGGGACAATCCGGACATTCAAATTTATGACATGACTGGAAATCCTGTAGCGCCTTGGGATCTAAATCGGAGCGAAGAGCAAAGGGGTGGGAAAAAAGTTCATTGACCTGGGAGTGAAGGGTTCCGCCCATTGTCCAGCCTACGCGAAGTTCGTGTGGCACACTCCGGCGGCGGAGGGGCATTATTGCCTGCAACTTGCCGAGTCCCCTCCTCCAAGTCCTTGCCGCACTCGCGGTTGGATTTGGAGCCAGTTGTCGGATTCGGCCCCCGCATCCTCAGATGTCGACACCTTTCTACCCAAATTGCTCTGACTAAGCAATCAGAAGTTGCCCACAAGTACTCCACTAAACATTCGGTACGCAAATACTGGAGGTTTTACTGGAGGCGCTGAAAGTGCCGACCATCCTCGTTGGCGGAGGTGACTGCGCTGGGGTTTATTGGCATCCATGCGCGGTAAAAAAGTTTCCCTGGCTCGTGGAACATTAATTGCCAATCAATCTTCATCGGCTCGTGTTCGCCCGGAAATCCAAGAAAACCAACGTGGCACGCCCGATGCAAGAGCCAAGTCGCGGTCATAGACAAACAACTCCGCGTTCGAGCGAAGTCGCTGTGGAATGGATTCGCCAGCTTGTCATGAATGATCTGCACTGCCATCCTAGTTCGACACGTTTTCCAAGGATTGGAAATCAACAGTCCGGTGCGTCCGCCACCCCCATGCTACCTTCAGAACCTCCATATGCGGAAGTTTGCGTGCGTTTTTTTCACCCTCGACGCTCAGAACTCTTACTGGACATCGGCAGCGACGCCGGACAGTAACCGGCCACCCAAGTGCCACGAAATGGAAGGTTTCGCCTAATGAATCAGATTTTTTGAAATAGCTGAACGAATCCGCCCGTATAGATGAATACAGCACAGGAACGCTTGAAGACATTGTGCATGAACAGTCGCCTGGATCGGATCACGGATTGGATACCGCATAAACTTTCTAGGCGAAATCCTATAGACAGTTAGGCAAATCTCCGTAAGTAGCGCGGGAAAACACCGGATTGACTGGCTCAAACTTGCTTTAGTATCAAAGGGAAGTACTGCGAGCATCCGCCGCACAATCAGTCGGCAACTTAAGAGGGTGACATGGAACGTCGTTTTGAGTGGGCCCAGGATGGGGAAGAGATCAGTTCGAATGCGGGCTGTCGGGTTGAAAACTTGACAAGAGCCATGGGTGGGCTGCTGACCCTCGGCGCAGGGTTGCTTGCCACTGATCGTAAAATAGTAACCTGCGGTGCGCTGGTAGGTAGACAAGCCAAGCAGGCGACGTCGTCCGCCCTATCGCCCTCTCGGCCCGGCTCTGCGCATGTGGCAAGCGTTGATGGCATCACGGGTCGAATAGACAAGTATCAGCGAGGGCAACGTCGTTTCCCAATTCGTCGCACGGCAGGACGGACTCGATCCTGGCCCAAGATTGTCCCGTGTGATCCGACCTCGCAGGACAGCGCGGAGAGAACCCACTATCGCGCAAGCAAGAGCTTTCTTGCCTGGCACTCGGTCGCTTGTGGGCCTGAATGGGATGCGTGGGCCTGGGCGAGGAGTGGAATAAAGGAGGAACCGTATGAAACAGATCAGCGCCTTTCTAATGGACTTCGCGTCGGAACATTTGCTGGCGGAGCAGCTCGCCCAGATATTGAGTAGCAGCGCGGAACCATCATTCGCCATTACACGGGCGCGCGAGGAGGATTGCACTATTGTGTCGGCAGCCGGCTCGCTCTCGGCCAAGATGAACGGCAATGCACCGGCCTTGTTGCTCTTCACCTTTGAACGTTTTCCGTCGGATGAGATCGTCGTGTCGTTGTTGGAGAGAAGTCGGCGAACTTGCAATGGGAGGGGATTCTTCCTGGTGATGCAGACGGCGTCTGCGCACGAGGTTGCGCACCTCCTCAACCTTGGAGTGGCCGACGTGTGGCAGGCGCCATTGCGGGCCGCGGAGGTCCTCGGGTGTCTTCTCCACTGGTTGAAGGAAGTGGCTCCTCTGGAGGTGGATCGTCCCATTCAGGCGTTGAAGGCGAGGCTGGGCCTCGATCAATTTATCGGCGAAAGCCCGGCGCTCCTCGACGTAATCCAAAAGATACGGGCCATCGCCGGCTGTCCCGTACCAGTGCTCATCCGCGGGGAAACAGGCACGGGCAAGGACGTTTGCGCAAGAGCTATTCACGATTTGAGCCGGCGCAGTGGCCAACCATTTGTTCCTGTCAATTGCGGCGCACTACCACTGGATCTAATGGAGAACGAACTTTTCGGCCATCGACCAGGCGCGTTCACAGGTGCCAACGCCGTCGCCCGCGGCCTCATCGAACAAGCCAACGGGGGGACGTTGTTTTTAGGCGAGATCGATTCGTTGCCCCCGCCCGCCCAGGTCAAATTGTTGCGTTTCTTGCAAGACAAGGAGGTTCGGCCTCTAGGTTCGTCGACAACCCATACGGCTGACGTTCGTCTCCTTGCCGCGACTAATGCCGACCTGGAAGAAGCTGTTCGCACCGGACGCTTCCGCCAAGACCTCTATTATCGCCTTCGTGTGGTCGAGTTGACTCTACCCGCGTTGCGGGAACGTGCGGGAGACGTGGAACTTTTAGCTTATCATTTTCTCAAAAATCTCACAATGCAATACGGCAAAGTGATTCACGCCTTCACGCCGGATGCGACGCGAATGCTATCGTCCCATCATTGGCCGGGTAACGTGCGGGAACTGGAAAACGTCGTGGCTCGAGCCGTCGCGCTTTGCCAACAAAGTATGATCCAAGCCAAAGACATTGTTGTGCTGTCTCAGCCTGAGCTTCATACCAACGGCTCGACGTTTAGGGCGCTCAAGGCCGAAGCGATCAGAACCTTCGAGAAGGATTATCTCGTGAAACTGCTTCAGATCCATCACGGCAACATCTCACACGCCGCGCTCGCCGCTGGCAAAGCCCGGCCCGCGTTCTGGCAGTTGCTTCGCAAACATGGTCTCACTACTGCGGTCGCATAGGCTGCGTGCTCAAGCTCGTAGATGGCGAACAGCACTCTAGGCGCAGGAGCACCCGGCGGCATGATGGAGTCGG
>Ga0137367_10002214_pt1 | contig 15539 bp, 23 predicted proteins | sample SagtaG_14_FD_104939 | JGI IMG/M metagenome (GOLD analysis project Ga0137367, IMG submission 104939) | Vadose zone soil microbial communities from Sagehorn Ranch, Mendocino, California, USA - Sage1_L_80_16 metaG | ecosystem: Environmental > Terrestrial > Soil > Vadose zone | place: USA... | reverse complement strand
TTTCTTGAAGCGTCGTTTGAACCAGTCAAAAATAGATTTCATAGTCTTGTCTTGTTGTTTGTAGGCATGAGATTGAGTTTCCTTACTAGAGACCGAACATTTCCAGCAATTCGTTTGGAGGCAAGCCTTCACGCTCCAAACGATGTTTCAGGCGCAAACGCGCATCATGCAATAGCTTATAGAGTGCGTTTCGATTGGTACCCATACGTTGCGCGACTACTTCCATGGGAACACCCTGTATGTTGATAGCATGCATCGCGGCGCGCTGTCGTTCGGTCAATTCTTCCATCGCGATTCGTTGAACACGCTGGAGAACATCGGCGCGTTCAACAACAGTTTCTGGGTTCGGTTCTGAGGACGCAAATTGGTACGGCGCACTGTCGTCGGCCTCAGCGTCCACTAACCCTTCCAGCGAAACATCTCGCCATTGACGGCGCCTCAATTCATTCAAAGCAACACGGATAGATATTTTGTACACCCAGGAGGTGAACTGGCTGCGACCTTCAAACGTATCCAATCCATTCAGCACGCGCAACAAGGTTTCCTGCGCCGTATCTTCAATGAAAGGCTGGAATTCTGGATTCTCAGGTGACAACCACCTCGCAATTCCCTTCGGCAAGGCGCGCAACAACAACGCGCGCAAATCGGTTAAGGCGTCATCGCGCTGAACACCACTTGCGCGTAGATCCTGGAGCCAAATGTCGTTATCGCGCGCGTATGTCATTGTTATATGTAAGCAAAGCTTATCGAGAGAAGCTTCTCCTTGGATACTTTGTCCAGAGTTAGATGGATTTTATTGCAGATTATTTTAGAAATCTTTCAGGCGGCACTCGGTAAGCGACGAACTGCTCCAGAATATCGGTATGTGATTTCGGGAAGATGTGCGCGGGACGGGCCACCACAACCCGTGCATAAATATTCGCGATTGTGTGTGTCAATGCCAAGCCGATAGCGTCGCCGTTTTCCATTCATTGATTTTTCGACAGTTCGCGATTCGCCTGTTAGACACAACTCGATATAACCATCTTACAAAGAAAAGCCTGAAATTCAAAAGGCGTCTCATTGAACACTGATTTTCCTGACCGCCCACCAATCTATTTTGGTACTAATCATAATTATTTCTGCGCCAGTAAACCACACGCGGCTAGCGGTGAGTCTTTCAACTAGGTGACAAAGATCAATTTATTTAACGGTTTGCCTCAATATGAGGCGTGAGGTAGCGGAGAACGTAAAACCGCCGCGTACACTATTTGTTAAATTTCCCTTTGGCGCGCCTCTTGGTCCGGCTGACGATGCTGAGACTCAACGCGGTGTCATCAGGGAGCGCTGCAGGTTCTGCTTTCAGCGACAGATCCAGGAACGATTGTCGATTCACCTAGAGCTTGAAAACGCTGAATTGACAACGATTTTGTGTACCGGAGTCCTTTCTCGACGTACGCGTTTCACAAAAGGCCGGCAGGAAATCCTTAGTGAACAGAAGTCATAACCCCTTTCATTAACATTCGTTAAGAGAAGAGCAAGATAAGAGCTATCATTTGTGTCAAACAAATGAAGCACGGGTGTAGACGCCAGGAATTTTCATCCGGCGTATGGTTATTGAAAGGAGTAAATGAAATGGCTCAAGATCAGTATAAGTGTGAAGAATGTGGTGCAACGTTCAATAGTAAGGAAGGTTTGGAGCAGCATAATCGCACGGTGCATTCGCGGTATACCTGCGAAGCCTGCGGACAGACTTTTAATTCGGAGAGCGAATTAGAAACTCATAACCGCCAGGCACATCCTGAAATGGCTTCGCGGTAACCCTTGCTACGAATATTAACTCTTTAAATCTATCACCATACCAAAACAGCCTGAGTGCTAGGATGGTTTACGTTTAATCGCCCAAAGTGCTCAGGCTGTTGTACCAAGAGAGGGTCATCTGAATTCGTAAAGAATAGTCGGCAAGGAGAACCAAAATGCCGAAAGATGTTAATCGTGAAGATGTTCAACGCTTAGTGTTGAGTGGCGCGCAACTCATAGAAGTCTTACCTCCAGAGGAATACAGCGAAGCACATTTGCCAGGGGCAATCAATATTCACTTGAAAAAATTGGATGCGCAAACTGCGAAGCAACTGGATTCAACTCTTCCCATCATTACGTACTGTTATGACTTTCAGTGAGATATGAGTTCAAGAGCCGCGTGGCGGCTCGAAAGTTTGGGCTTCTCGCCAGTCTACCGATATGTTGCCGGGAAAAGAGATTGGTTTGCTTTCGGCTTGCCGATGGAGGGAGAGTTTGCCTCCATCCTCAAGGCAATTGATGTGGTACGCCGCAATGTGCCAACGTGCTATCTGACTGATAATGTAAGTGAGGTGTACAAGCGTTGTCAGGAGGCTGGCTGGCAGGTCTGCCTGGTTGTGAATGAAGCGAATATTGTGTTAGGGAGGTTGCGAGGTGATGCTTGGAGAGCCAAGCCAGATACCCCTATCGAAGCAGTTATGGAAAATGGTCCGACCACATTTCGCCCCGATAATTTTTTGGAACCACTGATCAAGCGTATGCGCGAGAAGAAAGCGGGTAGTGTCATCATCACCAATTCAGATGGCGTGCTCATCGGACTCTTATACCGGAAGGATGGCGAGGAGCGATTAGAGCGGTATTAGCCATTAACGAATGTACGAAAAATATTCGATAACATTGCAGAGTTTATGGAGGGCAATTCAAAAACGGGAACTACAGCTCATTGTTGAGACCATGTGTTTGTCCAATATTTATATCATTTGCAATTATCTACGGCATCAATGTTCATTATGAAATTTGCGCCAAAATGTCATCGACAGCAGCCTCATTTGCGTGAGGTTCCAGTTTTTGGGGATCATCAGTCCTGCCTGTCTTTTCGGCCTCGAATGTATCGGCAGCGCGGTGCAGTTCCAACTGACCATGACAGGCTCGGCAATAAATAATATTTCTATCTTCAGTATTACGCGGAATGGCAATGACTGATCCACAATGGGGGCAGGTCACTGCGGGAATACCATCCGCTGTATGGCCAACAATGTGAGCCAAATCACCAGCAAGACCCAGTTCGCGCATATGATTCGCAAGTTTCGCATCGAACTGAGTCCCCGCACCTTCTTCGATGCGGTGTAAAGCCTGTTCAACTGACATACCCTTGCGATAGGGTCGTGTGCTGGTCATTGCATCGAACGCATCTGCAATGCTTACGATCCGCGCGGTCAGTGAGAGTTGATCGCCGCGCAATCCGTTTGGATATCCTGTTCCATCCAACCGCTCGTGATGATCCTTTGCGGCGGAAGTGACCATCTCTGCCAGAGGATGTGCTCCAAGTAACCTGCTACCAATGGATGGGTGTGTCTTGACGATGGCATATTCCGCGTCGGTCACGGCTTCAGCTTTCTGCAATATATGATCGGGGATCCCGATTTTGCCCAGATCGTGCAGGTAGGCAGCGATGCTGATCTTGATGATTTCATCATCCGACAATCCTATTTTAGTTGCCAGTAGCTTGGCAAATTGGGAAACGCGCCAGACATGCCCGCCAGTATAAGGGTCACGTGCTTCGATAATATCAGCCATGATAAGTAGCGATTTGAGCAGGGGTTTGTCTATTTCCATATCTTTATCTGTCGCTTCACTTACTTCATATGATTCATGAATTCTTTGGTCAAAACATTCTTACGTTTCCTAGGATATGGGTTTTCGGGAAAGGGTAAGATATTTTCGAGCTTTTTCCTCTATTGGAGGAGGAAACAACTTTATGGAGAACTCGATTTGAATGCCATCATCCAAATCCTGGTTACAAATACATGTGCAGAAATTAATTATGTTTTTATTTTGGGTGCTATTGATCGCAGGCTATCAATGGTATGCCAAAGTCAATCATCTGTCGTCCTTCCAAGTTGTTCAGCAGTTGTTAGATTTTATGACAAGTGGCGTTTGGGGGCCGATCATCTATATCGTATTGTACGCCGTTCGACCACTGATCCTGTTTCCATCCACTGTTTTGACACTGGCGGGAGGCTTTGTCTACGGACCAATTTTGGGCGTGCTGTACACCGTTATAGCCAGCAACATCTCTTCGACAATCGCTTATTTTGTTGGCCATTTCTTCGGCGAAGGCATGCTTAAAGACGATGGCTCAGATAATCTTATTCAGCGCTATGCCCGGCGAATGCGCGAGAACAGTTTCGAGACCATCATGACCATGCGCTTTATTTTTCTTCCGTATGATGCGGTGAGTTATCTGGCAGGCTTCCTCCGAATCAAATATTGGCCATTCATTCTTGCCACAGCGCTTGGTTCCATTCCTGGCACCGTGGCATTTATTGGCTTCGGTGCCTCGATCGAAAGACTTGATGGAGCGCTGCCGAAACTCAATCCGGTGACACTTGGGTTTTCGTTCGTAATTTTTATTGTGAGCATTGCACTCGCCAGAATATTCAAGCAACGCGAAGGGATTTCGACTAAATGATCGAACAATTTTCAATGATCGTAATTGGGGCGGGTTCAGCGGGCATGACGGTTGCCATCGGCATTGCGCGATAAAGAGACCGAGGAAGTTGAACATGTTGAGAACTTAACTTTGATTCGCGGCAGAGCGAAATTCACTGCGCCCAAAAAATTGGGTGTGACTCAAAATGGGATCTCGCATGAATTGACTGCGGAAAACATCGTCATCGCCACGGGTTCGCGTCCGCGCATGATTGACATCCCTGGTCTGCCCGATGAGATGATCCTGACCAACGAATCATTATTCGATCTGACCAATGCACCGAAGCACTTGGTAATCGTAGGCGCGGGTGTGATCGCACTGGAGATGGCTTTTGCCTTTCAGAAAATTGGGACCAAGGTCACGATGTTTGCCCTCGACAGGCGTCCGTTGATGACACCCATCCCGGAAGCATCTGAAGCCATTCAGGCTGAATTGGAAAAAACGCGGCATTACGCTCTACTGCGGCACGGTCGCAAAGGCGTGTGATATTTCGACACAATCGTTGATTTTGCAATCCGGCGATGAAGAAATCGTACTTCATGATGTGGACAAGGCATTGATGGCAGTCGCCATGCAAGGGTTTCCACTGGAGGAAGCGGCGCGACGAATGGGAACCAATCGGAATGCGCTTTACAAGATGATGCATGATGCCCGCCTGCGACTGAAGAAGCGATTGGAAAAAGAGGGATTTACTCCGCAAGAGGTATTATCTGTGTTTGAACAGGTTGAGACGTAAGACATTGGTAGACATCTCTATCTATCCGTAGAAGGAATTTATGAGCATGAATATGAAACAATTCGTCCAGAGGCTGTTGGGTATAAACAAACAAAAACCTTCTTCTCCACAAAGTGGCATGAAGGCCGAAAAATCTGAGATGATGCAAAAGATGCTCGTAATGCTATCCAATACACAGGATAAAGAGTTAACCTGTGATGATGTGTTTGCTTTGCTCGATCAATTTACTGAACTCGCCGCGCAGGGAGAGGATGTCGCACAATTGATGCCGTTGGTCCAACAGCATTTGGATATGTGTGAGGATTGCCGAGAAGAGTACAAAGTACTGGAGAGCATTGTGCAAAATGCCATCTGAAGCATAAAGTTGAGCAGCGCCGACTGAAATAATCATCTAAAAACCGCCATTTGCTTCAATGAATGGTGGTTTTTGCTTTAATCGGTAAATGTGTTAGGTTGAAAAATGCACAAGTGCAAGGCAGATGCCAAGGGATGGAACGTAGAGCTGTCATTTCAAAAAGGAAAGCAATAATGCATCGGTTACTTTTGAAAATGGGTAAGAGAAATTAGGTGCTTCGCTATCAGGTGGGTATCAAACCAAATTCAAAAGGAGATAAAAATGAATGCTCTTAGTGCAGTTATCGCTGGTATTGTCGCAACCACTGTTTTCACAATGGTATTGGTGATGGCGCCCAGAATGGGGATGCCGAAAATGGATATCGTTAGTTTGTTAGGGAGTACGTTCAGCACCAAATCAAATCCCGTATTGGGCTGGACGTTGCACCTGATGATGGGCGTGGTGTTCGCTCTAGCATATGCCTTCCTCTGGTCGCTTGGCTTTGGCGCGGCGACCTGGGGGATCGGACGCATCTTTGGCGCAATTCACTGGCTGATTGTCGGTATGGTCATGGGTATGATCCCGATGGTGCATGTAGGAATCAAACGAGGTGCAGTCCAGGCTCCTGGTTTGTGGATGACCAAGAATGGTGGTGCCATGGCTTTCATGAGTGGTCTGGTCGGACATGCGATCTTTGGCGCAGTGGTTGCACTGGTCTACGCTTCTCTCTAAATTTTGCTCTTCTCCTCTACACAGCGATACAGCCTGTCTTTGTACAAGCTGTATCGCTAACGCTCTGAACACTGAAAGGAAATTTTCATGACTGACCCCCGCTTGACTCCGGAAACGATCACGCTGTATGGTACAGGTTGGTGCCCGGATTGTAAACACTCCAAACAATTCTTTGGCGAACAGCGTGTTCCGTATCACTATGTGGATATTGATAACGATGCTGAAGCAATGACCTTTGTTGAAAAAACGAATAAGGGTTTCCGCAGTATTCCAACCATCGTATTCCCAGATGGGGCCGTCCTGGTCGAACCTTCGAACGCACAACTGGCAGAGAAACTCGGCATGCCGACCCGCGCCCAACGCAGCTTTTATGATGCCGTCATCATTGGCGGCGATCCGACCGGGCTTACAGCCGCAATTTACTTGGCGCGTGAGGGCGTGAATACACTGGTGATCGAGAAAGCCGGTCTGGGCGGGCAGGCAGGCATTACCCAAACTTTGGATAACTTCCCAGGTTTTGATGAAGGCATTTCTGGAGACGAATTTGCTGCCCGGCTGACACGCCAGGCAAAACGATTCGGCGCAGAGATTCTACAGGCTCAGAATGTTGTTTCCATTGATCAGGATGGGCAATACCTATGCGTTCACACTTCCGATGGATCGGGGTACGGCGCAACCGCGGTATTACTTGCAACCGGGGCGCGCTATCGTCGCCTTGGAATTCCAGGCGAAGAGGATTTGATCGGTGCAAATGTTCATTTTTGTGCCACTTGCGATGGAGCATTTTATAAAGGAAAAAGGGTGCTTGTTGTGGGCGGTGGCAACAGCGGTTTTGAAGAAGGTCTGTTTCTGACCAAGTTCGCCAGTAAGGTGGATATTGTTGAATTTCTCCCTCAGGTAAAAGCCAGCAAAACTCTACAGGACAAAGTCGCAGAAATGGATAACATGTCCGTGACGGTCAACCATGCAGTCAAGGAACTGCGTCTCAACGGTGGTCGGTTGGATTCGATTCTTGTTGAGAATCGAGCCACCGGCGAGCACAAGGAATGGTGTTACGACGGCGTATTTGTGTTCGTTGGTTTTTCGCCCAACAGCGATCTAGCTAAGGATAAGGCGAATATCGATCAATGGGGCTCTGTCATTACTGATGGTACGTTAATGACCTCTCTCCCCGGTTTGTTTGCTGCTGGCGATGTGCGCGCTGGTTCCACCAAGCAGGCGGCATCCGCGGCAGGTGAGGGAGCGACAGTGGCTTTGATGATGCGCCAGTACTTGCAGAGGACTGGTTGAATTGTTGTTTGGTGTATGATGTTAGGAATGAATTCAACCAAGGCTCAATTCCGTTATTTCTTTCTGGCGAATATTTCGGGATTTTCCCCCTATTTGGCGGGCGTTGAATTGGAACATGCTGGTGGCATCCTGCAAAAATTGCTGGAGGGTATTTCCCGAAAAATCGAGCCTGTCTTTAGCGTTCAGGATTTTGATATGGATTCTGTGTTTGCCTCTGCACCCGAGGTAGGAATTTTCATTTCGAAGAAATGTACGAGTTTGTCGAAGACACTTATTTTGAGTTCAAAAGCAACCTAATCGAGATCAGCAGCCATATTACCTGCAACTGCGCCGCCTGTCGGAATGTGACATCCCTGGATCTCAAATTTATGATTCACTATGGTGAATACATATTATCCAGCGTCCAGGGCAAGCCCATGTTGTATGGTCTGGATCCAACCTTTGTCCGCCATCGCGATTGGAAGGAAGCGGTTTCAGCCTCGGTTGGCTGGCGCGGTTATTTCCTTCTCACGGAACAATGTCTGGCGAGTCTGCATATATCCGTCGATAAATTTCAGGGCATAAAGTTTGACCACGAGCAATTCAAGCTGTTTGAATCAGAATTGAAAAGCGAAAGTAAATAACATGGAAATTGAACTACTTTATTTTGACGGCTGTCCATCCTGCCAGTCGGGTCTACAAAACCTGCATTCTGCTTTAAAGGCAAATGGGCTAGATCTATCTGTGGAACTGGTTCAGGTGTTGGATAATGACGATGCAGCGCAAAGGAAATTTCTCGGCTCACCATCCTTCCGCATTAATGGAGTTGACCTATGGGATGAACGACGAGACACCTATTCCATGAGTTGCCGGGTGTATGCCACGCCCGAGGGGATGAAGGGTAGTCCATCGGTTTCCATGTTGCAGGATGCGATTCTTTGAACAGTAGGCAGATGGCTAGAATAACAGGGAGCTGAGAAATAGGTTGGCTCGCAGGTATCTTCCACAACGTTACTTCATGCAGCACAGCTAGACAAGGATTACCCCTCGCGGCATTTAGTTTCTTCCCGCCTGTCCTTGCCGCCGCGGCGCAGTCTTTACCGGATATCGGTATCATGGGGAATTCAGCCAGCCTCTTGAAACAGAAGTAAAAGCAAATGCCTTCGGAATATCCGAAGGCATTTTTATTCCATGCCGGGCTAATGCCTCGTTGTTAGCTTGCGGCGGGGATTTTTCATTTTGAGCAGTGAACGCTATATCTATACTGACACACTAGACAAGGAGCCCACGGATCCAACAGTCGAATCAATGATCAAATTCTTATACACCTTGCCCATCTGCGTTGGTGATGGAGTCATTTTATTATCCAACCACCATTCAATCAAGGAGAGGAGGGAAGTTGCAATGTGGTTTGACAAGATAGCAATGGTCGTTGGGTTATTTGCTCTCACGAGCGGCATACAGGATTTTTGAAAGATGACCGCGATCTTCTTTACGACCCTTTTGCGAACGCGCGTTACACTTTGGCTCTTGAACAGCACACGGAAAAGATCGGCTTTCTGCTCGATGTATTCAAAGATCAACCTGCCTTCCGTTTCCAGTGCTGAAGATTCGGATCGCTGCGCCAACGTTTCGATATGAACGATGAGTTCTTCCATTCCATCATCTAAGACTTCCATTAGCAGCTGATCCATACTCTCGAAATGCCGGAAAAATGTAATGTAGGCTACTTCAGCGCGTTGGGTAATCTCCCGAATGGAGATGGAAGTATAGTCCTTTTCCAGCATTACTGCTACGAGCGCATCCCGCAGCAGGCGGCGCGTACGACGAACGCGCGGATCAACATTTAGAGGGGAATTTTTCCGTGGCATAGCACTCCAGTTTTGTTACAAAATGCAGAGATTTATTACTTATGTTACAGCGATGCTAGATCTGTTATTGACTTGCAGTAGCGGCTGGCTACAATGCAGACAATTGTTACACATACTGCTGCGCAGTATAACAAAAAGGAGACCCTATGAAAACAATTGCGAGTAAAACGAGCACAGGAAAAGCTTGTCCGCCACCCTACATACCTGAGAACGAAAAAATGAAAGTCAGCCAATTACAAAATGCCTATGATGGGATCGCCGCTTAATATGAAAAAAGAACCTGGTTCGACCAACATGTTCTTGGCCTCGCGCGTCAACGAAATCAATTAATGTCGAAGGCACACGGAAAAATTTTGGATGTGGCTTGCGGTACAGGACTGAACTTTCCCATGTTTCCTGCATCGAGCGAAATCATTGCCATTGACCTCAGCCCTCAAATGTTGGAATTTGCCAAACAAAAAGCCACATCATTACAATTGAATGTGCAGGTGAAGGTCATGGATGCACAGAAACTAGAATTTGCCGATCGAAGTTTCAACACCGTGACTTCGACATTATCGACCTGCACATTTCCTGATCCCATTCAGGCGCTTCGGGAAATGAAACGAGTCTGTCGACCCGATGGATTGATCCTGCTCCTCGAGCATGGTCATAGCAAATTGCGTTGGCTCGCTAATCATCAAGATCGCCATGTTCTCCAACACTACCAGCAGAACGCAGGCTGTCGCTGGAATCAGGATCCACTTGAACTAGTACAGGCAGCAGGTTTGAAAGTCCTGAATAGCCAACGGTTTGGACTCGGAATGTTTCATGCAATTGTGGCGCATCCATAATAAGGGCCCAAAGGCAAATTCTTAAGTACATCCTCGTCTGTTCAAGGCAGGGATTTTTCATAGTGCAAACTGGCACTGTGAAAAGCGAGCAAATCATAGAAGTACGAGACGAGTCTCTCACGCTAGTTCGGGAGTTGTATTGACTTTCAACTAGTATTCAATTATTATATTGAATATGAAAATAGTCCAAAATAAGAGGCAGTTCAAAGATGAACTTTATGGGCAGTTCGCCCGGATAGGAAAAGCGCTTTCCAACCCCCATCGCCTGGAACTCGTAGAGCTTCTTGCACAAGGTGAGCGTACAGTGGAAGATTTAGCAGCGGAATGCAACTTGCCGATTGCAAATGCCTCCCAGCATCTGCAAGTGCTTCGGGCCGCACAACTTGTGGATGTTCGCCGCGATGGGCTATATGCCTACTATCGGCTGAGTAATGAGCGCGTGTTTCATGCGTGGCAAGCCTTGCGAGACCTGGGTGACCACCAACTGGCGGAAGTCGGTCGCCTGGTTCAAGATTTTCTACAGGACCGTAGTCGGTTGCAATCCATCAGCGCAACAGAGCTGGTGGAACGGATAGAGGCAGGCGATGTTTTAGTCTTGGATGTTCGACCAGAGTTGGAGTATCAATCGGGTCATATTCCAGAGGCGCGTTCCATTCCTGTTGATGAACTGGAAGCGCGAGTCAAAGAACTCCCCCGCAATCGAGAAGTTATTGCTTACTGTCGGGGACCTTACTGCGTATTCGCTGATGAGGCGGTGGCATTGTTACAGAAACATGGATATCGTGCTCGTCGACTCATCGATGGATTACCTGATTGGCAGGCTCTGAATTTACCAGTTGAACGTGTGATGGAGGAAATCAATGAACACAATTGATGCTGAGACACTGCGCGATTGGTTGGAAGCAGATAAACCAATCGTTATTCTCGATGTACGAGCAGCTGCTGATCGCGCATCGTGGGCAATCCCGGGAAGTCTGCATGTGGATGCCTACGATCAGTTGAAGGCGCGAAATCCTCATGCGCTGGATGGCGTATCGCTGCCTGCTGATATCCCGGTTGTGACCGTCTGCAATTCTGGACATACCAGCCTGATCGCCGCTAGGCAGTTGCAGGCACGAGGCATAGAAGCTATATCACTGGACGGAGGTATGCGTGCTTGGAGTTTATCCTGGAATATAGCAGATGTTGCATTACCTAACAGCAGTGCTCACGTCATTCAGGTCCGACGAGTTGGAAAAGGCTGTCTTTCATATATGGTTGGTTCACAAGGAGAAGCCGTTGTAATCGATGCATCATTGCAACCAGAAGTATATGTGAACCTAGCCCAAGATCGCGGCTGGCGAATTATTGCAGTATTGGATACACACATTCATGCCGATCACCTATCCCGTTCGCGCCTTTTGGCTGAACAGACAGCCGCGACAATTTACTTACCTGAGCAGAAGCGTGTGACGTATTCTTTCACGGCATTCCAGAATGATTCAACAATCAAAGTTGGTTCTGCCGTGCTCACTGCACTCCGAACTCCAGGTCATACACCTGAGAGTATGTGCTATCTTCTCGATCAACAGGCGCTATTAACCGGTGACACACTGTTCCTACAAGGAGTCGGGCGTCCTGATCTACATGCAAGTGCTGACGAGGCGCGCGCAAATGCGCATCTTTTGTACGAGAGTTTACAGCATCTTTTAACGTTGCCCACAGATACCCTCATTCTGCCAGGTCACACCAGCATTCCTACCCCATTCGACAGAATTCCCTTGATAACTCGCATTAGTGACTTGCGGAATAAAGCAGAGTTACTGCGTCTTGTAGAACCAGAATTTGTTGAGGCGTTGGTCGCTCGAATCCCGCCGGCACCTCCGAATCACGAGCGTATCATTGAATTAAATGAGGCTGGTCAGGCGATAGAGGATCCCACCGAGTTGGAAGCCGGAGCGAATAACTGTGCCATCTCGTAGAGGCGAGGCACAGATCCACTCGTCTCCAATTTCTACAGTCGACTCACCGCGGCTTGGTCTGCTGGCGAATTGGCAACAGTTCACACTACTTATCATTGTCAACGCGTTTGTGGGTGCGATGGTGGGTCTGGAGCGTACCGTTGTCCCACTGATTGCCAAAGCTGACTTCGGACTCACATCCAAATCACTCACTCTTTCCTTTATTATTAGCTTTGGAATTGTCAAAGCGCTCGCGAATTTATTCGCCGGTCGATTCTCGGATCGACTAGGGCGAAAGCAGATATTAGTAGCAGGTTGGTTATTCGGTCTGCCTGTACCATTACTAATCATATTTGCGCCAAGTTGGGGATGGATTGTGCTTGCCAATTTGTTGTTGGGAGTTAATCAAGGATTGTGCTGGTCCACAACAGTGATTATGAAAATCGATCTCGTTGGTCCGAAGCAACGCGGGCTTGCAATGGGCTTGAATGAGTTCGCGGGTTATTTGGCACTTTCACTCTCCGCGTTAGCCACAGGATATCTGGCTGCAACGTATGGGCTCCGACCCGCGCCGTTCTTGCCCGGCATTACTTTCGCATTATCAGGCTTTATATTGTCAGCCTTCTTTGTTCGCGAAACACACGCCCATGCGAAGCAGGAAGCGCAGAGTTCCGTACAGAATTCATCGTTACTCACTTCCGATTCACCGACGCAGCCATCATTTCGCGAGATTTTCTGGTTGACAAGCTGGAAGAATAAAACCTTATTTTCTGTCAGCCAAGCTGGGATGGTCAACAACATGAATGATGGCATGGTGTGGGGCTTGGTGCCAATTCTACTGACTGCGGCAGGTTTATCTGTAGAAAAGATCGCTTTGATCGCCGCAATTTATCCAGCTGTATGGAGCATGAGTCAACTTGTCACCGGTGCATTAAGCGATCGTTGGGGTCGTAAATGGATCATCGCTGCAGGGATGTGGATACAGTCCATTGGTATCGCATTGTTCGTGATTGCCACTAGCTTTGTGACGTGGCTGGTGGGATCTATATTGTTAGGGATCGGCACCGCCCTAGTGTATCCAACGTTGTTGGCTGCTGTCTCGGATGTCGCTCATCCCGATTGGCGCGCCTCTGCAGTCGGCGTGTATCGGCTTTGGCGCGATGGCGGTTATGCCGTGGGGGCACTTGCTGCAGGTCTATTAGCGGATGCATTCGGTGGCTCGACTGCGATTGCAGCCATTGGCGCGTTGACCTTTGTGTCGGGCGTGATCGTGGCGGTCGTCATGCGCGAAACGCTTTCGTCAATATCGGATCATGACGCGCAAGCGCGTCATCAATCCGCCTAGAAGGAGATCAGCTCATGACCGATAGCAACAAGACGAGGTCATTGTGTGAGGCACCTAATGAAAGCTAGAGAAAGTGGAATGCCAGATGAAGAGATGTGGGACCAATTTTTTGACCCAGAATTCATCTTGAAATGTCTGGGCATCCAGAATCTTACCGGTACCATTGTTGATATGGGTTGCGGTTACGGAACATTTACGATTTCCGCGGCGCAGCTGAATCCAGGAATCGTGTATGCTTTCGATATTGAAAACGAAATGATTGTTACCACACAGGAAAAAGCCAGAAGCTTTCGGCTAAAGAATGTTCACGCGGTTCAACAAGATTTCACAACGCTGGGAACGGGTCTTGCAGAGAATAGTTGCGAGTACGTTATGCTATTCAACATCCTACATGCCGAAGAACCCTTGAAAATCCTGGCAGAAGCTAGGCGTATCCTGCAGCCAGGTAGAAGAGTCGGCGTAGTTCATTGGATTCATGATGCTGCCGCACCACGCGGTCCAGCCCTGGATATCCGTCCTAAACCGGAACAATGTGTGTCCTGGCTTTCAAAGGCTGGTTTCAGAACCAATGGACAGCTTATGGATTTTCCGCCATATCACTATGGTCTGGTCGGCGAGAAGTTGTAATAGACCATTACAACTGGATTTATTCAATGTCAATTCCACCAAAGAATTATGAAGAGCCATCCGTTTTTACGCCGATCAATCTCTTACGTGAGGCTCGGCGGCAAAAATCCATTCCTGAGGGAACAATTCCAAAAGTCTGTATTTTGGATCCGGATGGTGATATTGTTCAAAACCTCGTCGCAACAGGCCAAGCACGGCTGAATACTTATTGGGCTTGTTATCATACTCAAATGTATAACTTCGCTTACCGTGAGATCGAATTCGGTATTGTTGGAAATGCGGTCGGTGCATCCTTCGCGGTACTTGTGGCAGAAGAAATGTTTGCATCGGGCTGCACGCTGCTTCTGAGCATGACATCTGCTGGACAAATCGTCACGAAGGGCACTCCTCCCTATTTTGTGTTGATCGAGAGAGCGTTGCGCGATGAAGGAACAAGTTACCATTACCTGCCGCCTGCTCCATACAGCGTGATCAATCCGAAATTGATGGAAAGCTTGAAGGATGCTTTTGAACAGTCGCAGCCGCCTGTCTTTCGTGGTTCAACCTAGACAACGATGCCCCATTTCGAGAGACTGCGACTGCAATTGCACACAGTCGCTCTGAAGGTATTCTTGGGGTGGAAATGAAGGCTTCTGCGCTGTATGCCTTTGCGGAGGCAAAAGACTGTCCCGTGATTTGTTTTGCTCACATTACCAACCAGATGGGAAATATTGAAAATGACTTCGAGAAAGGCGAGGCGCAAGGTAGCCTGGACGCGCTCGATGTACTTTCCCGGGCTGCGAAAGCCTGGTTGGCATATAATAGTGCATAACTTTTCCACCCTATTGGAAGGTATCAAGCATACCCATTACCGATGTAACATCAGAGAAGTTTAGTTGTTGTTACTGCCACAATGATTGATTATTGGTAACACTGGAGCAATAAATTTGTTCCAACAAATATTAGCACATGTAGCACGCATCGGTGCAAACCCCAATGACGACGATGATATTCGCCTGCAAAAATCACTGTTGGTGGTTTGTGCATTTCCATTTATGTTCGCCGGCTTCGCATGGGGGATCATGTATTTTCTCTTCCGCGAGCTACTTGCAGGAGCAATCCCATTTTCCTATGGCATCTTTTCGCTGCTGAGCACCCTCCACTTTGCACGGACGCGCCAGTATAGGTTCTTTCGGTTCAGCCAGCTTGCCCTGATTCTGCTCCTGCCATTTCTGCTCATGGTAGCGCTGGGTGGGTTTATCAATGGCAGCGCTGTCGTTCTTTGGGCATTGATCTGTCCGCTGGGCGCATTACTTTTCGATGAACCGCGCCGTGCCTTGCGCTGGTTCCTGGCTTTCGTTGTGCTCGTGATCTTAAGTGG
>Ga0137367_10002207_pt1 | contig 15563 bp, 12 predicted proteins | sample SagtaG_14_FD_104939 | JGI IMG/M metagenome (GOLD analysis project Ga0137367, IMG submission 104939) | Vadose zone soil microbial communities from Sagehorn Ranch, Mendocino, California, USA - Sage1_L_80_16 metaG | ecosystem: Environmental > Terrestrial > Soil > Vadose zone | place: USA... | reverse complement strand
TATTTGATCCAAAGTATGTGCAGCAACTGCTGGAAGATCATGATCGCGGTCGCGCTGATCATAGTGGGATCTTTTGGGCCCTGATCCATGTTGAGCTCTGGTACAGGATGTTCATCGACAGGTCTCCAGCTGTGGCGAGCGACACTTTGATGCAGGAAGACCGATTGGCACGGCCTCCGGAGACGCACTGCCGGTTTGTCAGCCATGCGTAGCAGAGAGCTTGGAGGCACGATGGCAGTTCACTCAATCCAACAACAACACTCTCTAGTTCGCACGGGGTATGGCCGGACGAGACCCGTCTTCATCTTGGGTATTGCCGAGCGGAGTGGAACGACCTATCTCCAAGACTTACTTCGGGTACATCCTGATTGTGATGTGGACGGCCTGGAATTGGAGGAAGATCATTTTGTAACGTACGGCGACTTACTAGTTAAGTATGTAAACCTAATATCGCAGGACTGGAAAGAGTGGTGGGGCCCAGGACAGCTGCGGAAGGAACGTGAGCTAGTGTGCCGGTGCCTGGGGGACGGCCTCATTTCTTACCTGCAATTGCAGGTGAGAAATAGACGGATCCTGACGGGGAAAGCTCCGGTCGATAAGCCTCTGCCCGTGCTGGTGACGAAAACTCCGGATGTGACCAATCTGCATCTGTTTTTTAATATTTTTCGCGATGCGGAGTTGCTGATTCTTGTTCGCGATGGTCGAGCGGTGGTCGAATCCGCGGTGAAGACCTTCTATCGCAGCTTTGCGCGGGAAGCACGACAGTGGGCGAGGCGTGCCGCGGCGATCCAGCGCTTCGCCGACAGTAAGTCCAACGACAGTCGCAGGTACCTGATCGTCAGATATGAGGATCTCTATAGCGATACGGAAGCCGAACTTCGTAGAGTATTGGCATTTCTGCGCTTGGATCCTGCAGTCTACGATTTCACAGCTGCAACGAATCTCCCTGTGCGGGGCTCTTCCAGCCTGCGCCGCGAGGGCGCGGAATGGCCGCAAACCTTTGTTGCTCCGGGCATCCATTGGAATGCAGTGCCAAAGACTGCGGACTTCCGTCCTTTGGAAAGGTGGGGTCACTGGGGGCGCGCGAAACATGAGCGCTTCAACTGGATTGCCGCTAAGTATCTCGCTGCATTTGACTACGAGATGAAGTCCTATCCCCACACCGTGTGGCTCTGGACGACATGGAATGTGGCCCTGGATATTCTCCCCATCGAAGCGGTATTACACTTACTTCACAAAATACGGCGAGAGGTGATGTTTGCTGCCACCAAACCCGGGGCGGCACGGCTCTTCCTGTCGAGGTTGCGGCGCCTTGTTGCTTCCATGACATCTAAGGGTAGACTCTGAGATCGTCACATCGCTTGTGGGCCTCGCCCCGTTGACAGAATGGAATCGGACAAAGGCTCTCTGCCCCGCAGTTTGCATTCACGCCTTTTTCGAACAACAGGCAGAACAGGCGCCGGACATAATCGCCGCCTGCTTCAAGGAACATCAACTTACGTATCGCGAGCTTAAAACATCAGGTCTAACCAGCTAGCCCATTATCTTACGAGGCTGGGGTCGGTCCTGAAGTTCTGGTTGCGGTCTCGTTGACACGCTCCCTCGACATGCTGGTTGCGGACTTGGCAGTCTTGAAGGCGGGTGGCGCGTACATCTATCTGGATCCGGCCTACCCAGTATCTGGGTCCGGCCTACCCAGCCGATCGACTCTCCTTCATGCTGGGGATTCGCAGGCACACTTGCTGGTCACCCGAGCGCGCCTTGTGTCAGAACGCGTCAGTGTTGCGAAACAACTCTGGCTCTGGCCAAAGAGGACAGTCTGATCTCTCGGCAGCGCAAGGACAATCCATTCGTGGGAGTAACGCCACGCAATTTGGCGTACGTCTGGAATCGGCGCCAATGAACCCTGAGGCGATACTGCTTTGTTATGAGAAGCCGACGTCGTGCGATGTGCGGCTGAGGTCTCTCGCGGAGTTCCTGGGAGCGCCCTGCAGAACTCTGGACACACGTCAATTACAAGCAGAGTGCGACCGCATTTCGAACCATTTGCTTTGCGTCCTGGCGAGCGCCGGCACTATCTCGCATTGGCGTCGCAAGGATGCGAACCACGTTACCTTTCTTGATCGCCTGTGCCAGAAGACCCGGCTCTTATTCATATATGGGTTTTCGCCGGAAAACGATTCAGTTTCTCTGGCAAATGATCTGACGAACGGCCAGGTTTCAGATGTGCGACGGTTCGAGCGAGCCGATTTGGAATATGAAGCAGCCGCTTCCTACCCGCAACTTACGAAGGAGTTTTCCAGCCTGCGCTTTGGCCCGATACAATCTCACATTGACTTCGCATTTGCGTACTCGGCCACGCGCGGCGCCCTTCATCCTCTGATTTCCATTGCAGGGCTGCCGTTCTGGGTTTTATCAGAAAAAGCCGGGTGCACTGTCTTTCTCCTAGCCTGCACCGACATTGCCGATGTTCGGGAGACGATAACAGAAGACCACTTGGATATTTCCAGATATTTCTCTCGCCTGGTGCCGGCCGCGATGTTCTTGAAATGGGCATTCAAGGGCCGCTGCTGGCATAGCGAACATAGGTTTGCGAATTTCATTATTGATGACCCGCTGCTGAAGGAGTCCTACGGACACCTGAATTATCAGCACTTGCTTCACAAAATGGACGAGAGCAATTTTGCTACGACGATCGCATTCATTCCGTGGAACTATCGGCGAACTCAAAACCAGACGGCGCAGTTATTTCGCGATCGTCCAGACCGGCTTTCCCTGTGCATTCATGGCTGCAACCATACAAGCGGAGAGTTTGCTACCCGCGACCTCGCAGCCATCAATCAAAGCGTTCAGCTAGCTTCACAAAGGATGAATGCTCACCGGGCCCATACAGGGCTCGAGCATGACCCGGTGATGGTATTTCCGCAGGGAAGGTTTTCACCGGAAGCACTGAGAGCGTTGCAGTGCAATAACTATCTCGCCGCCATCAATTCGCGTGCGAAACCCACCAGTCCGGAAAAAGCGTGCGTCTTGAGCCTCGGCGATTTGCTGGAACCAGCCGTCACTAGATATGGAGGGGTCCCACTTTACCTTCGCCGGTATCCCGGATCATTAGAGCAGTTTGCATTTGATCTCTTCTTCAGCAGACCTCTGCTGGTAGTCGAACACCACACTTACCTCAAAGATGGAGGCAGCCGGCTGAGCGAGTTTATTGCCCGGCTGAATTCGCTTGGCACGCTGGAATGGCGCGGGTTGGGGGAAATCGTTCAGAACACGTATTTGGAGCGATATGCATCGACGCAGACAAATGTCTGCAAGCTATATGCGAATTCCCAGGTGATCGAGAATCGGAGCGATCGCGATCGAACTTTCGTCGTGACCAAGTCTCAGGCTGACGACGTTCCAATCGAAAATATTCTCATCAATGGCCGGATCACGGATTCCACGATTGCCGGCGACACTGTCCAGTTTCAAGTCGAACTTCCTGCGCACGCCTCAGCCAAGGTGAACATCCTGTACAAAAACTTACTGCCAAATGCCGGGCCGCAATACGGCCTGGGAACGGCAACTCGCATATGGACGCGACGAATGCTGTCCGAATTCAGGGACAACGTCCTCTGTAAATCTGACTTTTTGATGGCTACTGCTCAGGCCGTAAATCACAGATTTCTCCGCGAACGCCTCAAGTCGCTTTCCGACAAACACACAGCCCACGAGGAGCCGATATGAGTCGCAATTTCGACCTGCTGCAAAAGCTAGAGCAGGAACAGCGACCGCAAACAGAAGTTGTTCCCATCACGCGATCTATAGCTGCATCGGGCATTTCATCTCCTCTCAAGGAACCTGAACCGGAAACGCGAGCTGGAATGCCCTTCCCAGACGAGGTGTGCAGGCTGGTAGAGCGACTTTTCTTGCTCGATGCTAGCGCGCCAAGGGTGCTGGTGTTCTCCAGCGTGGAGAGAAGCGCCGGCTGCACTTGGATGGCTGCGCACTGTGCTCAAGAGCTGGCTACTCAGATCAAGGGATCGGTCTGCCTGGTGGACGCGAATTTACGCTTTCCCGCGCTGCATAGTGTTTTCGGGGTAGACAACGGCCATGGCTTCGCGGAAGCCCTGTCGCACTCTCAGCTCTTGGCGAAGTGTGCCACACAACTTAATCCGAGAAACCTGTGGCTGCTCCCTTCGGGTCGCGCCTCCGCTCACGACACGGTCGTGGACATCGATTCGCTGCGTGGATGTATGCGGCAGTTACGTGAGCAGTTTGACTACGCGATCATCGATGCACCACCTTTGAACCTGCATAGTCATGCAGCCGTTCTTGGGTCGGCTGCCGACGGAATCGTTCTCGTATTGAAGGCCAACTGTTCTCGTAGGGGCGCTACTCAGAAACTCGTCGCGGAGATGAAAGCGGTTAACGTCCGCCTGCTTGGCGCAGTATTGAATCAGCGAACTTTTCCTATACCACAGGCAATCTACGAGAGGCTGTAGTTTGGTCGTGAGACGAAACCGCTAGAACATCCACACTTTCGGAAAATAAAGCGGAGGAAAGCTATGCCTCAGAAATCAGGCGAGACAACCACACTTGTTAAGGAGCGGCAGATTCGGACAGAGGACTATGCTGCCGTGCTCGGTCAACTGGACTGGACTGTCGGGGCCAGGAGAGTGATCGTCTTCCGAGGAGAGAATGGGCCACCCATCACCCGGCTCGAAGTTGACGTCGAAGACTCCAGCAAGCTTGCAGCAACAGCCGATGCTCTGGCAACCACATTGCAAGAGCGAGGCATCACGCTAGGCGCGGATTACGAACCCTGGATACCATCAAACGAAATCTGGCTGACCCTGCCTCACGCCGACGGCACGCCCGCGCTGATATCTCTTCCAGCTGGTCGTGCACTCCCCGAGACGGTAGCACGGCAGGTTAACCCTGCCGTGTCACTGTCGTAGTCTACGGTGTAGCTATAAGTGGTAAGGTTCGACCACCGAGGCATCTATTGCACAATTGCTGTTAACGACGTCGGCGCTGCCACTGTAGTGGTGGAAGACTGATATGCACCTAGATCCATGCCGGAATGAGGCCGAGATACACCGTTAATATCCAGATAGATATAGCGCTGCATATCGGTAACAACCTGCGACGGAATGCCACTGATTGTGCTGGGGTCAACCCCACTTCCTTTCGCCGGACTGCCAGACTGAAGGGTCAAATCATTTCCAAGGAGCGCAGGATCGATGCTGCTCGCGTATTGGCTCCCGGCCGTGGAGTTATAGGACGGCGGGGCTACGAACAGCGGATCAGCATGCATAAACTGCGAGGTGCTGCTGGTGCCCAGAACGCCGTTATACCACAGCTCCTGATTGAAAGTTGTGCCGGTCGCACCATTGACAACTTGATAGTTGGGGACGGTTCCACTCCATCCTGTCCACGCGTATGAAATATTGTTAATGAAATGGGTATTCACGGACCCCAGAACCATGAAATTTGAGCGCACCGACAGCGACGTCAGATCAAGCGAATTCATGTAGCAGGTGTTATTCACGATTATAGTGTTCGTCCAGAAATTGGGAGAACTCGATCCGACATCAATGCCGCGCCCGCCATTTCCGAACACCACATTGTTGACAACCAATGTTGCCCCGGTCGATGACTGACTGGAAAGATCGAGACTAATGCCATTACCGTCCGTGTGGGCAGACGTTGGGTCGAACTGACCCGATATGATGTTGTTAGAGATGACATTGTGCAGGCCTGCATAGCTGTCATAGAGACTTTGCTGGTTGTAGGTAATTCCACTACCTGCATTGCTCCCGATCGTGGCCAGGCCATAGGGATTTTCTCCCACATGCCATATCTCATTGTGGTCGGCGGTCATGTAATCACAGCCAGAGCTCTCCAGCCCGGAGTAAATCATGTTCTTTACATACAGGCGCTGGTACAGAATGTGATGGCCACCGTGGCATAGGATTCCTGCATTCGCATACTGCTGGCCGTTGAGGTTAAAGCCAATGAACTTGACATACGACGGGCCATTGAGGGCAATCATTTGGCGGCCGGTTCCATCGTTGGTACCCGCGCCTCCCGTCCACCCCAGGTTTGCGGGGGAGTCGCCGTACGCCTTCCATGTAATGTAGCCAGTGGACGTACCACTGTGGGAGGGGAGGAAAGTTGAAGAGATGTTATAAGTACCTCCCATCAAACAAATCACCGATCCCGGAACGGATGCGGAATTCGCGCCTGCAAGAGTAGTTGGACTACTGGCAGTTGCACCGTTGCCTCCACCCGACGGAGAGACATAGATCGTGCAATTAGTTGCTACCTGGGACAAGCCGTAGCTGGAAAACAATGCTAGGCAAAAAATAAGTAGGATCGGTTTTTTCAACTCCACCATCAACAAGTCTCCTGAGTTTCATCGTGAAATATCTTTCCGCACCGTGCCTTTCCGTAAGATGCGCGCCGCAGCAGCATGCTCGTGCGGCGTCATCTCCCAGCCCCATTAGAATGCAGTCGGCGGCCGATAAACAGGTCTCGGAAGGGCCACTCGGAAGGTCATGTCTCGAAGTGGACGAAGTACACGCGGGGGCGCGGCTGAAAGAACGGCAACTCCGGCGCATTTTGCTTCTGCGCGTTACCGCCGGGGTCACGGTCTTTGGTTTCGCAACCTCAGATGAATCACGTTTATGACAAAACTCATATCAAGAGGGCGGATATCTCCTCGACGGCCAGAGGATGATGCCGTAACGCGGCCCACGGCCGCTGAATGCGGTTTTCCTGCGGAACGATTGCGCTCCACGGGAGCGGGCGGCCCGGGGTTCTTCTTTGACAAGTTCGGTATTCTGGAAAACCCCTTCGGCTCCACACCCAACCCGCGATACCTGTATCGAAGCCGGAGCCACGCGGAGGCGAGAGCATCCCTCATTGTCGGCCTTGAATGCGGGCTCGGTTTCCAGGCGCTGATCGCCCCGCCGGGGATGGGCAAAACGACCATCCTCTTTGATGTTTTGGAGCGCTTCAATCGGGTGGCCCATACCGCATTTCTGTTCCAGCTTCAGGGTGACGCCCGCGACTTCTTGCATTATCTGATATTGGAACTGGGGAGCGAGGTGCGAGATTCAGACCTGCTGCACATACAAGACGCTATCAATCGATTGCTGATCAAAGAGCGCCGGAGCGGCCGGCGGACGATCATCGTCATCGATGAGGCCCAGACTCTGAGTAGCTCTGTTCTGGAAACGGTGCGGCTGCTGTCGAACTTCGAAACTCCTACGGAGAAGTTGCTGCAGATTGTTTTGGCCGGACAGCCCCAGCTGGCCCAACAGCTGGCTACACCGGAACTGACTCAGCTTCATCAGCGCATCTCGATTATCAAAACGCTGGTGCCACTTGACCTGGAAGAGACGAAGAACTACGTCGAATATCGCTTGAAGGTTGCGGGCTACCAGGGGCAGCCGCTGTTCACGTCGGCAGCGCTGAGATCTATCTGGGAAACGAGCCACGGCATTCCACGCGAGATCAATACTATTTGCTTTAATGCCTTGCTCTTGCTGGCAGCAGCTGGGGGCAGGCAGGTTGACTTGAAAATTTTGCAAGAGGTGATCGCCGATCTCGAACCGGTTGAGATTAGTGGCAATGCCGGCCGGCCCCCAGGTCCGAGATTCACGGAGCAGGTCGCTAAGGAAGCTCCTAAGGAACATCGAACCGCGCCGCGAGTCAGAGTCGACGATCCCCGCCACGCTTTTCCACCTGCGCACATGCAGTTCTACGACTTCAGTCGAAATCCATTCGAGCCGGCGCCCAACCCTTCCTTCTTGTGCTTCACGTCAACTCATAGCGCCGCACTGGCCAGTCTCTATTCGGGGATTTTTCGAAACGAAGGCTTATTGCTATTGACGGGAGAAGCCGGAACCGGCAAAAGCCTGGTGGCCGCCTGCCTTATGGAAATACTGAAATGCGGTCACATTGCAGCCGAGTACGTCCTGGGTCGGCATTTGTCCCCCTGCGAGACCTTGACATCGGTTGGGGAGTTCGATTCGATTTCGTCTCGCCCGGCAAGAGATGTGTTCCGAATGGAACCGGCAACCTATTTTGAGCAGGAATCTGGCCGGAAATTAACCGTGTTGCTGGTGGATGAAGCGCAGGATCTTTCGATGGATGCCTTGCGGGAAATTCAGCTGCTCGCAGGATTGCAAAGCCCGCGCCAAAGACTGCCGCAAATCATACTTCTCGGCCGTCCAGAGGTGGACCAGAGACTTAATTGTGATGAATTTCGCCAGATGAGAGGCCGAATCGCAACTCACCACCAGCTCAAGTCGCTTGACGAACCAGAGACCGCGAAATACATAGCCTGCCGACTTCGTCTCGCCCGGGAAAGTTCGCTTGCTGGGCCGATTTTTCGGGAAGACGCGCTGGCTGCAGTGTGCTGCCGCTCACGTGGCATTCCGCGTTTGATCAATCTGCTCTGTGAGGGCGCGCTAATCAGAGCTCACGCCCTGCGGCAAAGGGAGATTACCTCCGCCATCATCGACGACGTTGCTAAACAGCCTCCGGCCGATCTGGGACGTCAGGAAAAGATTCCGCAAGACAATGCAGGAGACACAAGCGACATTCTGAAAGCCGCAAGAGTTTTGCTTGAATTTCACGCAGGATTGCAGGGGATGAGATCGTAACGCGGCTATCGACGTTGCGACCGAGGTAAACGCCTGCGTGATCATATCCGCAAGCCGAGCAATCCTCACGATTGAACACTCGCCCGCAAATCGTTCCTCCACAAATTCGCGCCATCACAAGAAAACCCAAGCCACTCCTGCCTGTAGCTTGGGTAATTTTGTTTCCGCGCAGATGCTACGGAGACGGTACGACGGCCTGGATCTGATTGGAATATGCGCTTTCAATTCCAGAACTGTCCACGGCGGTCACAACGTAATAGTAGGTTTGTCCACTCGCGACGGTTGAGTCGGTGTACAACGTGGATGCCACCAGACCGCCGCTATTGACCTGCGAGTACGGCCCGCCAGAAGTGGATCCCCGATATAGGTTGTAGCCGGTGATATTGGCGGAAGTGGATGAGTTCCAGCTTAGATCGACGATATGCTGGGTGGTCGTGGTCGTCGGATTCACCGTGACCGTCGCAGTCGCTGTCTTTGTCGGGGCGGCGGCGCTGGTGGCTGTCACAGAAACTGTGGTGGGTTGAGTCACGCTTGGCGGCGTGAACAACCCACCACTGGCGACCGTCCCTGCGGTCGCGGACCAGGTCACGTTTGTGTTAGAAGTGCCGGAAACACTTGCCGTAAACTGCTGTGTACCGCTCGAAACAACCGTGGCACTCGTCGGTGTAATAGCTATTTGTACATGTTTGTTAGGCGCTGCAAATAGCAGCGAAGGAACGAGAAGAAGGAGCAGAAAGGGGAGTTTTCGCATGGACAATAGCATGCCAAAACTCCGTTGTTCTAAAAGGTCACGGAAGGACTAAGACTATCGGAAAGACACCTTCGCAGCATCTTGGGACGACACCTGATAGACTGCAACCCAAGCCAAGGGGCCGGAAAGTTCCTGGCGGGAGCAGCGCACATTTCATTTCACGGCATCGCTCGGGCCTATCAGCCGCTTTGATGCCGCGGCCCGAGACTAACTTGCCCGCTTCAATTGCGATGCCTGTAGGATTTCCTCCGCCTCGAGATCAATGCGGTCTTCCCGGCTGACGACATAGAGCGTGAGTTCGACTCGGTTCGAGATGCCGAGCTTGTCAAAAATCTTGAACAAATAGTTCTTGACCGTGTGCCCGCTCAAACCCAATTGAGCGGCAATTTCGCGATTGGTCATCCCTTCAGAAACCAGCCGAACAATTCTGCTCTCCTGCCTGCTCAAAAGTTTCGCTCCCTGCATGTTGGTCAGAGTTAGGGGGCTGGAACGTCCGAGTGCTTCCACCACTCGCTCCAACTCCGCGCTGTTTGCCCAAACCTGGCCTGCATGGACGCGGGCAACGCACTTGCACAGCACGTCGAAATGATGTTGCGAGCGGAAAAATATTCCCTTGGCGCCGGCGCGAAATGACTCTACGATCAGGCTCTGCTCGGAGCTTTCAAGAAGCACGACCGCCCGGGTCTTCGGCTGTATTGCTCGCATCTGTTGCACGGCACGTAGTCCACTGCCCCTGCCCTCCTCAAGATGGGCACCGACGAGCGCGACGTCAATCGGGTCACTCTTAGCTATGGCAAGAACCTCTGTCAAGTTGACCGCGCATGCTATTACGTGGAAAGCACGTCGTCGCCTAAAGGCCCCACTGAGGAGTTCGCAAACCATTGCGTTCGCGTCCGCGACCAAGATGCGGATCGGCGGCTGATTGTTCCTAGAGGTCACCTGAAACTCGCAGACAAAAAGAGTGGCCGCACGATCTTCAATGTCTTGCGCCCAAACCCTAGCATCGGTCTTACCGGAATGGGGCGAACCGCAGACGAGCGCTTCTGACTACAACCAGCGCGAGAATAAGTCGTATTCACAAGCTGCGGTTCGGTTCCGGTAGGCGCATGGACATCCCTCGAAATTCGGCCTGGCTCAGAAAGAACCCCACCAAAACGTTGGGGCAACAGGGTGGGTAAAATCTCTTGGAAGCAAAGATTAAAGTCGTCTGCCCCGTTAACTTTCGAGAACTAGCTAGCATCCCCAAGATATTGGCTGGAGTCAATCACCCGAAAGATGCATTTTGCCTACAACTTTTGGGGTATCTATCCTCCTTATCAAAAACAAGACGTTGACGGCGTGCCAATCATAAGCCGAGCCGCGCCCGCCGGATGCCGGTGTGGACGCATTACTGGACTCCGCCGGCGCCCACACCAGCCTCGGCTTTGAACTGGGAATTCCCTATTGGCCCAGCCTCAGTGATTTCCGAGGGGCTTTGGCGGAATATCTAAAAGCTCGCGAACTCTACCAACGCGCTCTCGTCATGGCTCCTGGGAATGTCCGCGTCTTACAAGCGCTGGTCAATAACCATACGCTAGTCGGGGCCGTGGAGATGCAAACCGACCTTGCCGGCGCCTTGCCGGAATTGCGTGCGGCCATCGATGGTATTAATTCGCTGCACAACCAAGCCAACAAAGTGATGGCCATCCGGCGCATGCAATCGGCGCATTCGGACCGTACGCTGGAGCCTTGATCGAGATCGGCCATTATCGCGAGGCACTCGCCGCCTTCGAACAGGGTGAGATCATTTTCCGTGAATTCCCGGGCGCCGATCGAAAAAACTCTTACGAGCAGATCACGTGACCTGCTTTGTGGCGGTCGACCGCTATACTTATGAGCGTGCGACTTGCCCGTAAGATTGTTTGGCTTATCCTGTTGAGTTCCCCTGCATGGGCCGGAAACCCACAGCCGGCGCCAACTCTGCGTTGGGCTGAGGAAGCCCAAGGTTGCACAGTGCGCTTCGCGGACGATGGTCATACCTCCTACGGCGTTTCAACCGCGGATTTCGCCCTGACGCTTACCATCGACAACCGGGAGCTGGAAAAACTCCGTTATCGGTCTATGCCTATGATTGGCGTGCTGCTATCGGTCAATTCCAAAGGATCAGATTCCATGGGAGTAATTCCGAGCCAATCAACGCTAGAGTTCACCAAGCATTTTCAGGTTGTAATGCGTGCGCTCGACCCTGCCACAATGTTGAAACAGCTTCAGCAGAGCATGGACGACCTGACGGACGAGATTGAGCATCACCAGGTTCGGAAGCATCCGGAATTGAAGGACGCGAAAGAGAATGAGCTGCAGCAGCGGCTCAAAGACTACACAGAGATGATGGATTTCATCAGCACGCGAGCACTCCGGGGCAGCACTCTCGGTCCTTCCAACGCCTCCACCACGGGATGGGTTTTCTTCAGTACTAAAAACCGCTGGATTGGGCGGTGGCGCCGGCCGGAACAGTTCGTGTTCCGCATCCCTATCGAGAAAATTGTGGTGGAATTCCCCTTCGAACTGCCTCCTAAGGGCGGCAAAGCGCAATTGCGGCATCGCCCTGGCGAGTAACCGACGCTCTCTGATTACGACCGTAACCCTCGCAAAGTCCGTTTGCTACTGACTCCCGCGCGAGGAAATCCTACCATTGATGTAATCGTGACAACTGCCATCCGCGAGTCCCTGGGACGGTATCACGTCGAGGCGGAGCTTGGACGCGGCGCCATGGGAGTCGTGTATCGCGGCCGCGACCCCAAAATCGACCGCCTGGTCGCCATCAAAACCATTTCCCTTGCTGGAAAAGAAGAAGGCGAAGAACACGAATACAGAGAACGATTTGTCCAGGAGGCGCGGGCTGCGGGAAGGCTCGCGCACCCGGGAATTATTACCGTTTTCGACGCCGGCGAAGATCCGGAAACTCACGAGCCATTCTTTGTCATGGAGTATGTGGCCGGCAGGCCTTTGAGTGATGAGATCGCTTCTGCGGGTGGCCGGCTTCCGCTAGCGAAGGCTCTGAAGTTCGCGTGCGAGATTGCAGATGCGCTCCAATACGCTCACTCGCACGGCGTGATTCACGGAGACATTAAACCCGCAAACATTCTTGTGACAGCCGACGGCCATGCGAAGATCGCAGACTTTGGCGTGGCGCGCCTTAACCAGGCTGTCGCCACTCATGCGGGGAAAATCTTTGGCAGTCCGGCGTATATGGCCCCGGAGCAATTAGGTGGAGCCGAACCGGACGCCCGTTCCGATCTGTTTTCGTTGGGAGTGATGCTCTACAGCATGATCACTGGATTCCGGCCATTTCAGGGTAATAGCGCACAGACTGTCTGTTTCAAGGTCATGAACGTGGCACCGGTTCCGGTGTCGAGTTTCCAGCCTGATCTGCCGCCCGAACTGGATCGAATCGTGCTGCATGCCATCGCTAAAGACGCCCGAGAACGTTATCAGAGCGGGGCGGAGATGGCCGCCGACATTCGCAGCTTCGCTTCAAACGACAATTCTTTCGCCGAAGCAACGCGGTTTTTCACCCGCGTTTTGGAGCATGACCGGTCAGCAGCAGGCCAGTCCCAACCCGGCGCAACTCTGTCCAGACGCGCCGAGTGGCAGATTGTGGTTGCAATGATAGCAATCGCTTGTGTGCTCACAGGCATGGAACTAGCAAAAGGATATCGGGCAGCGACTGCTGTGGTTGCCCCACCGGGTTTTGTGGCGGCGGTTCCGCGCGCTCCCGCAGTTCAAAAGAGTATTCCAGAGATTCGCACGAGAAAGGTCGTTCACCACAGCAGGATCGTCGCTCAGCCGGAAACAGCGATGCTCCGAGTCGAAATTTTGCACCAGTTCGCTTCCGGCAAAGCATCGGTGTGGCTCGATCAGCAGTTGATCATGGACCAAGAGCTGCGCGGAAATACGCAGCGCCACAGCCTGTTTCGCTCCGTCTTGATGAACGAGACCACGAAACTGCAGTTTGCGCCTGGTAAGCACAAGTTGCAGATACGAGTCACATCCCCTGCCGGCATGTATGACAAGACGGAGAGCATCGATGCGAACCTCACCCCCGGCCCAGAACACGTGCTGTACGTGAACTGCGACAAACGCAAACTGGAAGTGAAGCTGCAATAGCGCAGAAACTCCCTCACCGTCCGCGAACGCTATGTGCAACGCGTGCTCGCCCATCAGTTCTGATATCTTTTGTAATTACCCGGTTCCTACCGCGACCACGAGACCTCTTGCGAAAGATCTTGCTTATCCTGGTTGTTCTGCCCGTACTGGCCGGACTTGGCTGGTGGTACTTTCATCTGCGGCAGATCACCAGTTTCGATCCCGCCTATCACGAGTACGCCTACATTACGAACGGCAAAAGTAATACTGTTTCGGTCATCGACCTTCGCAGCTTCCGTCTGGCCAAAACTTTGAAAGTAGGCAGTGCTCCGACGGGAATCGCCGTCAATTCAAGGAAGAACGAAGTTTATGTAGCAAACACTGGCTCCGCGAACGTAAGCATCATTGATTCCGAGCACAACGAAGTCGTCGCGACAATTGGGGTGTACGGCGCGCCATACTTCATTGATATTTCGCCGGACGGGACGCGTGCATATGTGGCAAATTCCGGATCGGCAAACGTCTCGGTAATCGATCTCGAGAAGCGGACCGTTGTTGCTACGGTGCGCGTGGGAAGTTCTCCAGGACTGGCTCGAGTTTCTCCCGATGGAAGAACGGTGGTGGTGAGCAATCGCGGCAGCGATTCGGTCTCGATCCTGGACACGAAAGCGCTGTCGGTACGCATTGCAATTCCGCTCTGTCATGAGCCAACAGACATAGCGATCCTGCCTGACAGCAGCAAGGCATTCGTTGCATGTTCGGGCTCAGCGCAAGTGGCCTCTATCGATCTGCGCAACGATAAACTGCTGACCCTGCTTGACGTGGGACGGACTCCGGTTGACCTGACGCTGAAGCCTGATGGCGGAGAGTTGATCGTCTGTAACTTCGATTCCGACAACGTTTCCGTCATCGAAACTTCAACCGATGAAGTGAGCGGCAGCTATCTGGTAGGGACACATCCAACGCGCGGACTGGTGTCGAATGATAATGCGCGGCTATATGTGAGCAATTTTGGATCGAACTCGGTTGCGGTGTACGACATCGACATGGGAAAGGTTGTTGCGACACTGCCGGCGGGCAGCCAACCGGACGGACTCGCGCTTTCGCAGAGCCAGATGTTCCTGCTGGTTCTCAATTCGCAATCAGGGGACGTTACCGTAATTCAGAAGCGGAAGCCCCGAAAGTTGGAGCCGGGAGAATATGGCCTGTTGACGATGGTGCCGGCGGGCGTGCAGCCGAACAACATCGTCGTGAAATCGTTTCTGCTGCCCGTACCGAAGTAGCTTCGATCGCTACGGATAACTAACAGACTGCCAACCTGACGCCATGCGGCACATCTGATATTGCCTTCGAAGTTGCTCGATTCTCGAACGTGTAAGTTGCAGATTCTGGGTCGCGCTCGCACACGATGCGCCCTGTGGGTCTGGCGAACAGAGAGCTACACGCTGATTTTCTAACGCGACAGCAGACTGTTCCTCTCGCCGAATCTGATTCCGGATGTCTTCACAATAAGACGAATCCACAGCAGCCAGTTGCAAATAACAATCGCCCCGACGTCCGCAGTGATCGAAGTAACCCCATGGTTCACACCCGCCCATCCCATTCGGGATCCCGGATATACAAACTCCCGAGACCGGCGTAGTCGGTGGTTGGCCTGGGCTTGGCGGAGGTGGCGCTGGCCTGCACTTCTTTCCGACGCACGGCTTGGGCGGCAGAACGATTGGCTTGCATTCCTCTCCGGGGCATGGCCTGAGCATTGGAGACGACGCCGCTTGCTGTTTCTCCTGCTTGCCTAAAATGTGCTTGGCAAGCCAGCCCGGTTGTTTCCGTGAAATGTCGTCGCCGCCAAATCTGTTGACTTGCTCGCGGTACGCTGACTTATTCGGTGCTAAGCCAAGTGCTCGGAGTTCTGCGTCAGACTTCCCCTCCCGTAGGGCCGACTTTACATGGGCGCCGCTGGTGTTCAGTCGAAGCGCGTCGAGCATCCATGCCTGCTGTTGGATTGAGACCACCTGCGAAGTTGGGCG
>Ga0137367_10002189_pt1 | contig 15603 bp, 9 predicted proteins | sample SagtaG_14_FD_104939 | JGI IMG/M metagenome (GOLD analysis project Ga0137367, IMG submission 104939) | Vadose zone soil microbial communities from Sagehorn Ranch, Mendocino, California, USA - Sage1_L_80_16 metaG | ecosystem: Environmental > Terrestrial > Soil > Vadose zone | place: USA... | reverse complement strand
CTAGAAAAACGGCTTTTACTCTGAGCGTTACGCTTGCACTAACGGTAGCGACACCGACGATTACACCCAACGGCGGTAATTTCTCGGGTTCAGTGTCCGTGGCGATGCAATCGGCGACTTCAGGGGCATCGATCTATTACACCACAGATGGGTCAACACCGACTCAATCGTCAACCTTGTACACCGGAGCTATGACGCTCACGAGCAGTGCGACGGTCAAAGCGGCGGCTTTCAAGAGCGGCTACAATCCGAGCGCCGTCGCCTCTGCTGCTTTCACAGACTCCGGGACAAATACAACTTCCTCGGCAAGCTATTATGTCGGTAAAAATGGCAGCGACTCGTACAGCTGCACTCAGGCACGGAACTCAAGCACGCCTAAGCTTACGATTGGCGCCGCATTGGCTTGTATCGGAACCAGTCCTGGCGCTGGAGCTGGTCAAACAGTGGAAGTTGCCGCTGGCACTTATGTTGAAACAGTGGGCGGTGTCGGTGGTGACCAAATGCCAAACGGAACTTCTTGGAGCTGGCCTTTCACCTTGACGGCGAAGACCGGAGATATTGTTACGGTTAGACCGTCCAATACCGACGCAGCGCTTAAAATGTGTAACGGTCAACAATTTGCGATCGTAAACGGATTTGTGTTTGACGGAGTAAATCTAACTTCAGGTCCTGCAGTCGTTACTTTTTGTAGCAACACGAGCTATGTCCGTGTGCAAAACAACGAGATTATGAATGCCAATGTTGTTGGCCCTTCCGGGACTGGAGTTTCAAGCAGTAACATTTATATGGGAAATGTGAATAATATTGAACTCATCGGGAATAAGATTCATGACTCATTGAATGGACACGGGATTTATAATCAAGGTACGAATAATCTTTTTGACCGTAATGAAATCTACAACATTGGTGGCATCGGAATAACATTTTACGGAGAGGGATTTCCGACCAGCAACAGCACTATTAGCAACAATAGTATCCACAATTTCGCACTTGCAAGAACTGCCGCGCAAGGTATCGGGGTTAGTTATGGAGGATCGGGAAATAAAATATCTGGCAATACTGTATACAATGGCATCGGGTCAGCAGGAGACGGTGGGGTAGGAATAGATGTTAATGATATCGGAGCCTTAATCAATGGTAATACAGTTTACAACAACACTTGGATTGGAATCAGCGTTAAAAACTCAATCAATGCCGTCCTAAGAGACAACGTCAGCTATCAAAACAACCCCAATATAGAGACGGCCGGTTCAGTTGGACTTATTCAATTCAACAATCTCACATCGAATCCCTAGGTCGTAAATGGAACCTCTAATTTTGTTCTCGATACTGAAATGTCTGGCATCGGCACTGTAACTTGAAGTATAAGCCCTGAGCGTTGCGCTCCCCGAACTACTCATGCCAACAGAGCTCGCTGTCGTGATTGCTCACGCGTAATTCGACGAACACGAGGTGTCTTGATCGAGGACACTGCCGATTAGAGCAAAAAACTGAGCACAACGCTTATCGAAACGAGATACTCTCAAGAAATACAGGGATAATGAGATTTAAGCTGTTGCATGTGGACTTTTACTTCCGGAGGGAGATTGCAAACGACGGCTCGGAATTTCCCAGACACGGTTCTCGGAATTATAGGTACAGCTTTTACATCAGTTGTTATGCGTCCGACGTGTAGTCGCATGTTATTTTTGAGCGTTGCAATGTCGCGTGCATTAAAGCCATCAGCGGGTACTATATAGATAGTGAATAAATCAAGTCTTTGTTGTACGACTTGGGCTTCGCGAATGTTCTCAACGCCTTTGAATACCGTATCGAAACGTACCATCTCTCGACCGTCGGGTGTATAACAAATATCTTCAAGACGGCCTTCAATACTGTCTAGAATAGGCATATCCCGGTGACAACCACATTGCTGATTAACCGCCCAGCGCGCAACGTCACCGATACGGTATCGGATCAAAGGCTGCAGTGTGTTTTGTAATCCGGTGCAAATCACTTCCCCCATTATTCCTGGTGGGACTTCGTTTCCATGGGTATCAACGATTTCGATGACTCCCACTTCCGGGCTGACGTGATAACGACCGTATTCGCATTGTGACGCAAAGAAAGATCCCTCAACGGCACCATAGCGATCATATATGCGACATTGCCATGCCGCTTCTATTGCTTCACGCGCCTGGGAAGTTACTATTTCCGATGTGGTAAAGACAGCCTTCGCTGGTGCCGGTAAATCGTTATTGTCCAAAGCATAACGCGCGACAGTGTGAAGCGCATTCGGATAACCCATTATATTGTCGGGGTGATAAGAGCGTAGAAACTCTAAATAGTAGGGCAAAAATCTGGGTGACAGGTGATAAATTGACGCATAAGCCATATTCTCGGCTGGGCTAAAACGCCAGAAGGGTGGTTTATCCTGATCAAAAGAGCAAACTTTTCGAACTCCGAACATCACCCGGCTGTCAGAATAGGTCACCCCGGCCCAGTTTAGGTTTCGTGCTTCTGGTACTGCCAATTCAAGTGCGTGAAATTCTGGAGTATAGTAGATTTCAGTCGGGGTACCTGTTGTGCCACTAGATTTGAAAGTTATTGTTCCCTTTGGCAGTAATTTTTCCGTCAGAAGATCTTTTCCCCGAGTACGCACGGTTTCCTTTGAGAGAAATGGCAAGTAACGTAGTATTTCAAATGGCGACATCTCTGTTTTCACGTCAACCTTGGTGAGGAGCGGTCGATAATAGCGCGAACGCCAAGCCGCAGCGATGACCTTGCCGAGTTGCTCTTCCTGGTAGACACTAAATTGCGTGCCTGTCCAACATTCGCGTTCCTTGAAAACAGCCACAAGGCGCTTGAAATGCAGCCCAAAGCGCCGCTTGTACCACCACCAACCGTAGGCCGCAACTCCGGCCTGCTGGGCCCAAATAGGGGTTGCGAGGTAAACGCGTTCAGCCAGTCCCGCCATAGTTCTTGTCTTCCTGGGTACTCAGCGCAACGAAAATTCGTTGGTTTTACTGGCTAATTGGGCTGATAGACGAAAGCAAAGTCATCGTACACTGAATCAGATTGCAGAAGCACGGCATGGATCTAGCCCCACTGTATTCTTGTAGCGTTTCCATCAGCGGCATGAGTTAGTAACGCTTCCCATTTGGGAAGAATAATCGCCCAGTCAAACTCTTCTACTTTACGACGTGCATTTTTAGAAAGATATTCAGCCAAACCGGGTTCAGTTAGGATCCGGCGAACGGCCGTGGCCATGGCCTCAGGATCGTCAGGCGGGACCAACAAAGCATCACACTCATCTCGCAGCAAATAGGGTATTCCGCCTACTTTAGTGCTTACTATACACAACCCACATGCCATCGCTTCGAGCACACTAACTGGAGTGTTATCCACATTCGTAGTATTTAAAAAGATGTCAGCGATATTTAACCACTCGGAAACTTCCGTTTTAGGGACGGCACCCCGTAGCATCGTATGCCTCGCGTCAGCCAACTGTTGCGCACGTCGGAAACTTCCATCGCCTTTGTCCTGACCTATCATCGTTAAATGGACGTCTGGAAAATCAGCAATCAACAAGGACACCACTCGCGGAGCGAGCAAGGGATTGTACGTGTCATGAAATGCTCTCATCCAGACCAGACGAGGTTGCGGACGTACACGCAGCCTATAGGCATAGCGGACTAGATCAAGTCCATTGGGCAATACACGCAGGTCGGCACGATAAGGACGCATTTTGTTAAGCAAATAGCGAGATGGGGTAGTGACCGCAGTGGCAGAACGGAGCAGATAGTGTACGCTTCTGGGCCAGCGTTGTGCAAAAGAGGGAAGGCTACCGCCGTGCAACGTGAGTACGTAAGGTTTCCCAATCAAACGTAACAGTCGGGCTACAGCCAACGCCCACAAGAAGGCTGGCCCGCTATAGACGTCCACTTGAGCAACAGCGTATTGATGGCGCCGGAGCCACACTGTGATGAACATATCGATCAAACGGGACACACGAGCTAATCGTTGGGATGTCTTGAACACCAGCCAACTAGATGCCAGCAAATGTGCAGCTAGGTCTTCACAGACGCCACGGTTACCAAGGGAAGAGGAAAAAAAATTGCCGACCAATACAACAGCACTCTTCTTGCCAACATTCGTTGGTTCGATAAATTTGTTTTTCGGGTTACCCAGCTTTCGAAAGTATGCTTTCGTACTCATAATAACTAGATGTGAACGGCCCGTGCCGACGTTGATAATAGCAACGTATTTGCCTCGAATATTTAGTTTGTTCGAAGGCCGACTCTATATGATTAACCTACCTTTATTTTTAATGCTCGCATGAGATTTCCCCACTGCACCTTAAACCCCAAAGCGTCTAACGATGTGGAGTATATACCAATTCTTGGTTCCTCGAGATGTGGGATGCCGGCCCCAATAGACCTTTCCACGTAGCCACGGGCAAAGTTAAGTTGGTGACATTTCTTCAATATCTCAAGGTTATAGTCGCCGCCTGGATATGCTATCGCGTCGCATTTTCTCTGCGATATTTGTTCTATCCAATCTTTGCTCTTCACGATTTGTCTGAAGGCCTCATTGGCATCGCACCGAGTAAGGAACGGATGATCTAGTGTGTGAACTCCAATCGTAAACAGTTGATCTGAGGCCAATTCACCCACCTGTTCGATTGTCATTCCACCATAAAAATTTTCCAAGTCATCCCAATTTAGAAAATCCTGTAACTGGGGTAGTTCTTCCTCAATCACTCGGTACATCTCAGCGGGATGCGGTCTTAAGCTCAGAAGAAACTCCCGTAATCGTTGCATATTTTTTTCCCGTTGCCCTGGAGACATATTGATAAACTCACCACGAAAATAGAATCCATTACCTCGGAAGTGCTTTTCGAGGGCAGATAAGTAAGCGAACCAAAGGTACTTTCCTGGTGTTGCGTGCCGAGAGCAAACAAAAAATATTGCTGGCACTTTATGTTTTCGCAGTATTGGCGCAACTACTTCAGCATGATTACGAAAGCCATCGTCGAAGGTAAGCAGAACCGAAACTCTTTGATGTGAGTTATGTCTCTCCCCGAATCTTTCTGGAGAAACGAGTTCAAAATATTGCTTGAGGAAAAGAATATGTTGTTCAAATACGCCACTACCAATGTAGTTTCCATTTCCGTTCTTTGGGACACCATGATACTCGAGAATCACAGTTTTGCGTGATGACAGAAGCCTCAGGTAAGGGAGCTTCCAGCCAAATCTGAGTAGACGTTGTGTAATTGTATTGTCCATCTAAATTTTTCGGAGAACTAACATTACCCCACGTGTCCGCAGATCCTCGTCGTCTAGCGTTCGGAATCGTCGCGCCAAATCGTCACGTCCCAGACCGGGAGTATTGTATTCCTTCTTCACCAGCAACATCTCGAAACCTGCCTTCTTGGCACAGGCAAGATGTGTACTCAGTGGCTCTCGATTCAAGAAAAACTCACGACGCCCTCGCGCCAGTGACCATTCGTAATCTGAATAGGCCCTATGTCCGTTCCAGTAAGGCGAAAGATAATGACCACTAAGGTCAATGGTATGAGAAGCATGCCCACCAGGTTTTAGCCACTGAGCCATAGCCCCGTAGGTTTCTTCGAGATCATCTGCATATTGCAAAACACTTTGCGAAAAGACTAAGTCAAGAGAACCTGAGGGAATGCAGCTTGCACCGATCCAGGGAGCTCGGTATCTCACAGATTCCCCGGAATTTACTCCCGACTGAAGCTCAGATCGGATCCTCGCGACTTTTTCGGCGAAGCCTCTGAAGTCCACGGCGTGATTCGGAAATGCGTAAGAGTCCAGCGTTGGCCGCACGCGTGAAAACTCGTTTTGGTCTGGGATCGGTTCTCTGTGGGAGTACATTTCAACGAGTTCATCGAAGATCTTTTCCAGACCGCTCTTTGCTGAATAGGCCACTACATCAAGACCAACGTAAGCATTGGCCCCGGACAGCAGAGCTGCTAGTCCAACACCGATGCTGTCACCAGGCCCTAACTCACCAACTTGTGCACGATGAATCTTGAAGCCAAAATGATGAAGCGTCACTAAATGGCGCAGCCAAACCGAGTAGCAGTAACGCAGAGAGTCTGTACCTCCAGTCGTCGCATGATGCAAACGCCAGGTATTCAAGACAGGTACCCACGTCAACATCCCCTTGAGGATATGAGGTACCTTCCAAAGTCGAATCATTATCGTTTAATGCTGGTAATTTCGTTTCCTCGCTTGTCGGCCATGCGGTAGATCGACATAGCAAATTTGAATTGAAGGACACAATTTGTCGACGCAGATTCACTGGTGAGCAAGGTCAGTCCCACTGCGAGGTGTCCTTCCATCCTGCTGCTCGGTATGCGGTTAGCGTTTCTTCGACAAGGCGGTTCAATCCGAAATCTTGTTCCGCTTTGGCTCGCGCGGCTTCTCCCATGCGCCGGCAAAGATCGCGATCAGCGATTAGCGTCACCATGCGCTCCACAAGCGTTTCGATATCTCCACGACGCACTACGAAGCCGGTCTTGCCATCTTCGACCAGATGAGGAATGTCGCCGGCATCCATGGCCACCACGGCGCGCCCGCAGGCCATCGCCTCCATCACTGCATTGGGGCATCCTTCATTGTCCGAAGTATGCACAAGGAACGCTGAATCAGACAACAAGGTGGGAATGTCGTTGGTATGGCCTATAAACCGGACGCAGTCCGTGACCCCCAAGTTCCGAGCCTCCTGCTCCAAAGAAGCTTCTAAGGGACCATCACCGGCAATCCGGATAATGCAGTCAAGTCCTCGTTGCTTGAGTTTAAGAGCCGCAAGTAACAGCCGGTCCCATCGTTTGGCTGGAAGTAGATAACCCACAGCCAATATTCGAGTCGCTTCGTGGGTCATTACGGAAGAGCTTTGAAAACGCTTCAAATCAAGTCCATTGCGAACCACAAAAGGCCGCCTAGGAACAAAGAAGCCGCCGGATTGCCGGGCATTTTCGGCGGCCCTGGAGCTGTTACAAATCTGTTGAGCGGGCCAGCGTGCGCTCAACCTACCCAGGACAAGACCTGTCCATTTTTTGTCCAGGATGAAATCATTACGAATCGAACCAACTGCCACAGCGGGTGTGCCTCGAGCGCCACAATAGGCCGCGAAGTTTGTATAAAAACTATAGGAATGAATTAGTTCGGGTTGAAGCTGCCTTACCAGTCTGCGAAAGGCTGCCAGTTTTCCGATCCGCGAAAGGCCTGTTGGAAACCAATGCAGCGGCACCCCGAGCGCCCGAATCATAGGCACGTGCATGTCGTCCTCGTGGTAATTCCAAACGGCGAGCGTGGGCGTATAACGCGCTCGGTCCATGGTCCTAAGGAGATAATAGAGTTGTCGCTCCAACCCGCCCGTATGGAGCTGGCCAACAAGGTAAAGAAGACGGCAATTCAAAACACCACCCAAGTTAGTGCCGATGCCTACTGATTACCGGGGTGTTGAACGGACGACGCAAAAATAACATCGAACTGTTGTGCGCGATCACGTCATCATTAGTCGGTCCAGAACAGGAACCGTCTCAGGTGACGGCTAATTCTAGTAGCGGTTTTTATGGCAGTCGCTGAGCGCCAAGTGAACGGAAAGGAGCATGATAGCCCGGTGATAGAGTCCTTCCCTGGCGATGCCCGGATACTCACTGCCGTCACAAAAAGCGCCGATCATGGATCGGTAGGCTTCAGGCCGAAAAAACTCAGACAGTTTGCTGGAGGGACTGAGTAAGACATCTCTCAAGTGCGCTTTGAAGTCCGCATCGACCCATGAATCCACCGGGATCGCAAATCCTCGTTTTGGTTTGTTAGCTACGGCTCGAGGAAGTTTACGCTTGGCAATGGACCGCAAGACCATTTTACACGTCCGGCGGTTCACCTTAAGGCGATGCGGCAGCGAAAGACCGAAAGCAAAAAAATCCTCGTCCAGCATGGGGACGCGAACTTCCAGACTTTCTCTCATGCTCGCTGTGTCCACCTTGAATAGAAAATCATTGGACAACATCAAACGAGTGTTAACCTCCGTCGCGTGTGCGGATAGCTTTTCTATACGCGACGCTCGAGGTGGCAAGTGGTGTTCCCATTGTCGCTCCAAAAGCCGCCGGACGGGAAGGACGTCCGCGATCTGGCAGAGACTCCGGTGTTCGTCCTCCTGCACCCAACGAAACGATCTCTGCACGACGGCCGTGTCATCTGCCCCATTTAACGTCGCGATCGTTTGCGGTAACGAATCGCGCAGGAGTCCAAAGTGAGCCAAGGGGAGCAAAGCAATAGGAGCGATCCGCCAAATCGGTTCCGGTAGACGTTGCAGACGAGCGATTCTGGCGATTCGCCAATAAAGGTCGTAACCGCCAAAACCTTCATCACCGCCATCTCCGGAAAGCGCCACGGTTACATGTCGTCGCATCAGCTGACAAACCGCGTTGGCGGCGAAAAGTGAGGTGTCGGCGAAAGGCTGGCCGGCATGTAAGAGGAGACCGGTGACGTGATCCCAAGTTCCTCGGACGCCATCCATGTCTAGCGTCTCGTGGTGACTTCCGATGTTGTTCGCCACAGCCACTGCTGCCCATGTCTCGTCATATTCTTCCTCGGAGAATTTTACGTTGAAGGTGCGGAGTCCCCGGGTCAGAGCCGTCTGAGCTGCACGGCTGACCAGCGAGGAATCGATTCCGCCGCTGAGAAGGGTGCCGAGCGGAACGTCGCTTTCCATTTGTCGGCGGACAGCAGTCGTCAACAACTCGTCAGCTCGATCCGTAGCCTGGTCTAAAGTCAGCGCGAGATCAGGAGTAATCGACCACTGATGATAGGTTCGCGTTTTCCACGATACCCCATCGACAGCCAGACATGCTTCCAGTATTTCACCCGGCTGTAGGGCCCGAATACCAGTGTAGAATGTCTCTGGCGCAGGGATGTAGAAAAGAGCTGCGAAATCATAAATCGCCTGCCTGTCGGGTCGGGTGTCGATACCGGGCAATTCAAGGAGCGCTCTGATTTCACTAGCGAACGCGAGCCGATCTTTACTCGGCGCATAGAAAAGCGGCTTGATTCCGAATCGATCGCGGGCAAGCATCAATATTTGTCTTCGTGTGTCATATATTGCTAGCGCAAACATTCCGCGCAACTTTTTCACGAAGTCTAGACCCTCTTCCTCATAAAGGTGGGGTAGCACCTCTGTGTCCGAGTGTCCTCTAAACACGTGACCCTGCTTTTCGAGATTGCGATGAAGTTCCCCATGATTGTAAATTTCGCCGTTGAAGACAGTCCAGACTGTGCCGTCCTCATTTGCCATGGGCTGCGCTCCGGCCGGGGTCAAGTCGATAATGCTGAGCCGCGTGTGCACAAGAGTTGCCTCAGCCCATGACTTGATTCCACTGGCGTCAGGGCCTCGGTGGTGCAGCGCCCGCACCATGCCTCCGGCAGAGTTTTCGCCGTCTGCCGAAGCTCCCAACCAACCCGCAATCCCGCACATGGTTAGCAATCCCCCAGTCCACAGATCGAAAACTGCCAGGGATTTGCGCGCCGTGCCAGTATAAACTGAAAGGCTAAAGGCAAGTTAATACACCTTTCAGGTGGTGGCTAATCTCTGGACCGAAAGAAGCTGCTAATATAATTGAGCCCACTATTCTGATTTCCTCGGTTGCACGTTGCCCCACTGTCCAATTGGAAGCATTTAACCGCTTCACTTTCACCATCTCTTCTTAACCCGAGCGTGTTCTTTTCACCGACTCGGTTTATAACCACGGTATTTTGGCAGGATGAACAAACAAAATACTTAAGGTCTGCTCGTTCATGAAAAATTTATCAACTTGGGAACGGAAATCATCAACTACTTTCCCACCGTGATTTCTTTATTATCACACGGGAGGAGGACTGTCGTTTTGGATTGAGCTTGATGTCTCATGAATAGATCTCGCTACCTGACTTCCGAGTTTTTCCTGCCGGCTGAGGCTCGGAGAGACGTCTCCCAGTCTCACCAAATTAACTAAGCGACAGCACAGCTGGCATCCGAGAAAGAGCATAAACATGATTAAACTATCCGTCGGAACTCGGTATCTGGGATCTCCTACTTCAAATACACAAGAAATCAGAGCCGTATAAGCCACAATTGTGGCGGCTAGACCATACACGATCCCTTGCGAAAACAGCACGTGTAGCTCATTTAGTGACTCACCAAAATTGCAATGACGCAGCCTCGACATGGCAAATAGGAACATTGCCCCAAGAAGAACAGTTAAGTTCAGGGCAACCCCTCCCATCAAACCAAAATTAAAAACTCCCCAAATTAGCTGAAAAATTCGAGAATCGAAGTTTGCCAATTTACCCGACGAGGGTAGCGCGAATGAACCAAAAGCCGATACCACATCTTCTAAGAAAGACAACGGTGCTTGCTTGATAAGCAAGATGTTTAGCCGGAGCATGTAATCCGACAGTTCGGGCACCTCAAGCCCGGTAAGTTTCTTAAGAGATGGAACTGCGCTCCATATATATATGTTTCCTCTATGAAGCGGGCTCGTAAGCAACTCATTATCCCGCGCTTCGACGAGTACCTTTCTTATGTCTGCATATTCGTCGGGTAACCGCTCAACGAAGTGTGCGGTTTTCAGACTAAGCGTTAACCCAAACTTTGGGGTGACGGTGAAATAGCCGAAGTTTCTATAATTGTAGAATGCGTACCCTCCAACTATTACGGCAGAGCTTGTCACCAGAATTAGGCCCGCGTAAGCAACTCGTCTCCAATTTAGTGTTGCCGATGGAAATAAACAGCGCAGTATCGACAAATAGAACAAGACAGCCAAAGCTAGTAATTGGTACGTAGGCCGAGTTAATGCAGAAAACCCGATCGTTATCGAAGATATGATCAACCACACTGTTTGGTCGTTCAGGTACCATAAAACCAAACCAATGAACACGGTAACAAGAATGGCCTCAGTAAGGTTCTCCGTAAGCACGTACGCTGCAGACTCCACATAGGGTGGAAGGAGAAGCAAGAAACCGAACAGGGTCAGCATTATTTCTGACGGGCCGGCGCGGTTAAGAACGTTGGCAAGCAGCCAAATGGCTCCAAAATGCAGCAAAAGCGAGACGAAAAATAGCCTGCGAGTCGGCGATTGAGTAGAGCCGGTAAGCATCAAAAGCAGGGGATAACCCGGAGCGCGCTCTTGTAATTGATCCAGGCGAAAGTCTGAAAATTCGCGAGCGGCTCTCATATAGCTCCCAGAGTCAAGCCCCATTACCGGTGCATTCACCCACATTATGCTGTAAAACCAGAAGGCGAAGGTAAAGAGCAATGCGTAAATGATCGCGACGCGGACTGGAAGACCGGCAATACTATGGATTTTCCCCCGCATATCAGTCGTTCCCGACACTCGTAAATGGTATCAGAGATCCCAATACAGTAGAAAAGGTCTTGTCGAGTCGATTGGGCGACTTACGAATCAGAGTTGTTGCCGTACAACGTGCGAGCCACGTCCCGGCGGTCGGGCCATTCGAGGCTCTTTGTCGTTGTGTCGTATCAGGACACGGGCGGTTTGGGAAGAAACGCCTACGCCCGCGCCAACCGCGATTGCAAGAAGGCTCCAAGGAGAGGTGTTTAGGTCACCGAGCATCATAGTCACGAACATGTATAATAAAAACGGTAGTTGGAACTGGCTATTGACGGGCCGTGCAACTCGCGAGAAAGATCTGCGGAACGCCGCAATCCAGAAGCCCAGGTAAAAGGTAAATGGTAAAACACCAGAACCTAGGGCGATCTCCAGGAAACTGTTGTGTGGCGCTAGTGCGCGAGTTCCCATCGTTCCCCCCGGCGATATTGCTACATTGGATGCTCCGACACCTACAATTGGCGCATCAAAGATACGCTCAATACCCGCCAGCCAAATGGTTTCGCGACCTGTGTCCTCCATACCGCGCTCTTGATATTGAGACACAACTCGATCAAATAGTCCGCTTTCCGAAAACACACCAGCCAGGATGATTACTCCCAAAAGTGGCGCGAAGCCGCGCCTGAGAATGCCACGGAAACCGACAGTTATCGCTATGGCCATCCCCAGAAGCGGACCACGCTCCACGGTGAGGCCTACAATAAACATGCATCCCACCGCCACCAGCCAGATAATCACCCTGACTACGACGCGGTTGTTTTCTAGGCCGAGGATGGCAAAATAAACGGCGCAGAAACCAAACCAACCCGCAAGCCCCCCGGGGTGCGCCAAACCGCCCTGGATTCCCAAATCAGCATCAACGCGCGCCTGCTCGACGTCCCCAGAAACCATGAATGTCAGATAGGGAAGTGCTATGAGTCCAAGTACGAGCAAGAGGACTATGTATCGGTGCGAAAATCCTCGTCGAAGGCCAAGCGTCTGCACAACAATCAGCCCCAGAACCCAATTTATGATATTTCGAAGGGCATCATCCATTACAGATGCGCCGTGAACTACAATCTGCACTAGCAAAAAGGAAATGGCGAAGGCGAGCAGCAATCCAATTGGAGCAAGAACCTTCTTGAAACTTGATCCGAGCCGCGTAACACAAAACGCAACCAACACAACCATGATGCCGGTCCAGACCAGCGGCACCAGGATACCCAGAAACCCCGCCATCAAAGAATAAAAGGTAGCAAAATAGAAGGCAGCTTCGAACCGCCAGGGAGGAATCCAAGCAGAAGCATAGCTGAGTCGAACTGCTTTCCTGGATTGTGTCGCGTCGAGCATCATACTTCGTAACGCATCAAGACATGTGTCGAAGGGCATCACCAAACGACTTGACCGCCGCTGTTGCGCTATAGTTTTGAGACACAAGTCGTTGAGCGCGAATAGCAATCTCATCACGTCTGTGCGGCGAATTCATAAAAGATGTGATTTCTGCGATGGCCCGGTCAGCGGTGCCGCAGACAGCACCTAGTCCCATCCTCTCAATAAGATGGTCGGGATCAATTTTTAAACTGACGACAGGGGTGCCGCTCGCCCATGCCTGGACAAACGTGTTCGGAAACCCCTCAACGTCAGACGTCGACAGGAGCAAAGCAGCGTTCGCAATCACTTGCTGTGACTTTTCCGGCGCCACTTGTCCGAGAAATTCTACATTTGATACCATGCGTAGCTCATTCACGATCCGCTCGCCATAACCAGGTGGCGCCATGAAGTTAACAATAGGACCGCCACAAACAACATAGCGAATGGCAGGAGTCTTCCGAGCAATCTCGATCAGAATATCAGGTCGCTTAAATTGTCCGAGCATAGCCACCCATGCAACGTAATTCTCCCGCTCACAGTGCGGCCTCCCAGCGATCGCATCGCCGGTAACACCGGGAAGAATGCATATCTTAGGAAGGATATGCGCCTTCGATTGCCATCGAGGGTGAAGCCTTACGAGTTGTCCTTCATGCTGCACGAAGATCCTATCAGTCCGCGCCAGCCCCCAAGCGTAGAGGGGCCACCACCGTCGGCGGCGATGAGCGGCATGACGAGGCTCCACGTCCAGATCGCATCCTGCAGAAAATATAGTGCGCACCTTTAGAAACTTTGCTATCTCGACCAGAGGTCCCCACATGTGATCGGCGCCCTGCCAGTACAGCCAGTCCGGGCGCTGTGCCGCCAGAAATCTGTACCAAGCTTTGAGAATGTCGCCCCGATCAATGCCGCAGTACTCCACTCCTTTAATTACCTCGCGGGCCCTGGGCTTCATTGGCTCACGCACACCGACAGTCACTGACCAGCGTGCGGCCGCAAGCGCGCATGAAAGAAGCCATTGCGCTCGCTCCGATCCGCCAACTGCTAACGGTGAACCTGACGCATACGCGTAGATCCCGTCTTGCATAAAAACAATCTTCATAATTAATGCTTCCAGAAACCTAGTCGCGTGAAGATACCAGAGCAAAAGAAATCAGGCTTTCTAAGTACGCTGGATTGCTCGCGATGCATAGCTGCCGTGATGCTGCAAGCTCTGCTCAGGTCATATAGTTTGGTCGTGCGCCAACTACACACATGATTCGCATGGTTGTTAGGAAAGCCTTGTGATTTTTAGAGCCTTCGTCCTGTTGTATTGCGTCACTTGGATTACGATAGCCCCGGCATGCGAAGCGACTTCCTGCGTCCGCAAGCTATCGAGCCATTCGTCAGTGCCAGTTCCTCTCGTAAACTTGGGGGGATTGCAACCATACCTGGAACAAACGGGTCTGCCGCCACCGTTCCCTCAAGCGCACGAACCAGAGCCGGCGTCTGACGCTCTGAGGAGTAGACCTCACATGCAGCACGGTTGGGGAGAAGGGACGACAAGGTACCCGTCGACCAGGCATTGAGTATGCGTTGTAAAACTGAAACGATTTCCAGTGGTGAATCAACATCGGCCACTGTGGACGAGCCGACACGATGGAGGATCTTCTTCGCCTCATTTGACGGCAGGACGCCCAAGATTGGCCGTCCCGCTTTTAGGTAACTAAACAACTTCGAGCTGGCATACAGCTCATAACCCTTGACCGGCCGTTGCCCGAGCATCAAAAACGCGTGCGCTTCCCGTTCGAGTCGAGTAATTTCGGCATACGAGACCGCACCCGGTGTCGTTACGATGTCGGTAAGACCCAGAGTGGCGGCCTCCTTCGCAAGCGCTTCCGTATCTTCGCCAACAAAAAGAACGCGCAGTTGTTTGGTTAAGATTGGTGACAACTGTTTCAGGGACGAGATGGCTTGTAACAACGTATCATAACGATAGTATGACAGCGTACCACTGTATAATATCGTGCAGTTATCTCCTTTCGCGGGGGTAGATTCGTCAATTGTGCCCTCATATCCATTCGGGATAATGTGAATTTTGGAAGCGTCCATCGCTCCGCGATAGGCATTCCAGTAGCATTCAGCAACGGTGTCGGATTGGAAGACAACGCCCCGTGCCTCTTTTAAAACACGATACATAGCGCGACGGTCCGCAAGCCTAAGCCAGGCGGGACATTTGGCTTCGAATTCGTCGGCGGCGATAGTCCATGGATCACGGAAATCAACCACATAGGGCACACCAGTACGCTGAGAGGCTCGATGAGCAACAATCAATGAAGATACAGGACCGGCGGTAGCCCAAATCGCAGTTGGCCGGTTGCGGTTGCACATTCCCACAGTCGCTTCCACGGCGGGCCAAATCCATCCCATCGTAATATCAGGGCGATAACACCACGTCTCGACTGTCCGTACGGCATCTCTGATTACCGAACGAAAGCGCGAATCATATGTCGCACGGATATGCTCTAGCGTGTCGCCAGAAGCGCTGGAGAGCTTTTCGCGTATCCGTTGTTCTCTCCAGCCTTGAATTGCCTGCCACGGGTCACGGCTGCGCACACGGACTACTTCGATCTCGCTTGGCACCAATGAGTTAAGTCCAGGGTCGTATCGTTCGTATCGATAGGGGCTCACCGAAACGACCCGAGGCTGCCAACCCACTTTGGGAAGTTGTCGCACGAAACGAAGCGGGCGATGACTACCTGCGACACCTTCGGGCGGGAAAAAATACGCAATCATTATCACGGAGTTCATACAGTAAATCGCTGTCGGCAGGCTAAAGAAATGGCACGCTAAGTGACGCGTTACGCACATCTGCT
>Ga0137367_10002180_pt1 | contig 15630 bp, 18 predicted proteins | sample SagtaG_14_FD_104939 | JGI IMG/M metagenome (GOLD analysis project Ga0137367, IMG submission 104939) | Vadose zone soil microbial communities from Sagehorn Ranch, Mendocino, California, USA - Sage1_L_80_16 metaG | ecosystem: Environmental > Terrestrial > Soil > Vadose zone | place: USA... | reverse complement strand
GCTCGCGCTCACCCACGAACGGTTCAGCGACGACGCCGACCGCGACAATCATGCCAAGGGTTGGTCGGACTGCCTCGACCGGCTGCCCGGCTGGCTGGCGCGCTAGACCGGCTGCGCGGCCGGCACGACCACGTCGGCGACGACCGGAAAATGGTCGCTGGCTTGGCGGCTCTGCGGGCTGTCCACGACGCTGTAGGCCGCGACGGTCGTGCGCGGATCGACGAAGATCGCATCGATGCGCCGGTCCGGGTGGCTGGTCGGAAACGTCGGCACGGCACCCTGTCCGGTCTCCTCGGCGGCATCGAGAAGGCCCTCGGCGACGATCTGCCACGCGGGCCCGTCCGGTGTCTCGTTGACGTCGATGCCGACCACCGCCGGCACATCGCCGCCCGCCGGCACATCGCCGCCCGCCTGCGCATCGTGCAACGCCTGCTTGAACAGCCCTGCCTGCCGTAGCCGCATGGCCGGATCGGGCGACAGGTGCGAGCCGGCCACCAGCACGGCGACACCGTCTACCGAGCAGCGCAGGAACACCGCACCGCGCGGGTAGTGGCCGAACGCCAGCGGATAGCGGACGAACCAGTGCTTGTGGACGGTGACCCGGGACCCGGTCAGAACGACGTTGCCCTGCGAGCGCAGGCCACCGAACGAGTGAGCCATGCCGAAGCGGCTGGCCAGGTCCACGAACCAGGTCAATGGGTTGAACCAGCGCAGGGCCTCCTGCACGACCAGGACGTCGGGCGCGATGCCGCGTACCGTCGCGTCGAGCGCCGCCTGGTCGTCGCGCAGGGAATGGATGTTGTAGGTGGCCAGCCGCAGCCGGGCGCCGTCGTCGTCTGCCATGGTCCGCCCAGTCTCGACCATCGACCCGCGGGAGATCAATGACGCGGACCTGGCTCGCTCTCCGTGAGGAGGGGTCACCGAGGACGGTCGGGCGAGGGTACGTGATCGCGTTGGGTATGCGGGGAACCGGGTGCGTCACGTACCCTCGCCCACCGGACCCGCCCGATCCTTGGGGAGGACGCCTGGCCGGAGGCGTCGCCGACGGAGGCGGTCGGCACCACACGCCGGGCGGGTGTTTGCGGGGCGTCGCGGCGTTGGCGGGTACCGCCGACGTCACCGCGGTGCATGTCTTGCAAGCTGTAGTGGTCGGGCCGAGCCCTACAGGCCGCGACCCGCGTTCCTCCCTTCTTGTCGAAGGACTTCCCATGGGCCTCGCCGGAACGGTAAGAACACCGAGCACACGGCCGGCGGACAGGCTGTGCGACAGTGTCGTACCCCCGGTGTAGAACTCGGCTCATGGCAGTTACCGAAGACCGGGTCCTGGAGCTGCGGGTCTTCCGCCTGCGCGCCGGCACCCGGGAGAAGTTCCACGAGCTGTTCACCGGTGGGGCGCTGCCCTTGCTGGAGCGCCACGGCATCACGGTGATCGACGCCGGCCCGTCCGCGCTCGACGACACCGGTTACTACGTCATCCGGGCGTTCCCCTCGGTCGAGGACCGCGCCGAGGCGCTGGCCCGCTACTACGGCAGCGAGGAGTGGCTGACCCGCTATGACGAGCCGGTCATGGCGATGATCGACAACTACCACACGGTCGTCCTTCCGGCTGAGTCGCCGCTGCCGAGGGCGCTGCTGAGCTGAGCAGCCGGCAGGGGCGGCCCATAATGAGCCATGGCAGCTCCCGACAGCCCGCTCCTGCGCCGGATCCGCGAGTCGGTCATCGGCGACGACCAGATCATGTGGGGTCCGTTCGGGCCCCGCCGCGTGACCTACGCCGACTACACGGCATCCGGGCGGGCGCTGGAGTTCATCGAGCGTTTCATCCACGACGAGGTGCTGCCGCGGTACGCCAACACGCATACCGAGTCCTCGGGCACCGGCCTGCAGACCACCCGGCTGCGTGAGGACGCCCGCCGGATCATCCGCGACGCGGTCGGCGGCGACGACGACACGATCGTGATCTTCACTGGCTCCGGCTCGACCGGAGCGATCGACAAGATGATCCACATTCTCGGCATCCGGATCCCGGCCGGGCTCGACGACCGGTACGCCCTGTCGGCCCACATCCCCGAGCACGCGCGCCCCGTGGTGTTCATCGGCCCGTTCGAGCACCACTCCAACGAGCTGTCCTGGCGGGAGTCGATCGCCGAGGTCGTGGTGATCCCGGAGGACGCCGACGGGCACATCGACATCACGCGCCTCGACGCCGAGCTAGCGCGCTACGCCGACCGGCCCCTGAAGATCGGCTCGTTCTCCGCCGCCTCCAACGTGACCGGGATCGTGACGGACACCCGGGCGATCGCCGACCTGCTGCATCGGTACGACGCCCTGTCGTTCTGGGACTACGCCGCCGCGGCGCCCTACGTCGAGGTCAGCATGACCGGCAAGGATGCGTTGTTCATCTCGCCGCACAAGTTCGTCGGCGGACCGGGCACCCCGGGCGTCCTCGTCGTGCGGCGCGGGCTGTTACGCAACCGGGTACCGACCGTACCCGGGGGCGGCACCGTCGACTATGTGAACCCGACCGAGCACCACTACATCGCCGACCCGGCGCAGCGCGAGGAGGGCGGCACGCCGGCGATCGTCGACTCGATCCGGGCGGGCCTGGTGTTCCAGCTCAAGCAGGCGGTCGGCACCGACCTGATCCGCGCCCGGGAGGAGCACCTGCTGCGCGGGGCGATCGACTCGTGGCGTACCAACCCGAACATCGAGATCCTGGGCAACCTCGACGCCGAGCGGCTGTCGATCGTGTCCTTCGTGGTCCGCCGGCCAGGCGGCCGGTACCTGCACCACAACTTCGTGGTGTCGCTGCTCAACGACCTGTTCGGCATCCAGTCCCGGGGCGGTTGCTCGTGCGCCGGCCCGTACGGCCACCGCCTGCTCGGCATCGACATCGAGCGCTCGCACCGTTTCGAGCGGGAGATCCTTGCCGGCTGCGAGGGGATCAAACCCGGCTGGGTACGCGTCAGCTTCGGGTACTTCATCTCCGAAGCGGTCTTCGAGTACGTCCTGGAGGCGGTGCACCTGGTCGCCACGCATGGCTGGACGCTGCTGCCGGAGTACCGTTTCGACCCGTACAGCGGGCTCTGGCGCCACCGGGACGGCCTGGTGGAGCCGCCGCTGCGGCTGTCCCAGCTGCGTTACGACGCCGACGGCCGGCTGCGCTGGCCGGCGCATCACGAACAGGCCGGCGAGGAGGCGCTGCCCGGTTACCTGGAAGACGCCCGGGAGCTGTTCGCCAAGCTGGCCGACCGGCCGTGGCACGACGGCCACGGCGGCGCGGCGGTGTCGGCCGGGTTCGAGGAGCTGCGCTGGTTCGACCTCCCCGACGAGTGCCTGACCGGCTGACCGCGTCAGGCTGCCCAGGGTGGCGTGCCGAGGACGGTCCCGTCGTCCATGGTCGCGGTGAACCCGGCGGCGATGGCGATGTAGACCTCGGCGGGCTCGGTGCCCGGGTTCTCGACGGCGATCGGCTCGCCTGCCGGAACCACCAGCGAGTCACCGGGGTGGAGGACCTCGCCGCCCGGCGTGATCCGCACCGTGCCGGCCAGGACCATGAACGCCTCGTCGCGGTCCAGCCGGTGCGCCTGCTCGGCGCGCGAACCGGGAGCCACCCGGATCCGCCAGGTGCACAGCTGCCGGGAGCCACGTCTGGGCGCGGCGTAGCCGGTAAACATGATGCCGTTGAGCTCGAAGGTTGGTGCGTCGGCGGCTCGAAGAATCGTCATGGGAATAAACTAAACATGGTTTCGCAAGTTGTAAATGGGGTTTCGTAATGTCGTCCCGACCGACGCCAGACGAGCAGCGGGAGCTGGCCGACGCCCACCTCGGCCGGCTGTTGCTGCAGGCGCTGCGCCGCGTCCAGGCCAGCTCAGTCGCGAAGCTGCAGGAACGCGGCCACCCGGACGTACGCACCGGTCATCTCCCGGTCTTCAGCAACGTCGAGGAGGAGGGCACCCGGATCACCGACCTCGCGGCCCGCGCCGGCATGACCCGGCAGATGATGGGGCGGCTCGTGCGCGAGCTGGAAGACCTCGGGTACGCGACGAGTCGCGCCGACCCGCACGACCACCGCGCGGTCGTGGTGAGCCTGACCGAACGCGGCTGGCAGTTCTGCCACGACGCCCAGCGGGTCATCGTGGAGCTGGAACGCCAGTACGCCGCGATGCTCGGGGCTGGTGGCCTGGGCGAGCTCAAGCGGGCACTGATCCGGCTCGCCGGTTCGCCCTTGGCGTAACAATTCCCGGGCATGGATGCCCCAGCGCCGACGTTGGCGCTGTCATGGACCGCGATGTCGAGGCGGCCGCCATGGACGCGTACAGCCAGATCGTGTCGAGCGTGGCGGCCGCGGTACTGCCCAGCGTCGCCAGCCTGACCGTCCGCTCCCGGCGCGGCGAGGGGGCCGGCTCGGGTGTGGTGTTCACCTCGGACGGCTTCATGCTGACCAGCGCGCACGTGGTGGCGTCGGCCGACGGCGGCAGCGCCGAGTTCAGCTCCGGCCTGCAGACCCGCTTCGACGTCGTCGGCGCCGACCCGCTGGCCGACCTGGCGGTGCTGCGTACCCATGATCCCGGCGTGACGCCGGCAACCCTGGGCGACGCGGACACCCTTCGCATCGGGCAGCTGGTCATCGCGGTTGGCAACCCGATGGGGCTGTCCGGCTCGGTCACCGCGGGGGTGGTCAGCGCCCTCGGGCGGTCCCTGCCGGTACGCGACGGGCGCCACGTGCGCCTCATCGACGACGTGATCCAGACCGACGCCGCCCTGAACCCGGGCAACTCGGGAGGGGCGCTGGCGGAGTCGACCGGCAAGGTCGTCGGGATCAACACGGCCGTCGCCGGGTTCGGCCTGGGCCTAGCCGTGCCGATCAACGGGACGACCCGGCAGATCATCTCCGAGCTGATGTCGACCGGCAAGGTACGGCGCGCCTGGCTCGGCGTTGCCGGAATGCCGGTACCGCTGCCGCAGCCGTTCGCGGACCGGTTCCAACAGCGCAAGGGGCTGCGCCTGGTCGAGGTCGTACCCGGCAGCCCCGCCGCCCAGGCCGGGCTCTTCCTCGGCGACGTCATGCTCCATGCCGGCGGCCAGTCCGTGCAGAGCGTCCAGGACGTGCAGCGGCTGATGCTCGGTCAGGCCATCGGCACCCGGCTGTCCATTACCGTGCTGCGCCGCGGCGCGCTGGTCGACGTCATCGCCGTACCGGCGCCGCTAACGGACTAGCTGGTAGACAAGCTCGTCGTCCTCGTGGAAGCGGGTGAAGCCCCGGACTGCTCCCAGCTCACCACGTTGCCGGCCACCTGCCCGTCGAACAGCACCGTCCGGAGGATGACCGTGTCGTCCACCCGGATCTTCGCCCAGTGCGCCATGAACTCGTCGCGTGGCCGCGACGGGAAGTCGGCCATCCGGGTGGCCTCCGGGTCGAGCTGGTGCTCGAAGAAGATCGGCAGATCCACCTCGACAACCTCGCGCAGCGTGACGGGCACGCTAGCGCCAGCCGACGTGGGCCAGCAGGTCCTGGCGGGTCAGCACCCCGCGTGGCTTACCGTCGATCAGCACCACCACCGCGTCGCACTTCTCCAGCAGCGCGACCGCCTCGCTGACCGGCTGCCCTCCGCCCACCATCGGCAGCGGCGGGCCCATGTGCCGCTCCACCATGTCGTGCAGATGGGCCTGGCCGCTGAACAGGGCGTCGAGCAGGTCGCGCTCGGCGATGGAGCCAGCGATCTCGCCGGTCACCACGGGCGGCTCGGCCTTCAACACGGGAAGCTGGGACACGCCGTACTCCCGCATGTAGTCGATGGCGTCGCGAACCGTCTCGCTCGGGTGGAGATGGACCAGGTCGGGCATCGAGGGGGTTTTCGCGGCGAGCACGTCGGCGACCGTGAGGCCCGCGCCGGGCGTGGTCAGGAAGCCGTAGCGGGCCATCCAGTCGTCATTGAAGATCTTCGACAGGTACCCGCGCCCACCGTCGGGCAGCAGCACCACGACCACGCCGTCAGGTCCGGCTGCCTGGGCCACCCGCAACGCCGCGACCACCGCCATCCCGCAGGAGCCGCCGACCAGCAGCCCCTCCTCCCGGGCCAGCCGGCGGGTCAGCTCGAACGACTCCTTGTCGGACACCTCGATGATCTCGTCACAGATCGTGCGGTCGTACGTCACCGGCCAGAAGTCCTCGCCGACACCCTCGACCAGGTACGGCCGGCCGCTTCCCCCGGAGTACACCGAGCCCTCCGGATCGGCCCCGATCACCTTGACCCGCCCGGCGGAGACCTCCTTGAGATAACGCCCGGCGCCCGAGATCGTGCCGCCGGTGCCCACACCCGCCACGAAATGGGTGACCCGGCCCTCGGTCTGGGCCCAGATCTCCGGTCCGGTGGTCTCGTAGTGGGACAGCGGGTTGTTGGGGTTGCTGTACTGGTCGGGCTTCCAGGCGCCGGCGACCTCGCCGGCCAGCCGGTCGGAGACGCTGTAGTACGAGCGTGGGTCCTCCGGTGCGACGGCGGTCGGGCAGACCACGACCTCGGCGCCGTAGGCCCGCAGCACGTTCTGCTTGTCCTCGCTGACCTTGTCCGGACAGACGAACACGCAGCGGTACCCCTTGAGCTGCGCCACCAGGGCCAGCCCGACGCCGGTGTTGCCGCTGGTCGGCTCGACGATGGTGCCGCCCGCCTGGAGCTGGCCGGCCTTCTCGGCGTCGGCGACCATGCGCAGCGCGATGCGGTCCTTCACGCTACCGCCGGGGTTGAAGTACTCGACCTTCGCCAGCACGGTGGCGGGGATGCCGGCGGCGACCTTGTGCAGCCGGACCAGCGGCGTGTTGCCGATCAGCTCGACGACGTTGTCGTAATAGCCCACGCCGGCCAGCGTATCCCCGGCGGCGGCTGGTCAGCGGCGGGCTGCGGCTGGTCAGCGGCGGCGGACGGTATGGCCGGGGATGACGCGGGCGCGCTGGCGCTCCCATTCCAGGAAGCGCTCGGTCTCGTCGAAGACCGCGCCGGCGAGGAACGTGGCCACCGCGGCGTCGTCGATCAGGCCGATCGCGAGCAGGAACCCTTCGGGCACCAGGTCGATCGGGGACAGGATGTAGAGCGCCGAGACCGCCATCATCGTCAGGCGGCCCTTGCCGTCGTACTCGCCGCGCATGGTGGCCCGGATCATCCGGGGGATCGCCCGGAGCCGGCGTCCTAACCCGGGCGTACCCGGCTTGAAGACGCGAAGCAGTGCCGCCCATGCCATATGCCGTCGCAGTCTGCTCGCCATGGTCCGCTCCCGTCGCCAGTGGACTCCTCTTATCGTGCCGCCCGGGCACCGCTCCGGCCACTCGGCCGCGCCACTCCGGCCACTCGGCTGCGGCGCTCCGGCGGCTCGGGCACATTGGCGCGCCGCTCCGGCGGCTCGGTCGCGCACCGAGCAACACTGGAGACATGGATCTCGACGAGGCTCGGGCGGTACTGGCCCAGCAGCACCACGCCGTGCTGGCCACGACGCGGGCTGACGGCACTCCGCAACTGTCCCCCGTGACGGTGGGCGTGGACGAGGCCGGGCGTGCGATCATCAGCAGCCGGCAGACCGCGTACAAGGTGCGCAACCTGCGCCGGAACCCGGCGGCCTACCTGTGTGTCCTGCCGGACACGTTCTACGGACGCTGGATCCAGGTGGCGGGCGACGCGACGATCGTCGACCTGCCCGAGGCGATGGAGCCGCTGGTCGACTACTACCGGCGCATCGCCGGCGAGCATCCGGACTGGGACGACTACCGGGCAGCGATGGAGCGTGAGCGGCGCGTGCTGATCCGCATCGAGATGGCCGCGGCCGGGCCGGACCGGGCCGGCTGACGCGGGGGCGGCTGAGGGCGGCTGAGCAGGGCACTGTCGCCGAAGTGATCGGAAAAGTCGCAGGCTCGGATTAGCCTCGGCAGGCGCGGGAATCTCATCGGGACACTTGAGATCCGGACACTTGCGATCGCGACACGGAGGAAGCGCGGGGGCAGATGATTCCATTGACCGGGGCGCGCCGGTTCGCCAGGGCCGCTGTCTACGGCGGCGGGGGCGTCGGCGCCATGAGCGCACTGATCACGGGCGTGCTCGTCGGGCAGGCCGTCTTGGCCCGCCGGACCATCCCGATGGCTGAGTCTCCCCCGCCGCGCTGTGACGGGCGGTACGGCACCGAGCACGACGGCGCGGAGATCAGCCTGGTCTTCTTAGGCGACTCCTCCGCCGCCGGCTATGGCGTCGACACGCCCCGCCACACGCCCGGCGCGCTGCTCGCGGCGGGCCTGTCCGAGCAGCTGTCCCGGCCGGTACGGCTGAGGTGCTTCGCGGTCGTCGGTGCCGAGTCGGCGGGCCTGCCACCGCAGGTGGACCATGCGCTGGAGCTGCGCCCCGACGTCGCGGTGACCTTCATCGGCGTCAATGACGTCACGCACCGGGTACCGCTGCGCGATGCCGTGCGCCACCTGGTCCAGGCGGTGCGGCGGCTGCGCGAGGCGGGCACCGAGGTCGTCGTCGGCACCTGTCCCGACCTCGGCACGGTCGAACCCATCCAGCCACCGCTGCGCTGGTTGGCCCGCCGCTGGGCGCGTCAGCTGGCCGCCGCGCAGACGGTGGCGGTGGTCGAGGCGGGCGGGCGCACCGTCTCCCTCGGTGACCTGCTCGGCCCCGCGTTCGCGGCCGACCCGGCGCGCATGTTCAGCCACGACCGGTTCCACCCGTCGGCCGCCGGCTACGCGGCAGCCGCGGCGGCCGTACTGCCCACCGTGGTGGCCGCGGTGACCGGCGGCGTCAGCGACGACCGGGTCACGCTCGGGCGCGACGAAGGGGTCCGCACCCTGCCGCAGGCGGCGATCGAGGCGGTCGACCGGCCGGGCACCGAGGTCAGCGGCGTCCGGGTGGCCGGCACCGAGGTCGGACCGGCGGGACGGTGGGCACAGCTGCGCACCCGGGTGTCGCGGCGCACCGAACACCCGGTCGACCCTTCGGTCAACGGCTCGCACGTACTCTTGGAGCACGACGACGCGTTACCGTCCACCGGGGAGTAGCCGATGAGCTCGATCCGGCGCCTGGCGCGGGCCTTGGCCGTCACGGCCATCGCCGGCACCATGGGAGGAGCCGCTGTCCTGGCCGGCCAGGCGATCGCGGCGCGTACTCGCCGGTACGCCAAGCCGGACATGGGTCTGGCCATCCGCTCGACGGCTGGACCGGGCAACGCTCCGCCGTTGCGGCTGGTGCTGCTCGGAGACTCGACAGCGCTCGGCGTGGGCGTCGACCGCGTGTCCGACACCGTGGGCGGCCAGCTGGCGGCGCTGCTCGCCGACGGTCCCGGCGGCCGGCGGGTGGAGCTCTCCAACGTCGCGGTCTCCGGCTCAGTCTCCTCCGACCTGGGTACGCAGGTGGCGCGCGCCCTGGTCGGAACGCGGCCCGATGTCGCGGTGATCCTCGTCGGCGCCAACGACGCCACCCGGTTCGGCCCGTCGCGTGGCGCCCCGGAGCACCTGGCGGCGGCGGTACGCCGGCTGCGGGCGGCCGGGGTGGCGGTGGTGGTCGGCACCTGCCCGGACCTCGGTGCGGCGCGGGCGTTCGCCGCCCCCCTTCGCCAGCTCATCGGATGGCGCGGGCGCCGGCTCGCGCGAGCCCAGGAGACGGCGGTACGGGCGGCCGAGGGCGTGCCCGTCGGCCTCGCGGCCCTGACCGGCGCCGTGTTCCGAGCCGACGCCGGCACGTTCTGCCCGGACGGCTTCCACCCGTCCGCCGACGGGTACCGGGTGTGGGCGCACGCGTTACTGCCAGCCGTCGCCGAGGCGGCCACCATGGCGCGGTGATGTAGTTAACTGTCGAGTAACTACAACTCCTCGTACCGGCGACGGCCGGGGTAGCGTGGCGCCATGCCGGAAGCCGTCATTGTCGCCACCGCCCGGTCCCCTATTGGACGGGCCGGAAAGGGCTCGCTACGTGAGGTCCGTCCCGACGACCTCGCCGCCACCATCGTCGCGGCGGCCATGGACAAGGTGCCCGCTCTCGATCCTCGCGAGATCGACGACTTCTACCTCGGCTGCGGCCTGCCCGGCGGTGAGCAGGGGTTCAACATGGCCCGGGCGGTGGCCATCCTGCTCGGGTACGACCACCTGCCCGGCGCCACGGTGACCCGGTACTGCTCCTCGTCGCTACAGACCACGCGAATGGCCTTCCACGCCATCAAGGCCGGCGAGGGTGACGTGTTCATCTCGGCCGGCGTGGAGTGCGTCTCCCGGTACGCCCGCGGCAACTCCGACGGGCTTCCCACCGAGGCGCAGGCCCTGGTCGGCGGCGACTGGACGAACCCGAGGTTCGCCGATGCCCGCGAGCGCTCGGCCAAGCGCGCCGCCGGCGGCGCCGAGGTCTGGCACGACCCGCGCGCCGACGGCGAGCTTCCCGACATCTACCTGGCGATGGGGCAGACGGCTGAAAACCTCGCCCAGGTCGAGGGCGTCACCCGCGAGGACATGGACGAGTTCGGAGTACGGTCCCAGAACCTCGCCGAGGACGCCATCAAGGCCGGGTTCTGGGCGCGCGAGATCACCCCGGTGACGCTGCCGTCGGGATCCGTCGTCTCGGCCGACGACGGGCCGCGACCGGGCGTCACGATGGAGGCGGTCGGCGCACTGAACCCGGTCTTCCGGCCGGACGGCCGGATCACGGCCGGCAACTGCTGCCCGCTCAACGACGGGGCGGCCGCGGTGATCGTCATGTCCGACACCCGGGCGCAGGAGCTCGGGATCACGCCGCTGGCCCGGATCGTGTCGACCGGCGTCACGGCCCTGTCCCCGGAGATCATGGGCCTCGGGCCGGTCGAGGCGTCCCGCCAAGCGCTGCGCCGCGCCGGCATGACCATCGACGACGTGGACCTCGTCGAGATGAACGAGGCGTTCGCGGCGCAGGTCATCCCGTCGTACCGGCACCTGGAGATCCCGATCGAGAAGCTGAACGTGATGGGCGGCGCCATCGCGGTCGGGCATCCGTTCGGGATGACCGGGGCCCGGATCACGACGACTCTGCTCAACGCGCTGGACTGGCACGACGCCACGATCGGGCTGGAGACCATGTGCGTGGGCGGTGGCCAGGGCATGGCCATGGTGTTCGAGCGCCTGTCCTGAGGTCCTTCATTCGTTGCGGGCCGGCAGGGTGACCCGGACCTGCAGGCCCCCGCCGTCACGCGGTTGGGCCGTTACCTCGCCGCCGTGGGCCCGGGCAACCGAGCGGACGATCGACAGTCCGAGGCCGGTGCCGTTGGCGGAGCCGACCCGGTCGCGCAGCCGGCGGAACGGCTCGAACAAGCCGGGGATCTCGTAGGCGGGTACGGTCGGGCCGGTGTTGGTCACGGTCAGCTCCACCTCGTCGTCACGGGTGGCGGTGGCGATCGACACCCAGCCGTCGGGCATGTTGTAGGCGACCGCGTTGTGTACCAGGTTCTGGACCAGGCGTTCGAGGAGTACCGGGTCACCGGTGGTAGGCGCCGGCCGCAGCGATGCCTCCAGCCGGGGACCGGATGGGCTGGTGGCCTGGTCGACCGCGTGTTGGGCCATCTCGGCCAGGTCGAGTGGGTCGCGTGCGGTGGGGTCCTGTTCGGAGCTGGCGAGGGTGAGCAGGCCGTCAATGAGCCGTTCGTGGCGGGTGTTGACCTCGAGCAGGGTCTCCCCGAGCTGGCGGGTCTGGGCCGGCACGTCCGGCCGGCTGAGGGCGACCTGGATAAGGGTGCGGTTGATGGCCAACGGGGTGCGCAGCTCGTGTGAGGCGTTGGCGACGAACCGGCGCTGACCGTCGAAGGCCCGGTCGAGGCGTTCGAGCATGGAGTCGAACGTGTCTGCCAGCTCTTTCATCTCGTCGGGAGGGTCGGTCAGCGCGATGCGTTCGCGTAGGTTGCGGTCGGCGACCCGGCGGGCGGTCGCGGTGATCTGGTGCAGCGGGCGTAACGCCCGGTCGGCCATCAGCCAGCCGACGCCGACCGCGACCACGGCGAACCCGCCCAGCGCGATGCCGCCGCGGGTCAGTATCGAGTTGAGCGTGTCGGCCCGGAACTTCTCTTCCCGGGCCGCGGCGTTGCGAGCGGCTTCGTCGAGGGTGACCTCACTGCGATCTACGCCACCACGCAGCACTGGCCCACGGTCGTACCGGTTTGGGCCATGGCCGGCGGGGTGGCCGCAACGCTGGCCATCGGCGCCCTGGCCGGGCTCTACCCCGCCGTCCGGGCCTCCCGGCTCGCCCCCACCGAGGCGCTGGCTACCCCGTGATGTCACCCAAGTGCCCGGCTCACCGAAACCACCCGCTCGGTGGTGGACGCCATGGTCGCCTCGTCCTGCGCGGCCGCCACGAGATCGGCTGCCACGACCCGCAGCTGGTCAGGCAGCGCCAGGTCGTTGTCGAGCCGGGGGACCGGCCGGCGCGGCTGACCCTCGGCGTCGGCCGCGAGGTCCGCGACCTCCTGCACGAGACCGTGCAGGAGGTCGGCTCGTGGTACGCCGGCCGGCCCGGTCACCTTCCAGCGCGGCGGCGTCCAGTGCGCGACCCGGCTGGCCAGCCGGTCGACGGCCAGCAGGAGCGGCTTGTCAACGGCGTCCGTAGAGGTATCCGAGCAGGCGCAGGATCTGCCAGTACAGGAAGATCAGGCCGACCAGCACGCCGAACGAGCAGTACCACGCGTACCGCTCGGGTAACCCCTGCCGTACGCCCTGCTCGACCGCGTCGAAGTCGAGGATGAAGGTCAGCGCGCCGACGCCGATCGCGACCAGCGTGAAGACGATCGGCACCCAGCCGACCCGACCGCCGATGTCGTATTTGACCAGGCCCAGGTCGCCGCCGAACAGCGCGACCACCCAGTTGACCAGGCTCAGCAGGACGACGCCGATGAGCGCTCCGATGACGAACCGGGTGAACCTCGGCGTCGCGCGCAGCACCCGGAACTTGTAGAGCACCGCCATGATCGCGAAGACCCCGAACGTGCCGAGCACGGCCTGCAGCACGATGCCCTGGAACCGGGTCTCGTAGATCCGGCTGACCACGCCGAGCAGCACGCCCTGGGTGACCGCGTACAGCGCGATGACCACCGGGTTGGTGATCCGCGCGAACGCGATGACCAGACCGAGCACGAGGCCGGCGAGCACCGAACCGAAGGCGACGAGCGCCGTCAGCGGGCCCCCGGTCAGGAAGACCCAGCTCAACGCGCCCGCCACGCCGGTCAGGAGCAACAGGCCGACGGTACGGACCACCACGTCGTCCAGGGTCATCGGCCGGGCGACACCCGTCCGTACCCCGGTGTTCCACTCTTGCCGTGCCGCCTCGCCGAGCCTGGTCAGCACCGGGTTCGAACTCTGCACGATCGCCTCCTGATCACAGGGCACCGGACGAGTTTCAGGGTAGCGCGGCTGCTCTCGGCTAAGGCTGCTCGTTGGTGTGGGCGATGCGGGTCAGCTCGCGCCAGAGCAGGACGACGAAGGCGGCCGAGCCCGCGAAGGCGAACCAGAACGGTGCCGTGACACCGGCGTGGGTGGCCAGCGTACCGCCGACTGCCGAGCCGACGACAAGGCCGCCGAAGACGCTGATGGTGTTCACGCTGCTGACCCGGCCCTGCAGGTGTGTCGGGACTGCCCGCTGCCTGACGGTGAGGGAGGTGGTGCCCCAGATGAACGCGTGGGCGCCGAAGACGAAGAAGATCAGCGAGGCCACCCACGCTGAGGTCGTGATGGCGAGCGCGAGGTGAGTGAGGGTCTCGATGATCAGTCCCACCCGCATCACGTTGCCCAGGCTCACCCGTCGGGTGATCCAGCCATAGAGTGCCGTGCCGAGCAGGCCGCCGGCCGCCGAGATCGTGGTGAGCAGACCGAACCCGACAGCGCCCAGGCCGAGCCGCTGGTCGGCGTACAGCACGAGGACCGACCAGGCCGCGCCGAAGGTGACGTTGAAGATAAGGATGGTCAGCGACAGCGTGCGTACTGCCGGGTGGCGCACGGTCCACCGCAGTCCCTCGACGACGTCGCGGGCTACGCTGCCTGCCCACGGCCGCGGCTCGGGCGAGCCGCGGCCGTGGGCAGGCAGCACGACCCGGGACACCAGCAGCACACCGGCGGCGACGAGGACAGCCTGGGCGACGAACGGCCACGCCCGGCCGGCGGCGAACAGGGCCGCCCCGATCGGCGGGCCGGCCAGCTGGTTGAGCGTGATGGCCCCGGCCTGGAGCCGGGAGTTGGCGACGGGTAGATCGTCGCGGTGCACCAGCATCGGCGCCAGCGTCGTGGAGGTGTTGTCGGCGAACACCTCTGCGGTGGCCAGCAGGCCCAGAGCCACGAGCGCCACGGTCACGGTGACCTGCCCGGTGACCATCGTGACGACGAGCACGCTCAGCACGACGGCCCGGATGCCGTCCGCGGCGATCACGATCCGCCGCCGGTTGAGCCGGTCTGACAGCACGCCGGCCGATAAGCCAAACACCAAGGGCGGCGCCCACCGCAGCAGCGCAGCTAGCGAGACCAGAAACGCGTCACTGGTGAGCGACGCCACCAACAGCGGACCGGCAGCCACCGCGACACCGTCGCCGAGGTTCGTCGTCCACGACGACGCCAGCAGCCAGCGGTAATCCGCCCCCAGCCGCGGAGGCAGCACCACCTCGACCAGCTTGCCCATAGGGACCGGACCCTACGGTGGTCAGCGCCCAAGCCGCACCCCGATATCCCGATCACCGAGCTGCCTCGTCGACACTGGCGCGGCGTACGGATGCGTTGCGTGCCCGGGGCGGTCCCGCAGAGCATCTCAAACAGCCGCAGAGCCACGACGGCCTGGTCAGCTCGTTATCGAGGAGCGACGTCCCGGCTGCTGGCGGGCGTCTCGATGCACCCACAACGGCTCAAGAAGGTGTCCGATGGCTGCACGAGACCCTGTTTGAATAGCCGATGAGCGAAAACTATACCGATGGCGCACGAGCTGCGATCCAGCTTGCTGAGAGGGTCGCAGCTCGCAGTACGGGCGGACCCGTGGACACCGAGCACGTTCTGCTGGGCGTGCTCAGCGCCGATGGATCGGTGGCGGAAGCGGTGCTGACGGCCCTAGGGGTCGACCTCACGTCGATGCGGCGAGCGGTCGAAAGCATCATCGAGCCGGACGAGCGGCCCACGCCCGGGTCAATCGAATACAGTAACCAGGCGACTGATGCGCTTCGCCACGCAAAGGCGGAAGCCGACGAGTCCGATCAGTTCCTCATAGGTACCGACCACCTACTCCTCGGATTGCTCAGGGAGGGCACGGGAAAGGCGGCCCGGTTACTGACCGAAGCGGGCGTGACGCTTGTTCCAGCGCGGAGGAACGCAGCACTGGTATTGAGCCGGTACACCGCGGGCTCAGGGGCTGGAGCTGGCCCAGACGATCGTGGCCTTCATGAATCTCCGACTCTGACCCGATGTCGCATCCGGTCCCCACCCGTGTACCGCGGACGTGGCACCCGACGGCGCAGCACCGCCAACTGATGCCGTAGCACGCGATCTCCACCCATCGGCGTCCGGTGTCCGACCACGCCCGACCTCGACCTCTCGCTCGGCGAGCAGCTCCTCCACGTCCCGATAAGACAGCCCGAACCGCGGATACCAGCGCACCGCGAGCACGATCACATCCG
>Ga0137367_10002157_pt1 | contig 15706 bp, 12 predicted proteins | sample SagtaG_14_FD_104939 | JGI IMG/M metagenome (GOLD analysis project Ga0137367, IMG submission 104939) | Vadose zone soil microbial communities from Sagehorn Ranch, Mendocino, California, USA - Sage1_L_80_16 metaG | ecosystem: Environmental > Terrestrial > Soil > Vadose zone | place: USA... | reverse complement strand
CAGATGACCCAGTTGTACTACGATACAGCGACCGGTATCCCGCTTGAAGTGGTAACCTCGCACGGCTATGAACAGAAGTGGGTGGAAGGTAAGGTGTTGAACCCCATCTTTCCAGGCACCTATTACTATCCTGTGTCCAAGAGTGCTGATGCTCCCGATCCAACTACTTATGTCAACCAGACGATCGGCGACATTGATACATTGGATCCGGCCTTGGCTTATGATACTGCCAGTGGTGAGATCATCCAGAATGCCTACGAAACACTGGTGTTCTATGATGGCATCCACACGGATAAGTTCCTGCCGATGCTGGCTGAATCCTGGGAAACCTCCTCGGATGGCAAGACCTGGACCTTCCACATCCGCCAGGGTGTGAAGTTCCATGAGGGTGGCGACCTAACCCCTTCGGATGTGGCCTACTCCTTCCAGCGCGGCTTGCTGCAGGGCGGTACTGCTTCCCCACAGTGGCAGCTGGCTGAGCCTTTCTTTGGCGCGGGAGTAGATGATATTTCGGTGGTTGTTGACCCTAATGGCAGCCTCTATGATGATCGTGAAGCCTTGTCTGCTTTCGATGCAACTGCCGTCAAATCGGCTTGCGAGAAGCTGCAATCTGCAATCGTGGCTGACGATTCGGCCGGCACCGTTACCTTCACGCTGTCGCAGGCCTGGGGTCCTTTCCTGCCCACCATTGCTCAAACCTGGGGCTCCGTGATGGATAAGGAATGGGTGGCTGAGAATGGTGGTTGGGATGGTTCCTGCGATACCTGGCAGAATTTCTACGGTATGACCTCTGCCGACGATCCGTTTAGCTCGATCATGAATGGTACAGGTCCCTTCAAACTGGATCACCGCACGGCGGGCGAAGAGATCGTCCTGGTACGCAATGACAGCTACTGGGGCGAACCTGCCAAACTGGAACGTGTCGTGACCCAGATCGTTGCAGAATTTGGCACTCGTTTTGCAGCCTTGCAGGCGGGTGACGCGGATGAGATTGATGTTGATCCGGTGGACCGCTCACAAGTGGATCCATTGGTGGGCGAGGAACGTGTCTTCAACCTCGACAGCAATGAATATGATGCAGCGCAGCCTGTTTGCAACTTTGATTCGAGCAAACTAGGCCAAGCGATGTTCACGCCTTGCGCAGCCGGCGAAACCGGAAAAGGCGGCCCACTGCGTCTTTATATCGGCCGTCCACAGCTTTTAATGGATGTGCTTCTCTACAACTTCGGTATCAAGTAAAAACCCAGTGAAGTTGTCCGCCTAAAGTCTTCTAATGTGCGGGGGCCTGAAAATGGCCTCCGCACGCTCCCACAGGTTTTGTCCTGCCGAGTGAAGTGGATTGCGATCCAGTTCACTCCGGATCACAAAACTGAGACCGTTAGTCGAAAGCATGAGGTAGTGAAATGTTAACTTATATCATCCGCCGCTTGTTACTTGTGCCACTCTTGCTCTTTGGCGTCACTGTGATGATCTTCGCCATGTTGCAATTCCTCGACCCAGTGGAGCGAGCTGCTCTTTATGTCCGCGATATCCCTAGAAATCCGCGTGCTATCGATGGCATTATCAAGACCTATGGGTTGGATAGGCCTCTCTATGAGCAGTATTGGAGATGGATCGTAGGAAAAGTTGATCCGCTGACTGGCAAAAGAAGGGGAGGCATTCTCTTTGGGGATTTTGGCTACTCACGTTCCGCCTCTCAGCCTGTTGCCGATTTGATCCGCACCAAGTTCCCTAATACCCTGGACTTAACGATTTGGGCGGTGGCTCCAGTGATCTTGGTGGGTATTTGGTTGGGGGTGCAAGCCGCTGTTCATCAAAATGGTCTAATCGATCAGGCAGCCAGGATTTTTAGTATTATAGGTACCTCTTTTCCAACTTTTGTGTTTGGCCTCCTAATGCTGTTGATCTTTTACGCTAATATGAAATGGTTCCCACCGGGCAGGCTCTCGGATTGGGCTAATCAGGTCGTTTTTGCGAAAGATTTTCACCACTATACCCGCTTGCTGAGCTTTGATGCCCTACTGAATGGACGGTTGGATGTTTTCTGGGATGCCATGCGCCACATGCTCATGCCGATCCTGACCCTGTCCTATGTCAGTTGGGCCACCTTCGTGCGCGTGACGCGCTCCTCCATGCTGGAAACCCTGCGCCAGGATTATGTTACAACTGCGCGCGCCAAAGGTTTGCCGGAAAGCTCAGTGATCTTCAAACACGCTCAACCCAATGCCATGATCCCGGTGATCACACTGGCTGGTTTCCAGGTGATCATCTTGCTGGGTGGTGTTGTCATCACGGAGACGGTCTTCAACTTTCCTGGCATCGGCGCCGCGGCTGCTAACGCGGCGGGGCAGTTGGACGTGATTGCGGTATTAGGATTTGCTCTGTTCGATGGTTTTATTTTAATCATATCGAATCTGGTGGTAGATGTTCTCTACGGTGTTATTGACCCGCGAGTTCGCTTATCTTAAAGGAGATTAGCTATGGCACAGACTCTTCCCAAAACCACCCCTGTTCATACTCTGCCCGGCGAGGATGCCTCGCTGCGCGAGACAACTGTTATTCGTAAGATTGGATGGCTCGAAAGTTTCCTTGGCCCGGAGAACTATCGAATCGTGACCGGTTTGCTTAAAACGCCTGCTTCCATCCTGGGTTTTATATTGATTGCCTTGTTCATCGTTGTCGCGTTGGCAGCTCCCTTAATTATTCCTCCGGTTACGCCTAACGATCCCTACAAGATTCCCCGCGATGGCTTTAGTTCTGAGCCGCGTCCTCCGATGTCTGCTTGGACTCGTAATGTCCCGGATCTTCCTTTCTGGTGGAAACCCATTATGCATACAGACAAGTGGGTCCATCTTTTGGGCACCGCTCAAGGCCAGTATGATATTTTCTACGGGATCATCTGGGGTACGCGCACGGCCTTTCGTACCAGCTTTATCGTAGTGGTGGCTACTTTCCTGATCGGTGTTGTGATTGGTTCGGTCTCAGCGTATTACGGTGGCGCCGTGGATAATGTCATTATGCGTATCGTGGATGTCTTTCTGACCTTGCCTTTCATTCTGGCGGCCCTCATTTTGGCGGCGGTGCTCACGCCTCGGATCGGAAGGAGTCTCTTGCCGGCCATTATTGCTCTGATCACCTTCGGTTGGATGACCTATGCACGCCTCATTCGCGGCGATATTCTCTCCGTCAAGCAGCGGGATTACGTTTTGGCTGCGCAGGTGATTGGCGTTAAGGACAGCCGCATTCTGTTCCGCCACATTATCCCCAACGCCGTATTTCCTACTCTCGTCTATGCCTCTTTAGGGTTTGGTGATGTCGTTCTTACCTTTGCTGCATTGTCCTTCCTGGGAATCGGTACACAGGTCGGCTATGCAGATTGGGGTCAGATACTATCTTTTGCCCGCAACTGGATCACCAGCTTGAATGCCTATTGGTATATCATTGTCTGGCCGGGCATTACTCTTGTGCTGTTTGTGATGGGCTGGAACCTGGTTGGTGATGCGCTGCGTGATGTGCTTGATCCACGTATGCGTGGTAAGACATAGGCTGTGCAAGTCAGAATAATTTTTAGGCTCACTCTCATATCCGTGGGAATAGCGCTGCTTTTTGCAGCGCTATTCTTCGCTATGAGGACAACAGGTTCTTCTCATCCGGAAATTGCTACCATTGTGCCTACACCTGACCGCTTGGCGAAACCAACTCTTCCGACTTCTGCCTCTCAAGCCGATTATGGAGCTCAGGTTTATTGGCTTTCCTGTCTCCCGTGTCACGGAGATCGTGGTCAAGGACTGACCGACGAATTTCGCGAAGTTTACCCCCCTGAAGACCGCAATTGCTGGAACTCTGGTTGTCATGGCAAGCGACCATATGCGAATGGCTTTACTCTTCCTACAGTTGTGCCGGCGTTAATTGGGCCGGGCACGTTACAAAAATTCCCCACCGCGGCGAATTTGCATGGCTATATTTCTGCAGCGATGCCTTTTTGGAAAAAAGGTAGTTTGACAGAGGATGAATCCTGGCAGGTAACCGCCTTCCTTTTGCGGGAGAATGGATTCTGGCGAGGAACTGTAGATTTAGATGAATCCAATGCAAGGAGCGTGGAACTCTCATATGGATTGATTCCCTTCGCAACGCGTCAATGGATTGAAGTCCAGAATAAAAATAGCATTCTTATTTGGGTCGTGTTGATTGGCATCCTCGCGATCCTTATTTTAGGGGTGCTCATCCTCAAAAAAATCCGAAATACGACTACAATCTAGAGGGAGGTTGCATGAAAACATACTTTGGAAAAGCTTTGATCCCTTTATTTATTCTGGCTTTGATTCTGCCTGCTTGCGCGCCGCAGGTGACCGTGACTCCTTTCATTGCTGATACGCCGACTGCTGCGCAAACACCTCCCGCTGCGCAGACGCCGAAGCCTGCCGCGCGTTCACTAACAGTTTGTCTTGGCGAGGAGCCAAATACTTTATATCCGTATGGCAACCTCAATTCCGCGGCGCGCAGTGTTCTTTCCGCGATCTACGATGGTCCTATGGATGTTGTGAAATATGGATATGAACCAATCATCCTGGAGAAAATACCAAGCCTTGAGGATGGCGACGCGCAAGTAAGTCCGGTGACGGTCAATGCAGGTACTGAAGTTGTGGATTCAAGCGGAAATGTAGTATTACTCAATACAGGCACAAAGGTGCGCCCAAGCAAGTGCCGTAGTGATAATTGCGCAATTACTTATGATGGCTCCAGCACGATTCAAATGGATCAAATGGTTGTAACGTTCACCCTGCTCAAGGATCTGATGTGGTCCGATGGTGCACCTCTTACCGCAAGTGATTCGCTCTATTCGTATGGTCTTGCCTCCAGCGAATCAACGCCCGGCTCGAAATTCCTTGTAGACCGCACTGCATCCTATGAAGCTGCCGACGATCAAACTATTCAATGGTGGGGCAAGCCCGGATTTATTGATCCTGATTACTACACCAATTTTTGGATACCATTGCCTGAACATGCCTGGAGTGAATTCCCACCGGCCGATCTTTTAAGAGTGGATACTTCCGCCAAAATGCCACTTGGATGGGGTCCCTACATCATCGATGAATGGGAAACAGGCAAGCGCTTGCACTTCGTTAAGAATCTCAATTATTTCCGTGCAACCAGTGGATTGCCAAAGTTTGATGAATTGACTTTCCTTATTTTTCCAGATGCCGACGCAGCCGTGAGTGCCCTTGTCGATGGGACTTGTGATGTGCTTGACCCCTCTACTCGACTCGATGGACAGGTGGGCTTGCTCCAACAAATGCAACTTGACCAGAGGGCACATTTGCTGACGGCTCAAACCATGACTATGGAATGGCTGGGCATGGGAATTACTCCTGCAGCTTATGATGATGGTTTTGATGTCAAGAAGGATCGCCCTGATTTCTTCGGCGACAAACGCACGCGTCAGGCAATTGCCTTATGTCTTGATCGTCAGAAGGTTGTGGATACTGTTCTGTTTGGTCTTTCTCAAGTACCCGATAGTTACCTTCCATCCGATCATCCATTGCAGAATGCTAACATTCAAAACTATGAATTCAACCCTACCTCAGGCAATCAGATTCTTGAACAGGTAGGCTGGCTCGACCAGGACAACAATCCCTCTACGCCGCGCCAGGCTTTTGGAGTCACGAATGTTCCTGAAAACACGCCGCTCGTGCTCAACTATTTCACTAGCTCGGCAACACAACGACATCAGGTTGTTGAGATCTTTACACGATCGCTTGCTGAATGCGGCATTGGTTTAAATGTTATTTATTCCAATGCGTCGGATTTCTATACACAGGGTCCCATGGGTCCGCTCTTTGGTCGTCAATTTGATCTTGCTGAGTATGCCATAGGGGTCAATAGTCTTGAGCCGCAATGTAGTTGGTTTACCAGTTCGCAGATGCCCAGCGCATCGAATCACTGGGTTGGCACAAATGTGAGCGGTTATAAAAACTCCAATTTTGATGCTGCCTGCCAAAAAACTCTTCAATCTGTTTCGACAGATCCGGAATATGCAATGCATCAGGAGGCGCAAGCTATTTTCGCGGCGGATGTGCCATCCATTCCTCTTTACTTGCGACTGAAGGTCGCTGCCACTCGCCCTGATTTTTGTGGATTTACGCTTGACCCATCTTCCTCTTCCGCGCTGGCAGATATCGAAACATTTGATTATGGGAAAGGGTGTGCGCCTTAGTAGGGGCGACCCGTCCAGCGGAAGCAAACTACTTGACGATCCTGATGGGTCGCCCTTACCGTGTGTAAGATGAATGAGTTAATCTTTGCTGAGTCTTATTGTGTAAACCTGTAAACAGACAAAACTTTGCTATAATGCGGTCATTCCTGAACATGGAGTACTTTTAGATGAATAACAACAAACCTTTGTTAGAAGTAAAAGGACTCAAAACGTATTTCTATACCGAAGATGGTATTGTTCGCGCGGTGGATGGAGTGAACTTTGAAGTGTATCCTGGCGAAGTATTGGGATTGGTGGGTGAATCGGGTTGTGGGAAAAGTGTGACGTCGCTTTCGATCATGCGTCTGATCTCAAAACCAGGGAAAATAGATCAAGGTGAAATTTTATTGGATGGCGAAGATTTGCTCAAACTCCCTGAAGAAGAGATGATAAAAGTACGCGGCAATCGTATCTCGATGATCTTTCAGCAACCGCAGACTGCGCTCAACCCTGTTTTTAAAGTGGGCGATCAACTGGCTGAAGTATTGAATATTCATCAAGATTTGGGCAAAGAGGCAGGCTGGAAGCGCGCGGTAGCCTTGCTCAAAATGGTCGGCGTGCCTGATCCCGAGCGCCGCGTGGAAGCCTATCCACATGAATTGTCCGGCGGGATGGCACAACGCGTGATGATCGCGATGGCATTGGCATGTATCCCTGAACTCCTGATTGCAGATGAACCGACCACGGCGTTGGATGTGACGATCCAGGCGCAGATCCTTGACCTCATGCGTGACCTGCGCAGGGAAATGGGAACATCAGTCATTCTCATTACACATGACCTCGGCGTGGTAGCGGAGATGGCTGAGCGTGTCGCGGTGATGTATGCGGGCGAGATCGTTGAACAAACCGATGTCAATTCATTGTTTGATCAACCATTGCATCCCTATACTCAAGGATTGATCGGTTCGATTCCTATCCTGGGCGAGATCAAGGAGAGGTTGGATGTGATCCCCGGCTCGGTGCCGAATCTAATTAATTTGCCGCCTGGCTGTCGCTTTGCGCCGCGTTGTCAGGCGCGCTTCAAGTACAACTGCACTATTTGTGCAGAGGTGAAGCCTGAACTGGAAGAAGTCAAGCCGGGTCATTCTGTGCGTTGCTGGTTATATCAGGACGCGGAGGGCCATGTCGCTCCGCTTAAGGTCAGTTGAGCACGAGCTTTTATTGGAGCATTCAACATGCAAACAAATGACAATCATCAAGGCGAAACCCTTGTAGAAGTGAATAACTTAGTGAAATATTTTCCTGTGCGCGCAGGTTTACTTCAGCGCGTGGTCAATCAAGTCAAAGCAGTGGACGATATCAGCTTCTTTGTAAAAAAAGGTGAGACGCTCGGATTGGTGGGTGAATCGGGTTGCGGTAAGACGACGGTAGGGCGGACCATGCTTCGCCTCATCGAGCCGACGGCCGGCGAAGTAAAGTTCGAAGGCAAAGATGTTTTTTCTATGAAGCCGAGTGAATTGAAGATTGCGCGCCGCGATATGCAGATCATTTTTCAGGATCCATATGCTTCACTTGATCCACGGGTACCCATTGGCGAATCCGTGATGGAAGGCCTGCATATTCACAAGATCGGTACACCCAAGGAACGCGTCGATATTATGCTAGAGACCCTCAGCAAAGTCGGGTTGGAGAGTTATCATTCCCGCCGCTACCCTCATGAGTTCTCCGGTGGTCAGCGTCAACGTATTGGGATCGCGCGTGCACTCGCACTCCGCCCCAGGTTTATCATCTGTGATGAACCTGTCTCTGCATTGGATGTTTCTATTCAATCTCAGGTTTTGAATATCTTGAAGGATTTGCAGGGTGAATTTGGTCTGACGTACTTATTCATTGCTCACAACCTTTCTGTCGTGGAGCATGTGTCGAACCGCGTTGCAGTGATGTACTTAGGCAAGATGGTAGAGATGACTTCACGCGAGGAATTATTCCGCAACCCATTGCACCCTTACACGCAGGCATTAATGTCTGCTATCCCGGTTCCGAACCCGCGTTTGAAGAGACAGCGCACGATTCTGAAGGGTGATGTGCCTAGTCCTCTGAATCCGCCAAAAGGTTGCCGCTTCCACACACGCTGCCCAGTGGCGATTGAAAAATGTTCGCATGAAGAACCGCCGTTCATCGAAGTAAGCCCTGACCATTGGGCGGCTTGTTGGCTTGCACAATAGAAATTAGAGTCTGATTCATTATGTCCACGCCCACCATTCTCCTTGTTGACGATCAGCGTGATATAGTTCGACTCCTTCATTCGACCCTGCAAACACTGGGTCACCAGTTGGATATTATTGATGCCCCATCCGGTGAAGAGGCATTGCTTGAGGCTTCGCGGCGGAAGATTGATCTCCTGGTGACAGATTATCTTTTGCCCGGCATCACCGGTGTGGAACTGATGCGGAAAATCCGGGCTCGCAACACGGAGTTAAAAGTGATCATTATCTCCGGGGTGACCGAGCGTAAAGCGCGCAGTGAAATGCTGAATGCTGGCGCAATGGCAATCTTCGATAAGCCCATCCCATTGGCAGATTTTCTGGATGCAGTCGAGCGTAGTTTGGGATTAGTGCGAACGATCTTTCCGCTTGAATCAACGAAGGAAGTTGAAGAACATCGTCAGACGCTCTCCGAGTTGCTGAGTGGCTTTCGTCAGAAGATCAAAGCGGATGCGGTGTTCCTCATTAGCGATCGGGCACGCGTCCTGGCGCGCGCGGGGGATTTGTATGATAGCAGTATGGAAGTTTCATTGCTCTCTGCATTGATGGCAATTTACAGCGCGGGCTTGAAAGTCTCTCGCTTTATTCATCAGGAAAATTTGGATAATTATCATGTCTTCCGTGGTGGAGATCATGACTTGATTCTTATCCCGGTCAATTCATCTCATGCTCTGTTGATAGCTGGCAAGGATCTTGCCAGGTCAGATCGTATGCTGAAAACTGTGGAGGGAATGCTTTTTGTGCGCGGCGATGTGGAAAATGTTTTGCAGTCGCTTGGAGTAGCACCCGCGCCCACCGTAACGGAATCAGCTATCCCTGAACCTGAACCGCTGGCGCTTGAGCCCGAAGAACCTGAACCAGAAGTTGATCTCGACGCGTTGTTTGCATCTGCAAGCAAACAATCCACAGTAAAGGATATTGACGCGTTCTGGAATGATGCAGTAGAGAAGACGAGCAATATCCCAACCAACCCGGATGTGATCTCATTTGATGAAGCACGAAAATTGGGCTTGACGCCTGGAAAGACAATGCCAGTCAAATTGACAGGTCCTTTGAAGCCTGATGATCCATCCAAGAAGAAGTAATATTGCCCATCCCCAATCGCTGTGATACAATGTGCCACGCACTGGGGCGTGGTGCAAGGGCAGCACACCAGCCTTTGGAGCTGTGGATCTTGGTTCGAATCCAGGCGCCCCAGCCTGTATTTTCCCGCTAACGCGGGGCTTCTTTTCTATAGTATAGGATTTGTGGTGAAAGTCGAAGACCCCGCCGCCAATCCTATTTTTATTTGCCCCCTCCGTCCTCACCTGCACTGTCCCCAAAGGGGACAGGCGCAAGTGTCGGACACCTCCCCCATTTTCCGCGCACTCCAGCGGAAAATGGGGGAGGATGGGTGGGGGCCAGAGGAGATTTATGAAGGTAACCGCTGTTCTTCTTGCTGCTGGGCAAGGTACACGCATGAAGTCTGATCTGCCAAAGGTCTTGCACCCTTTGTGTGGGAAGCCAATGTTATGGTACGTGCTGGAAGCGTTGAAATCGGCTACCACTGAAAAACCTGTTGTTATCGTAGGGTACGGCGCGGAGGCAGTGAAAAATTATTTGGGAGATTCTGCGGATTGTGTTTTGCAGGAGCCGCAACTTGGGACGGGGCACGCGGCGCTGCAAGCTGAATCCTTGCTCAGGGGCAAAACAGATTATGTCATCGTTACCTATGCCGATCTGCCTTTATTGCGTGACGAAACCTTTGAGCGACTCATGGAAACACAGCGCCTCAACTCCGGACCTTTCAGTCTGCTGACCGTTATCGCAGACGACCCGCGTAGCTTTGGACGAATCGTGCGCAAAGCCGATGGGACAGTGGAAGCCATTGTCGAGGAATATGTTGCCACACCGGAGCAACGCGAGATCAAAGAGTTGAATGTGGGTGCCTATTGCTTCAGCGCAGACTGGTTATGGGATGCCTTACATCGCATCGAGAAAAATCCGAAGAAAGGCGAATATTATTTAACGGATGTGGTTGAACTTGCAGCAAAGGATCATTTACCTGTGAAAGCTGTCTTACACGATGATTTTACTGAAACGATTGGAATTAATACGCGCGTTCATTTGAGTGAAGCAGAAGCCGCCCTGCGTATGCGGATCAATCGCGAACACATGCTGAACGGCGTAAGTATGCCCGATCCCGCCTCTACCTATATTGAAGTAGGTGTGAAGATCGGCAAAGACACAACCATCATGCCGAACACATATATTCAGGGAACCACGCTGATCGGCGAAGGAAACATGATTGGATCAAACACCATTATTCGTAATACAACCATTGGAAATGATTGCAAGATTCTTGCCTCAGTGCTTGAAGGTGCTGTCGTAGAAGATGATGTGGATATGGGCCCCTTTGCCCATTTGCGAAAAGGTGCGCATTTGAATAGTCATGTCCATATGGGGAATTTCGGTGAAGTGAAAGATTCCACGCTGCACGAAGGCGTGAAGATGGGACATTTCTCTTATATCGGCAATGCGACCATCGGTGCGCGTACGAACATCGGTGCAGGAACGATCACTTGTAACTATGATGGTGAGAGGAAACACCCAACCGAGATCGGTGAAGATGCCTTCATCGGTTCGGATACAATGTTGGTCGCTCCATTAAAACTTGGAGATGGCGCGCGCACCGGCGCGGGCGCGGTTGTGACAAAGAATGTACCTGATGACATACTTGTGGTTGGTATGCCTGCTCGCGCGATTCGGAAAATGGAAAGAAAGAAGAAAGGATAATCTCATTGCGAGGAGAGCTTTAGCTCGACGAAGCAATCTCATACATTATTACTGGGATTGCTTCACCGCCTACGCTTCGTCTGCGGACGTTGTCCTCCGCTCAGCGCGAGGCGGTGGCTCGCAATGACGAGCAGAACATATGTCCATCACCCAACCAGAAAAGCAAGCTCTCATTGATTTAGCAAACATTGCGCGGCAACGCGCTTATGCCCCTTATTCGAATTATCCCGTTGGCGCGGCGCTCCGCACGAAGACGGGGCGCATTTTTACTGGTATCAACGTGGAGAATGCCGCGTTTCCACAAACGATGTGTGCGGAACGTGTGGCGATCTTCAAAGCAGTCTCTGAAGGTGAGAAGGAATTCGAGGTGATCAGCGTCGTTACAGATAATGGCGGCTCGCCCTGTGGTGGATGTCGCCAGGTGATGGCAGAATTCGGTTTAGATACCATCGTCCTTTTGGCAGATGGAAACGGTAAGCTTATTAAAGAAACGACCGTCAAAGAACTATTACCGGAAGCGTTTACGCCCGATCATTTGAAATCGTAGGGGCGACCTTCATGGTCGCCCAAGGCAAGGACAAGCCTTGCCTCTACATACAAACCTATGCCTGAAACCAAATTTCGTTCCTTTCGAGTAGATGCAGTTGTGCTTCGCCACAGCGATTACGGTGAAGCAGATCGTTTGCTGACTCTCTATACGCGTCAACTAGGAAAGACGCGCGCCCTCGCGAAAGGTGCGCGTAAGATTGCCTCGCGCAAAGCCGGGCACATTGAGCCGTTCACGCAAGTCAAACTGCAGCTTGCCAAAGGACACGATATGTTGATCCTCACACAAGCTGATACTGTGGATGCTTATCAACCTTTGCGTGAGGACTTGATCCTTACAAGCCATGCCTCTTATGTGATTGAACTGCTCGATCGCTTTACGTATCAGGATGATACTGAGAATTCAGCTATCTTTCGTTTGCTCACGGACACCCTCTCACGTCTTGCTTCAAAAACAGATCCTTGGATTGTTATCCGTTATTATGAGATGCGCCTGCTCGACCATTTAGGATTCCGCCCTCAACTTTTTGAGTGTGCTAATTGCAGACGCGCGATTCTCCCTGAAGATCAGTTCTTTTCGTTCAGCGCGGGTGGTGTGATCTGTCCGCGTTGTGGACAGGGATTGCGCAACCTCAAACCGATTTCGGTGGAGACGCTCAAGTATCTGCGTCACTTCCAACGCTCGAGCTACGCGGACGCCTCTCGTGCGCAGCCCGGCCCTGAGGTCCGGAATGAAGCGGAGACTCTCATGCAGGGTTACTTCACATATTTACTTGAACGTGAGTTGAATACGCCAGGCTTTTTGAAAAGCATCAAATCGTAGTGGCACGATGTATCGTGCTCTTACAACCTCTTCCCCCAGTTCAACACAAAAATCCATGCCAGTAGGACAACGACCGGTTTCAAGATTCTCCACACAAGGACTTGGAACCATTTCCATTTAAAGAGATAAACAACGTGTGCGACCACCCAACGCGCAATTAATGTTTGACCCAGCGCGCTTCTTACTACCCGACGTCTGTATCCTTTAAACGAAAATTCGTTCCGCTGAAACGCCTCGCCGATTTCGCGCGCTGCCAGTGCACCATATCCCAAAGCGATACTGATGCCCTCGCCGAGGAATGGATCTGCGCCGGCAGCATCTCCTACCAATAACACGCGCGGCACGGACATTTGATTCTTAGGCGAGAACCATCGAATGGGATATCCCTTGATTTCATAATTATTTAGATCGAACCCAAGACGCGACATTTCTTTAGCAAGAGGTTCTTTTAATTGCGGGCGTTTCTCATTCGCGAGAATGTTGGTGTCATAGATTCCCCAACATCGCATGGCTTCTCCATTCACTTGGGTTGGAAAATCCCACACATAGCCCGCGATGTTCGTGAGCACAGGGAAGAAATCGAAGTAAGCGGCTCCCTCTCGGTGGATGTCATTGCGAGGGACGTTTTTTCCCGAAGCAATCTCTAACTCAATTGGAGATTGCTTTACTGCTATCGCTTCGACTTCGCTCCTTTCAGTCGCTCCGCTCAGCACGAAGCGGCCCGCAATGATAGGAGTGATTAGCTCCAGCACTCTCGCCGTATGTACTGGCACATTGGGGAAGATGCATCGACGTGTAACTCCATTTGATCCATCTGCACCAACGACCACCTGCGCTCGGAATTTACCTTGATCTGTTTCAACAGTCACACCATCTTTATCGGGAATAATATTCTTTACCGTAACCTCTTCCCTAATCTCTAGTCCCCTAGTCTCTGCCTTTCTTGCCAACCAGTTGTCAAACTCATCGCGGCGGATCACGCGCAGGGCATGTCGTTCGGGTACGCGGAGTTTCAATCCCTTTGATTCAAAATCAAAATGGATGCGATCTGCATCCACGTGTGGAACTTCACTAACATCAAGGCCGAGTCCCTGAAGGATGACCTCCGCGTCGATAACGAGTCCACCCGCGCAAAGTTTGAAGCGCGGATAACGCGCTTTTTCGAGGATTAAGATGCGGGGCGCGAGAGTGGGAAAATCCCTTACAAGATGAAGTGCAGTGGAGAGTCCCGAAGGACCTCCACCGATAATAATAATGTCATGTCCCATTCTGACGGCTCACACGTAAGCACCAGACCACGTCTCAAAAAGTCTCCCTCCGCGTTCCTCATCTTTGTAGAACGTTAGATAGGTGAGCGTTTGATAGCGAACAAATTTTTGCTCTTTAGGGTCTTTGACAGCGAGGTCGTAATAAGAACGCCATGTCCCGGAATTGATGTAGAGTTGGTCTTGTTCATGGGGTGGCTCACCATCTGAATCAAGCGGGACGATTTCGTGGAAATGTGTGTGGCCATAGATGATGAAGCGCGCCGAATTGTCGAGGAAAGCCTGTTCCTGCAAGGCGTGCTCTGCGAGAGAACGGCCGTTTTCCCGTAACCGGTCGTGTGCCCACACGACAATATCGTTGAGTGTTTCAAATGATGTGCGCTTTGATATTTTGATCACAAGTTGCAGGGCATCGACGATATCAAACTTGAATGCCTTGTCCTGTTCGCGGACAACATCAAGCTGGAGGAACTCATTGCAGATATCGTCCCACACTTCTTTGAGTTTCGTTTCCAGGGCCGTACCTCCCGCGTGGCGTTTGATCTGCCCACTGATCCAAAGAGGTGTTGCCAGTGCAGGGCGTACGTTCGTGATTCGACGCAGGCTATCTATAATTCCGTTGGGCAGTTCATTGCCATAGCGATTTTGTACTTCGATCGGGTAGCGGTTGCATACGTCCATCGTGAAGACATCACCGAGCGTAGCGTGGTCACGACCTTTTTCGCGATTGAAGTTGAATTTGTCGTAACAATCGCCATGACGGACGAAGACTTGATACGATTTAAGTATTTCGCGCAAAGCGGGTTGTTCATCCAGATCATAAGGAAATGGCCCGAAATCGTTGCACAAGCCTAGCGACTCGATAATGGTCTTGCGGATTTCATCGAAGGCGCTTCCCGGCAGGTGATAATACCAATCGTGGTTGCCGACCATGTAATGAATGCGGACCTTGATCGGTATGCGTTCCTTTGAATCTGTGTCAGGTTCGCCGCGAGCATTGGCGGGAGGTAGAAGAACGATTTCACCGTTTGCACAGCGTTTGAGAACATCCAGCGACTCCCGGTTGACGTTGATAATAGCTTTTGTGGTTTCGGCAAGTGTAGCTGCAAAGTTTGGACTGCTGATACTGGTCCACGGGCGAGTGTAAGTTGCCGTATTAGGCGCGGTATTCAGCCAAAGCGTAGAATGAAGCGGATCAAGGATATCGCCCATCAGCAAAAGGTCGAGGCTTTCGATCGGATGGTAACTTCCATCCCTTCGGAACGATGCAAAATATGCTGTTTCACTTAAACGATTGGAAAATAAATGGAATGCACTGGGTGAAATCGAATTGGCAGTTGTGCCATCCCCGAGGTGAATATCACTGCTAATAACGAGCATATTGATTCTCCTGAACAATACCGATGAGCAATCATTGAATTATAGTCATTAATACGGCTTGGGAGCAGGTTTTTCTTTATTTTGCTCAAATTTCAAATGCAAATATCCTTTTGATCGTTCCTTCTCATGCTTTCTTCAGGGATGTACAAGAATATTGACGTATAATTTTAATAACTTATCCCTGGCGGGAAAGAAGGTGGGCTTTCATATGTGATTCAACTCAGGCAGGCATTCAACCCTTTATCGCTTTTGATAAGCTCAACTTTATAAGTCAGGAGGTGATATGGCTCGTAAAATTTTCTCTGGAATATTGATCGCGTTGAGTGCGATATTCTTGGTGTTAAGTGTAGTAGGGATCGGCGCGATTTGGTTCTATAACGAACCCTTGACTCGCGAAGTGACCAGTCGATTGGGAGAAATAGATGCCCAACTGGCACAGGCGGAAACTACTTTGCAAAGT
>Ga0137367_10002151_pt1 | contig 15723 bp, 18 predicted proteins | sample SagtaG_14_FD_104939 | JGI IMG/M metagenome (GOLD analysis project Ga0137367, IMG submission 104939) | Vadose zone soil microbial communities from Sagehorn Ranch, Mendocino, California, USA - Sage1_L_80_16 metaG | ecosystem: Environmental > Terrestrial > Soil > Vadose zone | place: USA... | reverse complement strand
TCTAGATTCTGTCCCCTGGGCGGGCGAGGCGCCAATGGCCGGGCAGGGGCGTCGGATGGGCCCGGACAAAGCGGTCGGATTTTTGCCCGGGGCCGGAAATCGTGTCGTTATGTTGGGGTCGCGCTACGGTTTCCTGGCCTTGGATTTGGCCCTAAGCGCAGGGGGATTGAGCCGCAGGAGATGAAGCTCCCCGCGGTCGAGCAGTTCCCATTGAACTTCATCACCAGGCTCCAACCCGATGGCGACTGCCAAGGCCAAAGGGAAGCTCACATACAAGCGGGGATTTTGTCCGCGCGAACGGATCGCCTGAACTCTCAAAGGATAGGTGGTCTGCATTTTTTTTGATGAGGCGGTCGTTTTTTTGTTGCCTTTTGTAAGCTAGAGTATAATCTAGCTCCATGTCCAGCCCGATCATTCCTTTTCCTACCGAATTGCGACCCCGATTGCCAACCATCCTTGGCAATGTCGATTACCTCACCTTCCGAGACCGCCTGGAGCAGATCGATCGGCTCCTGGAGAGCAGCGGCGTGGAGCGCGATTTCGTGGAACGCGCTCTGAAGGGATGGCTGGAGAAAGCGAGGCGCAGCGTGAGCGCTCGCCAACAACAGAGATTCCAAGTGCGCAGTAAACGAGCGCTTCGATGCACGATATTGCGCACGCTTCTTCAGGAGGATTATCGAGGCTTCAGTTGCGCGTTGGCCGGCAATCCTCTCTATCAATGGTTCTGCCTGGTCGATGGCCTGGAAGCGGTGCGGGTGCCTTCCAAGAGCGAGTTGCAACGCTTCGCCCATTGGCTGGAGGACCAAGAGATGCGTCGCGTCATCAATGGACTTTCGCTGAGCGCTCTCAATCGATCCAGAAAGCTGGAGTTAAAGGCGCCCTTGGATCTGGAGAGCTACTTTTTGGACACCACTTGCCTGAAGGCCAACATTCATTTTCCGGTGGACTGGGTGCTGCTGCGCGACGGGGTGCGCACGTTGATGAAGGCCACCGAGTTGATCCGCAAAGCCGGGTTGAAGGGCCGGATGCGCCCCCCCGCAGGAGTTTCTCCGGGCGATGAACCGGCTGTGCATCCAGATGGGCCATGGCCGCCGGGGACCGGACAGTCGGCGGGGACGCAAGGCGACCTTGAGGCGGATGAAGAAGCAGGTGAAAATCGTCCGGGCCCATGCCCGCAGGCACCGGGAGTTACTGGACAAGAACTGGGAACAGACCGAGTGGACGCGGCCCCAGGCCGAGCAGGTGCTTGGGCGTATCGACGGGGTTCTGGAGCTGTTGCCCAAAGCCCAGAAGCAGGCCCACGAGCGGATCATCGGTGGCAGGCTGGTGGCCAACTCGCAGAAGATCTTGAGCCTCTATGAAGGGGATGTGCGGGTGGTAGTGAGGGGGAAGGCCGGAGCGGAGGTGGAGTTTGGCAACACCGTGTTAATTGGGGAGAACGCTCAGGGCATCATCCTGGACTACCAGGCGTGGCGGGAGCCGGCGCCCGCCGACGTGAACCTGCTGGTGGAAAGCTTGGAACGGGTGAGCGGGGCGTTGAATCGAACGGTGGGAGCGGTGGCGACCGATCGAGGCTTTGCCAGTGCGGCCAACAGCTGGGGATTGAAAAAGTGCGAGATTTATGACGGGACCTGCCCGCGCCAGCCCGCGAAACTCAAGGCCCGGATGAGGAGCGGCCGATTTGCCAAACTGCAGCGGCGCCGCAGCCAGACCGAGGCGCGGATCAGTATCCTGAAGCGTGGGTTTTTGGGAACACCGATGCGCGCCAAAGGATTCGTCCATCGAGAACTGGCGTTGGCTTGGGGTGTGTTGGCGCACAACCTGTGGATGTTCGCCCGGATGCGGAAAAAGAAAAAGAAGGACGCACGGCGCAAAGCCGCTTAGCGGCGCCGGAGCAAGGCTCATAGCGCCGACACACAGAATGGGTGTCGGCCGAATTTGGAAATTAAGGAGTTTTCCCAACGGAAATTGCGAATAACTTCGTCGCTGGAGTCGCTCCCGCCCTGGCCTGGTGGCGAAATCGAAAATTGCCGGGTTTGGGGACAGGCTCTATCTAGGGCGAGGAGGTATCGTGGGCCAGGAAGGTGAAATCGGCGTCGCCGTCGTCGGATCTGGCGGTGAACGCGATTTCGTGCGTGCGTTGATACTCCATGAGGTCACCCCACCACTGTCCTGCTGTCAGTTTCTTTTTCAGGTCACCCAGGCACAGCTTTGCGGCGGCGGGCTACGCCGTTGCGGTGATTGCGGCGGTGTGGAAGGCGGGCTTTGTCCATTTCCGCAATGAGACGGGCTTCCATTAAGGCACGAGGCGAGGCAAAAGCGACGGGGTGAGTCGCTTCATATTCAAAACATTCGTCGAGCCAATCGCGTTTTCGTTGCGCTTTCATGTCAGCAATAGTGCATCTGAAACTCGGGTCCGGCAAGCCGCCTTTTGATTTTGGCCACGTAGCGTTCGCGAACCTGGCGCATCTTCCGTTGCCGAATGATGAATGAGTCCTGCACGGAACGGATTCGCAACACCTTCTCGTAAAATGGCGCGGAACTGGCCGTCGCTTCGCCCCAGATTCGGCCCATGCCGAGGTCATCCGCAAGAGTGGACAAACCGAAAATCATGCCTGTGCCAAGCCCGCGAATCGGCTGGTTTGCGAAGGACACACCGGGACGAACGGCGAGAAAGTCGAGGATGAGGTGATGACACCAGGTGCGGCGGCAGTAGGCGAGCGCGAGAAACTTGTAACGATTGGCCCACTCGGCGGACGCGACCATGAGGAAGGCAAGTTCGGCACGGTCGTTGCGTTTAAAAGCGGCGCGCAATTCGTCGAGGCACGCAACGGTTGCGCCTTCGCGGGTGTAGTAAAACCAACGTTTGGCGGCGAGCGCGGCAAACTCGCCCGCGTCTGATGCCGGAGTCATCTTCCGCCAAGCGCGCACGCGCCGAACCTCCGATTCTGTGGCAAACGCGAATTCAACAGGACGGAATTCGCCTGCGGCTTCGACGTGGAAAATGACCGGCTTCATGCTTTAGTAAACCTGGCTGCATTATGCCGAAAAAGCATGACAGCGCAAGGAACACGGTATTAGGCCAATTCAAAGCGAGGAGGTAAATGATTATGCAGATGAACAACACGTCCAACAAGGCAGCCAACAGACGCTGAGCAGAACGAAAAGATTATGAGCTTCAATGAGATCGTCGACGTGCTTAATCGACAGATTCTGGATTTCGTCCCTTGGGAGGGCGGATTACAAACGGGAGAACGCCGCTTAGGAGCATGATCGCGGCAATCATTTCGAGAGCCTGAATATAGTGGCCTGTGCTCTGGCGCACGTGCGCAATCAGAGTCGGCCCACATACCCCGGCAAATCCCCAGGCCGTCAGCATCAACCCATAAATGGAACCGACGTTTCGCGGCCCGAAGAAGTCTGCGGCAAACGCCGGCATCGTTCCGAAGCCCCCGCCGTAGCACAACAAAACGATAAATAAGAGAATGGCCAAAGCTCCAAAACTATGGACCAGGGAAAGCAGCACAAATACAATTGCTTGCGCCGCGAACATGAATTGAAATACCCGTGCTCGGCCAAGGAAGTCAGAGACCCAGGCCCAGAGGAATCGGCCCGCCGCGTTGGCGATCGAGATGATCCCCACTAACCCCGCCGCCGTCGCAGCGCTGGTTTTGGCAATCTCCTGCGCCATGGGCGCCGCTTGAGAGATGATCGAAATCCCGGCCATCGTGTTCAGGAACAGCATGGCCCAAAGCGCATACCATTGCCATGTGCGCAGCGCCTCTCCTAACGTCAAATCACCAGCAGCATGCGTCCGTTGAGCCGCGGCAGGCTGCCATCCCGCTGGCCGGTAACCTTCCGGAGGATTTTTCATGAAGAACGCAGAACCCACGATCGCGATAAGATAAGCGCTGCCAAGGATGCTGAACGTGGCGGGAAGACCCACTGACGGGATCAGCCTCTGCGCGATCGGCGCAGTGACGAGAGCGCCGGCGCCAAACCCCGCCACAGCCAGGCCAGTAATCATGCCGCGTTTGTCCGGAAACCATTTGATCAGCGTCGCCACCGGAACGATGTAACAGAGCCCCAAACCAAAGCCGCCCAACACTCCAAAACTAAGATAGAGCAATCCCAGGTGTCCGTGCGCCTGCCCGGCCAATATCACACCCAGGCCGTAACCAAGACCGCCGATCACCGCCATTCGGCGCGGACCCGCTCGTTTCATCCACAACCCGCCGGCGAAGGCGGCAAAACCGAGCATGAGTATCGCCACTTCGAAAGTAAGGGTGACCTGGGGGACGCTCCACCCATAAGCGCGCGTCAGCGGAATTCGAAACACGCTCCACGCGTAAACCGAGCCGAGCGCGACCTGCATCACAATCCCCGCCACGGCGATAAGCCAACGGGTCCTAGGCAGGGTCGGTTCAGGACTGCGCGAAGAAACCGTGGCCGCCGACGTGAGCAGGCGGACTCTTGGTTGCAAGTCGGGTTCCGCCTCCTCACGTCGGCGGCTACGAGTCGTGAATCTGCTCTGGTTCATCTGTTTACTGCTTGATTCTTGATCGAATACTTTATGGTCATGCATAAGATTAGAAGTTGAAGGTGAATTAGAGGATTTCCGATCTGAACAAAGGCCTGGTGCAGATCCGCCGTGTCCAGGTCGGGATTCGGATTTGGCTCATCCCAAAAACCACGACTGTCCCGGCCTTCTGCATAGAAATTCAACCAGGACGTTGGATCATAACCCACGTGGACGAACGTGCGCAGCAGCATCCGATTATCGGACGAGTGCCCGCCTGTCGCGCTGAAGTCCACTGTCCCCAGGTACTCGGCGTGCTCATAACGTGCTCGAAACTGTCCGCCAACGTCCCACGCGGAGAACAAGCTGGATTGGCTTCGGAGCCAGTCGTTCGCTAATCCTGATTGCGCATCGGGCGCATAAACGGTGGAGTCGGATTGCGCGGCGTCGGAAAGGAGCGGCTTGATCAATCCAGTTCCGAAACAGGCGGCAAGCAATACGCCAGGCCGGAAGGTAATGAGATGTTTCTTAAATCGCATTTTGGTTTTGAATCCGTTTGGCGGCCCTCGTTGCGGAGACTGCAAGCAATACCGGTTCGGTCTCACTACCTCGAGTGAGTGCGGCGAAGATGCTTGCCGCCGCAATGCCCGAACAAACCAACAACGCGGTATGAAAGCCGGTGAGAAACCTTAGTTGTAGGGTGTTGATTTCGCTCTGGACGAATGAATGGTTAGTTTCGATCAAAGTCCGACCGGCCTCGGCGCCTCCAAGCCCGGCGAAAATGGCCCCGGCCAACGCCACGCTCAAGCTCTGACCCAGCACCCGGCCAGTTGCCAGCAGGCCGGAGGATTCGCCTTGTTCATTCGCGGGTGCGGCGTTCATCAGTGCGCGCGCATTGGGAGTCATGAACAGACCCTGGCCAACACCCGTGAGCAGCAGCGGCCAGATGATGCCCCAGTCCGAGCTTTGAGCATTCAATTGCGCCAAAGCAAGGAGACCGAGACACGCCACGGCCAATCCTCCCGAAGCCAGCCAACGTGAGCCGAAGCGATCCGCCAACCAGCCGCTCACTGGCGCCACGAGCGCGAGGCTCAAGGGCAGGGCAGTGAGAAACAATCCGGACTTGGCTGCAGAAAACCCACGCAACTCCTCGAGATAGAACGGCAGCATGAATCCCACCGCAAACAATGCAAGCATCGCCAGGGTCATGCAGACCAGGGCCGACCTGAATACGCGGTTTTGTAACAGGCCCAAGTCTATGATTGGATCAGCCACTCGGCGCTCTACAGCCGGCACAGGCAGCAAAGCAACCAAACTCGCGCCCAAACAGAGGAGAAAACGCCACGAACTCCAACCCCATTCCGCGGCAAAGGAAAGCGCCAGCGTCAGCAACGCAAAGCCTGTAGCCAGCAAGGCAGCGCCGAGGGGATCAAAACGTTGCCGCACAGTGTTCAAAGTGTGCCGAAGCACTTTCTGCGACCCGAGAAAACCACAAATCCCGATCGGCAGGTTCACGTAAAAAATCCAACGCCAACTCCAGTGCTCAGTGATAAGGCCTCCCAGAGTCGGACCCGCGCTGGAACCTAGGGCGATTACTACCGCGTTGCATCCGAGGGCTAAGCCCCGCTTTTCAGCAGAAAAGGTGTCGGTGATGATCGCGACACTGGTCGAGAGCAGGAGCGCGCCACCGAGCCCCTGGAAGGCGCGCGCGGCGATCAGCAGCGGCAGCGAGTTGGCAGCGCCACAAGTGCCAGAACCAAGCGTAAAGAGCGCCAGCCCGGAAAGCCATATCGGCTTGCGCCCGATCATGTCGGACAAGCGCCCGAAGGTCAGCAACGTCCCAGCGATGGTTACAAGGTAGGCGATGATGACCCATTCCATGGCACCGCCAACCGGTGTATGGAAGCTCCGGGCGATCGAGGGGAGACTGATGTTAACAATTGAAGCATCCAGCATGATCATGAACGTCCCAATTGCGACCAGGATGAACGTGATCCAGGGGTTCACGGGTCCTTGCCGCGGCCCGGTGTCCATCACAGTGCCGAGCTTGGGAGTCTCCCTCTCCTCCTCGGGAGGAGAGGGCTGGGGAGAGGAGGCCTTTTCGAACACATCGGGGGGAGGCTCATGGAAAGTCTCGACGTTCTTCGAACGCGCATTGGGACCAAGAGCCGAAAACGAGCCGGAGTCTTCTCCCTCTCCTCCTTTGGAGGAGAGGGTTGGGGAGAGGAGGCCGTTTTCCGTCTGTTGCTGCGAAGGTTCATGGAGAGCGACAGAGCCTTCTACGGATGTTGAGCGATTATTCATCTAATCTTTTGCTGATAACAGCGGCGAAACAACCCGCTCATGTTTTCAATTCAAACAGGAAAAGGTCCGTTTCCTCGTCATGCTTTTTGACGAGCGTTGTCGGGTGGGCCGTGAAAAACACTTCCTGCGTTGGCCATGCGATGGCTTGCAGCAGATGCCCGCCGCGTACCTCCCCGTCAGGCAGACCCACCGCCCCATGCGCGTGGATTTGCGGCGCACCGTTGACCAGGCCGACGTCGCCGATCAGTGAAATCGACTCCACCTGCTGATTGATCGGGATGTGCCGATAAGTTTTGCGCGCCGAATCGAACCAGCCGAACCGTGCGCTCTGCAGCGCACCTATAGCAGTGAAATGGCCCGCCGTGATCTTATTGCGCTCGGCAAATTCCGTGAGGCCGGACATGACTTCGTCTCCTTTGGCAAAAATCACCGCGTAGGTCCTCCCGCCATTAAGATGCTCGGTGACCAACCGCGCGCGCCATCCGAGTGCCTTGCCCGTTTCCGTGACCAGACCCGGCCGGGTGTAACCTTGCGGCAGTGGTATCTCCTGCGCTTGAGCCCGGACCAGGCCGCCCGCCGCCAGAAAGCCACAAGTGGCCAAACTCGAGCTGATCCATTGGCGGCGTGTCAGTGATGAAGAGTCGTGTTTCATAGCCTTACTATTTGATTGCGAGAATGACCGCGCCAGCGACCACGAACGAGCCTCCTACCAATTGTTGCCAACCGACTCTCTCTCGCAGCAGGACGGCAGCAAAAACGATCGCGAACACCACACTTAACTTGTCCACCGGAGCTACCCGCGAGGCCTCCCCGAGTTGCAGCGCTCGATTCATGGAACCTTTTCGCCATGATGTTCTCGCTCCAACTCATCGGCATTGTTCTTCTTTAGGTATCGCGTCATTCGCCAAAGAAAGAGGCCTGCTCCCAGCAGAGCGCAGGTTACGACGGCCAGTCCCTCAGCCTCTTCTCGTAACCCGTAGGCAAAGTAGGAGCTCGCCAGAATTTCAAAGTATTTCATAAAAGCTCATCATTTTTCCCGCCACGGAATTTCATCCAGCCAATCGCTGTATCTCACAACCCGTGCCAACCTGGGAAAAAAGCGGGACCTCCCAAACGCCAACATCATAGGAACATTTGGCCCATTTCATCCCTCAACGAACTTTCGTAAATCTGCTTTCTTGCGGGTGGGGTTACGATTTCTCGTCAGTCGGCGGGGTCAGTGCTGCACTTTTTTCGCGGCCTGCCAGCGGCGCTCTAAGGTGGCTCCAGGCGGGGCTCAAATCCGAAGGAGGGGTGAAATTGCGAGACTGCACGGAGTGTCGCCGACTTGCCACCGAACCAGCAGTTTTCGGATTTCGGCTTCGGACTTCTTTCGGCCTTCGGATTTCGGTCTTTGGATTTCTGAGCTGCCGGACTCGCCCCACAGCCAACCGGGCCTTGAAGCGACGCTACCCGTGTCCTGCTTCCGCCTTGCCTCGAAGGGACCGTTGTAAGACCTTTTATGTAAACATGACTGAGCCGGATGCTATCGTGTTCGTCGTGGACGATGATCCGTCAGTTCGTCGCTCAACCGAACGCCTGCTTCGCTCGGCCGGGCTTAAAGTGCAAACTTTTAGTTCCGCCCGGGAATTCCTTCGCCATCAGCCTGATGGGCCCTCCTGCCTGGTGCTGGATGTGCGTATGCCAGGGCTGAGCGGCATGGACCTCCAACGAGAGCTAGCCCAATCTGGAATCAACATCCCGATCATCTTCATTACTGCACACGGCGATATCCCGACCACCGTGCGCGCGATGAAGGCGGGAGCCGTGGAATTCCTTACCAAGCCCTTCCGTGGCCGCAGTCTGGTGGACGCTGTCCGCGCCGCTATCGAGCGGGATCGTTCAGCACACAAAGAGCGCTCCGAAACTCGGGAATTGCGCGAGCGCTACGAACAACTCACCCCGCGTGAGCGCGAAGTGATGCCTCTCATTGCCTCCGGAATGCTTAATAAACAGGTCGCCGGCGAACTCGCCACCACCGAGCGCACGATCAAATTCCATCGCGCCCACATTATGCAAAAGATGAAAGCGGAATCCCTTGCTGACCTCGTGCGAATGGTTGAAAAACTCGCTGCCTCCGCCCACCGTTAGATCAGAATCGACCTGTCCCAAGGGACAGGTGCTTTCCTGTACCAAGGAACAGTAGAACTCCGACCACGAGCGTGGTTAGTGTTAATCATGAAACAATTATTCTCGTGGACTGAAACCGATGGGAAGAATCAAACGCTCACAATCGCCGAGGTCCCCAAGTTGGAAACCTTGGAAACCTGTGTTACAGCAGATTGAATATGACTACTATGATAAACGAAATGGATGCTACAGCGGGACAGCTCAGCGGGAGCAGCGCAGGACGATTCTCATTCGATAGCGACCGCCGGGTTGAAGCCCCTGGTGTTGAGCCGAGGGGAGCTGCCGATCTGCCCCTGGACCAAACATTCCCCCGGTTGCTCTATGAGTTGGCAATTCGCCTTCCTGCCCTCAGAGAAATCCAGGCGGTTTGCGTTTGGCTCTATGAACCGGTGCGGCACGCGATCCGGCCGCACTTGCTGATGGCTGATCTGCCACCTGATCGCGGAGCCAGCATGGCGTTTCCGATCGACGACTCGATTGCCGCCTGGGTTTGGAAACATCAAGAGCCTCTTACGATCAACACAGAGAACGAGTGCCGTTTCCCTGATTTCGCCTCTGTCTTGCTCGAAAGTGGAATGAAGTCCTTTTGCGGCGTGCCTCTCACGATCGCGGATCGCCCCATCGGTGTCCTCGGTCTCGCCAGCACAAGGCCGGAAGCCTTTCGTGATTTTAATTGGGAATTCGTACAGCGCGGTCCCGGAGATACTGCCAGCCTCGCCGGGATGCTGCGCGACAATGGCAACTCAACAGAGGATGACGTTTCGAGTGACGAGTCGCTGACACCAGAAGAGGAAGCGGAGCCCGCATTCAAGGGCATTATCGGACGCAGCCCCGCCTTGCGCGCCCTGCTGAAACAAGTCGCGGTCGTAGCTCCAACAGATTCCACGGTTCTTATTTCGGGTGAGACAGGCTCGGGCAAAGAACTCATCGCACAGGCCATTCATGACGCCAGTCCTCGCCATAATGGTCCCCTGGTCAAAGTTAACTGCAGCGCCATCCCTGAAAATCTGTTTGAAAGCGAGTTCTTCGGCCATGCACGAGGCGCTTTCACCGGCGCGCTCCGGGACAAGCCGGGCCGCTTCGAAATGGCTGACGGCGGAACACTTTTTCTGGACGAGATCGGCGAACTCCCGCCCGCGATGCAATCGAAGCTGCTGCGGGTCCTCCAGGAACAGGAGATCGAACGCGTTGGTGAAATTCGCACCCGCAAGGTCAACGTTCGCGTCATCGCCGCCACCAACCGTGACCTCAAAGAAGAGGTGAACGAAAAGCGCTTTCGTGAAGATCTCTTTTACCGGCTTAGCGTGTTCCCTCTGAAAATCCCGCCGCTGCGCGAGCGCCGCGAGGATATTCCGGTCCTCGCGGCGTACTTCTTCCGCAAGACAGCGAAGAAAATGAATCGGCCTTTGCCGCCCCTCTCACGAGCAAATAGCAGTCAGCTCATCGCGCACTCCTGGCCCGGAAACGTGCGCGAGCTTCAGAATGTCGTCGAGAGAGCAGTCATCCTCGCACACGACGGGGAGCTGCGCTTTGACCTTCGCCCCTCCGCATCAAGTCAGTCTCCCTCTCCGCTCCGGGGTGATGTGCCCGTCGCCCGTTGCTCCGAACTAGCTACCCGCGATGATTGGAAACGCCAGGAACGCGAGAGCATCATGCGGGCTTTGCAGCAGGCCGGCGGCAAAGTGTCAGGCCGGGGCGGAGCCGCTGAATTGCTAGGAATGAGACCAACCACCCTGTCTTCTCGATTGAAGGCTATGGGTATTACTCGCCACTTTGCTGTGTAGCGGCTATGAATTGCCTGCATGAACCTCCAACTTGAAAATAAATTCGCCCTCGTCACCGGCTCCACCGCCGGTATCGGTTTCGCCATTGCCAAAGCCCTCGCCGCCGAAGGCGCTCGGGTCATCGTCAATGGGCGTAGCGAGGCGCGTGTGACAGAAGTCATCGCGGTTAGACAATGCAGGCGGCGCTCGCTAATCAGCACCGTTCATGACGTGCAGGATGGTTTCGGTTAAAACGATTTGACCGGGTTCAAAGCCGGGTTCAAAGCGGTTGACCTGCGGGCAGGCCGCTGACACTCTCCGCAATTCATGAAACCAACATTTTCTGCGCTTACTTTGTTTGCGCTCAGTGTTTTCTCCGCAGGTTTCTGGAATCCGAGGGCAGTTCGAGCGGAGGACACATATGTGCCCTTCGAAGGAGAAAAGACAACGTGGCACGACGGTTTTGACCGTTATGACTACCTTATGGATGAGGCGAGCTTTGCCATCACACCGTTCAAGCGACCCGACGCGGAAAAATTTGCGGTAGGCAATCCAGCGAAAGGACAGCGGCGATGTATCGTCGTTGTTCCAAAGCGAGCGGCTTCCGGCCATCCGTGGTCGTGGCAGGCCTGTTATTGGGATCATGAACCGCAGACAGAAGTCGAGTTGCTCCGGCGCGGTTTTCACATCGCCTTCATCACGCCAGATCCCGGCAAACAATGGGACGCGTGGTACGCGTGGCTCACCGGGAAACACGGGTTGGCGAAGAAACCGGCCTTCGTCGGCATGAGCAAAGGCGGTGTGAACGAATACGACTGGACCACAGCCAATCCAGACAAAGTTTCTTGCATCTACGCGGACAATCCGGCGATTCGTCCGGAAGCTTTTGCAAAACTCGGCGAATTGGCGCAGAACGATGTCTCGTTACTGAACGTTTGCGGCAGCGCGGATTTTTTGCTCCAGCGCCACACCCTGCCCATTGAGGATCGATATCAGCAACTCGGCGGACGCGTTACCTTGATGATCAAGGACGGTCACGCGCATCACCCGCACAGTCTGAAGAATCCCAAGCCCATTGCGGACTGGATCGTCGAGCACATGCCGCCGTCCCCAAGCGCGCGGCCAGAGTTCGCGAACGAGAAGTTCATCAAGACGTATTACTTCAGCACCGAAAGCACGAACCTCTGGCTTAAGGAAGAGAAGACCTGGGCCAATTGTCGCGGGCCCGGCTTCGTCGAGTGCTACGACCGTTATGATGAAACAACGTCGAGCCAATGGGGCATCACCGGCCTCGCCGTCATTGTGCCTAAGTCGGTCGCGCCCGGAAAACCATGGGTCCTCCGCGCCGACGCTATTAATCGGGACGCAGTGATCGATCAAGCGCTGCTCGCGCGCGGCTTTCACATCGTCATTCCGCCACTCACCGCGCAATCCGGCGCTGTGCGCACGCAATGGAACAACGCTTACGAACTCATGATTTCGCACGGATTCGCCAAGAAGCCCGTGCTGGAAGGGACTGGCACCGCGGCGGGCGAAGCCTACGCGTGGGCCATCGAAAACCCGGACAAGGTTACGTGCATCGTTGGCCGCAACCCCGCACTCCGCAGCCTCATGTCGAAGACCCAGCCGCTGGAAAATCTCAGCCCGCTTGCCAAAGCAGGCGTGCCGTTGCTGCACGTCTGCGACCGCAACGATCCGTGGTTTAACGACCAAGCGAAAGTCGTCGATCAACGCTATAAGGAGCTTGGCGGACAAATCACTGTCATCATCAATGAGAACGACGGGCGCTATCCGCTCGCACCGGCGGACCAAACGCGCGTGGTGGATTTCATCGTGGGGAAAACAAAGTGACCTGGGGTTATGAACAACACACGATTCGGAACGACTTTACTGCTTGCGATCGGTGTCGTGGGCTTTGGGGGCACGATGCGTGGCGCGGGGCAGTATTTGAAAATTGATTACCCGGCCTCCACTGCCTCCAATGAATTGCGGGTGGCGGTGACTTACACGCTGTGGATTCCCGACGGCGTGAAGACGTTGCGCGGCATCATCGTGCATCAACACGGCGCAGGCACTACGGCGTCCATCGAAGGCTCGACCGCCGCGTACGACTTGCACTGGCAGGCACTGGCGAAGAAATGGGACTGCGCGCTCTGGGGTTCCAGCTATCACGTGCAGAATGAGAAGATCGACATTTCGCCGGGCGCTTCGGAACTGTGGTTCGATTCCCGACGCGGCTCGGAAAAAACATTTCTCCAGGGACTCACAGAGTTCGCCGCAAAGTCAGCTCATCCCGAAATGGACAAAATTCCATGGGCGTTGTGGGGACATTCCGGCGGCGGCATTTGGTCGGACGTGATGACGACATTGCATCCTGACCGCGTCATTGCGGTGTGGATGCGATCCGGTTCAGCGCTCATGTTTCTTTCGCATCCAGAATTTACGCGGCCTGATGTTCCCGCCGCGCTTTACAAAATTCCGATGATGACGAATCCCGGCGTGAAGGAAAAACCGAAACTGGACCCAGACGCGCCGGACAATCGCACCGAGGTGGAAAAGATGAAAGGGCCGTGGCTCGGCAATATCGCCACGTTCAAGGAATATCGCGCGCACGGCGGCCTCATCGGGTTCGCGCCCGACCCGCGCACCGGCCACGAGTGCGGCGACTCGCGTTATCTCGCCATTCCATTTCTCGATGCGTGTCTCGCCGCGCGTTTGCCGGACAAGGGAAACAAAGATCAAACGCTCAAACCGATGGACGCGAGCAAAGCGTGGCTTGCGCCGTTATTCGGCGACGAGGCCGTCCCTGCGGCGGAGTTCAAAGGCAATGCGAACGAAGCGGTCTGGCTGCCGAACGAATCCGTCGCGAAAGCGTGGATGGAATACGTGAAGACCGGCGCGACGAGCGACACCACGCCGCCACCCGTCCCGTTCAACGTGAAATCGATCAGCAAAACGGATCAAGGAACAGAAATCACTTGGAGCGCCGAAGCTGATTTCGAGAGCGGCATTCAACAATTCATCGTGCTGCGCGACGGACGGGAACTCGCGCGCGTGCCGGAGAAGCCGATTGGCAAATTTGGCCGCCCGCTATTCCAATCCATGACGTACCACGACACGCCCGCGCAGCCGATGCCGGAGATGCGTTGCCTGGATGCTTCAGCGAAATCGGGAGAGAAGCACTCTTATGTCGTCGTCACCGTGAACAGCGGTGGACTGAAATCCGAACCCTCGTTGCCGTCACCCTAGTTTCCACGTTTCTCTCAAGGTGCAATTTTGGCGTTTGGTGAATTCTATTTGTTCAGCCTGGCCGTGTCGTTCACCCAAACGGCGCGAATGGCTGCCTCGTCGCCCGAGCCATTCGGAACTGTATCGCTCTTGTTGTTGGCAAAGTACCAGCGGGTATCCGACGAAGTTGCCGTGCGACTGCCAGGCATTTGGAGATGGGCATTGGTATCGGTATCCCGCAACCAATCCCAGGCGTATTGGAGCCACTTGGCGCGATACTCCTTGGTCTGGTGCGCAAACTAGGTGATCTCGTCATAGCCCCAGACATAGAGCCTTTCGCTGGGACCACCCGGCTGCCCCTGATGCCGGCTGGCTCCGAAGTTGTCGAGCTCCACCAGATAGGGCAGATGCTCGCAGGTCCAACCGCTGAAAGTTTTTCCGCCCTTGCTGCGCCCGTACAGCCCATCCGAATACCCGACTTTCAGGATCGCTTCCATGGGTGCATTCGTCGTCTCCATGATGCGCAACGGGAACGCATTGAAGTCCAGCAGAGGATTGCCATTCCGCTGCAGGCCGCCAGTGGGCGTGTGGCCGTTGCACAGCACCATGTGACGGCGCGCGTGCTTCGCCGCATATTGACGGACCATGGCCAGCAATTCTTCCCAATGGGCATTGTCCTTGTCGTTCCTGTTCATGATCTCCACCTGACCGAAGTGAATGGCCTCGCAGCCAATGTCGATGTACGAAACCGCCTGATAATAGAACCACATCCGGGTTTCGAGCTGGCTTTCATCTGGCACTTGTCCTCCGCCCATGGAGCGGCGCATGTTTGTCGGATAAATCATGTTCTCATAAACAAAATTCCGGTTCGTGACCGGCTGTCCAAAAGAGGTGAACACCCAGTCGGGAATCGGAATCTGACTCACCCGCTGGCCCACGATCTCGAAGACGCACGCTTCCATGACCATGTCCGGATCCGCCGCCAACACCAGCGGGATTTCCTTTCGTGCCCGCTCGACGCTATTCGTGAAATCCCTCTCGGCGCCCCATAAGCAGAGCGCGCGGCCGATGTACTTGGCCCCCTCGCCCTTGAGCATGCGGATGTTGTCTTTGAGATCACCCCGGCCATTGAGCAGGCCCTCCATGCTAACGGAGCGTGACAGATAGTTTTCGAGGACTGGCCGCGAGATTTTGCCGTCGAATTGAAAGCCGCCGGGGCGAAGAGTCGAATTCGTGTCGACGGCCCGAGCCGGCTGCCTTGCTAACCAGAACGCGAGGGTCGCTGTGATGGAAAACACAATCGCGGTAGAGAAGCGTCGTGGGAGTGAAAACGGGCACATCATTTCTCTTCATACGCAAAGGCGGGGCGCATTGTCGAGTTTCATGAAAAATCCATCAAAAGGCACTATTATATCACGCACGACGACATCAATCCCACACGGATTGTTCCTCTTGGACCGATCTTAGATTTGCAACGTTCGCACGGGCGAGAACCGCTGGCGTCCTGGCCATTGATTTGGTTGTCAAAGGCGTGCCCGTTCGAAAGACTTCGGCATGGAAAAGATTTTTCGAGCCATTGCGCTATTGGCGATGGTTTCGTTTCAACAGGCGGCATTCTCGGCTGAGGCCGGGGACGCCAAAGCGCAACCGTTGCCGCGCTTTTCGGATTACCGGCTGGTTGATTCGGAGTTGAAGTTAGTGGGCATTGATTCCGATGCAACGGAGTCTTTTTTGGCGCTG
>Ga0137367_10002149_pt1 | contig 15730 bp, 6 predicted proteins | sample SagtaG_14_FD_104939 | JGI IMG/M metagenome (GOLD analysis project Ga0137367, IMG submission 104939) | Vadose zone soil microbial communities from Sagehorn Ranch, Mendocino, California, USA - Sage1_L_80_16 metaG | ecosystem: Environmental > Terrestrial > Soil > Vadose zone | place: USA... | reverse complement strand
GCAAAGGTGATGTGCTGGACGCACGTGGCGACGTTGTGACAAGCGTCCTCGGCTTTCCAGGTGCGATCGATGCCCGCGCTGCCCGTGCAACTGGCCTCGGTCGCTGTGTCCGTGTGGGTGATCGTCACCGGTTGACCGCAGTCGTCGGTGGCGGTGGCCACTCCGGTGTTGCTCGGATCGGTCGAGTCACCGCACGCCAGTACCTTGTCCAGCGGACAGGTGATGAGGGGTGGAGTCGTATCGGCAAAGGTGATGTGCTGGACGCACGTGGCGACGTTGTGACAAGCGTCCTCGGCTTTCCAGGTGCGATCAATGCCTGTGTTCCCGGTGCAACTGGCCTCGGTCGCGGCGTCCCTGTGGGTGATGGTCACCGGTTGACCGCAATTGTCGATGGCGGTGGCCACCCCGGTGTTACTCGGATCGGTCGAGTCACCGCACGCCAGCACCTTGTCCAGCGGACAGGTGATCACCGGTGGAGTCGTATCGGCGAAGGTGATGTGCTGGACGCACGTGGCGACGTTGTGACAGGCGTCCTCGGCTTTCCAGGTGCGATCGATGCCCGCGTTGCCCGTGCAACTGGCCTCGGTCGCGGCGTCCGTGTGGGTGATGGTCACCGGTTGACCACAGTTGTCGATGGCGGTGGCCACACCGGTGTTGCTCGGATCGGTCGAGTCACCGCACGTCAGTACCTTGTCCAGCGGACAGGTGATCACCGGTGGAGTCGTATCGGCGAAGGTGATGTGCTGGACGCACGTGGCCAGATTGTGACAGGCGTCCTCGGCCTTCCAGGTGCGATCGATGCCCGCGTTGCCCGTGCAACTGGCCTCGGTCGCGGCGTCCGTGTGGGTGATGGTTACCGGTTGACCGCAATTGTCGATGGCCGTGGCCACCCCGGTGTTGCTCGGATCGGTCGAGTCACCGCACGCCAGTACCTTGTCCAGCGGACAGGTGATGACCGGCGGAGTCGTATCGGCAAAAGTGATGTGCTGGACACAGCTGGCCACGTTGTGGCAGGCGTCCTCGGCTTTCCAGGTGCGATCAATGCCGGCGGAGCCTGTGCAATTCGCCTCGGTCAGTGTGTCACTATAAGTGATGGTCACGGGCTGACCGCAGTTGTTGGTGGCGGTGGCCGAACCGGTATTGCTTGGATCGGTGGAGTCGCCGCAGGCCAGGATCTTATCCGCCGGACAAGTGATGACCGGAATGGCGATGTTGGCAAAAGTGATGTGCTGCACGCAGGTGGCGACGTTGTGGCAGGCATCCTCGGCCTTCCAGGTGCGATCGATGCCCGGGCTGCCCGTGCAATTGGCGGCCGTCGGCGCGTCCGTGTGCGTGATGCTCACCGGTTGACCGCAGTTGTCGGTGGCGGTGGCCACACCGGTATTGCTCGGATCCGTGGACTCGCCGCACGCCAGGAACTTGTCCAACGGACAAGTGATCACGGGTGGAGTTGTGTCTTCGAACGTGATGTGTTGGACGCACGTGGCGACATTGTGACAGGCATCCTCGGCTTTCCAGGTGCGATCGATGCCCGCAGAGCCCGTGCAGTTAGCCTCAGTCGGCGCGTCCGTGTGCGTGATGGCCACCGGCTGGCCGCAATTGTCCTTGGCGGTCGCCAAACCGGTGTTGCTCGGATCGGTGGAATCACCGCAGGCCAGCACCTTGTCCAGTGGACAGGTGATGACCGGCGGAGTCGTATCGGCAAAGGTGATGTGCTGGACGCACGTGGCGACATTGTGACAAGCGTCCTCGGCTTTCCAGGTGCGATCGATGCCCGCGGTGCCCGTGCAATTGGCCTCGGTCGCTTCGTCCGTGTGCGTGATCGTCACCGGCTGGCCGCAGTTGTCGGTGGCGGTCGCTCTACCGGTGTTGGCCGGATCGGTGGAGTCACCGCAGGCCAGGACCTTGTCCAGCGGACAGGTGATGACCGGCGGAGTCGTATCGGCGAAGGTGATGTGCTGGACGCACGTCGCGACGTTGTGACAGGCGTCCTCGGCTTTCCAAGTGCGATCGATGCCCGCCTGGCCCGTGCAATTAGCGTCGGTCGGCACGTCGTTGTGCGTGATCGTCACTGGCTGGCCGCAGTTGTCCGTCGCCGTGGCCGAGCCGGTGTTGCTCGGATCGGTCGAATCACCGCACTCCAGGACCTTGTCGCGCGGACACGAGATCACCGGCGGAGTCAGGTCGGCGAAGGTGAGGTGCTGGACGCACGTCGCCACATTGTGGCAGGCATCCTCGGCCATCCAGGTGCGGTCGATGCCCGCCTGGCCCGTGCAATTAGCCGCGGTCGGCGCGTCACTGTGTGTGATCGTCACCGGCTGGCCACAATTGTCGGTGGCGGTCGCCGAACCGGTGTTACCTGGATCGGTCGAGTCACCGCATTCCAGCAGCCTGTCCAGCGGACAGGTAATCACGGGCGGAGTGGTATCGGCGAAGGTGATGTGCTGGACGCACGTGGCCGCATTGTGGCAGCCGTCCTCGGCTTTCCAGGTGCGGTCAATGCCCGCGTTGCCGGCGCAATCAGCGGTGGTCGGCGCGTCCGTGTGCGTGATCGTCACCGGTTGGCCGCAATTGTCGGTGGCGGTGGCCACACCGGTGTTGCTCGGATCGGTCGAGTCTCCGCACGCCAATACCTTGTCCAGCGGACAGGTGATGACGGGCGGCGTGGTATCGGCAAAGGTGATGTGCTGAATGCAAGTGGCCACGTTATGGCAGGCATCCTCGGCTTTCCAGGTGCGATCGATGCCCGCCTGGCCCGTGCAATTGGCGGCGCTCAGCGCGTCCGTGTGCGTGATCGTCACCGGTTGGCCGCAATTGTCGGTGGCGGTCGCCGAACCGGTATTGCTCGGATCGGTGGAATCACCGCACGCGAGGACTTTGTCCAGCGGACAGGTAATCACCGGCGGAGTCGTGTCGCCGAAAGTGATGTGCTGGACGCACGTGGCCACATTGTGACAAGCGTCCTCGGCCATCCAGGTGCGATCGATGCCCGGGTTGCCTGTGCAATTGGCCGCGGTCGGCGCGTCACTGTGCGTGAGGGTCACGGGCTGGCCGCAGTTGTCCGTGGCGGTGGCCGAACCGGTGTTGCCTGGATCCGAAGAATCACCGCACGCCAAAACCTTGTCCGGCGGACAGGTGATCACCGGGGGGGTTGTATCATTGACCAGGAACGGTTGGCTGCACGTGTTCGAGCAGCCATTGGCCGTGACCGTGAGGGTCAAAGTGAACGGTTGATTGCAGAGATTGCCCGCGTTAACCACCACACTCGAGCCAGTCGTTGCTCCGGAGAGCGTGCCGTTGCCACTGATCGACCAAAGGAAGGAATTGTTCCCTGCCGGCCCGGCATAGCTATAGGTTGGACTGGAATTCAGGCAGACCACGACAGGACCGCTGATCGAACAGGTCGGCACCGGATTGACCGTCAAAACCACATCACTGGTCTTGGTGCAGCCGCTCTGATCCTTGAGGGTTAAGCGCAAGGTCGCCGATCCGCTAGTCACGTGGACGTCGGTCGTCAGAGAATTCGTTGCGTCGATCGTCGCGGAACCGGAGACGACGCTCCAATTGGTGGAAACGAAGGGGAAGACACCCGGTTGGGCCGTGCCATTGAGCGTAAAGGTGGTCGAGGGGCCGCTGGTGCACTTGGCCTGGTTGGGGCCGGCATCGGCGAAGACACCCAGCCTCAGGCCGAGCTGCAATGGCGCGATGAAGTCCACGATCGTGGCGGAAGGGGATTGGGAGACCTTGGTCTTAACCATGAGGGTCTTCAAGGCGAGGCTGGTGCAAGGATCGAACTCCGCGGCAATCAGCGCGGTGATGTCAACCGCGACTTCCGCGAAGGTATTCGGCGCGTAGTTGGTCCCGCCAAAAGCGCCATAGGGCACGACGATCGTGTTCGTGTTGACCGCTCCGATGACTGAATTCGTCGGAAGCGTGGAAAGATTAACGTCCACGTAGTCAAATCCACAGGTCTGGCTGTTGGTGGCCTGCCATCGTTCGAGAAACAGGCCCGCACTTTTCCCGCCCTTGGTTAAGGCAATGGTCAGAATGAAGTCATTGGTCGTGCGCCCGCAATTGGGTCCGGCCGAGGCAAACCCGCCAGTCGTGCCGCCGGCATTGGTCGTCATGCTCAGGGTATTCTGCAAAAATTCGAAATCGATGTAAGCATCGCCACTGTCCGACAAACGATCCCCGGCTAGCACGAGCCATTGGTGGTTGCTGGTGTCGCGGGCGAAATGGATCAAGGCATGGTTCATATCCACCTTGTTGCCGACCGGGTTGTTCACCCACCCCCATTTCAAGCTGGTTGCGGTGTTGGGGTTGTCGTCCACTTTGTTGCCGCCCCCAAAATTGTTGTCCGTCCCGCTGTTGTAAACATCGACCAAATGAAAGGTGGTGTTGGGATTGACCGGCACTCCGGCAAGCGAAAGGACGGCTCCGCCAGTCCCGGAGGGGCCGGGAACCCAGTCACCCACCCCGCTGAACGGCGTGTTCGCCAGCAGATCCCCATCAATGTCAAAACCGCCCGTGGGCGGGCTGATCAGCGCGCGGCCAAGCGGCGGAGCCGCATCGGTGAAGTAGGTGGTGGCGGATCGGCCGGAGGGTGACCCCGTGGCATTGACCTGGAGCGTCGCGCCCAATTCATCCTGGTTCGTCGGCACAAGCCACGAGGTATCAAATTTGCCGTTGACCGCGCTGATTTGCCACGGCTGGTGCGCCGGACTGGTATTGTTGTCGTTCGTGCCGCCGACATGCAGGACCTGCACGGTGACCACGTCGGTCGAGCCGAAGCCGTTGCCGCTGATCAGGACGGTCTCGCCAGGTTGATAGTCGGGCTTGTCGGTGGTGACGCTCGCGCCCAGCGCACCCCAGGTTGATAAAATGATCACCAGGTTGCCGAGCGCCGCCCCGGCTTGTCGCCTGAGACAAATGCGCCCGACTCTCGTCACTTCCCGAATTGGAGTTTGCATAGGTATCTAAATGTCCTCTTTGAGTTCTTTCAGAGGTGGCCAACCAAGGCCATTTACAGATCGCTCCGCTCTCTGATTTTTTGTGGATGTTGGGCAATAAACCGCAGAGTGCGCCTCTTGCCTATTCGGACGGCCTACGGTTCGTGAGTTAGGGGAAACTACTTGCAAGCGCGCTCGGCCATCGCTGGCAGCACCGGCCGGTTGCAGGAAGGCAGGGACTAATGCCCAATGACCAATGACCAATGACCAATGACCAGGCAGCGCGCGCCAGCCTCTTCGACTGCGTGAGTCGAGCCTTGGGCATTGGAGCTTGGTCATTCATTGGTCATTGGTCGTTGGTCATTAGCCACGGCATCCCGGTTGCTCAAAGCCGCGCCAGTGAAGAAGCAACCGGGCCAATGGCGCGAGCCGAGCACCAGCCGAACCAGGCGGTTTGACGGGCCGGGCTGGTCCGGCTTCCGCATCGGTGGGGGCGCTTCGCCTGCCACCGACTGCCTCCATCCGGGACAACGAGTCTGAGCCTGGGACACTCTGGAAAATCCATGACCGTGGACACGACCTCGCAAGCTCCGGCAACGGCTCCCGGGCAGGCGCGCCATCCTTCGCCTTCCGGAAGAACCATGAAAAAAGTGCTGGCGATCGACGATTCGCCGGAAATCCTCCAGATCATCCACCAGACCTTGGATCACTTCGGGTTCGCGACGTTGATCGCCGAGGAGGGCTTGACCGGAATCAAGATGACGCAGGAACACCTGCCCGACCTGATCCTCTGCGACATCAACATGCCGAGTCTCGACGGCTACGATACCCTGCGCGCCTTGCGCGAGCACGAAGCCACCGCGGCCATCCCGTTCATCTTCCTTTCCGGGGCGACCGACAAGATCGCCATCCGCAAGGGAATGGAGTTGGGCGCCGACGATTATCTGACCAAGCCGTTCAGTCCCAAGGAACTGCTGGCGGCGGTGAACGCGCGCCTGGAGAAGCAGGCCGACTGGCAACGCCTGTCGGACCGCAAACTCAACGAACTGCGCGGCAATCTCACGCTGGCCTTACCGCATGAACTGCGCACCCCGCTCAATGGCATCATGGGCCTGGCTCACCTGATGATGGAAGACTATCAACACATGCCCCCGGAAGAAGTGCTGGAGTCCGCCCAATTCATCCACGCCTCCGCCCTGCGCCTGCACCATCTCGTCGAAAACTTCCTGGCCTATTCGCAGATTGAACTGATGGCCAACGAGTCGAAAATGATTGAGATCCCCGACTCTCACAAGTCCGTGGCCACGATGGAACTCGTGCAGCGGCTGGCGCGTAGTATCGCCGCCCGGCACAAGCGCGAGGGAGACTTGCTCCTGAAAAGCGACAAGATCGGTCTGCGCGTGCCGTCGGAAAACTTTGCCAAGATCGTCGAGGAGATCCTCGACAACGCCTTCAAGTTTTCCGAGCCAGGCAAGCCGGTGCTCGTCGCCACGGAAGCCCATGCCGACCAATTCCATTTCGTCGTGGCGGACCAGGGGCGAGGCATGACGGCCGACCAGATCCGGCGGATCGGCCCGCACATTCAGTTCGAGCGAAAAACCTTCGAGCAACAGGGCGCCGGACTCGGTCTTTTCATCGCCAAGCGCATCACCGAATTGCTCGGTGGCCAGTTTCTCATCGAGAGCAAGCCCGGCCAGGGAACGGCCGTCAAAGTTTCCTTCGCGCTGCCGGGGATTTGACCCGCGGCTTAGCGGCCGCCGCCGGCGCCCCCGGGATTTGATCCGGCGAACTTCCAACTCGCCCGCGTGTCGCGCGTCAGGGGCACGTTCAACATTCCGGCGCGGATCAGCTCGATCGGGATCGGTCCGTAGGTGAGCACGGTGTCGTTGAACTTCTGCTCGGTCATCTTGCCCGCTCCGACCAACTCCTGGCGCAGGGCCCGCAGTTGCAGGCCCCCGATCATGTAACCGCATTGATATAAAGGCGAGTAGCCGCCTTCAATGAACCGGCGCACTTCACTCCTCGCCCCCAGACGCTCGTGTCCCACCCGGTCCACCAGGAAATCCACCATCTGCGCCGGAGTCATCTGTCCGAGGTGAAACTTCAGACTCACGATGATGCGGGCACAGCGATGCATCCGCCAGAAGAGCATGCCGACGCGGTCTTCGGGAGTCTGGCCGTAATGGTGTTCCCACAGTGTTAACTCCCAATAAAGCGCCCAGCCTTCGACGCAAAAGGGCGTGCTGAACAGTTGACGGTAAGGACGGTGGCGCTCGGCCTGGAAATGCTGCAGATGGTGGCCTGGAATCAATTCGTGGGGAGTGACGATGTGCATGAAGTGCGGGTTGTTCCCCCGCATCGACATCAATTTGTCCTCGTGCTTCATCTCGTCTTTCGCGTAAGCCACCAGCATGTTCGGACCGCGGTAGGCCGCGTAGGGCAGGGTCTTCTGGCCCTCCGCCGAGATCATGCTCATCCGCCAGATCTCTTCGGCCAACGGCGGCACGCTGATCAGATCGCGATCCTTGACAAATTGAATCGCCTCGCGCGCTTGTTGGAGGATGACGCGGTCCTGCTTTCCGGGCGGAACGAAATCACCTTTGACTTTGGCCAGCGCCGCTTTCCAGTCCTGGCCCAAACCCATCTCTTTCGCCGCCTCCTGCAGGCGCGCTTCGCACCAGGCGAACTCCGCCTCGCCGATGGCGATCAGTTCCTCGGCCGTGTAAGGAATCATTTCCGCGGCCAAGTCTTCCACCAATGCCTCCCGCCCGATCGAATCTCCGACCAGCGGGTCTTCCTCCTTGCCTTTGAGGCCGGCAATTTCTTCGCGCAGAAACTTGGCGTAATCCTCCAGCGCCGCCAGGGCATCCTGGTTGGGCTTCTTCATCCACCAGGTGAAGTCCGGCAGGTAGCCGTCGTAAAAGGTCGTCCACTCTTTGAGCGTCCGTCGGATCTCGCCGATCGCCAGGGCGGCCCGGCGGGCCAGTGCCGCCGGCACCGGCAACGGCGGACCCGCCTGCTCCTTCTTCCCCGCCTCGTCTTTCGCCGCCGGCTCTTCCTTGCTCGCGTCGGTCGTGTCGCGCGAAGACTCCTCCGCCGGCTTGGACGACGCTTGATTCCGAGTTTTTCCGGGTGGGGCTTTCCTTCCCCGATCGATGCGTTTGCGCAGCTGTTTGATCTGGTCCGGGATGGCGGAAAGGATCCCGGCCGCCTGCGGCGGGTCAAGCGGCTCCATGTGCCAACGCGCCTGTTCCAGGTCCTGGATCGTTTTACGGAACGGCAGCAACTCTTCCATCTCTGCCAGGCGCCGGCGATCCAGGTTCAAGTGGGCCTTCTCGGAGGCGAGCCGGTTGCGCAGAAGCAGATAGTCGATGCGTCCCTGCTGATCCAGCTGTTCAAAATCCGAGGCCTGCAACTGCTCGATCCAATCCCGATTGAGAGTTTCCATCCGCTCGAACCTCACGAGGGACCATGGCAAATCATAAAACCCTCCCACGCTCCGCTGATCCACTTCGTAGAGACGCACGAGGTCGGGCATGTCCGCGGCCGCCGTGGCGCCCAGTCCCGTGGCGCTGGCCGAAGGTTTCCTCTGCGCCTCAACTTGCGCCGCGGAGGCCGGCCGGCCAACCGGACCCGCCAGCGCGGCCGCCAACAGGAATAACCAGGCCACGAAACGGGGGATGCCGGGAGCGTTCATGTGTCAGGCCGGGAATTCTAGGGTGTGACGCGGAGCTTGGCAATTGATGGCTTGCGGCTAAGATGCGCCGCGCTCAGCCACGGACATGAAGAAGTACTGGCACGTCATCAACATCGCCATTCAGAACACGCTGACTTACCGGCTGAATTTTGTGTTCCGGAGCGTCTTCAGTCTGATCCCGTTGTTCGCCACCATTTCGCTCTGGCGCGCCATCTACGCCGGGCAGCCCGGAGACGTGGCCGGCTACACCCTGGCCCAAATGACCTCCTATTACCTTGTCGTGACCATCGTGGAGGCCCTCACCGCCGTGACGGAGGATGATTGGCAAATTGCCACCGACATCAAGGACGGCAATATCAGCCAGTTTCTGCTCAAGCCGATCGATTACCTCACTTACCGGCTCTGTCTCTACGCCGCCGGTCGGCTGGTGTTCACGGCGTGCGCCTTCCTGCCCGTCGCCGGTTTCATTCTCAGCCAGGGAAAGTATTTCGTGCTGCCGCAAGATGTATCCACCCTCGGGTGGTTCGCCGTTTCACTCGTCCTCACCGGGCTGCTCCAGTTTTTCATCTCCTACACCATGGCCCTGCTGGCGTTTTGGGTCCTGGAGGTGTCCACGTTCATTTTCATCCTTTTCGCCTTCGAATACCTGGCCGGGGGACATCTCTTCCCGCTCGACATCCTGCCACCTTTGCTGACCCGGGCGCTGCTCTTCACCCCGTTTCCCTACCAGTTGTTTTTTCCCGTCAACATCTATCTTGGCCGGACGACGGGCGTCGATCTCAAACTGGGCCTGGTCGTCCAGCTCGCCTGGGTGATCGCCGCTTATCTCCTGGCCCGGTTCGTCTGGAGCCGGGGCATCCGCAAATTCTCCGCGGTGGGGGGATGAGAGACGCGTGAGGGTTGGAGGCGGCTAAAAGGTTAACAATCGATTTGCTCGTGAAACGTTACTTAGGAATCTACGCCGCCCTGTGGAAGAACTCGGTCGTACGGGAAATGGGTTTCAAGACGAATTTTCTCCTCTGGATTGTGGTTGAATTGCTCTGGTTCGCGCTGCAAATCACCTTCATCACCGTCATCTACCAGCATACCGATCACATCGGCGACTGGTCGAAGTGGCAGGTGGTGTTGTTGATGGGAGCCAGCCACTTCATCCAGCAGGTCTTCACCGCGCTCTTTCTCAGCAATTGCGTGCAAATCTCCGAACATGTCCGGACCGGGCGCCTGGACTTTTTCCTCCTGTTGCCCATCAACACGCGTTTTCTTCTCACTTTTCGCCAGGTGGATCTGGGGGCATTCGTCAACGCGGCCTCCGCGGTGGTGGTGATGGCCTACGCCGCGCGGCAGCTCGACGTGGCGCCCAGCGCGACGCAGATCGCCGGCTTTCTCCTGCTCAGCGGGGCCGGGCTGCTGGTTCACTACTCGCTCATGTTCCTGCTCGCCAGTGTCAGTTTCTGGACGGTGCGGGCCCAGGGCATTGTGTGGGGCTATTACAATTTGTTCTACATCTCACGTCTGCCGGACGCTGCGTTCCGCGGCTGGTTCAAGGCATTCTTCACCTTCGCGATCCCCATGCTCCTGGTCGCCAACGTCCCGGCCAAGCTTTTGGCCAACAAGCTTGCGGCGCCGCTCGACATGTTGCTCCTGCTCGCGATGAGCGCGGGTTGCCTGGCCGTGTCGGAGCTGGGCTGGCGTCTTTCCGTGCGCCGCTACACCAGCGCCAGTTCGTGACGGCGCGGCAAGAAGCCGCCATCGGATGTTTTGCGACTCCGGATGCATCTTAGTTTAAGAGCGAGTTTTAAGATTTCCCTCTGGGTAGAACAGGCGACCCGCTTGTGCCGTCCGGCGACCCGCCGGACGGAACGGGAGTGACGATGCAAGCCAATGAAGCTCGCGTTTTCAACAGATAAGCCTCGGCCGTTCCGGTCAGCGGGTCGCCGAGCGGGGCAGGGGAGTCGCCCGCGCTACCCATTTTCAAAACACAGTCTAAGTTGGCCAACTTGAAGAGACGGCAGCTTTGAGCCACGGAGTGGCGATAGAAAGTAGCCCACGGCGTCAGCCGTGGGACAGAGCGCAAGAACACGTGAGCCCCGGAGGGGCGACAGAAACAGCTTCGAGGAGCCAAACTCTGTCGCTGCTCCGCAGCTCTTTCTCGGTAACGCCGGTCTCCCACGGCTGACGCCGTGGCTACTTTCTGACGCTGCTCCGCAGCTGGCTCGGGCGCCTTTGGGCAACTCGCCGACTCGAGCGCCACCTCGGACATCCAATTTGGCGAATAAACTCTTGCGCCGGTCAGGGGGCTTGGTTACCGTCCGCATCCCCTTTGGGTTGGTAGCTCAGTTGGTAGAGCAGCGCCCTTTTAAGGCGTTGGTCCTGGGTTCGAGTCCCAGCCAACCCACCAAACCCTCATCCCAGCCAATAAAATAAGGGGTTTTGTGCATATTGAAGCCCTTGAAACGGTAGCTAGTGCTAAAGCCTAGTGCTAAAACGGCTCTCGGATCGTTTTCCTGAAGTCACCCAGCCAGCGCAGAGGCCACACGTCTAACCACCTTAGCTGCGCCCTCATTAAACATAGTTTCCCGCGCCAACGTCACTTGGAGAACGACTCCACGGCTGGAACACAGCGGCTGCACATCATGGCCCGCTCCGAGCCGTCTGGAGTTGCCCCTCCGCACGGCGAAGCCTTGCAGCGGTGGCGCTGTCGCGCGGACGAAATCCCAGAACCTGCCGCAGATGAAAGGCTGCGCCGAGCCAGTTCCCCACCTGCTCGCATTCGAAGGCTTGCTGCTCGTGCCAGAGCTGGGCCGCTTTGGTTGAGGTAGTCACCTGCTCTGGTTGATCCACCCTCAACCTGCGCCAGAGTGACAGCGCCTCTTCCCGCGGCAGAGAAGTTAAACCGCTCTCCGGATCGAACCGAGCCCCAGACCACAGAGCGGCAATCTGCTGCAGCTGAAGAAACGAGCGGGCAGGCAAGGTCAGATCGACTACTTGGACGCGGCTGTAGCCCTTGCCACCGTCGCCGCTGACCGTGAGAAGCCGCCGCCCGTCCGGGCTGAATCGTGTTCGCTGCACAAACCCTGCGCACTTGAGCGACGGGCCCAACGGTTCGCCTGTGAGAGTGTCCCAGAGCCTGATCGACCCCTCGGCATCCCCTGTGGCAATCCGAGTGCCATCTGGACTGAACGAAAGAGCGGTGATACCGCGCTTGTGTCGCAGTCGCCGTGTCGCAGGCCGGCTCGTAGCCACATCCCACAGGCAAACTGTCCCCTCTATGCCGCTCGTGGCCAGCAGGCGCCCGTCCGGGCTGAACTCAATGGGTCCAGCCCCCTCCTCTTGCCGAAACGGAGGACCGACAGGACGACCCGTGTCCGCGTCCCACATCTGCGCATAGCCAGGTTTTTGAGCGCCCACGAAGCACGAAGTAACCAGCCAGCGGCCATCGGGGGAAAAGAACAGGTCTCCTACCGTCCCGTTGCCACCCAGGGATTGCCCAACCGGAGTCGTTCGATCGATTGACCAAAGTTTGGCCTGGCCCACGCCTGTCTTCTTCAAGTCACCGCACCCAACGGCCAGTCTTCGGCCATCCGGACTGAAGGCCAGAACGAGAACCGGATCCGAATGCGCCAAAGGCCGGAAGATGAGTTTTGGCCGGGTTGCCTCCCAGACCTGAACCGTTCCATCGACAGACCCCGACGCCAGGAACCGACTGTCAGCACTGAATGACAATGCGTTGATCTCAGCCGAATGTTTCACGGCGGGCGAGACCGGTTCGGCATTCGTCCAATTCCACACTCGAACGACTCCGCCCGTCTGGGCCAGAGCGATCGAACGCCCGTCGGGGCTGAACTGCCCCGTCAGACAAGGGCCGGCCCGCCTCAACGCGGGAGTCATGGTCTCGCCAGTGGCAGCGTCCCAGACCATTGCACCGGCGGACCTCGTGGTCGTCAGAATACGCCGACCGTCGGGGCTGTACTCGGCGTGGAGACTGGTGTTGGTGAAGTGAAGGGTCAAGTCCGTCGAAAACTTTGAGGCAAGATCCCACACGCGCCAGATCCCGTCGTGCCCCGAGGTCAAGATGCGGCGTCCATCCGACGCGAGCTGAACATTCCTGATCGTGTCCTGTTGCCTGATTATTGCCCCCAACAAAACGCCGCTGTCCGCGGCCAACCGGCGGACCGTGGCGTCACTACTTGCGCAGATCACCCAGCGGCCGTCCGGACTGAACAGGATCTCTTGAGCCGGTTTGGCGAACCGCACCGGCGGTGCCATCAGCGTCATCTCCGGCAACCGCCATCCCACACGCGCCGTCATGTCATGACTTGCCGTTGCAACCCAGCGTCCATCGGGGCTGAAGGTGACCATGACGACGCGTTCGCCGTGCTGCATTCGGGGGCCGATGGGATGACCCGTCTTTGCATCCCAGAGTTGTGCGGTTCCATCCCGGCTCGCCGTCACCACCCGCGCGCTGTCACTGGAAACAGCCACGTGACTGAGTTCAGCCGCGTGGCGGAGAGGGGGACCGACTGGTACCCCATCGTCCGCATCCCAAATCTGGCCCGTATGATCGTGGCTGGCGGTCACCACGCGTTTTCCATCAGGACTGAACACCGGCGACGATGCATCAATTCCCGTGACGTGTCGCCTAAGTCCAGCCGCATCGCTTCGACAAACCACGGCAACGAGCTGAGCAAATCTCCTTCATCCACCAACCGAACTCCGTTTGCCACATGAGACCCGGACAGCTCGTGCCGCAGTTGGTCCGACAAGTCAGAGTAACGACGGCTCTGGTGCTGCTGGTAGAGAAGCGCCACCGTTCCCAGGGCCATCACCAGGGCCGCGGCCAGACCGATTCGCCCAAGCCGTTTGACGCGGCGCTCGAGTTTGTGTAGCCGCCGAAGCGAACGCCCGCTGGCGACCAAGGAAAGTTCGGAGGCCATCTCTTTGGCCGAGCCATAGCGTCGGGCTGGGTTGTTCTCGCATGCTCTGAGGAGGAACTCATTCAACTCCGCCCACTCCTCGCGACTTCCGGCCCCTTCAATCCGGGATGGCGGCTCGGGAAAGCGGTGCCGATCCTTCCCCGTGCTCAGTTCATAAAGCACTTTGCCGAGGCCGTAGAGATCCGCGCCGACGGTGCCCGAGCCCTCAGGCGCAATGAACCCTGGTGTTCCGACCAGGGAATGATCGTCGCCTGGAGTCGTCACGAGTCCGATGTCGGCGAGCTTGGGCCGGCCGCCAACGAAGATGATGTTCGAAGGCTTGATGTCCCGGTGCACCAGCCCGTGTTGATGCAGGTGCTCCAGCGCTTCCGCTACGACGATGCCCAGTTGCACGCATTCGGAAACCGGGAGACTGCCTCGCTTTTGCATGACGGCAGCGAGTGTCTGGGGCACATAGCTCCTCGCGAGATCTTGCTCGGGGCTCGGGCATTTTAACTGGCCATCGTCCATCCTTGCCTTGGAAGCCGGTTCAACCTGAGGAAGGTCCCGCGGCGTTCCTTCCGTTCTTTCGAGAGCGGGTCCGCTCTTCCTCGCGTCATCGGCCAGTTCCATCACGTAGTAGAAAAACCTTTCGGCATCGTTGCGCCCCACATGGAGGATCGCCATCAGACCGGGATGAGATCGGGAGATCGGCTCGAAGTTCTTGATTCCCGAAAACTCCCGCTCGTAAGGCCGCTCCTGCTCGAAACGATCCCGGTAAACGATCTTGGCGGCGAAATGGGTTCCAACCACGTTGCGCGCCAGCCAAACATCCCCGTAACTGCCCTGCCCAATACAGCGAATGGTGACGTAATCCGGGATCGTGGGTGGGGTCCGAGCGTCGGCAAAGAGTTGCGCTCTCTTCGGCTCATGGCTGGAAGAGGGCGGCGTCATCCTCGGAAGCGTCTGGTCACCCAAACACGGTTCATCGTTCCGATCCTTCGGGCCGTTCTTCACGCGAACGTCTGTTCGATCTCGCGCAGAATCTTCCGGAACAACCGTCCCGCTCGGTGTTTGGCCAGGTAAACCTGGGCCCGGTTCACCTGGATCGTTTTCATCACGTCATCGGGCTTTTGCTCCTTGATCACGCTCAGATAGAAGATCTGGAACTGCCGCGGGCTGATCAATTGCTTCAGCCTCTCAAGCGCCGCCTGAGTGAGGGTTTGGTCCCACTCTGTCTGCCAAAGGGCTTCCAGGGCGTTGGCATTGGGGTCTGCGACCCGTTCTTCTGTCGCTGTGCGGGCGCCGGTAGAGCGCTCTGCCTCTCCTGGCCGGCGATAGCGTTGCAGGTCCGCCCACGGGGGACGCCGGCGCAGTTGATCGATGATCCGCCATTGCGTCACAGTCAGGAGCCAGTTTTTGAAGGAGCCCCGCTTCGGATCGGCCCGGAACGTCTTCATGTTGCGGCACACCGACAGAACCGTTTCCTGAACGACCTCTTGAGCTTCTGAGGCCGTAAGCCCGGCCCCAAGAGCGGCCTTGTGGATGAGGGGCGAATAGATCACGAAGAACTCCTGCCAGCTTTCCTGGTCCTCCCAATCCTTGAGCCGCTCGAGGAGCGTCCAGCGTGTGGGAACGAGCAGGTCGAAGCTGGGGGATGGCCGTACCAGCTCGCGCGCACTCACTGAAGTGGCAGTCGACACGCTCTATTCCCGTACACGAAGAGTTATGAAGGGATCTTTCACAACCGAGGGAAGATGTCAGGGAAAATTTCCGTTCCGGCCGCGCTCACACACGCTCACCACGGTAAAGAAGCAGCGATTCGACGGATCCTAGGAATCTGGGAGATCGGTTCGCTTTCAAAAAAAAGCCTGCTCACGGTGAAAGATCCGGCCCCTTGTATTCGTGACACAGGCGAACAACTCACTCTGCTCTATGCGCCTGAACAGATGGCACCGCTTCGATTCGCCCGCGCCAATGGTCGCGCTCTCACCGCGTGACGCCCGCGTCCTTCTCTCGTTAGCCTCCGCCCACCGCCAGACCCCAACTCTTCGGACTACCCATCCAATTTTTCAGGCAGCGACCCTGAACCAAACCACACCAACCAAAGGAGTAGCCATGCAAATGAACAGTTCTACATCTCAACACCCCACGGGCTTCGGACACCGCCG
>Ga0137367_10002126_pt1 | contig 15788 bp, 7 predicted proteins | sample SagtaG_14_FD_104939 | JGI IMG/M metagenome (GOLD analysis project Ga0137367, IMG submission 104939) | Vadose zone soil microbial communities from Sagehorn Ranch, Mendocino, California, USA - Sage1_L_80_16 metaG | ecosystem: Environmental > Terrestrial > Soil > Vadose zone | place: USA... | reverse complement strand
CCGCCACCGAGCTATCAATGGCGGTTCAACGGGAATCAAATAAGCAATGCCACCAATGCCAGCTTGATCCTCAGCCATGTCGAACCGTTCCAAGCCGGATACTATTCCGTGGTGGTTTTCAATTCCACCGGCACGAACGTGAGCAACGACGCGTTTCTTGAAGTCTGTTGGGAAATCCAATTCGTGTCCTTCGAGCAAGTCCCTTCTCTTACCAATGCGCCCTACGCCACGCGCCTCAAGTTCGATTCAGAGGGGAATCTCTATCTGGTCCCTTACCTGGAGGGACGCCCTGGGTTTTCTCTCCTCAAGTTGACACCCAGCCGGCAACAAGCCTGGGAAATACGACCTATCCCGGAGACGGGCATCGGGTATCTCGCGCTCAGTGATTTTACCATCGACTCGATGGGCAACGTTTACCTCCTCGGTGTGGCCGCCACGAATTATTACACCGACCGGGAGGAGATCATTGTTTGGAAATTCGATCGTGACGGCGCTGAACTTTGGCTCAATCGCCACCAAAGCGGAGGCTACGCCCACGGCATCGCCGTGGATTCCGCAGGGAACGTCCTGGTCGTCGGCACCACCTCGGAAGGGATCAATAGCCATGGCGTAAACAAGCCACCGGGAGAAATTGAACTGAATAAGTTCAGCCCCGCGGGACAACGACTGTGGACTGTCATTTACGACGGGCCGGGTGACGACACACCGGATCCAGGCCCTCTTGCCGTCGATGCCAGTGGCAACGCCTATTTTGCGCTGACGGCCTATCGAAGTGGTGATCCATCGTTTGCCCAGGACCTGGTGATAGCCAAGTATGACCAGGCAGGCACCAAACAATGGACTGCGCGGCGTCCCGTCAATCAGATGTATCCACCCGACTCCTTGCTTGTGGATCGCGACAGCAACCTCGTGGTCGGACTTTCCTTTTGGCACGGAGCTCCGCTGGACAGTCACGAAACGGTCAAGTTCGACACCAACGGCAATTTGCTCTGGGAAATCCGGCACACGGAGGACTCTGAAATCGAGGTAGCCGGCACGAGAGCGCTGGACGAATTCAATGATGTTTGCTTCGCCTTGATTCGGTTTTTCGACCACAAGCTGATCCTCTCCAAATACGATCCTGATGGAGAACTGCTCTGGTCCGTCGAGCATGATCCGCCGGAACAATGGTCGTTTTACCAGAATGGCGCATTGCGGGTTGGCCTCGACCAAAATGTATCCTTCGCGGGATACCTCGGAGAGTGGGCGCCAACGACTCTGAATGTCGTCACCTTCCGCCAAAACACGACGAAGGGCCGACCGACCATTCACGGAGAGCAACCTCGAACCCGGAGGATGGCCAGCGGGGCAACCGTCCATTTTGATGTGACCGCCACCGGTCTTGCCCCGCTCCATTATCAGTGGCGACGTGATGGGTTGAGTCTTCCCGGTGCTACCAATGCGAATCTGGGATTGACCAACGTCACCCCGTCAGATAGCGGAGGCTATTCCGTGCTGGTCACCAATGCCGCCGGATGCAGCATCTCTTCCGAAGGACGGTTGACCGTTGTCGATGTGCCACCTTTCCTCTTTGGCCAGTTTCGCGATACGAGCAATACCGTCACGTTCACCTTGACCGGTGAAGCGGACCGGCTGTACTGGATTGAGGCTTCGACCAACCTGGTGGATTGGTCTTCGCTGTTTGGCTACGGCGGCGGCAGCAGCATCATCTCGAAAGGCAATTACCCCTCGCGTTTCTTCCGGGCCCGGACCGATCCGTAAGCGTTCAGCAAAGCCCGGGATCACGGACATCCCAGCGCCTCGATCAGGTTTTCCGTGTAGAAGATGATGCGCTCGCGCTCAGCTGTGTCGGCAACCTTTTTGGCGAGCCGACTTTTGAACTGCTCCAACCACCGGATCGCGCCCTGGTTATCTCCCGCCTCCAGCCGGGCGGCGGCGGACAGGATGGCCCGTCGCAACGAGATGACGCCCGCCCCCTTACCCAACCCCTCCACGTCGCCGATCAACGCTTCCATCGCCGCCTGGGGTGTGATGAGAAAAATCGGAAAACCCACCGTCGCAATGCAGTTGCAATTCACGCTGATTTGGGCGGCGTGGTAGCCGAGGTTGGTCAAGCAGACGCGGATCACCCGATTGGTCGAATAAGGCTCCGGGATGTGGGACATCGCATCCAGGCTGAACCGCCACTCGTACGGCGGATCCCCGCATGGAGGGATATCCGACACCGCCTCGAAAGTGAGGCACACCTGCCTTCCGTCCGGCGCAATCACCGAGAAGAACCGATCCCCGGAGTTGTAGTAGAAAATGGCGCGGGATGGGTTGCAGGAGGAATAGCCAAAAAACCGCGTTGTGGGACAGGCCCACGCGATCCCACTCGTGAAAAGGAATAACAACAACGACAGCTTTTTCATGCTTATTAACGATTGAACAGACGCAACCGTTTAAACGGAGCTTCGGGCGCGATCTTTCAAGAAGCTTGACGGTGGCCACACGCCCTCACCGCGGGGCAGACCCCGCCCGAAGCGCGGGCCCGCAGGCGCGGGCTTTCGCCAGTTGCAGTTTTATGTTCCGTACGGAACATATTTTTGTCTCCTGCAAAGCCGCGAGAACAGAGCCCTCGACTGTGTTCCGTCGGCTCGTGGCGTCGGGACGCCCGATGCCCGCTCTCGCCTTGAGACGTGCGCGGTGCCAAGCCGCAGCTCCAGTGGAGTTCCTTGGCTGTTCCACTGCCGTCGTCTTCAAAAGGAAAATAGCCGCGCCGGGCCTGATCGCCGCCGGGAAGCTTGTGATAGCCAAAATCGAAAATGTGGCGGTCATCCAGCCACGCATGGTGGCTTGGGTTGTGATACAGCTAGCGAACATCCGTGCCGTTCGCAGACATGGAGTAGGCCTCGAAGAGTTTATTTGCCGGATCCTTGAGGAAGGCGATGAAGCGTGTGCCGGACGGATTCCACCCTTCGCGGAAGATGTAAAAATGACCTGCCACGGGGATTCCACCGGGGAAAGCTATGGCAGCCGTCTCCTGAGAGCTTGCATTTCCGAGCCAGCCCGGTTATTGAAATCTCATGTCTCCCCTCGCAGGACAAGGATTCATTTGTGCGCCAAGGCAACGCCTGTTCTGCAATCCCTGAGTTTAACTGTGGAAATCAAGATCCAGTGTTCCTGTGGTTCGCGCTACAAGTTCGATGTCGAACCGGTCAACGGCCGGTCACCCAGCGACGCGGCCTGTCCCAATTGCCAGGCTAGTTGGACTGAATATATCAACGCAACGATTGCCCAATCGCAAGGACCGGCGGTCACGCCCAGGGCGACGAGCGTTGCCCATTCCCCCGCGGTGGCCGAGCCGGTCGTGGCCGCCGCCGTGGCCCCTCCGGCAACGCCTGCGCCACGAATCGGATTGCGCTTGAGCAGCCACGCTCCACCCGAGTCATTGCCCCCGGCCGGCGTCCCTCCGCCGGCAGAGGCACCCACTCCTCAGCCAGTGTCCAGCGGCCGTCCGATGCCTCGCGTGGTCACGCTCGATCCGCTGCTCGAACCGCAGCGGAACATGGGAAATTTTGGTTTGGGTGTGCTCGGATCGGCCTTGGGGGCCCTATTAGGCGCAGGACTCTATTACCTGGTTTTCATCCACACCGGGTCGCGGATCAAGCTACTCGCCCTGGGCGTGGGTTTCCTCTCGGGCTTCGGCGCTAAGCTACTGAGCAAGGACAGGAGCAAGGAACTTGGAGGTATCACCGCCATCCTGGCTGTTGTCAGCATTGTCGGTGCGCAGTACCTCGTGGCCCAGCAGTGGTTCAAAGCCGAGGATGCGCCGTCACCGCAAAAGTCCGATTACGAAGAGCGCGTCGTCGAAGCCCGCAAGGTGGTGGAAGCCATTCCCAAGGGAACGGACCAGGAAATCCGAATCTATTTGGCAAAGGAACAGGCCGAAGAAGGAGAAAAGCCCGATCCGAAATCCATCCGGCCTGAAGACATCAAGTTATTCCGGGAAACTCTCCTGCAACATTACCGCGATCTCGCCGCCGGCAAGATTTCGAAACAGGAATACGACAAGCAAGAGACGCTCACGGTGTCGCCCGAGGAACAACAGAAGACAAAAGAGGATACCGAGCGAACTTTCAAATGGATCTTCCTGGCGCTGACGCTGAGCAAATTCAACCTGGTGTGCCTGGTCGGCGCCGCCGGAATCGCCTACAAGCTCACCGCCGACGCCTAGAAGCCGTCGCGTCGCCCGACCGCTTCCGCGTCCGCGGCGGAGCGCCGTCACCGAACCGCTGACGACGTATCGTCCGCGCAAGCCATGGCTTTTCGACCACGGATGGCCCGGATAGCACGGATGTCTCTTGTGTCTCTCGCCATAATTTCGGAACCGCTAATCTGCGCTATTAGCGGTTCATTAAGTCCGCAGCACTTTTCGGAACCGCGAGTTTTTAACCGCTAATCTGCGCTAATCTTCGCTAATGAGAACAAGAGCGTCCGGCGTTTGGCCCATTTGCTCGCGGACCTGCGCGACACCGCCTCCAACATAGTTTTTCCATGAGCGTGGATTAGCGCAGATTAGCGGTTCAACCTTTCACCTGAACAGGAACCTCGTCGGAGACACGACGTCCGGAGTCCCTCCCGGTAAGGAAGGAGCGTGTCTGCGGAGCGAAGCGCCAGGTTTTCATGCCACCCAATCGTCCTGCGATCAGCGCTGCGCCACCGGCGGCCTAATGCTGCCTCTTTGTGCTCCTTGCGTTCTCTTGCGGCAAATCCCATATGTTTTCGGGTGAGGTTGACTCAACCCATGCATTAACCTGGCTCGCCTTTGGCCAACGCGGCGATTTGACGACGAAGCCAGCTTGAACCCATCCCGTCCGCTGCGTAGGCTCCTTTCGTGCCAGGCGAGCAGCCTCAGGAAGGAGAGACGGCCCAAGCCCCGATCATCCGCATTATCGCTGATGATCGCGAGATCGACAGCGGAGTGATCCAGGTTCTCGAGCACACGCCCGGCGTGCAGGTCCAGGCGCGGCGTCTGACCCTGGGCGACTACGAGGTAGACGCCAGCTGCGTGTTCGAGCGCAAGACCATGCTGGACCTGGCCGAATCTCTCAAGGACGGGCGGCTGTTCGCCCAGGCCCGTCGCCTGGTCAACAGCCGATGTCCTGCAGCCCTGATTCTCGAGGGCCGAGGCGGCGACCTGATCGGTTCGCAGATGCGCCGCGAATCCCTGCAAGGCGCCCTCGTTTCCTTGACCCTGGTGTTCGGGCTCCCCGTGCTCCGATCGTTCGGCCCTGAGGAAACGGCCCGTCTCATGGTCTACGCGGCCCGCCAGCTTCGTCGTCACGCTTCCCCTGTCCACCTCCACCATGGGTCGCGTCCGCGGACGAAGCGCCGGATGCAATTGCGCATCCTGCAAAGCCTGCCGGGCATCGGGCCGGCGCGTGCCCAACAATTGCTCGAACACTTCGGCAGTGTCGAAGCGGTCATGACCGCCTCGGCGAAACAGCTCGAAGTCCTGCCCGGGATCGGCGAAAGCACTTCCACCAGAATTCGCTGGGCCCTCGAGAATTAAATTCCGGACTCCCGTGAACCGATCGCTCGTCTGAAAGGGGAAGATGGAATCTCAGGGCGCGTTTTGAAAACTTTGGATTGGATGAGGAGTCAAGACCTGCCATCATAACGCCCGTTCACCCGCCAAAAGCAGAGAAGTGTGTTCTGCGTGGTGCACCAAGTTGTATGGGCACGTTTACTTTTCAATGGATCCTTGTCCTCGGCATGTTTCTGGCCTCAGCGACGGTTTGCCCCGCGCAATCCTATGGCCTGGACAATCGGGAACCGATCGGTCCCCTCTTGAATAACGCCCTGCCGGGGTTGCCTCCCGACCTGGTCTCCTCCGGGAGCTGGACGACCGTGCCGGCCTTTCCCAACCTCACGTTTCCCAACCCGGTCGTCCTGCTGCCGGAACCGCGGACCAACCGTCTCTTCGTCTGCGGCCGCGAAGGATTGATCTATTTCTTCGAGAACGATCCGATGACCGCCACGAAGACGCTCTTTCTGGACATTCGTCCGCGCACCCAGGGTTACGATGATTGCGGTCTGCTCGGAATGGCCTTTCATCCCGAATTCAATCTCCCAGGCTCAACCAATTGTCATCACTTCTATATTTATTACAATTATAGCCCGAGCCCGCTCATCCCCGGCGGCAATCATCGGCCGCCTTCCACGACCAGGAGTTACAACCGCCTTTCCCGCTTTACGGTCCCCGAAGGATCGGCGGTGGCGGACCCGAATTCCGAGCTCGTGTTGATTAACCAGTTCGATGTCAATCTCTGGCATAATGGCGGCGGCATGTTCTTCGGGTCCGATGGATTTCTTTACCTGAGCAACGGCGATGGCGGAGGCGATAATGACCCCAACAACAACACGCAAAGGATCGATTCCGGCCTCTTCTCCGGTGTCCTTCGCATCGATGTTGGCCAAAACCCGGCGCGGAGCCATCCCATCCGCCGCCAACCGCAGAGCCCCGCGACGCCCCCGAGCGGATGGCCGGCCACTTACTCCGGCAATTACTTTATTCCGAACGATAATCCGTGGGTGAACCCGGACGGCAGCGTGCTGGAGGAATTCTGGGCGATCGGCCTGCGCAGCCCGCATCGCATGACTTTTGATCCTGTCAGCGGCCAAATCTGGAACGGCGAAGTCGGCAAGGACACGCGCGAGGAGGTCAACTTAATCGTGCGCGGGGGCAATTACCAATGGGCCTACCTGGAAGGCACGATCCCCGGACCCAAAGCCAAGCCGGCCACCCTCATCGGGACAGACCAGCCTCCGGTTTATGATTACCTGCACGCGGATGCCAACGCTTGTGTGATCGGCGGCTATGTTTATCGCGGACACCAGCATGCCGCCGATTTGTCGGGGAAATACATCTTCGGCGATAACTTCTCCGCGCGCATCTGGGCGCTGAGCTACAACCCAACGGGCGCGTCGACAGTTGATTACCTCTGTTCCATGCCGCCCGGCAAAAATTATCTTGGCCTTTCTACGTTTGGTTTGGACCAGAACAATGAGCTGTACATGTGTCAAATGGGGGCCACCGGGCAAATCTGGAAGCTGGCGCGCAGCGGCGCTCCCAGTCCACAACCTCCCGCCCTGCTCTCCCAAACCGGCGTCTTCACCCATCTGGCCACGCTGTCACCCCGTCCCGGTTTGGTGCCCTACGACGTCAACTCTCCTTTATGGTCCGACAATGCCTTCAAGCAACGCTGGATCGCCGTCCCCAATGATGGCGCCCCGTACTCGACCAACGAGCAGGTTGCCTTCGCGCCCACCGGCGAATGGTCCTTTCCCGATGGCACCGTCTTCATCAAGCATTTTGAACTCCCGATCAATGAGACCAACGCGAGTGTGACCAGGCGGCTCGAGACGCGCTTCCTCGTGCACGCGACGAACGGCGCCTTCTACGGGGTCACTTACAAGTGGCGCGCCGATTACAGCGACGCGGATCTGCTGACGAACAGTTTGAGCGAAAACATCCTGATCACCACCGCGACCGGCACGCGGACCCAAAGCTGGTATTACCCGGGCCAGCAGGAATGCTTGAGCTGCCACACTCCCGTTTCCGGTTCGGTGCTCGGCGTAAAAACCCGGCAGCTCAACCGCGAATTCACTTACCCGGCTACCGGGCGGGCCGATAATCAACTGCGCAACTGGAATCATCTGGGCCTCTTCTCCCCCGCCCTTGACGAAAGCAGCATCACGAACTACGCCCGTCTCGTCAGAGTCACCGAGGCCGGCGCCACGCCCGAACAGCGCGTGCGCTCCTATCTCGACGCCAACTGCGCGCATTGCCATCGGCCATTGGGCGCGCGGGCAAATTTCGATGCGCGCTACGATACCCCCGTGGCGGACCAAAACATCGTCAGCGGGCCGGTCAACGACGCCCTCGGCATCCCGGACGCCCGGGAAGTCGCCCCGGGCAGCCTGGCCCAATCGATCATGTTTTTGCGCCTGAGCACCAACGGCTCGATCAAAATGCCGCCCCTGGCCCGCAACCTGGTTGATTCCAACGCGGTGCCCGTGCTGGCCGACTGGATTCATCGCCTGGCCACGCCACCGACCATTGTCTCGATCTCGTGGCGCAACCTAAACGTGAACATCGCCTGGAGCGCCATGCCGGGCACCATCTACCGCATGCAATACCTGACCAACCTTTTCGATGCGCAGTGGATCGACCTCCCCGGGGATGTGACGGCGTCCGGTCCGTTGGCGACCAAAGTCGACAATCGCGGAATCGACTCACGCTCCTTTTATCGCATCATGCTGGTTCCCTGACCGAGGGGTCCGTTCAAGGGACCAAGGGGTCAGAAAGGACCAAAAGGCCCAAGGCGTCAGTCCTCACTATAGACACTTTCACCAAGTCGCAAGGAGGCCAAGCCGCAAAGATTCAGCAAGGCTATCCCGATCCTTTTCATACTGTCGGGGTGGGCTCCCCTGCACCACGGCCTCCAGTTCGTCGCCAAAGTAGATGGGTAATTACACAGTCCCAATCGACGAGTGAAGTATCGGCCAATTATCCCGCCGCCTTCGCCAGCGCGGCGCTGTGCGCTTGAATCTTGCGAACCGCGGCCACGATGTGATCCATGTCCTGGCGGCCGGCCAGGAGCAGATTCTGGGGCAACCCGACCGTCGTCGCGCAGACCTGCCGGTTGCCTTTGAGCTCCTGGAAGCTCTCGCGATAGGCTTTCAACCGCCCGGCGCTGAAGAGACGTTTGAAGCCGCGCGAGTTGATCGCCTCGTCGAGCAGGCCGTCGAAATACTGTTCGTGATAGCCGCCCGAACAAGGGATGCCTTCCGCGTTGAGCGCTTTCAGGAAATGGTCGCGCGCCAGGCCGTGGAAGTGCTCGGCGTCGTATCGGAATGGATAGAGATGCCAGACGGCGCGGCTGTTTTCCGGCAAACGCGCCGGCTGGATGCCGGGAATCTGCTTCAGCTGCGCGCCCAAGTAATCCGCGTTCTCGCGTCGTCGCGCGGTTTCGCGCCCCAGCTTGTCGAATTGCTGCAGGAGGATCACGGCCTGGAATTGTTGCATCCGGTAGTTGCTGCCACGGGTGAAAAACGGCTTCGCGCCTTTGAAACTGCCGGTGGCCCGGCCGACGTTGTGGAAGGCGTGGCAGCGGTCCAGGAGTTCGTCGCTGTTGCCGGTGACGGCACCGCCCTCGCCGGACGGGATGTGCTTGGAATTTTGGAAACTGAAACACGCCAGGTCGCCGAGCGTGCCACATTTGTGGCCCTGGTATTCGGCCAGCCAGGCCTGGCAGGCATCCTCGATCACGGCGAGTTTGTGTTTGCGCGCAATCGTGTTGATCGGGTCCATGTCACAAGGCATGCCGTAGATGTGCACCGGCAGGATGGCGCGGGTCCGTTCGGTGATCCGGCTTTCGATCGAAGCCGGATCCATGGTGAGCGTGGCCGGGTCCGTATCCGCGAACACCGGCAGGGCTTTGTTGATCAGGATGGCGTTATAGGTGGCGATGAAGGTGTAAGGGGAGACGATCACTTCGTCACCGGCGTCCACCTCCATGACGTGCAGGCTGACGAGCAGGGCGGTCGTGCCGCTCGCGGTGGCCAGGCAGCGTTTGGCGCCGAGTAATTGCGCGTAGGCGGTCTCGAATTCCGCCACGTGCCCGCCATCGCCACGAAACCATTTACCGCTGCGCAAGACTTTGATCACGGCCGGTTCCCAAGATTCGCGCCAGGTTGGCCATTCGGACCAACCTCCCGGATGCACGGGCGTGCCGCCGAGCAGCGCCGGTTTGGCGGACTCGGTGGCCCAAGCCTGGGGCGCGTGATTGCCGCTCAGCCAGCTCAAAGCGGCGGATCCGACCGCCGCGTTTCGAATAAATCCGCGTCGTGTGAGGGGGTTTTTCATAGGTTCCGTCCGTTGCGACGAATTGAAGTTTTCATGAAGTGAGCCATCTCTACACGAATCGCCCGGCGCCGGCCAGTCCTGAATGCCACGGCCAATCGGGCGGTCACTGTTCAACCGCTCACCTGAACCGTTACGTCGCCCGAAAGGTTACCTGAGTTGTCGCCCGGAAAGCGCCGCGCTGTTCTGGCCGGTGGCCGCGCTCGACGCGAGCATCAGCGCCATGGTCGACCAACTGGTCGCGGTGCTCGAGATCCATTGATCCTGGTTATGAGAGAACACTTCATCGATGGCCACCCGGACCAGTCATTCGCGCGCGGCTCGGTACACCACGGTGATGCCCGGCTTGCCGACAAAATGCCGGAATTGCGGATCGTCCCGGCCGCCCGCGCCGATGCCGACGCGGCGCCGCTCCGGGTTTGAAAACTGTCCGAACCTGTTTACTATCGAAGGCCATGAACCTGGTCGTTGCGCCGAAACACCAATCCCGCCAATGAACCGATTGATTCGCATGTCTTTTCTCTTCCGTTGGACCGCCCTGACCGCTCTCGCGTGCGGCTTCGCCGCCGGTGCCATAGCGGCGGCTGTGCCTGCCTCTCGAGCACCCATCGCCCGCGCCGTGGACCTGGACGTGAACGAAGCGCAGGAGGTCACCTTGGGGGGAAAAACCCAGCTGCGCGTGAAATTGCTGAGCGTGGCTGAAGCGCGCGACCCGCTGCGTGACGCGGTGCGCCAGGCGCTCGTCAAAATCGAAATCAACGGCCAGTCGATCGTCCTCACCTCGGCCACGTATCACTTGCCGGTGCAGTTCGCCGGCGTCCAGGTTGATTGTCCGATCACCAAAGGGCATGTCGCCAACAGCAGCGAGGGAAACGCCTGGGGCCTGCTGAAAGAGGCGCGGTTGCGGCTTTGGCCGGGAGGTTCGCCGTGGATCGAGCCGGGCACATTCGTTTATCCGCTCAAACAACGCTGGTTCGCCAGCCACACGCAAATGGCCAACGAGCCATCGTTCGTCGATGGCGGTGAAGCGCCGGCCAACAAGAAGATCTATTACCACTACGGGCTCGACAGCGGCGGAGCGGAGGGAATGGTCGAAGTGGTTTCCGCCACAGCCGGGCGGGTGATCTCTTCCGGCAAGGAGATCCTGCCTGGTTACGACGACAGCCCGGTGAAGCCCCGTTACGATGTGGTTTATCTGCTCGATGACCGTGGTTGGTACTATCGCTACAGCCACCTGCAAAGCATCGACCCGGCGATGCAGCCCGGGGCCCCGGTGACTTTGGGACAAAAAGTCGGCGTGCTCGGCAAGGAAGGCGGGAGCGGCGGCTGGTCGCATTTGCACTTCGATGTCACGAGCCGCCAGCCCTCCGGATTGTGGGGCATTGAAGAGGGCTACGCGTTTCTTTGGGAAGCGTATCAACGGCAATACGCCCCCAAAATCATGGCGGTGGCCCGGCCGCATCACTTTGTTTTCGCGGGCAACAAAGTTGTGCTCGACGGGTCGAAATCGTGGAGCGCTTCAGGCAAAATCGCGCGCTACGACTGGACATTGACCGACGGAACCACCGCCACCGGGGCGACCGTCGAACGCACCTACGCCCGGTCCGGCGAGTACAGCGAAATCCTCAAAATCACCGACGCACGTGGCGAAGTGGATTACGATTTCGCCGTGGTGCTGGTGATCGATCGTTCCGCGCCGGATCAGCTGCCGCCCACGATTCATCCTGCGTTTGCGCCCACGGCGAACATCCGCGCGGGCGACTCTTTAACTTTCAAAGTGCGAAGTTTCCGGACGACCTTCGGCAACGAGACCTGGGATTTCGGCGATGGCACGGAGAAAGTCACCGTGAAATCCGACGGCAATGTCGAGCAACACGCCAAGGACGGTTACGCGGTCACCCAACATCGTTTCGCCAAACCGGGCCATTACCTGGTGCGGGTCGAGCGAACGAATGAACAAGGCCAAAGGGCCATTGCCCATCTGCACGTGCCGGTCGGGCCCGAGGGTCGTGACTCAGCCAGATGAACCAGGGCGAGGCCGCAGCGAACTTCACGAGTGTCCCGCCCGGCTGTCCAAGAGCCGCGCGGTGTTTGAAGCGCCAGGCGGCCATGAAATCATCGGCGTAGTTCGTCGATTGCCGCTGATAGAATTCGATGACGCGCTGCACGCAGTATTTGTCCCGGTCGCTTTCCGTCACGACTGGATGCGGCGCCAAGCCCAGGCCGTCCGGCTGGAGCACGACGTGCTCCGCGACCCGCCGCGCGGGGTCGAGATACTTTTTCAAAGGTGAAAGGTTGAACCGCTAATCTCCGCTAATCTTCGCTAATAAAACGAAAAGGATGAGAGTTGAGATTTAGCAAGGCCGGGCACTGAAGAAGCGGTACATGCCGCACCTTTTCATGTTCGGCTGCCCGGTGGTGGAATAATGGAGGCGGTGCCGCGCACGCCCCCAGGCAATCGACCCATCCGCCGAATGCTCTTGGTCTCATGAGCGAAGATGAGCGGAGATTAGCGAAGATGAGCGGTTGAGGTTTAGCGGTCAGAGATTAGCGGTTCCGAAAAGTTTGACTCGCGCGGACGCTCCCGCCTCGCCATACTGGCGGGCGGTTCCCGAATCCAAAATCGTGCGCGATGAAAACAACGACGACGACGCTGCAGCTGCTTCTGTTGCTGGCCAGCTTGAGCTTGTGCGGCTCCGAATTCCCAACGCCCTACAACTCCGAGCCGGATCAATCCAAGCCCATGCCCGCAACCGAGGCCGCGGCAAGGATGCGGCTTCCTCCCGGCTTTAAGACCACCGTCTTCGCCGCGGAACCCGACGTGCAAAACCCCATCGCGATGGCGTGGGACGCGCGCGGGCGCTTGTGGGTCGCGGAAAACTACACGTACGCGGAAGGCGGCAGGAAGTTCGATCTGAACCTGCGCGATCGCATCCTCATCTTCGAGGACAAGGACGGTGACGGGCGGTTCGACACGCGCCGGGTCTTCACCGACGAACTGCAGAAGCTCACCAGTCTCGAGGTCGGGCATGACGGCGTGTGGTTGATGTGCCCGCCGCAACTGCGCTTCATCCCGGACCGCGATCATGACGGTGTGCCGGACGGCGCCCCCGAAGTTGTGCTCGACGGATTGACCGGTTCTCCGGACATGCACCACACCTTCGCCAACGGCCTGCGATTCGGCCCCGATGGCTGGCTTTATGGCCGCTGCGGCGCCTCGAGTTTCGGTGAGATGGGCCTGCCGGGCGCGCCGCCGGAACAACGCGTCCCCCTGCGCGGCACAATCTGGCGTTATCATCCGCGGCGAAAAGTCGTGGAGGCGCTCAGCTCCGGCACCACCAATCCCTGGGGCCACGATTGGAACGAGCACGGCGAGCTGTTTTTCATCAACACCGTCAACGGTCATCTCTGGCACGATTTCGCCGGCGCCCACTTCGTCCGTCCTCACACGCTGGACCCGAATCCGCGCGCCTATGCGTTGATCGATCAGCACGCGGACCACTGGCACTTCGACACCGCCAACGGCTGGCAAAAATCCCGGGACGGCGCGGCCAACGACCTCGGCGGCGGCCACGCTCACATCGGGATGATGATTTACCAGGGCGACAACTGGCCCGCCCAGTATCACGGCCGTCTCTTCACGCTCAATCTCCACGGTCACCGCGCCAACCAGGAAATCCTCCAACGCCTCGGCAGCGGCTACGTCGGCCGACACGCCCCCGACTTCTTCGTCGCCGACGATCCATGGTTCCGCGGCATGGACCTCAGTTGCGGCCCGGACGGCGGCGTGTTCGTGCTCGACTGGAGCGACACGGGCGAATGCCACGAATACAGCGGCGTGCATCGGACCAGCGGGCGGATTTTCAAAATCACTTATGGCGAACCGAAGCGCAGCGACGTGGGCGACATCGCAAGCTTGAGCGTGAACGAATTGGTGAAACTGCACCGCCACCCCAACGAATGGTTCTCCCGACAGGCGCGACTCGAGCTCGCCGCGCGGGCCGAATCCGGCCGTGAAATCGGCACGGCCAAGGACTCGTTGCTCGAACTATTTCACCAGCCAAACGACGTCGTGGCGAAGCTGCGCGCGCTCTGGTCTCTCTATGCCATCGGGGCGGCCGACGAATCGTTTCTCCGCGCCCAACTCCGCCATCCCGACGAACACGTCCGCACCTGGGCGATTCGCTTCCTCTCCGACACCTGGCCGCTGGACACGGTCATGAGCGAAAGACCGGGCGGAAAATCCGAAATCCGAAATCCGAAATCCGAAATCCGAACCGCCACTTTGAAGGAATTCGTCCGGCTCGCCCGGGCCGACTCGTCGGGCCTCGTCCGGCTCGCCCTCGCTTCGACGCTGCAGCGTCTGCCGGTGTCGCAACGGGCCGACCTCGCCGCGCCGTTGCTCGCCCGCAAAGAGGACGCTCAGGATCACAATCTCCCCCTGCTCATCTGGTATGGCTTGATCCCGGTCGCGGAAGCTGACCCGCACGCGCTCGGCCGACTCGCGGCGAAATCCGAGCTCCCGCTCCCGCGCAAGTTCATCGCCCGCCGCCTCGCCGAGGACATCGAGAAAAATCCCGCGCCGTTGAACGACTTGCTCAAGTTCACCGCCACCAGCTCCGCCGTCTTCCAGGCGGACATCCTCGATGGTCTAAGCGAAGGTTTGACCGGCTGGCGCAAGGCCAGAAAGCCTGCGGCGTGGGACACGCTCGCGACCAGACTGGCCAATTCATCTGTCCCCGCCCTGCGCGATCGTCTCCGCGACCTCAGCGTCCTGTTCGGCGACGGCCGCGCGCTCGACGCCATTAAAGCGGTTGCGCTCGACCAGAACGCCGAGCTCAGCGCCCGCAAAGCCGCCTTGCAGACCCTGATGGACACCCGCGCGCCGGACTTGCGCCCGCTTTGCGAGCAATTGCTGGGCGAACAGTTTCTCAACTCCGTCGCGGCCCGCGGACTCGCCAGCTTCGACGATCCCGCGGCCGGCGCGGAATTGGTCAAGGCTTACCGGCAGTTCCATCCTTCCGAACGCGGCCAGTTGCTCTCCGCGCTTGTATCGCGCCCGACCTTCGCCCGGGCCCTCCTCGACGCCGTCGCCGAAGGAAAAATTCCGCGCGCGGACATTTCTGCCTTTCACGCCCGTCAGATACGCAGCCTCCATGACCCGGCGTTGAGCCGGCAACTCGCTCAGGTCTGGGGCGAACTCCGCGACTCGCCGGGCGACAAGCAACTGCTGATCGGCAAATGGAAAGCTCAACTGACCCCCGCGGGCCTCGCCAGCGCCGATAAGCGTCAAGGGCGGCTCGTCTTCCACACCGCCTGCGCGGCCTGCCACACGCTTTACGGCGAAGGCGGCAAAGTCGGCCCGGACCTGACCGGCGCCGGCCGCGACAATCTCGATTACCTGCTGGAAAACATCGTGGACCCGAGCGCGGTCGTGTCCGCCGACTTCCGCATGTCCATTGTGGAACTCGAGGACGGCCGCGTGCTCAACGGCCTGGTCGCCGCCAAAACCGAACGCACCCTCACGCTCAAGACCATGACCGAAACAATCACGATCCAGCGCCGCGAAATCGCCGACCTCCGGGACTCAACCCTGTCGCTGATGCCGGAAGGATTGCTTGAAGCCTTGCCGCCGGAGCAAGCGCGCGATCTGATCGCTTACCTCATGCACAGAATTCAGGTGCCGATGCCGGCCTCCGCCAAGACCGCGTCGAAATGATGCGTCGGCGAACGACTCATGAGCCATAACTCGCGCCCGCGGGCCGCGCCGCTTCTCCGCGTCTCGGCCGCGCAGTTGCAGTTTCGCCCTCATTTGTGTTCCCTACGGAACATAGAATCAGCACTGGCCATTGGCTGGTTGTCGGTCCCGGCGCGCGTG
>Ga0137367_10002111_pt1 | contig 15836 bp, 8 predicted proteins | sample SagtaG_14_FD_104939 | JGI IMG/M metagenome (GOLD analysis project Ga0137367, IMG submission 104939) | Vadose zone soil microbial communities from Sagehorn Ranch, Mendocino, California, USA - Sage1_L_80_16 metaG | ecosystem: Environmental > Terrestrial > Soil > Vadose zone | place: USA... | reverse complement strand
ACCTTTGGAAACCATCCCGATCAGTTTCCGGCGTTCATCTTCTTTTAGATGGACTTCATGTTTTTCATTCGCCATTTGTCCATCTTATCTTTACCCTACAGCTTAATCAAGTTGGTCTACTAGTATCTGTGGTTTGTCTTCTACGTCCGCTAACCGATAGTTTGCAAGTTTCAACGCCTTTGCAGCCAATTCCGCCTGATCTATACTAACACGGAAGATCAATGCTGAATTTACAAGAGCGATAAATGATGATGGGCCTATCTCCTCACTGCCAAGCTGAGTTTGAATTTCCTCCGTAATTTCCTTGGAGAGCGTAGTCCGTGGTTCGTCCGTACCCTCTAGTGGTCCCGGCAAGTACAGGCGAATTAAATCTGGCGATGGAAATTTTTTCAATGTATTTCTGAGAACAAGGTCAGATATCTCGTCCTCGATCACTTGCTCGTGGTTTCGTACTGTTATCATGAGGCGACCAGCGAATTCCGCCTTCAGCTGTGAAGCTACTGCATAATCGGGACTCCAGCGAGGCTCTAACCGCATATCTGCAAGGGACTGAAGATAATACTGCTCTTTGCGACTACTCAATGCCCATCCAACAAATTGATCGATATTAATAGCTGAGTTTACAAGCTGACCATAGATCAATCCGGCCTGTGACAAGGCTGCTAATCTTCTATAAAAAGGAGGTTCTGTCGATAGCAACCGGGTTCTTGATAATTCGCCATCCACAAGGATGAACAGAGCCGAAAGAAGACTGAAACCGCTTGATGGCTCGTCAACATTATCATTGTAAATTTGCTCTATGAGATGAATAAGTATCGGTTTTAGCTCAGGCCATGATGGAAGGATGCGTAGGCCAACTTCGATGGCACCCAACTGTGAGATTCTGTCTCCATGCTTATCTAAGAAATCGAAGGCACGTATAAGTTCATCCTTGTTCAGATGATCCACCGTGATTTCAGCTGTTAATGACAAATGTGATGAGAGCAAGAGAGAAAACAAAAAACCATCATAGGGCCGCCAAGTTGTGAGTTGATTAAAAAGTGTTCTACAACCGCCGGCAGCATAATCACGAATAGAAGAACTCCCATCGTATGTTCCTATCAGTCTTTCGAAGTATCTTCGTGAATGAGGAACTAAGGAGGATATATTAATACTTCTTGCAGCAATTTCGCTGCGTATGGAGCGTGCCTTTTCAATCGGCGTATCGCGAAATTCACTGAGAAATGCATCAACCTCGTTATCTTCTAAAGCACGTTCTCTGAGAATAGTACCCAATGAATCTCGCACGCTGCTGGGTAGATTCACATCAGAGGCTGCCTCAGCAAGATAACGGAGACGCGTTGCGCTATCCGGGGAAAGTACAGAAAGGTCAGGCAAGATGAATTGTTGCTTTTCATGAGAAAGGACAAGCCGGGGTAACTCTTCTTCCTTGCTAATGTCCTTTAATTCCCAATTCAGATTATCCATGTCGGTAATTTCCACCGTAGCTGTACCAGAAAGAACGAGTCGCACAGCTTCGAATAGATTGGACCGTTGTATAGAAAACCCAGAATCTGTAAAGCGAAGTACACCATCCGCGAAAAGATCATATTCTGCCTGAAAACTTGGATCTTCGAGCAGGCTCTTACGCAGTAATGGTGGCGCAAGCTCCAAAGCTGCTTGCGCCAGTATCGACCGAATATAAGCACTATTCGTCATACGGCTCTCCTTCAGTCAGATCCATGTTAGACATCTTGGCAATCTCATTCCTATACCAAGTGACTATCCAAAGATAGAGATCAGGGAATTGTTCTTGGATGGGAAACAGAACTTGGTTTTCAAGCCATTCCCAGTATTCGTCCTTAACTTCCTGGGGCGTGTCGATTCGAGGGGCAAGCAACATAAGGATATATGCGACTCGTCCAGTCTTCACAAAATTATCTCCAACCTCGCCACCAAAGGAGGAGGCCCAACCGCGAACATCTATTTGATTCAACAGCCATTCGGAGCGCGCCCGCACAATTGAAAAATCAGCATCGGCTTTCCATAGATTCCTCAACACTAGGATGAAAACTTTGAGCGACTCATCTAACCAAGGCATTTCTTTCGGAAGCTGAAGCCAGGTACTCATTCGCCCGCGGAGAATGTTCTCCCGAATGGCCTTCAGTTCCGCAGTCTCAACAACTTCGTTATCCTTAATCATAGAGGCTTTAAGATACCCTGCTAATTCATCCTCACGGATGGATACTAAGAAATATCCTGCGCGACGAAGCTGAGTCCTATACTCTAATCGATCTTCGGTTGTAATAGAGCCAATGGCCTTGAGCATGTCTAAAACATCAAGCGTTGTAAATATCGGTGATTGTGCAGTGCCATGATTGACATGATCATGTTGATTTAGGCACCTGTCGTCCGCAACGATAGCATCACAATCTTTTGCCAAAGCAATTACACCCACAGTTGGATGTTCAAATAAGGGTTGCTTTTCTGTCTCCCCAACATTATGCTGCCTACCCAGCTTTATTTTCCCTGATTCTATTCGTGGATTAATTGCAGACCGAATACGTTCTATGGCATCGTTGACCTTGGCAGAAATAGTTTCATAAGATACAAGTTCATTTGCTTCTGAAACCTTCCTGGGCGAAATTGTGGGCCTTAAGCCCGCGGCTTGGAGTCTGTCTAATATTCCAAGATGAAGGAAGTAGGTTACAGTTACGTCATCAAGATACAAAATGGCATTATCTGTAATCTGAGGCTGATTGGGCCATGGCTTTTCTTGAAATTGCAGATAAGCGCGGCATTTCTTTTCTTCTTCAGCTGTGATGTAGCCCTTTTCTCGTAATTTGTTCTCAACAGGCTGACAGCCGCTCAATACAGACGCATGTGTTGTCAAATCTGCTTCTTCATCCATCAGAGAACCAAGATGATGGACAGGGGAGGACCGAACAACAATACGTTGTCTAGTCTCATTGTCTCTCACCTTTTCTGCCTCTGCTATTAACAATGCCAATTCCTCACCAACTTGAGCAGATAGATTACTGTCTGGAACAGTACTTGGTACAAGTTTTTCGATCACTTGAGTTGCAAGCAGGTAAAGCAATTGACGTGCATCTCTGATGCGACTGGGTTGGTGAAAGTCTGCTTTTTGCTTCTCCTCGAACAGCCATGCAAGTGTAGAATGAGGTATGTAGATCGTCTCGAAAGCATCAAACACTTTATCGACGAGATCAAGGAAACTTAACGTCAATAATGCGGTAGCGTCTATTCCAATCGCACCGCGCATATTCAACAATGCCGGTTGTCGCTTTCCACTATATGCAGGAATAAGGGCTCTTCGTCTTGGGTCGTTCTCTGATAAATTTACCAAAGCAGGGAAAAGCATCATATACACAAGCGACTTATTGAGGGATTGCGCTGCGAGAAACATAGGAATCTCGCCAGTGCTTAGAAGTTTCAAGATTTCCGTCTCGCGGCGATCCCATTCTGGCTTGCCGGCAAACAGATCCTTTAGCGTCATTTTCTGGATTGGCCCATTTTCTCCCGAAAGAGCGATAGCTGCTTCAAGCCAATTGAAAACCTCGGCGTCATTTTCCCAGCCAGCACTTGAAGCCAAAAAGTAAGCATTTGCTAATATGCTAGGATCATTAGAACCCTTTCGTGCTGCTTCAAATATCAACGCTTTGGCATGGGGCGAGGCTAAATGCAGAGCAAGTTGAGCAGCAGCGATCAACTCCTGTGCGCTTCTTCTATCTCTCTCAATGTATTCATTAGCGATGATTACCAAGAGGGCACCCCAGTCACCCAGAGCGATTGCTAGATTTATCTCCAGTGCGCGATAATTGGGATGATTACGGTCATCGCTCAACTTCGTCAATTCCGAGCGAGCTTCCAATAACACACCCTCGTGATACAAGGACCAGCAATAGAGCATTCGCAGATTTTTTGATTGCTCCAAGAATTCCCGATTAGTTCTCAGGAACTCGATGATTCGTTCATTTTTTCGCATTTGGCTCAGTGCGTTCATCAATCGTTCAGCGTCACGCAGTGAGCGAGTTCTCTCAAAAAGGAGTTGACCGTATTCAGAAATACTCTCCCAGGCCTTCCTAGCTTCCAGTTCGTCGACAAGGCTCGCGAGGTCGCCCAGATTACCTGTTTTGTTGAACTGCTCCTTTCGAGACTCAACAGCATCACTCCCTTGTGCCTCGGCAATCCTCGTCTTGATCCGACTTTCCTCTACAGCCGAGAGGCCCTCTTTTAGAAGAACATCTAAATTTTCATTCGCTCGATCAAGTAACCCGGCTTGCAAAAACAAATCCAGCTGGAAGAGCAGCAAGTATTTCTTGTCAAAGAATTTTATAAGTTCTCCATGATGTTGGGCAATATAATTTGCAACCTCTTCCTGAGTCCTTTTCATGAAGGCAAGCGCGTATCGGGCCACTGCGGTATCGCGCGTGATTCCACCCCGGATAACAATTTGGCGTTCGATCTCTCGTTCAACCGTATCTAAATCTAACGGGACTCCAAATTGGAGCCCAAAATGAACCAACCCAAGCCCAAAGTCGGGATCTCGAAGCATAGCCTCAAGGTTTTGCCGCCCCTTTTGGGTTGTTTCCGGATCCCTAAGCTCAAGCCAAAGTATGTATTCTTTATCTATTTTTGTTGCATGATGGCAGTTTAGCTGTTCCGCAACGCGAGCTGCATCCGTAAAATAGCGATATGCTACCCTACGAGCCTGAAGCCCAGCTGCGTCCGAAGCTAGTGGGAAACTGGCAGCATCAAATGGTACTTGACTAAGTACAATTTCACGAAGTTCGTTCGGGACCGCACTTATGAGGTAAGTTATCGCCTTGATATGATATAAAACAGGAGTCTCTCGAGAATCTTGATCTGTCAACGCATTAGAGAATTCTCTTGCTGCATCCCATTGGGCAAGCTGGAGTTGCTGCATCAAAAAGTAATATTTACCATCAGAATCTAGCTCTGCCGCGCTGATGCTAGCAGTCTCTAGCCAGTTAATAGCTGCTTCTGGTCCATCGTGATGCGCCACAACCATAAATGCCGCGGAGCGAGCTGATGGCAAATCAAGGCCAGCCAGAATGTTAAGAGCAGCGTTCTTGTCGCCCCTATACGAAGAAATAAAAGCGTTTGCAATTACGAATTCGGGGGCACCCCCCAGACTCTTAGCAATCTCCAAGTGCTCCTCTGCCTTATCCAGGGCATTTGAAGAAGATAGGATGCGCGCGCACCAAGCCAGGGCTCTGCATTTTTGAGAAGCGCTACCTCCAAAGAGGTCTCCTGCCATAAGACGCCTTGCGAAAGCAATTGAAGAGCCTTCTCTATCAAACTCTAGGAAAAACCGAGATTTGCGCAATCTCTCAATTTCATTTTCAATTTCTTGATTGACAAGTTCAATGGGAAAATGAGATTGCGCTAGTATATTTTGATGGGCAATTTGTTGAGAAATCTGGTGAACACTGTTAATGATTTCATCACCTTGTTCGTAAGTTGCTAGCTTGCCGAGTTTCTCACGGACATAATCCATCTCATTCTTCAATTCTGCCAGCATTACTTTGTGTTGCGAAAATTGCTGGGCAAGCATCGTCGCGATATTAATCTCCCCTTTTTGGACGGCATACTTCAATAGATCCAATTGTCGAAAGAGATGAGCGATTGCCCGCTGGAACTCATTCCCTGTAACTAACTTTTCAATTCCAGAAGACGAAATAGCATCTGCAACTGTTTTGCGAATTTCGTCATCAGTAATCTCATCTCCTCTGGCAACTCGCTCAAGCATGTTTGAGAGTACATTGATCCCTACTGTGGTAGCTAATGCTCCCAAAACTCCAGGCAAATCCGTACCGCCAATTGCAGCAACCGCCAACAAGGCAGATCCATGCAATAGCATTTGGCCAGGCAATGCTTTGATAACCCTTAACAGAGTTTGCTGAGATTCAGGGGTTGGTGATGATTCGGATGACATCATTGCTTTGTCGCACTACTGCTAATATCAGCAAATGGCACTTGATTCGCACTCAAGTGTCTGTTGCGTTATCTCCTCGTTCGACCAACTCCCTGAGAAACGCCCGCGCCAAAATGGATTGATCGATCTATTCAGCACAGTGCAAGGACATGGCTGGGACTTCTTCATAGGATTTTTCTCCTGCGATTGCCAAAATCTACCTGACTTTATCCTCAATCTGCCTGTAAACATCTCTGCCTCTTCCCACTTTTCGCCAATGTTTTTCTTCTCTTGGGAGTATTCGACCAGGTGCTCGCCTTTGTATTCGACGACAAGGATGCGCCCATTAATCCACTGGCTAGCTTCCTCTTTTTTTCCAGATCTAACTTGTCAGCTGTTTCTACCAGGTTCTCGAAGAAAGTGTAAGAGCCCCAACGTTAAAATTGAAGTTAGTCCATTGGCTGTGCAATAACGCGTTTTTTGCTTTTGAAACCATACATTTCCTAGGTTTACTTCATCTCAAAAACATACAATAAACTATTGCCTAATTTAATACGCTCACTCTTCATGCTTTATGCCACTCCAAGTTCTTTACATAGGCTTTCAAATTTATTTTCTTTTGCCCACCTTAACCACTTTGATGCAGGATAGTAGTAATGAGCATTTCCCCAATCTTTCTCCATATCATCACAGATATCATCTATTATCTGCTTAAGACTATCTTTACTAATGACTTGACCTGACTTTTTCATCCAACTGACCAATTGCTTAAGAATTCTTGTTGCAATCGGGGTAATTTCATGAATATTATTGTTCCACTGTGCCGGAATTGCAAATAGCTCAGAATATTTCTGTATTCTTAGAGGCAAATCAGGATTTGCCCCATTGGGGTGTAATTGTATTAGTTCTTTTCCACCATCTACAACAGTGAATTCTAGATCCACAACTTCGTCGATACTATCTCGATATGGGATAAAGATTTGTTCAAAAGTCACGTCTTTAAGTGGGTCAATCTCTTTTTTGTCGTGATTGCATTTGTCACATAGTGGAATTAGGTTTGAAGGGTGAATTGAAAGAACAGGATAAATAGCTTTGGGAAAAAAATGCTCGATGGTCCTTCCATGATTCATTGTTCCATCACAAGCACAACACATAGTTTGATTGGGGTTGACGGCATCGAAACTGTCCCACCAATCCTTATAATTAAAATGACTATGGTGGTTACATACGATAGGGTGAAATCCATCAATCGATTTTAGTTGGTCATAAAATTTGACTAACCATATCTTGATGTCGTCAGTTTTTGCAGGTTGATGGATTTGAAATCTATATGCGGGATCAGATAAGTGCTCTGTAAAAGCACGGTCATTTTTGAACTGAGCCAATGTGTTTAATTTATCTACTGATAGGCGTCTAGCAAACACCTTGAGTTTCTCCAAAACGTTAGGTGAATTCGTGGTGAGCCATTCAGTAACATCAGAGCCAAATTCCAGTTCTAAATCTTCCACTCTCAGTGGACCAGACGCAGAAGCAGGATCATATGCACAGGCAACTTCCAGCAAGCGTTCCATAAAATTTAGAACGCATTGAAGAATTGGCTCGCTAATTGGAGATTGAATAATTTTATGAAGCATTTAATTTCTCAAGTACATCACGGATTCGGAAACGCCAATAACCTGGGCTCACTTCTTTGAGAAGACTCTCCAACTCTTCACGTTTGCCCCGCTCTAAAGCTTTTGTGATTTCATCGTCAGAGTAACTGTCATCATTTTGACCTGGGTCGAGCACACTAGTTATGATTTCATCAGTGTCAGCCCCAAAGGTTGGATTTCGAAAGTCGACAATATCCGTTGTTCCTTTTTCGTTCTTGAAGAGCAATATCACCTGACTGGAAGGAACATCTCTCAGGACAAAACTTGAGTGAGTTGAGATAAGTATCTCGCTCGACCTTTCACCGAGACTCCTGTACACAAATTTCATCAAACGCCGCTTCCAGACATCATTGAAATGCGTTTCTGGTTCGTCAAGGATGATGAAAGCATCATGCTCGTCCTGAAGCAGGTAAATGATAGCAAAGCGACCAAGAAACATCCGCTCGCCATCACTTAACCGATCGTAAAGGACAAGATCTTCAAGATTGGATTTTTTTATAGCAAAACTCAAATCAGTAAGCAAGCCACTTTGTTGCCATTCGTATAATGTTTGGAAAACTTTGTAGGGAGTTGCATCCTCGCCGCCAAATATCTGATAGAGAGCTTCAATCAATAGATTAGATGCTCCCATTGCTGGCGTCTTGTACTCAATTATATTTGAAATGGTGCTTCGTAAATCAAATGATAGTAGGCGGTGAGTACCTGGCTCGGGTTCACGGCGAACACGAGTGGCAAGTTGAAGCAGGTCATATAGCTGGACAGAATGAGCGCGGCTTATACGATCAGGCTGAAAGTTAATGGTTAAATTGAGCGCGGTAGGATAGTCCCACTCAATTTGTTCAAGCAGGTGACGGTACCCTTTGTCTGGATATTTCTCGGCGTTTTGTTCCTGTTCTTGTGCATGTTCTTGCTTTGTAGTTCGAATGGATTCGTATAAAGCCAGCGCACAAACAGCGAGTTTGATTTGTTCACTGGACATAAACACGCCGTAACTCTGCGTGTTGAGATTTGAATTAAAACTACCTGTTTGTTTCGGACGATTAGGTTCAGCGCCCTGTAATTTGAGATGTTCAAATTCTCGCCAGGCATCCCAATGGATTGGGCGTTCGAGGATTTCATCAGCAGATGTGGAAGAATCTGCGTTACCCCTAATAGCAACTTGGTTGGAAAATAATCCTTGCCATGATGTTGCTGATCCAGAAGTGTAGACCATTAGCGCTGTAGGTAGATAAGCTTCAATACTTCCACCGCCTGGAAGGTCGCCGCCAGAGTAGCGATGACTTACAGGATATGGCAAGACAGATTCAGATTCGAGGGAGAAGCGAGCAATCTGTTCCCAATCTACGTTAATTGGTAAAACAGATTCAAATTCGATTAGCGCTGTATCTTTATCTGTTTCAGCAGGGACAACAAGCAAAACGGTTCGGTCTTGTGAATTGCCAAGATCGTAAGCAATTGTGATGGGAAATGGTAATTCGGCTCGCGAACGTGCCAATGATATAAAAGTCTCTGTAATGGCTCGAAGCAAACTGGTCTTGCCTGTGCCGTTGACGCCCGCTACGAAATGCACAGCGAGTGGTTTTGCCAACACGCTGGATTGCTGGAAAGTAATTGATACGTCTTCCAGTGGCGGTAAGTTTTGCGCGCGGACGTAGCGAAGTTTCATTGATTAAGCTCTTCAAGGTTTGATTCAAGGGCACTTAAATCATCATCGCGGCTTTCATCGGTGGAACGAACTGCACGATAAGTGGGGGCAAAAACTGTAAAATCCGGTGTGGAATTCGCTTCATCTGCAATGGAAATTTGCATTACCAAGCCTAGTGCATTGAATAATTCTAAGGCACTACGCAATTCTTCGAGTGGCAAGTCAGATGCTTCGCTCAAACTTTCAGGGCTAAAATAATCTTCAGCATTTTGAATTAAGTTTAAGGCTTTTCTCTGTACCAGATTAAGGATGAGCGAATCAAATTCGGGCTCATTACGTGAGTCGTCAGGGACTGTCGGTTCCTCTTTTCGACCAGATAGATTCTCTTCCGGTTTTGGTTTATCTATGTCTTCTTGCTCAATTGTAGTATTTGGGAATTCACTCATGTGTTCTTCGCGCCAGGTTGTTGTCAGATCACCTTTATACGCACGAATAACAAGAGACTTTAATAGCAACACAAAGTATTCTAATGACTTCGTCTGATCATCAAGAACACTTTGGGCTTTTTGCACCGAGTGCACATACTCACGCTGAACCGATAACGGAGGCAGAATAAATTCCATCTCAGCAAACCGACTCGCTCCCAAATGTGCTACGCTTGAAGTTTTTGAACTGATTTTTGCAAACTCACCTGTTTTGAAGTAATGTAAGAAAAGCCCTAAAGCATATTTGGGCTCTACAATTGATTTGTCAGATCTAAAACGTATAAGCGTATTTTGGAAACAGCAATCTGGTATTTCATCATGCCACATTGCTGGACGCCCCACCAATTCAGTGCTTTGCCCTTCATTCAGTAATATGTCTCCAGATTCGAGCTTGTAACGAAAAAAATCCCTGTCGTCGAAATCCATTGATAATACATCAGATAAATCAAGCCTGTCTTCAAACACATTTGCTACGCGTAAGTATGGTCGAGTAAATTGACCAGTTTGGTATTTTGGAGCTCGTTGTCTGCCGAGTACAACACTTCCCACCTCCTTCACTTTTTTGACAGCCCATTCATTTTTATTAATTGCAGAATTTCCAATAATTTCTCGGAATAATGAGTCTTTGAGAATCTTAGTTTTACTAATTGCTTCCTTTCGCCAAAGTTGGAGTAAATCTACTTGACGTAAAATGTTGGCGATGTGGCGTTGTTCTTGTAAGGGTGGAAGAGGAATTGGCAAACGGGCAATTTCTTTTGCAGTTAAGTTGGCAATGTTTGTGGTTTGATTGGATGAACCTCTCAGTTTTTCTTGTGTACTATCTGTCCTTAGGTATGAAAAAAGATAGAACGCATCGATTTGTTCAGATACTCGAATAACCGAAATAAAACCACCGAAAGTTGCTTCTACTTCAACCTTATCTACAAAAGAAACTTTTCCAACTAACTCGCGACTGTTTGCTATGGAAATCACTATATCATTTTGATGAACGAATTTGCTTTCTCCTTGAACATATGAACGTGGAATATAAATCAGGCTTTCCCAGTTAACCCGTTCTTGGACATTTGTGGTCCGTAAGCAGGCGATGTGGTTTTCTGATGGATTATTAACTTGAGCGTCAGATGGAAATGTAATACCACGCTCAATAGCACAAAAATCTCCGAGAGCTACCCATCTCCAATGCATTGGCAATGAGATCTGACCTTTCATTCGCCTTTACCTTCAATAATTGCCGACAAAGCATCCAGTCCGTTCTTGATATTTGTTTCGAGCGCCTTCAGTTCAACAATCAATTCTGTTGGAGCAATATGCTCAGTAGTGTCAAGCACCAATTGCTTGTACCGCCCAGCAGAAAGGCTTGTATCTTTCTCTTCTAATTCAGCAAGTGTAGCAGTCCAATCTTTCGAAGCTTTGAGTTTTTGCATAGTGAAGGTTTTTACTTCTCGAACTGGTATAAAGTTGCCTTCATCGTCATTTTCTTCTGCTTGAGCAAACAGTGGCTGTATATAATGAAAAGAGCGCTTTTCGGAGTCAAGTGCTTGCCATTTTTGCCATTCCTCTTCATGAGGAATAATAAAAGAGGGTGCTTTTTCACCGTAACGCAGTTTGAATTTTAAACGCATATCCCACAAATCATTACGTTCTGGGTTGGCATCGCGCTTTGCGTTGAGAGTTTCTCCATCAAAGCCAACTTCGTAAAACCAAATATCCTCAGTTTTTCCACCTTTAACAAAAACCAAAATAGAAGTCTTAACGCCCGTGTATGGTTGGAATACACCACCTGGCAAAGAAACCACAGCTTGTATTTCTGTCTGACTAATTAGTTTCTGGCGTAATGCTTGGTGCGCATTAGATGCGCCAAATAGTACGCCCTCCGGCACAATAACGGCAGCACGTCCCCCTGGCTTGAGAAGCTGTAAAACCAGATCTACAAATAATAATTCGGTCTTGTTTGTCCCGAGTGGGCGTAGGGTATCACCGATATCAGTTTTATCAATGTTGCCAGTGAACGGTGGATTAGCTAATACAACATCAAAATGTTCGTGCCATTTTCCGCCTTCTTGAACTTCAACGTTAAATTTACTTCCCAATGCATCAGCATAATTGATTTGTGGGTTTTCCATTCCGTGTTGGATCATATTCATCCAACCCAGACGGACCATTGTGCGGTCAAAGTCAAAACCATGTAGGTGATTGTTTCGTAATTGATTATGTTCTTTTGCTGTGAGCTTGTCACCGATTGCGTTTATTGGAGTGCCATCTTCTTTGTATTTCAAAATGTCAGGGCTGGTATTTGCTTCCAAAATATGCTGATAAGCATTGACCAAGAATCCACCTGTCCCGCAGGCAGGATCGCAGACCAGTTCGCCGAACTTCACATCTACCAGATCACACATAGCGCGAATGATATGGCGCGGCGTGCGGAATTGTCCGTTCTTGCCAGCAGTGGCAATCTCATTTAGTAAGTCTTCGTATATATCCCCTAATGTATCCTGATTGCGTTCTGATACAAACAATTCATCCAGAATGTTGATTGCGCGTTCCAGCAAAGCTGCATTCGGAATTAGAAAAACGGCATCCCGCATGCGCTCCTGGTCTGCTGGGTTGGCGCCCTCGATGGATTTCATCCAATCAAAGACATAATTTCTCACATGGGTAAAACGTTCTTCCGTAGGGAGTCTTTTTATATGACTCCAACGATATGTTTCTCCATCCAATAAACGTTTTTTCTCGTCGGCTTTGAAATCATAGATGGATTGATATTTCTGTTTGGCAGTGCGTGCAGATTTCTGTCGCTCGGTGTCGAGCTCTTCCAGTCGCTTCAAAAATACCAAATACGTAATCTGCTCGATGGCAGACAAAGGGTTTGCCACACCACCAGACCAAAAGGCATCCCATAATTGTCGAATCTTCGATTTAAGTTGAGGGGAAAGCATAAGGACTCCTGCGAAATTTACTTGTTCTCAGTAAATTGATTTGCAAAATGTAAGATTTCTTCAAGTTCTGGCGGCGTAAACATTGTACCAGCCTGCCCTACATGCGTAAAAGGCGGGTGTTCAAAATCTTCTGTGGTCAAACTTGCGAGACGCAATACTTGTGATCGGACCACACGCAGGAATGTGATTTGTCGTGCCTGGAAGTGTGGATGCTCAAGAATGAACGCGTCGAACGCCGCCGAAATCTGCTCTTCCTGGCTGGGCAGTTCACTCAGTCCCAGAATGTAGCGCAGAAAATCCTCGAGCTTGGCGTCTGGCTGTTTATATGCCTTTCGTAAGCCTTCTTCAGTGATGAATAAATCTGCCTGGTTGAGAGTACGTGATAAAGCTTGTATGTCTGCTTCAGTTAGTGGCTCAGCATTGCGAAGTTTACGAAGTGTTGGGTGCTGATCCGCCAGGTCATGAACAAATGCTTCAACCTTTTGCCGATAGCTTTCGGCGAAAGTTCCTTCACCACTTGGACCATAAATAATCCAACGCGTGGCAATCTGGTCTGGGAGGTGTAGATGAATGAGTTTTTGTTCTTCACGCTGGCGATACCGCATCAGCGGGGCAAAAGTGATTTGCAGATCCATGATGCGAGTCATATCAAGGTGATCCCAAAATCCATCACTTTGCGACCACGTCAGCTTTTCAATCTGCGCAGAAATGACTGGCAGATTTACAGGCAGCCGTGTGAGGTCGGAAGTGATTTGTTCTCGAGAGCGGGTTATTTCATCCTGGTCGCCAGACAAAAATGCGGTAGCCAACTTTTCAGTCTTTACTTCGAATATCATGACCGATAACACTAGATCAGGGAGAAAGCGTAAAAGTGGGGCAATTGTTTTGCTTAAATGCTCCAATCGATTTTCGTCTAATTCCTGCCAAGCATCCTGATGAACCAGTTTGGCGATTTCATCGATATGTGGTCGAACATTGATATTGTCGGTCGGCAACTGTGCCAACATTTGAGACAATTGTTGAACCGTGATCTGTGTATCAGTATCTGCGTTCAATCCACGCTGAAGCACAAGTTTTTCTAATCTCAAGCGGAACAAACGCACGGGCAACGGTTCGGTTGGGCTGGCGATCTCACCTTCCGGATTCATGTTGAAATATGTGAAGTTATTCCAGAAATCGAAGATTAGGAAGCTATCCTTCTTTTTACCAGTTTGCGGGTCCTGCCATAAGCGCGTACCGCGACCGATCATCTGCCAGAATTTCACCTGGCTGAAAACAGGTTTGGCAAATACTAGATTTTGAATAGATGGCACATCGATGCCTGTGTCAAGCATATCCACCGAAATAGCAATGCGCGGCATATCTTTGCGCTTGAAATCATCCACGAGCTTGTCGGTTCGTTCCATATGACTATCAATGATTTGGGCGAACCCTTGTGCCTGCAAGTTAGGGTACAAGCGGTTGAAACTCTCAAAAATCCCAACCGCATGGTTGTGGCTCATGGCAAAGAAAATGGTTCTTGCAGGTAGTGCTTCAGCGCTATCCCGCCGACAATTATCCATAAACTCGCGCACGATCGCATCTGTGGTGCCTGTGTTTGTTACGCGACGCTCAAAATCGGTCCCCTCGAAGTTGAGCTCACTCAACTCGATTCCTTGTTCTTGCAATTGTTGTGCCAACTCCAGAGGTAATTGCCCAGATTTAATACCCTCTATTTGGAAGGTAGTCCGTGCATAATGAACTTTGTACTTGACGAGGTATTTTTCTTTTACAGCAATGTCATATCCATAGTTGAAAGTGGGTAATCCATCTTCACATTGAAATAGTTGGAAGGTATTATGTTCGATGTAATCCGTAGGAGTCGCAGTCAATCCTAGTTGGATAGCATCAAAATGGTCAAAGATAGCATAGTAGCGGTTGTAGATAGACCGATGACTTTCATCCGCAATAATCAGATCGTAATATCCCGCTGAAAGGTCTTGATAGACCTGCATCATGCTTGGATAAGTCGCTACATGAATGCGAGCAGTCTCATCGACTTCACCTTGTTCAATTCTAGCGCGAGTCTCATTTGGCATGTATTCCTTGAAATCCCCCAAAGCCTGCTGAACAAGTTCTCGGCGATCGGCAAGAAATAATACTCGCTGAATCCAACGTGAGCGCATCAGCAAGTCGACCAATGCAATTGTGGTGCGAGTCTTCCCGGTCCCTGTAGCCATGACCATTAGGAATTTGCGATGGCCAGCGGTCATTTTTTCTGTAACACTTCGAATAGCTTCTACCTGATAGGGGCGATCAATGATTTGACCGTTTGGAATTATCTTTTCCAAGTCCAAACGATGCCTCCGTTGAAACGCCAGACGCTCCAAATCATCACGAGTGAAGAAACCGTTTACTTTCCTCAGTGGATAATGACCGCGGTCCCAGAACCAGATTTCCCGCCCATTTGACAGGAATATGCATGGCTCTACATCATAGATCTCACGGATACGGTCTGCATAGTCTGATGCTTGACGTTGCCCTGTAAGTGCGTCGCGATGAGTATTTTTAGCTTCCACAATTGCGAGTGGTTTACCGTCTACGCCTAATAAAACGTAATCAGCAAATTCATCTCCGGCCCTATATTTGCCTGTAAACTCGCGGACAGATAACTCTGAATCAGTTAGCCGCAATTCTTCCACTACGCCAGGTTTGCCAACTTCCCAGCCGACTTTGGCGAGCTGCTGATCAATTAGTTCTCTTCGTGTCCGAGCTTCGGGAAGGTATGTCAAGTTACCTCTAAACTGTTTGTTGATATGCTTGCTCAATCAGAGGCATTATCTTATCGAGCTGGTTTTCATCTTCTAGGCTCACTTCAGTCTCACCTGTTCCCCAGTGTCCAGTTTTTGAAACATCTTTGGCAAAATTGAATGGGTCGTCCAGTTCTGAAATTGGAATATCTAGCCACAACTTCAATTGGCCATTTTGGATCCAGATTTCACAGAAATTCTTTCCATGTTTGTATACCATGTAGTGTTTATTGGCTTTTTCAATGATTGCATCTTCAGAGTCAAGCCCAAAAATACGTTCACGCAGATCTTCGTACAATGCACGAATTCCTTGAGATTTCCCTTTCAAGTGATCCTCTAGTGAATACACTGGTATATCAGCAGTTTCTTCTTTTTCCTTCTCAGCCTTATT
>Ga0137367_10002107_pt1 | contig 15841 bp, 15 predicted proteins | sample SagtaG_14_FD_104939 | JGI IMG/M metagenome (GOLD analysis project Ga0137367, IMG submission 104939) | Vadose zone soil microbial communities from Sagehorn Ranch, Mendocino, California, USA - Sage1_L_80_16 metaG | ecosystem: Environmental > Terrestrial > Soil > Vadose zone | place: USA... | reverse complement strand
GCTCGAAGGACCAGGCAGCAGGTGATTATTCTATCCATAACGCGTTGGTCGTTGGCACCGATGTTTACATGTCCTGGTATTCGGATGGGATTCGAGTAGTAGATGCGAGCGACCCACGTGCGATCCAAGAAGTGGCGTATTTTGTGCCGCCCTCTGCCAACAACCCAGTCAAGCCTTCGCAGCGTGGCGTCCTCACCAATGCGCCCGAAGTTTGGGGCGTGGCATACGATGAAGCGACTGGTCTTATTTACGCCAGTGACATGAACTCCGGCTTGTGGATTCTTCGCCGCACAGATTAGTGAAGCGAATAACTCGCTGATAATAAAGCATACCACAGACAATCATCGATCTGTGGGATGCTTTTGCATTATTCAATTGCCAGCTTTACAAAAGGAGTTGCAAAGATCATAATTATCGCGATTTCCTATTAATTGGGTTGGACCAGTGCTCGGCGACCATCTTCTCGAGTTCCTTGCCGCGTTTCTCATAGCGCATCGAGAGGAAGCGCAGGAAGATGATGGGCAGGACGTAACGTTTATAGTCCGCTGGCTCGATCGAGCCGCGCAAATTCACTGCCGCCTGCCAGAGTTCCTTCATCAGTTTGGGAATGTTGCCGTTATTGTTATTTGAGGTTTTGTATTCAGATTTCTTTGTACGAGAGGACATTCAAGGACTCCAATGGATTACCAGCTAGAGGTAATTAAATCCTGTTCAATTGGCGAAAATTCGTGTCAACTTCTTTGCAAATAGAAACAAGGGCATTTGAGTGGCCCTCGAACCTCTTACACATGGCTTTTGTCTCGCTCCCCATTCAAGCGGTAGATATTCCTAATCGTAAAGATGTTCAATATCCTAATCTTGGTGTCCGAACAAAAAATAGAAAGTTTGGAATTACCTACTTATTAGATATTCCTGATTTATTGAGAGTCGTTCAAGATTGGGATAGCGAAATTAGATCAATACTTCCCCTTAATGGATTTTGGTTTGCTCCCTTATCGCCTGAGCCTGGCAAAATAGATCCAAGCATAGTTTCAATTGGTGAACATAGATCAACACTCGCAAGAAAAAATATCAAAGCATGGATAGAGAGTAATGGTTTACCTTATCACTCTCCCCATAAATTCAGGCATGGTCATATACATTATGGCTTGGAACATTCAAAAGATATTGAGGATTACAAAGCAGTTAGTTTGAATGTTATGCACTCAAGCATGAAAATCACGGATGAATTTTATTCAAACATCAATGATAGGGAAATTAAGAATAGGATTAGTGAACTAAGTAAAAAAAGTCAGTTGTCAGAGGATGATGACTTAGAACTTTTTAGACAATTTTTAAAATGGAAAAAGAAACTAGCATTGAAAAGGTGAGCGATTTTCCATCTTCCTATTTTCGGTAAGGTTCCCAGTCGAGCTTGAACTCTCTTTCAGAGCGTTTCATTCGATAAAGTCGAGGTGCTGACTTTGCAGGCAACGAAATAATTTTCTCTGTATCATGATTTGAGATGGCGCAACCGAAATATATAGCTTTCAGAGCTTTTGCATCATACTGAAGTCCAGTATCCCCGTGTTCACTAAGAAAACGCCACTCCTTTTCATATTTCCACTTTATAGACTTTGTTAATAATGGAGTAGGGTAAAGTAACGTTTTTGATATGAGTGAAACAAGTCTAATAACTGGATAATTCTTCTTATATCGAACGCGGTGAATTCTTGAGCTTTCGTTAAATGGAAAATACTTGGTTTCAAATTCAAGGCAAATTCCTCTATGTCCATTGGAGTAATGTGACCACATAAGAATATCGTCTGGTTCTTCTGAAAAACAGACTACACCTATTTTTTCATAATTTCGTGGGTTTCTATCTATAAGAGCGATAACGATCTTAATGTAATCATCCTTAAATTTTTGATTTAATTTCCCCTCTGAAAAATACCTTGATTTTATTTCTTCAGCTGTTACTTTTGATAAACCATCTCTTGCCATTCTAAACAGTTGCTTATATGCAAATTGCCACTCATCTTCAGTGGCATCCTGATTTATAAGATATGGAGCAGCACAGTCAAATGGATCGTTTAGCTTTTCAGGCCTGGAAAACCAAATCTGCCGCTTTTGTAAATTTTCGATAGTATGCGGAGATATCAGGGACTGATATCTAAATAAGCTAGAAGGGATTTTCTTTATCATAAATTCCGACCCGATCAATTAAGAGATGTCAAAAGCTTTCATAATTATATTATTAAATATGATTTGCCTCAGCCGATAAGCTGAGGCAAATTTCTTTTGTCAAAAGCTCCTGGCCGAGGACTTGAACCTCGAACCTAGCGGTTAACAGCCGCCCGCTCTGCCAATTGAGCTAGCCAGGAAAGCGACCGAGATTATACGTGTAAGGGAGGGTGATGTCAAGCAATATGTTGTCACCGCGCTGAGCGGAGCCGTAGGTATAGTCGAAACGTGGGAGGCAAAACAATTTCCATATCAATCAGGAGATTGCTTCGTTGTGCGCTTCGACTTCCACTTCGCTCCGCTCAGCGCGAGAGATTGCTAATACTTTATTGCGCTGAAGCGGTCTAGTTTATCAAGGCGATGAGTGGCTGAAATCTGACGCACGGTGCCGGTGAGGCCGCGCACAACTAATGAGTCCGTACTGGCGCCATCACCAAAGTAACGCACACCTTTGAGCAATTCACCGTCAGTGATGCCCGTTGCAGCAAAGAAGACATCCTCGGAAGAAACCAGATCATCCATCGTGAGGATCTTGTCAAAATCGTAGCCGGCTTCGCGTCCGCGGCGCAATTCATCATCATCACGCGCATAGAGCTTGCCCTGGATCTCTCCGCCCATGGCGCGCAAGGCACAGGCTGCGATCACACCCTCAGGCGTGCCACCAATGCCAATCAATACATCCACGCCAGAATCGGGCCAAGCAGTCATGAGGGCGGCAGCTACATCCCCATCTGGAATCAATCGAATACGCGCGCCAGAGCGACGAATCTCGGCAATGAACTCTTTATGTCGATCCCGGTCGAGGACAATGGTCGTCAGATCTTCAAGATCTTTATGGGTGGCTTTGGCGATTGCCTCAAGATTCTCGGTGATGGATTTTTCAATATTGATTGCACCCTTGGCTTCCGGACCCACCGCGAGCTTGTTCATATAAACAAAGGGACCAGGATTAAACATCGTCCCGCGTGGGGCAATGGCAACCGTCGCAAGTGAGTTCGTGCGGCCGAACGCTAAAGGGCGCGTTCCGTCAATCGGGTCCACCGCGACATCCACATCCGGTTCGAAGCCGTTTCCCACATTCTCACCGTTATACAACATCGGAGCGTTATCCTTTTCCCCTTCACCGATGACGATGATCCCGTTCATATCCACCGTCTGGAGGACAATCCGCATCGCGTTGACCGCAGCCTGATCCGCTGCCACTTTGTCGCCGCGTCCCATAAAGCGACCAGCTGCCAACGCCGCAGCCTCCGTCACACGCGCCAGTTCGAGCGCCAGATTTCGAGTAGGGTCACTACTACGCTGTTCCATCAGACCTCCTCACAGGATAAAAAATCGGATCATCAAATAACCGAGCGCCGCACCCCAGATCCATGAATCGATGCGGTCGAGAAATCCTCCATGCCCCGGAAAGACATTGCTTGAGTCTTTGAGTCCGCCTTGACGTTTGAACATACTTTCGCCGAGATCGCCAAGAGTGGCAAGTGCGCCAATCACCAAACCCAGGAAAGCTCCCTGAAGTGGAGTAATCAAGCCACCCAGAGGTTGAGGACCCAACGATGAAAAGGCATAGGACAAAAATGCTCCAACGATCACAGAGGTAAATAGCCCGGCAAAATATCCCTCCCAGCTTTTCTTTGGGCTGAGGCGTGGCGTCATTTTATGTTTTCCGTATACCGCGCCGATTGAATAGGCTCCCGTATCGCCTCCCCAGACAATCGGCAGAACCAGCATTAACCACCAAAGACCCTGTGGAAGAGAACGCACATCAAGTAGATAAGACCCGAGCCAGCCGAGATAAACAATGCCTGCCACGGTGACTGCAAAATCAAGCGCAGCCTGATCGCGGCCGCGCTCATAGGCAACCAGATGGACAGTCATAGCAGCAAGGACAAGCAGCACAAAAAGCGGAATAGCCGCACCTTCGGCAAAAAAGAAGCGTGCTGTAGCAATACCCAGCACACCTCCGATCGTGACAATTTCATTCGGTTCAACCTTAACCGCTCGATATAAGCGGACATACTCCCATGCACCGCCAACCAGAGCTGCCCCTATCAACAGATAATAAAATACCCCTCCATAAATGATTGCCGGCAAAATGATGACCGCAAGTCCAAGCGCCGTGAGAGTACGCCTAGGCATTGCTGGCCTCATATTCGTTCGACGAGACTTTGCCATAGCGGCGGTCACGTTGAGCAAATGTTTCCAGTGCACGGCGATATTCTTCTTTATCGAAGTCGGGCCAATAAGTAGGCGTGACATACCATTCTGAATATGCAGCTTGCCAGATCAGGAAATTGCTCACACGTAATTCTCCCGAAGTACGAATGATGAGGTCCGGGTCAGGCACGCCCGCGGTATACAGATAGCGACTGACAAGTTCATCAGTCACATCTTCAGGGGCGATGCCATCTTTCATAATATTTTGGATCGCGTTGACAATCTCAGCGCGTCCTCCATAATTGAACGCGACATTCAAGGTCAAGCGGTCGTTATTCTTAGTCAACTCCACAGCTTCCAGCACTTTTTCCTGGAGGGTGGGAGCCAGGCGCTCCAGCCGCCCAATATGACGCAATTGAACTCCCTCCTGATGCAGTTCATTCAACTCCCGGTCAATGACATCCTCAAGGATGTACATGAGTCCTTTCACCTCCTCAGGCGGACGTCCCCAATTCTCAGTAGAAAAGGCATAGATGGTCAGATACTTTACTCCAAACTCCACCGTGGCACGGATCACGCGTCGGAGATTCTCGGTTCCTGCTTTATGGCCCGCCAAACGAGGCAATCCACGCGAAAGCGCCCAGCGTCCATTGCCATCCATGATGATCGCAACATGACGAGGGAGTTTATCGGCAGGAATGTTGAAAGGCTTATCTGACATAAACAATCGTGTAGTAACGACGCTGCGCAGAATCGTTACTACACTTCCATAATCTCGGCTTCTTTTCTCTTACCGTGTTCAGCAACCTCTTCTATAAAACGGTCAGTCAGCTTTTGAAGTTCATCTTCACCGCGTTTCAGGTCATCCTCTGAGATCAACTTTTCCTTTTCAAAATCTCGCATATCATTATGTGAATCGCGGCGGATATTGCGAACCGCAATCCGTGTCTCCTCCAAGCGATGATTCACATGCTTGACGAGATCACGTCGGCGTTCTTCGGTTAATGGAGGCAGGTTGAGGTGGATGACTTTGCCATCGTTATTGGGATTCAAGCCCAGTTCCGAAGTCTGGATCGCTTTTTCAATCGCTTTGAGCGTAGTCCCATCGAAAGGTTTGATCGTTAGCGTACGCGGTTCTGGTACGCTGATCGTAGCCAGTTGCATAAGAGGTGTAGGAGTCCCATAGTATTCGATTGGCAATCTTTCAACAAGGCTCGGGCTGGCTCGCCCCGTACGAATAGATGCAAGATCGTCATGAAGGACCTGAATAGCACTACGCATGCGAGATTCGGCATCCTTGAGAATATCTTTTATCACCACAGCCTCCTAAAGTGCTGAAATGCCGCTTGTCATAGTAATCCTTGAAATTTTGGAACACTCCAAACAATAGAATTCAAATTTCCGGTTTAGCTACGCACGTCAAACTGCGGCCGGCACTCTGTTATCTTAAGGTTAAGGATACCCTAAAACGAAAAAAAACGCTACAGAAAAGAAGATTGATGAGAGAATTTGAAGAAAAAGGAGAGACTCTCATCCGTGGCGCCGTTGGCGCCACTTCGCTAGTCCGCACTGCCGCAGTGCGGCGTGCTGCGCTAGTAAATAAAAATAGGAGAGAAACCTCTCTCCTATGTATTGGACAAGAAAACACTAATCATGAACCAATGTGCCGACTACTTCGCCTTTTAAGGCAGCCACGAGTGCATTAGGATCCCATAGATTCAGAACAAGGATGGGTAGATTGTTTTCCATACATAACGTCACTGCGGTGCTATCCATCACTGCAATACGGCGGTTAAGAAATTCAATATGGGTCATTTCTTCAAATTTTTTTGCATCTGGATTCTTTTTGGGATCAGAGTCATAGATCCCGTCCACTTTCGTGGCTTTGATCACTACCTCAGCGCCGATCTCCATGGCGCGCAAGGCGGCAGCTGTATCCGTTGAAAAGAACGGATTGCCAGTCCCGGCGCTAAAGATAACAACGCGTCCTTTTTCCAGATGACGAATGGCGCGGCGCCGAATATACGGCTCAGCAACCGCGCGCATCTCCACAGCCGAAAGAACACGCGTAATCACGCCTGTCCGCTCGAGAGCGTCCATCAACACCATCGAATTCATAACCGTGCCGAGCATCCCCATATAATCAGCCGTGGAGCGGTCCATGCCGCGTTCCAGACCTTGCTTGCCACGCCATAAGTTTCCTGCGCCGATCACAACGGCGACCTCCACGCCCAAGTCATAAACTTCTTTAATTCTGACCGCGATGGCTTCAGCCTCATCTACATCTATGCCAAAACCGGATTTGCTTGCCAGCGCTTCCCCGCTGAGTTTGAGAAGAATACGTTTGTATTTGATTTCACTCATCCTCACTCCTTTGCCCCGCCCCACCCCATCCATCCCCATTTTCTATGAAAATGGAGAGGTGCCCGAAGGGCGGGAGGGGTCGGGTCATAAAAATGACCCCGCTCTTCCCAGAGCGGGGTCATTTCAATATTAGTCGTTCAAACTCTCACCCAGCTCCCAGCGCTGGAAGCGTCGCACGATCACATTTTCACCAATTGCAGCCACTGTTTGAAGGATCAGCTTTTCAACTGTGATCGACTCGTCGCGAATATAAGCCTGGCGTGAAAGGACAACTTCATCCTTGAATTTTTCGAGACGTCCCTGCATGATCTTCTCAGTCACGTTTTCAGGTTTGCCTTCCTCTTTCGCGCGGGCGCGGGCAATCTCTGCCTCATGCTCCAATACATTGGCTGGAATATCTTCAGCTTTGAGATAGCGAGGTGCAGAGGCAGCGATCTGTAATGCAATTTCATGAGCCAATTCACGGAACTTGTCCGAGCGCGCCACGAAATCAGTCTCACAATTGACTTCCACCATTACACCCACGCGTCCACCACCATGTGAATAGAGTTCCACAATGCCTTGGGAGGCTTCGCGATCAGCGCGCTTGGCAGCAGTTGCCATACCTTTTTCACGCAGCCAATCCACTGCTTTTTGAAAGTCACCATTTGCTTCAGTGAGCGCCTTACGACAATCCAGAATACCAGCATTAGTCGCAGCGCGCAATTCCTTGATCATTTCGGTCGTGATTTCCATCTATATTATCCTTATCTTACTTCAAACAATTACTCAGTGGTTGCCTTGTCTGATGTCTCTTCATCCGAGGTAACTTTATCTTCTGCATCAACTTCAACGGCTGTGGGTATTTTTTCTGTTTTTTCAATAGCAGGTGTCTCTACCGCTGGAGCGTCTTCGCGCGCCGCGCTCATTTTCGCTAGGGTGGCTTCACCGAGGAGTGCATCGTCTTCCAATTCCTCATCCACATCCACTACCTTCGGGATTCTGCGAGCAGATTTTTCAAGCCGGGCTTGTGCCTCTTCAACAGGCTTCTCTTCGCCTTCCTCTTCCTTGCGCGCGGCCTTCCCTTCGAGAACAGCATCTGCGACCTTGGCAACCAACAGTTTGATGGCACGAATGGCATCATCATTGGAAGGAATCACATAATCAATGTTCTGGGGATTGCAATTTGTGTCTACCAGTGCAACGATGGGTGTATTGAGCAGATTCGCTTCGTGCACTGCAGCTTCTTCGCGACCAACATCCACAATGAAGAGCAAATCAGGTGGGCGCTTCATGGTACGTGTACCCGAAAGACGTGTAGTAAGGCGAGTGATCTCACGACCAATTAGCAAGCCTTCCTTTTTGGTCAGACGATCCAATTCATTGTTATCGCGCATCTTCTCGAGGCGCTCGAGTTCCTGAATACGGGCATGCATCGTAGACCAGTTGGTCAGCATACCCCCCATCCAGCGCTCAGTTACGTAAGGCATACCACAGCGAGTGGCTTCTTCCGCGACAGTTTCCTGTGCCTGTCGCTTGGTACCCACGAATAATATTGTCCCGCCATTGGCTACCGCATCACGGATCACATTGTAAGCCTGGTTCAACAGCTTGGAAGTCTGTTGCAGGTCAATAATATGAATACCGTTACGCTCAGTGAAGATGTACGGTTTCATGCGGGGGTCCCACTTGTTGGTGCGATGTCCGAAGTGGACGCCACTCTCAAGCAGGGCTTTCATAGAAATGACTGCCATTTATTTCTCCTAACTTTTGCCATTCTCCAACGCGCAGCTTAAAGCTGGCGCGGAACGGAATGAGTTTAGTGGGGATTAAGACCCACTCAAGGACGCTTATTGCCCGTCCCGGGCAAGATGTGCTCTCATCTTGAGTAAAGGCACGAGATGTCGTACCGTAGTCAAAGGATAAGAAGCGGCGGGATTATATCACAAAAATCAGCCAGGCTTCCCGTCAATAGGAGGCTGCGACCAATGAAAGAAACGATCCTTCAAGTTCAGAATTGGTCTCTCCAGCAAATAATAACTTAGGCTGGCGATAAGAATTGTGGCAGATAAAGAGACCACAACCTTTATCCAGTATGGCATTCCACCGTTGATTCGCTCTTCAAAAAAGCGCCACACAAACCAAATCAACGCCAAGTGGTATACGTACATGCCGTAAGAAATCTTTCCAAGATAACGCAACCATGGCATCTCAAGGAACCTGATCAACATCTTCTCACGAACTACGCAATAGATCAGTACTGCAAAGAAATAATTGAGCAGACTAAACATCCAAATGAATTGGTATCCGGCACTTGATCGTAAATCGTATCCTAATGCAGAAATCAATCCAAGGTTGCCGCTGGTAAGGTAGGTGGCTATGAAACCACTTACAGAGACAAGCACTGTCAAAAATAACAATTGTCCCTTGGGACGCTGGATTGGGTATCTTGATATATATGCCCCCAAGGCAAAGGCATCAAGATGACTAAACGGCCATGAATAGATCACAAGTGCAAAAGGCTCGCGAAAAACCCATAAACTGCTCCCTGATACATATAACAAGTACAACATGGCTCGGAAGACGACTCCCAAGATGATAAATACAATAAACAGCCTCTTCAAATGTTTTTGGGGAAAGAGTAAGAGTAACAGGGGCCAAATGATATAAAACTGTTCCTCAACAGACAGAGACCAGAAATGGTCGAGGAACTGGGATGGCTGGAATGATGGGATCCGATAGTAAAAATCGTAGACATAAAGGACCGCATACCGGACCTGATTAAAAAAGATTTGCATGTAATTCGGCCGAAAATCTGCCAATAGGAGCCCGTAGGCAATGACCGCCATCGCTGTAAGATAAAAATAGTAAAGCGGAAAAATCCTTAAGAATCTCCTGCCATAGAACTTGGTGAAATATTTCCCCGGAGGCAATGAGTCTTTCATATCCAACAAAATGCTGGTGATCAGGAAACCCGACAAAACAAAAAAGAGTTGAACTCCAACCCACCCAACTGCTATGAGATCAGTATGAGATGCGAAAACAAGCAAGATCGCGATCGCGCGCAAACCGTCTAAGCCAGGGATCATCCGTAACTATTCCAGGAAAGAAATCTTGGTGGTGGGATATAAGTAAGTGATGTAAGGCGGGCTGGCACATCGTACTCGCAAGGGTATCCCATCCACAAAACGCATCACTTATTTCGAGCCATCTCCGAAATCTTTAGCCATTCTATCAAAGAATTAAAAAAACTCGAGTTTCCTCGAGGCATGTCTACAAATCATCCAAGCAAACCGTCACGCAGGTTCCCTTCCAGACCTGCGGGACGGCGACAAATATCATTCCCTAAATCACAGCCCCCTGACCATATAATTGTTGCTTGATATTGACTACGCGCTTGCGCAAGTCTGTTTTGGTTTCAATATCGCCAGCGATTTTTTCAATCGCATACATCACAGTGGTGTGATCGCGTCCGCCAAGGACTTCGCCAATCTGCGGCAGGGAGGCATCAGTCTCTTTCCGCAGGAGATACATGGCAACTTGCCGGGGTTGGGCAATCTTCTGGGATCGGTCGCGGCCGAGCAAGGCTTCCACAGTCGTCTGCCATTCCTTCGCAACCAGTTCGATGATCTTGCGAGGTTCAACATCACTGCGCTGCGGCAACAAATCAACCAGAGCCACTTCGACAAGATTCGGCGTCAAGGGAGCACCACTTAGATCAGCAAAAGCCAGAATGCGGTTCAATGCCCCTTCCAATTCGCGGATGTTGGATTGCACACGCCGGGCAATACTTTCTAAAATGTTATCTGGGACCTGGCGACCTGTGCGCTCGGCTTTTGAGCGCAAAATTGCAAGGCGAGTCTCAAGGTCAGGCGGTTGGATATCGGCGGTCAAACCCCACTCGAAGCGTGAACGCAATCTTTCATCTAGGGTATTAAAAGATTTTGGCGGGCGATCTGAAGAAACGATGATTTGTTTATCTTGTCCATGCAGGGTATTGAATGTGTGAAAGAATTCTTCCTGTGTAGATTCCTTACCAGCGATGAACTGAATATCATCCACTAACAACACATCAGCTGAGCGATATTTCTCACGGAAAGCCTGATTTGTATGTGTGCGGATGGCATTAATCATATCATTGGTGAATTCTTCGGAGGACACATATAAAACATTCAAGCCACGCGCATGACAGGCATTCCCAATGGCATGAAGAAGATGCGTTTTGCCAAGTCCCACGCCCCCATAAAGAAAAAGCGGATTGTAGGCACGTGCTGGTTTCTCTGTGACGGCAAGACAAGCCGCGTTCGCAAGCCGGTTGCCAGAGCCAACGACAAATGTCTCGAAGATATAGCGCGGATTCAGGTTTGAGGGGCGCGCAGGCTGTTCGTAAGTCGCGATCGGTTCCGGCTGGGGGAGATACGCTTCATCTCGCATGAGATCTACTTCGTTGCTATCCACGATAAAGTTGACCGCAACGCTGGCATTCATAATTCCAACAAGCAAGCGGCTAACAGTACTCGCGAGGCGACTCTCAAGCCAATCGCGCGCATATGCATTGCGCACTCCAATTGTTAAAGTTCCATCTTTATAAGAAACTGGTTTGGTGTCGCGCACCCAGGTATCGAAAGAGGCGCGTGGCATTTCCATCTGGAGTTGCCCTAGTACTGACTGCCATGCCTGTTCTGCGTTCATGTATTGCTCCATATGTACGGGAATAAAGTAACGTCGAATTAATCCGCTTAGTTAGCGGCTTATTTTTTGTTTTATTGCATTTATAAATTTTTTTATGAGATCTTGTGGGACTTTCGATGGGTATGTTCACCACATCTTTATATCTCAGCGTGCATACATTCTAGCAGATATACATACAAAATAACAACACGTAAAGCCTACGCTAATTTTAAAACTTCCGTTTTTTTAAGGTCACTCAATGTTAAAGATTCATCGCCTGAAAAATGAACAAATCTTATTTTTTTTAGAACACACGTTTCAGCCAATTACACCCAACAAATTTTTTTGCCCCCCACATATAGGGTTTTAATCCAATATTTAATCTCAAGAACACAAATATGGAATGGTGCTCTTAAAGAGACGTGCGCCAAAACTTTTTATTTCTTGACGGATGAGACTCAAGATTCTGTGATTCGATGGAAAAGAAACTTTGATTCGATAATTTTAGCTGCGCGCGCGACGCGGTACCCATGCCAGCACGGTCGTGCCTTCACCCACAACTGATGATATATCCACATCACCACCAATAGAACGAGCGCGCGTTTGCATATTCGCGAGGCCATGACCAATGGTTACATTCATTTTTTCCATTTCAAAGCCTTTCCCGTTATCGTGAATCTCCATCAACACACGTTCATCTGTTGACCAGAGCGAAATATCCACTTGTTTTGCCTTGGCATGCCTTGCGATATTTGCTAAAGCCTCCTGGCAAATATGGAATAACACCATCAAATTCGACTGAGGCTGGTCTTCTAGTTCATTATCGGTCCCGGAAAGCTGTATAGTCGCGAGTGTATTGGCGCGAAACTCAGTGATAAGGCGATTCAAGCCACTCAGCAGGCCTTCGCTACCCATCTGACGAGGCCTTAAGTCTAAAATATAGCCACGCAGATCGCGTATGGCTTGATTCAAATTCTCAATAGAGTGCTGAATGCGTGTTTTTGCATCCCCGGGATCATCTTCAAATGAATGCAATGCGCTTTCAAGAGACAGTCCCACTCCATAAATAGACTGAATGATACCGTCATGCAAATCCATACCAATGCGCTCGCGCTCTTCAAGCACAGCCAGGCGGTGAGTATTCTCATGCAAGCGAGCATTTTGAATTGCTGCAGCGGCATAGGCAGCCAGCATTTGGATGATTTTTTCATCATCGGCAGTAAATTCGGGCGCATCCATCTTTTCCGTTAAATAGATTTGTCCCAATTGAAGGTTGGCTGCCCGGATCGGTACACCGAGGAATGAAGCCATGTGTGGATGATGAGCTGGAAAACCCGAGGAGCGTGGATGATCCTGGATCACAGGTATACGCAAAGGGACCTCAGTATTCATCAACTCGCCGATCAATCCCTTCCCCACAGGCGGATGAGCCAAGCGTTTGATCTCATCATCGGTCATTCCCACTGTAATGAACTTCACCAGTTTGCCATCTTCATCCAATACCCCTAGTGCCGCATAACGAGCATCTGATTGTTCACAAGCAACCTTGGCGATCCGTTCCAATAAATGATCCAGCGAAACGTCTTTCACTAATTCGAGGCTGGCTTTATGCAGGGCAATGAGTCTTTCTTGAAGTTGTTCTCGCGTTAATAGCATCTCTGTGACACCTCGCTCGCTATTATCTCATAAAATGTGATAGATTTTGGCAGCGGACAGGCATAAAATCATTTTTGTAAAGGTGACGTAATGACAAATTCCCGCATTTCTGGATTCTATAATATGACCCTTGACGAGCGCCGCGCCAAACTCGTGGAAGCTTTGTCGACCGAATTGGAAACAGATCTGACTCCGTTTACTTCTGGCGGACTCTCTCCTGAAGCCGCTGACCACATGATCGAGAATGTGATTGGCATGTACAGCCTGCCGCTTGGAATTGCTCTCAATTTCCAGGTGAATGGACGCGATGTGCTTGTACCCATGGCAATTGAAGAACCTTCCGTTGTTGCGGGTGCATCCTTTATGGCAAAACTCGCTCGGGCTGGCGGCGGATTCATCGCTACTAGCACTGATCCGCTCATGATTGGACAAATGCAGGTTATCAACGTGAAGAACTTGCATGAAGCGAAGCTCAAACTCTATGAATACAAAGCCGAACTCTTACATGAAGCAGATTCAATTGACCCCGTCCTCAAAAAATTTGGTGGCGGCGCACGTGATCTCGAAGTTCGAATCATCGACTCATCGCCAATTGGACCTTTTCTTGTCCTTCATCTCATCTACGATGTCCGCGATGCCATGGGAGCCAACGCGGTTAACACCGCCTGTGAGAGGCTGGCTCCTAAAGTAGAAGCCATTACTGGCGGAAAAGTCCATTTGCGCATTCTTTCAAATTTGGCGGATAGACGAATTGCCCGCGCCCGTTGTACGATTCCTGTCAAAGAATTAGCGTTTACCATAGAGGCAGGGCTCGTCCCCACCCAAGGCGACCATGAAGGTCGCCCCTACAGGTTTACAGGCGAAGAAGTGCGCGATGGAATTGTCGCCGCTTATGCCTTCGCCGCCGCGGACCCGTATCGCGCTGCGACACACAACAAAGGCATCATGAACGGCGTGGACGCAGTGGTCATCGCCACCGGCAACGACTGGCGCGCCATCGAAGCGGGTGCACACGCTTATGCTGCACGTTCCGGAAGATACACTTCGCTTTCCACATGGAACAAGGATGCGGATGGCAATCTCGTTGGCACGCTCGAAATGCCTATGGCGGTGGGGATTGTCGGTGGCGCAACGAAGGTACACCCTGCCGCGCAAGCCGCGGTTAAGCTCATGAGCGTGAAAACTGCGAATGAATTAGCTGAGATCATCGTCTCGGTAGGACTTGCTCAAAATATGGCAGCGTTACGTGCTCTTGCTACGGAAGGCATCCAGCGTGGACATATGTCGTTACACGCACGGCAGGTCGCAATTGCGGCAGGTGCGACGGGTGATATGATTGAAAAAGTCGCCGCACAGATGGTGGTGGAGAAGATTGTGAGGATTGATAGAGCCGAAGAGATTTTGAAGGGAATGCAAAACCTTTAACCACTAGGGACACAACACTTGCACCTGCCTGCAAGTGCAGGTGAGAGCACAAAGGAAAACTAAAATCGCAGCAACCAATGCCCTCTCCTAAAGGAGAGGGCCGGGTGAGGTCGGGCCCAAGTAGGACTAACGTCAGCGTTTTAGTATATGCAAACAAAATAGATGACAACTATGGCTAAATTAATTGCTCTTCGATCAGGCTTCATTGACGGAGTTTTTAGTTCTTGGTACAGCAGTCTTTCTTCTACCCTGAAACAACAGGCATTGCTATTTGATCAAATTGGCATTTTTGGATTAAGCCAAATTTACAAAGTGGCGGATTCTTCTAGGAACAACCCGGATTTTCCGAGAGGTTATCTGAAAAACATATTGGAACCGATTATTATGGAATTACAATGGCTGACGGAAAATGAAATCGTTTTTGAACCGACTACAGAAGAGGAATTTCGCGAACAGGCTATAAATAATTACTTTTCAAAGGTCGCCTCTAGATATAGCGTCGAAGAGATTGTGAAACTTTCTCAAAAATTAATCGAAACTGGAGAAGTCGATGTTAGCAATATCGAAAACAAGACTGATACTGTAGATTTGATAAAAATGCAGGATACGATAATTCTTCGATTAATGGCACTAATGATGGAAACAACAAAAGGAGTTACGGCAGTCACGACATTCCCATATACCGAATATACTCATGAGTTGCCAAATACCAACAAAAGTAATGTTGCTCAAATTGTAATTAGCAAATTGCCTTTACCAAACAATGAAACCCCTTGGGAGCCAATAATTGACTATCGAAATGATTCGGAGAATCAAAAAAATCTTCTAAACTTAAGGAAATGGATCAGAAAAATTTCGGCTGAAAACCTATCCTCGTCAGAAATAGAGGATGAACTTCAATGGTTAATGAATCAATTTCAAAATCACATGAAGATTCATAAGATGAAAGCAAACACAGAAACACTCGAAGTCCTTGTAAAAGCACCACTTGAAATAATTGAAGACTTAGTAAAGTTGAAATTTTCAAAAATTCCTGAACCATTTTTCGCTCTTAAGAAAAGGCAAATAAACTTATTGGAAGCTGAATTAAATGCTCCTGGCAGAGAAATGGCTTATCTAATCAAAACTCGGGAGACTTTTCAGTCTTATGAAAAATAAAAAAGGTTATTAAATGACAACCTCTCACACATCACGAAGTACCCCCTCGGGACACTCCCCCACTCTCCTCAAACCCGCCAAACCTGTCGGTATTGTTGGCTACGGCGCGTACGTGCCGCGTTATCGTCTGCCCGCCAAAGAAGTCGCGCGCGTATGGACGGGTGGTAAAGGCGGTCTCCCCATCAAGGAGAAAGCTGTCCCTGGG
>Ga0137367_10002078_pt1 | contig 15916 bp, 10 predicted proteins | sample SagtaG_14_FD_104939 | JGI IMG/M metagenome (GOLD analysis project Ga0137367, IMG submission 104939) | Vadose zone soil microbial communities from Sagehorn Ranch, Mendocino, California, USA - Sage1_L_80_16 metaG | ecosystem: Environmental > Terrestrial > Soil > Vadose zone | place: USA... | reverse complement strand
AAGCTTCATTTATCAGATACGAAAAAGTGGGAAACTAATGTAATCCAGTCAATTAATACGGCGTCGGACAAACTAGTAGCGTGGCTTGAATCACCTTGGGCGGCCAAAATTCAAACTCGTGGACTCGTAGTTGGATATGTACAAAGTGGTAAAACCGCTAACTTTACTGCGGTTATTGCTAAAGCAGCGGACGCTGGATATAGATTTTTCATTGTATTGTCAGGCACGAAAAAATCACTTCGACAACAGACACAGTTGCGCTTGGAAAGGGAATTAATTTCTCTAAATAGTGATTTATGGTTCAGTCCGACAACACATCGGGATTTCAGTCCAATCGGGAATGTCAATTTCTTTTTATCCGATAAAAAGCACGACAAGATTCTGTGTGTAATTAAGAAAAATAAAAGCAGACTTACACATTTGACCAACTGGCTCCGAGGCGCTTCGCCTGATCTCCTAAGGCAGTGTCCATTCCTCATTATTGATGACGAGGCAGATGAAGCGAGCGTAAATACTGCCCCAGGACAAGCATACAGTAGCCCTGATGTAGTAACCCGAACGAGAATAAATCAGCTTGTGGTCGAGCTCTTAAAGTTGCTTCCCAAGGCTGCCTACATAGGATATACAGCAACACCTTTTGCAAACGTATTTATCGATCCAAATTCGCCAGACGATTTGTATCCTGGCGATTTTATAGTTTCTTTGCCAAAGCCTTTAGGTCATTTTGGTACTGAACAAATCTTCGGTAGAGATAAATTATTGGATGATGAGACTGACGAAGAATATCAAGGGCCGGATATGGTACGAGTTGTTCCCGTGGAAGAAATTCCGCTATTAAAGCCGCGCACTAATGACCGTGCCTTTGTTCCTGAGGTAACTAATAGTCTTGCTCACGCACTTCGATATTTTTGGCTGGCATGTGCTGCGCGGCATTATCGTGGTCAGGATAAAGAATTCTCCACAATGCTTATCCATACCACTCAATTAATAGCAGTTCATAATTCGACGAGGCAGCAAATCGAAAATTATCGCATAAATATTCTCACGGGTTTGCAAAATCAAGATCTAAGGTTGCTGTCTGAGCTAGAAGCCCGATGGAACGATGAGCACTTTCGGGTTCCGTCAGAAAGTTTTGGTTATTCCTCGATTACTTTCGAGCAGTTAAGGCCATATTTACTTACCGCGGTCCAAGCAACTTTGGTAGTGGTTGATAATTCGCAGAGCCCCTTCCGCTTGTCATATGATGATCCTCCAAAAATACAGATAGCAATAGGCGGCAACACACTTTCACGCGGTTTAACACTTGAAGGGCTCGTTGTTAGTTTTTTTGTAAGAGCGGCTAGTGCTTACGATACCTTGTTGCAGATGGGTCGATGGTTTGGTTATCGTCCCGGATACGCAGATTTGCCCCGTATTTGGATGACTGATGAATTAGCGGGATACTTCTTTGATGTAGCTACTACTGAAGCTGAGATACGCCGGGATATAGAAAACTATGATCTGTTAGGGGTAACTCCTCGACAGTTTGGGCTAAAAGTCCGCGCTCACCCAGACTTAGCGATAACCGCTCCACTCAAAATGCAGTTTGCAGTACCTACGGAAGTATCATATAGTGAGACCCGTGTTCAAACAATCTTGTTTGAACACCAAAATTACGCTTGGCTTAAACAGAACATTGAAGTCACCAGCACACTTATAACAAACCTGCTCTCTGATCAATTTTCTTCGCAAGCACATAATGGACATATCCTATTTCGCAATATTCCAGTCTCGCACATACTAAAGTTTATCAACACCTACAATTTTCACAAAAACAGCCGAACGTTGTCAGCTCGACTGTTGGGTGAGTACATCAAGGATCAAAACCGGCACGGCGTGCTCAACAGTTGGAATATCATTATTCGCGGAGTAATCGCTAAAGAGAAGTTAGAGCGGGAGCCTATAACTTTGGGCGGCTTGCAAGTTCCGCTGTTGCAACGTGCGCGCCGTAGGTTTCCGCTGGAGTATGCACACATCGGTGTTTTGATGTCAAAAGGTGACATCGGTGCGGATCTTCCATTATCACTAGAGGATCTCAAAGGAAGAACTGATGAAGAGCTTGAGAGTCTGCGTGAACAAATGCTGCCAGGAATGGGGCTCCTCGCAATTTATCCGATATCGAAGGACTCTAAACCCGGGAAGGGTTCTAAGAAGGATGACTTAAACGCGCTTGAGCATGTTATTGGACTTGGATTAGTTTTTCCGAAAGCCGAAGGAGATTCTCGGAGCGCTCAGAGCTATATGATTGTGGATCCATCGAGGCTTGATCAAACAGATCTAGAATTCGATGAAGAAGCGGAAGATGAAGAATGATCACGCTAGAGCTTCTGCAAAAAATGTGGGACATGATAACCCCGCCTGAAAAAGATAAGGTTGTTTTTGAGGCGCGGCAAATAGACTCTATTGAAACCCCAAATGGATCCCCATTGCTCACAATTGACATAGAACATCATAGACACCTGCTGATTCCTATAAAGCACAATTTTAAAGTCATCGCAGATAAACAGAGTGCAGGTGTGCACATAGTAGTAAATGAGTGGGGAGAAGGAAATAATCGAAATAAGTTTATTGATGTTGTCTGCTTGAAGCCACATCTAGATACTCTTTTTGATATGATAATTTTTGAAATTTTGCAGGAATTAGAACTTACCGCTGATGATCCTGGGAGCGCTTGCAGGAAGACATTAATTAAATGGCGCGAATTTTTGAGAGCAGAACCACTGGGATTGCCTGACAAATCCTCCATCGTAGGGATAATTGGCGAATTAATTTTATTGAGAAATCTGGTCAAATTAAACCCTTCATCGATTGATATTTGGACAGGTCCAAGTCAAGGACGATTTGACTTTTATTCAGATAGTCTTGCCTTGGAAGTCAAAACCACACTTCAAAAACGAGGACTTACAGTAACTATTCATGGGCTAAGCCAACTGCACCCCCCCGCCAGTGGAACTCTATACTTAGCTGTGTTACGCCTAGAGGAAGCGCCAGGAGCTGGTGAAACTATTTCCAGCTTGGTAAAAGAATTAACATCCGATGGTTGCGACAGAATAAAACTGTTAACGAAGCTTATAAATGTTGCTATCAATCCCGATTTAATCGTGCGGTGTGATGACTATCAATTTAGTTTGGTTGAAAATATAACTTATGAAGTAGACGGAAAATTTCCTAGTCTCACTACTGATAGTTTCAAAGAAAGCGAATTGCCAGCTCAAGTTGTTTCATTGAATTATCAAATCGACCTGTCGTCACCTCCTCCTTTCGCAATGCCCATCGATCAGGTTCAAAATGTGTATCGACAGCTCGCCCGTGGGAAAGGAAAAGGCAATGCCTAACCTCTGGTTAGACTCAGAACGAGTTAGCCCGACAGGCAATATCTTATCCCAAGGTATTCTTAATCAATTGGGTCGGCCCGGTCTAAACAATCTTGCTATATTAGTGCGCGAGGCAGTCCAAAATAGCTGGGACGCGAGGCTATCAGATCGCCGAACGGTTTATTTCGAAATTGGCGGATGGACACTGGATTTAAAAGGAAGACAATTCATAAGAGATCATATTTTTTCAAATACACCTCCGGCTAAAACGTTAAGTATAAACAAGGTTCTACGGTCTAACACACCTATAAATTTTTTAGCAATATATGACCGAGGCACTACAGGGCTTGGAGGCCCCACAAGGGCTGATGAATTGACCAACGACAAAGAGCCAAGAGATTTTGTTGATTTTCTAAGAAATATTGGTCAACCGCCCAACAAAAAACTCTCGGGTGGCACTTATGGATATGGGAAAGCAGCCTTTTATCGTGCGAGTACAGTGCGTACAATTTGTATTTATACTAGATGTAAATATAAAGGTAAAACGGAAAGCCGGTTTTTCGTTTCAGGTCTCGGTTTACCTTTTGAATCAAACAAGATTAAATACACTGGTCGTCACTGGTGGGGAAGAAAAAACCGAGGGATTGCTGAACCAATTTTAGGCTCCGATGCAGATTTGATTGCTAACAAACTTGGTATACGCGTATTCGGAAAAGATGAGTTTGGTTCAGCTATTATTATTGTTCAACCAGATTTGGCAAATAATTCTTCAGATAAGGAAAGCTCTGGCCATCGTTTAGCAAATGCTCTTACCAAAATTGCGGAATATTTGGTCTGGTATTTTTGGCCCAAGATGTTGAAGCATAAAGGCAATCTACCAATGTCATTTAATGTTACATGGGAAGGTCAACAAATTTCCATTCCTAATCCAGCAGAATACTTACCCACAAAACCATTTGTGCAAGCAATGCACCGATTAAAAAATGAAAAAACATCAATTACCGAAGCTTTTAAACATAATATTATAGAAATAAATTCTCAACGCCCACTTCAGATATTAGGCAGGCTTGCCTTACAAGCTTTCCCAACAGAACAGCCAACTTTCAGTGAGAATGGACAGGAAAACGGCATACCTAAGCTGTGCTCGCATCATGTGGCGCTAATGCGTCAGCCTGAATTAATAGTGAAGTATTATGAGGGGCCATCAATGGGAACCGAGTCCTTGGGTTATGCCGGTGTCTTTGTTTCAGACCAAGAGGTTGATACAATCTTTGCGGAATCGGAACCGCCAACACACGACGACTGGGTGCCAGATTCTCTGAATGAGAGAGTACATAAGGTCTTTGTGCGAGTAGCTCTACGCAATATATTCAGAGAAATGGAGAGTTTTTCAAGGCCCTTCTCAATTCAAATCGATCAAGCTCAACTCTTGCCGCTAGGCGGATTCTCTACGCGGTTAGCGAATAGTGTTTTTCCAACCATTACAGGATGGTCAGCAAACACAGACACACCTTCGACTGAGGATACTTCCAAATATGAAGACAAAGACAGTTTTTCTAAACCTGAAAAATTAAATCCTAGTGTGAAGGAAGTAGACAGCCTTCCACAGAATTTGAAAACAAACCTATCAGGCTTATCTATCCCGCCGACTTATCCTCAAGCCGAGCAGGAAAAATCTGACCTCATGCTCAGAAAAAAAACTGCGTTAGGACGGTCACGCGTTAAACTTATATCTGACGGAAATTTCCTTCTAGTGAATGGTAAGCGCTCACTCCAGATTGATTTTATAGTAAAACATGCATCAAGCTCTTCAGGGTCAAATATCAAGGCAGTGCCGCGTGCGCTCATTGATGGAGGTCAAAACGAAGTAGAGCCGCCAATTGGAGGAAGTCAACCAGAAATTCTTCTATGGATAAACCCCAATGGTGAACGATACGTAGGTGCCGACGAGGTTTTTGTATCATCTTCGTCTGATGGTGTCTGGCATGTAATCATTAGTATTCCAGATGATATTGTGCTTGGTATTGATTTTAAAGCTGAGGCAAAAGTTTAATGCCGAAGATTCAGAAATTTCCCTATCTTACTCCTCAGTTCCCCCATTTATCATTTGGAGAATGGAGATTTCTTCATCCTGATGGTGAGTTCCGACCTCTTGGAACATTGCTTTCAAACTGGGACCCGGCAACAACTTTAAGAGCTTCAATTAGTACGAAAATAAACTATCTTGCAGTTCTAAATGACTGTGGATTCTCAAATGATGTTCAATTGAGAATGACAACCATGTGGAAATCTGAAGGGACTTTTTTGAAGAGTTGTGGCGAATTCGTTGACATTCCACCTACTCTTACCGAGGAAACAACCATTGAACTGAAAGTAGAGATAAATGGAATAAATGTCTCGGAAAGTATAGACTTGTGGGTCCAATTACTGCTATCTCAACCTGGCTCTCAAAAGTCTATGCCGTTTGTAGCAAAGTTGCCAGGAAGTATCCTTGCTCAATCAGTACCGCATAAAGTAATTGTTGAGGGAGAAGGACCTAGATTTCCGGTTGAGATAATAGATTTCTCCAACACGTACTATCCTTCAGAAGCAGGATGGTATCTGCATTGGGATCCGACCGATTTATTTCAATCAGTGCTTGGTACGGTAAGACTCTACATCAATGCCAAGCATGAAAGAGTAACTAAAGCCGTGACTCTTGAGCTTCAAGAGGATTTTGATATTCGCGAAACTATTAGATATGATGTCGCCAGGGCGCTAATTTATGGAGCGGTTGCAAATGATGAGTTCGTCCATAACCCAGACATTTTTCCTACTGGTTCTATGGGAAGTGCTATTAGAAGCATGCTTCGCGTATATTTTCCCCAAGTCGATTTTTTGGAGATCCGCAGCAAAAGTGGTCGTCAAGAGTTGTTTGATGCGGACCTTCAGGAACGTTTGAGAATATTTCAGCGAGATATATAGATATGTATCTTTTATATCCAAGATTACCTCTAGCCGTTGCAGAAAAGTTGGCAACTGAGCGATCAGTCAAAACTATCGCGGATTTAGTATCGATCAGCGCTATAAAGCAGGAAAGCGCAACTCTTGCTCCTATCGGAGGAAATAAAGCAGACGATGATTTTCTACGAGGAATCCAAAAAGAAATTAGAGGCTGCGCTAAACAATCCGGTTATCCAGATTCTTTTGGGGAAGAATCTTTTAGGAAATTTGATGTAAAATGCGCTAGACTTCTATACGATTGTCTTTTCTTACATCCATCTGAAGCATCCCACATTGAGATGTGGGCATTTATGTCATGCGTATTAGTTCCTGATGTGGTGCGTTGGCGTTTTCCCGGAGAATCAACTTCAATAGAACGATTCATAGGAAGCGACAGAGGTCTCAGAAGAAATACTTTTGGGAGGTTGTGGTGGAGAGTTTTTCTTTTGAATCAGCCATCTGCGCCAGAACCCGATATTTTGCTAAATAAATTAGTAGAAGATGACTTAGTTCAGGTTACTGAAAGAAACAGCATCGCGGCAAGTAAAAATTTTCTTATTACATTTTGCACAGCGTTTCTCGACGCTCTGGAACAATACACGGTTCCCCGCAGGTTGCTAATACGTGAGTCATCAAAGAGAATTAGAAGACTGTTGTCTTTAATATGTTTTGATGCATTGGATGCTCCGCAGTTGAAAAAAATAGTGGACGATGTTTTTGCTAGCACTGCTAAATCATTAGCGGGATATAAGGAGCAATGACCGTCGTCTGTAAAAGCTGCGGGTATAATAGAACACATGTTCGGAAACTATCATTGACATGAACATAAAAGCTAAAACTCGGCTTTTTCGTAGAAAGATAATACATTTCTGGAAGTTTAGCGGTCGTAAGGATCTGCCTTGGAGACAAACGAAAGATCCTTGGAAACTACTAATCGCAGAAGTGCTTTTAAGAAAAACCACATCGTCGCAAGCAGCAGTAGCCTACCTACAACTGCAAATGCTTGGACCAAAAGATATTATCGACATGAAAATTGTAGATTTAGTGAAAATTCTTACCCCATTAGGTATACAGAAAGTCCGAGCAAGACAGCTTAAGGAAATAAGTGGAAAAATTATGAGCTTTGACAAAGATGAATACGAGTCTGATAAATCATTGAGATCACTGCCGGGCGTTGGGAAGTATATCTCTAATGCAGTGAGATGTTTTGCTTTTGGGTTTCCTGTTCCAGCTCTCGATACAAATATGATTCGAATATTGGAACGAGTATTCGCATGGCATTCAAATAAAAGCAGAGCCAGAGAAGATGTCGAGCTTTGGAAATTTGCCGAGGCTTTGATGCCCAAAGACAAAAGCCGAGAGTTCAACTGGGGCATCTTAGACTTTGGCGCTTTGATATGTACTGCCCGTAATCCTAAATGCAATATATGCCCAATTAATAATATTTGTTTGTATTATCAATCTCTATCTCAAAGTACTCCAATCTAAAATTCGGATACATTAACACGATGCCAACAAAACCGATAGCTGTTTCATTGTTTTCTGGAGCTGGAGGGCTAGACTGGGGTTTCCATCAGGTCGGATTTCAGACTCAAATCGCTTGCGAAAAATTAGAGGGTGTAGCTCAAACGCTGGCAAAAAACTTAGGTCTGGAGCTTGCTACCCCTAAGACAGAAGATATAGGCTTGCGACGAATCGTAATCAATGGCGATGTTCGTGAAATAGATTTTGCTTCAATTAGGACCAAGCCAGATGTGCTTTTTGGAGGGCCGCCTTGCCAAGATTTTTCAATGGCGCAAGGATCACAGAGAATGGGGCTCAATGGAGGTAGGGGCAAATTGTATGTAGAGTTTGTACGCGCGGTAATGTTTTTGCAGCCAAAGCTGTTCGTATTTGAAAATGTGCCAGGTTTAGTAAGTGCTAATGAGAAACTAGCCTACTCAACTATATTAGGAGATTTGACTAATCTAGAACAAAAACGTCTTGAGGTGCTGACCCGCGATAGTCATTTTCATGCACCAAATAATGTTGTACAAGGTTATAACATTATTTTTAAAGGGGTTGTTGATTCAGCTAGATTAGGAGTTCCACAAACACGAAAACGGTTAATTATCATAGGTTTAAGGTCGGACTTAGCGGAAATGCTGAAATCTGCTTTAAGCGAAATCCAATCTAAACTAGATCATGATATCAATGGCAAGGACATGATTTTTGCTAAATTTCCAATGACCTGTCTTGAAACTTTCGAAGGCAAACCTTTAGTTGATCTACAAACCAAATACAAAAATACAATTAAAGCTTATAAGGGTATATTGTATGGAACTAGCCGTCCCGCCCTTGAAAACTGGAGATCAGATGTATGGCAACAGCTTAAATTCAAAGTTAAAGAAGACTATTTTCTTGCCAATCAAATAACTGACGTAAGACGAGGCGAATTTACAAAAGCAATGGAGGAGCATCATAATTTGCTATGTGAGTTAGGATGGCTGAACAAACCTGTTGCAAGCCAAAAGTTTGAAGATAATACGAATTTACTTCCAAAACGATCAAATAATGTTGCTGAGCGAATGTGGAGAATCCCCCCGAATGAAAACTATGCATTTGTGAATGGAACTAAATGGCAGGTTGAAGGAAAGGAAATTAGCTTCATTTATAGAAAATTGAGCCCATTAAAGCCAGCTCCCACAGTCATGGCCTACGGTGGAGGAGGCACATATGGATACCATTACGAACGCAATCGTGGTCAATTAACTTTACGCGAAAAAGCACGATTGCAGACATTTTCGGATAATTTCATTTTTGAAGGCAATGCAACTGAGAAACGCGCTCAAATCGGTGAAGCCGTTCCTCCTTTGTTGGCAAATCGAATAGCGAATCTTATTAAGAAAATTCTAGATGCAGTTTAATTTGTTTCGAGCTAGTGAACAACAATTGCGTAACTAGAGCTTCCTCACTAATATTTGCCACAATAGATTTATTTTGATCGTAACTGTCAGTCAAAAAGGATTTCTTCAGGGCGCCTGTTGCTTACAGACGCTTTGTAGTCTTTGTCAACGGATTCAAGATATTCATTAATTGTATTATGTCCGCCCTCTCTAGCAAGCAAATCGACCTCTTGAACTAGCTGAAGTCCATTGATCAGCAGAATCGGATATTGGTCTTCAATTATTTCTTGCTGTACAGGCTCTGAAAAAAAGCTGGTCGTCACATAGGCACCAATCCATCCCCGTTTTAGCCTTGCTACTGTACGGGCTATGTGACGGCCGCTCGTTGCTGTCCTAGGATCTTCACACTTCGCCTGTCCAAAAACTACGATCTTCACCTTACCTGGGTCACTTCCTAAATCAACTCTTCCCACAAAATCGGCTCCGTGATCACCTGAGGGCGGAGTAACCCAACCTTGAACATAATGAGCCCCACCCTGAGAAATTACACTTTTAACTACTAAACTAGCCAATAGCTCAAAGTGAGATCGGCGTTTCTCGTAAAAGGAATATATATGGTTTAAGATCCTCTGTTCTCTGCTGTTTGGTACAGGTTGCTGAGCATCTTTTCTTGTGAGCCGCAACTTGGACACTCTACGTCTATATTTCTCTATTGATGCAGGACCCTCGTTGACCCAGCGCTTCCACGCTTCAGGAGCTAACCTATGCGTTTCCTCAAGAGTCTTGGAACTGTCCCTCCGTGCTTTAATCCATTCCCAGCCAAGTCTTTCTTTCTCATGCGAAAGGCTGAGGACAGCAAATTCAAAAACTAAGTTTGAGAAATAATCATTTACTTTTGAATTATATTGGGTAATTAGTTCAGCCCGCTGGATAACCCCTAAGCCTTGAAATACCACATTCCCCTTTGCTCTGCCTTCGTAGGCGACACGGCGAAAGAATAAAATTGGGACCGCGTTTTGACGGATAGCTCGATTAGGAGATTGATGAATCTCACGCTGCCTTATTAAGACTCTGTTCCCCTCAGCATGGTTGGGATCATCTCCCGCTCTTTTGTTATCGCCAAAATACCTAATATATCCATTATCTGAATCAAAAACATCTTGCCAGGGTGTTTCCGAAGAGCCCACTTTGTGGGGACTACTGGAAATCAGCACCGCAGGACACCTAGCACCATCTATAGTGTGAACTGATGCGATTGGATTAATACCCGCATCTAGCAACGGAATAGTATGTCCAGGCGAAAAAACAGCATGGAAATGATGAGGGAGCCCATCAATTACTTCTAGTGTAGAGCTGTAAGGTCGAGAGTATCTGTATGTTTTTCCAATTTCAAGTGAATTCATAATACCAACTCTTTGCTTTCAAAACGCAACAAAAAACATTCCTGTAAAACAAAGGAACAATGAGGCAATTATAAATTGAGTCTAATATTTGGACGTGACTGACTAATAGCGATATTAAGTGACAAGGCGGCGATCTAAATGAGAAAGCCAGTCAAAGGGCATTATTTTGCATTTCTCGTATAACGACGTCTTTAGCGAATAATTGATACACTAATGTTGAGCGAGCGTCTTTTAGTCCCATAACATCTTGAATGGTTTTCAGGCTTGTTCCTTTTGCAAGGTGTTGTACCCCAAATGTATGCCTTAGTGTGTGGATACTCGCACCATCAATTCCAGCCCTTTTTAAATACCTTTTGAGCATTTTCTGTACTCCCCTTTCACCTAGTGGTTCGCCAAATCTATTTAGAAAAAGAATGCGCGTCCCAGTATCCTTTTTAATGCCTAAATAATTACTAAGGGCGAGACTCGCCTTGGTGTTCAAAGGAATTATTCTCTCACCTTTTCCCCTGCCGCTTATCCGTATAAATTCAGTTTTTCTCTCTTCTGTTTCACTAGGATTGGCAAGCTGAACATCGTTTAGGGTTAGATGTGTAATTTCAGAAAGTTTGATTCCGGTTTGCAATAGTAGTTCAATAATTGCTCTATCCCTGACACTGTTGGCACAAGCATTTCGAAGCTGATCGCATTCCGTTTGCGTAAGAATATGCGGCACTGAGCTTTCGGTAAATGGCAGAATTACTTTCTTTGCGATATCAGTGGTAATGTATCTATCCTGGTACAAAAACGAGAGAAATGAACGGATCACCACGACTTTACGTTTTCTTGTCGAGCTAGCAAACTCCTTTTGTTCAAGATGTGCTACATACCGTTCGATAATCGGAAGCCCTAAATCCTTTACATGAAGTATCCCCGTCTTTGCCATAAACGCAGTCAAATCCTCAAGATCATTCAAATACTCTACCCTTGTTCGCTCGGCAAAGTTTCTATAAGCCATGTAGACGTTCTTGTATTCATCTAGTGCTTCTTGTAGCGTCATTTCCCCCATTAATTCATACTAGCATTTCGGATTATGTTCGTCAAACTTCATTTACACATATTAGATTGTATGCTGTGGGTACCGAATAGAGTCCTTTTCGCTTTCCCTGATAAAGTGTGCCTCACTGAAAAATTGATAAATGATTTCTATCCGCAATCTTTCATGATTTCTTGAGTAACCACTTCAATCTCTACCCCTGTGGTTGATATTTGGAAAAGGCTGAAAGGATAAGATATCGAAAATAAAAGCATGCACTTCTTTCCCGGAGAAATTTCTTGAACATTTACTGTGACTTTGTTATCTGTTTCTCTTAGTTGTATAGGATTAAGATGATATCCACCAGACGGTTTTCTTCCCGCAAATACACCTACTAACGTGCTTCGAGAAAAATTTATTTTGCTAAGTCTCTTAATAAGATCATTCGGCGGCTCACTTACTGCGTTATGTTGATTAAGGACTGTTATGAAGCTCTGAAGCTCTGATTTGTTCCTTACGATAAATACCTGTTTTTCTATATCTTTTAAAAGAACTCCCTTGGTGTCTATAGTTTCAATTGATATTTGTTTTTGTCTTGATAAATTCAATTTATAAAATATTTCTCCGGAATTAAGAACCAATACAGGAATAATTAGTAAAGATAAGATCAATAAAGATATGGTTTTGTACCGTGACTTTACCAAAGCTGATATTTTCCTGTACATATTCAACTTACAAGAGTAGTTGTAAGAGGGTAGTTTCTATACTTAATTTCATTCTATTCAAAGTGTATTTTATTCTTACTCATCGGTCAAATATACTTCCGTAATTTATCGATTACTACTTGAATCGAATGTTATCAACCAATACATTTGAGTCATATATACCATCACCCTCATCTCGTACGATAATTCGAAGAGTGTACAAGCCTGGACCACTTATTGGAACAACAGTGTTTACAGTCTTCCATCCCGTTTGTCCGACAGTATCATCCCCGCCGGGGAGGTCAAGCCCAGTAAATAAGAAGAAAGAAGAATGATCAATATCCTCATAAGCTAGCTGGGTCACTTGGCCGTTGGGATGAATAAGCTGTATACGCACGTTGTCATCAAATCCCCTACCTATCCATTCAGGCCACTCCTCACTAACTAAATTATAGTCCAGCTTGATTGGTAATTGTGTTACCCCTCCGAGGACGGTAAATGATTGCTCTAGAATAGTCTGTACTTGAGCATTAGCAGGTCCTGAACTTGCCATACCCATTCGTAGTTGATATTTTGCATTGATTGGACCTAGCGAGGTTATGGAATCAGCTGTACCAATTGCATTCCAACTTCCCAGCAAGTCTTCGAAGCTGCTATTAAATACCGCAGAAAAAAGATCAACAAGACCTGAACCTGCTCCAACACCCGGCATAGAAGACGCAGTTCTCTGAAGTCGTTGTCTTACTTGATCTGCTGTCCAAGACGTATTTCGCTGCCAAAGGACCGCCGCTGCACCAGAAACAAATGGCGCGGCAAATGAAGTTCCGGTTCCTTCCGTATAACGGTTGGATGGGTAGGTGGACCAAATTCCGTCTCCTGGAGCAACAATATCCACATATCCTGCTTTGTTGCTATATGTGCTCAAATGGTTTGATGGGTCTGAAGCATTAACTGCAAATACATTATCATAAGCAGCCGGATAAAATAGTGTGCCCTGAGGAGTGAAGCCTTCTATATTGCCAGCAGCAGCCACAACGAGACAGCCTCTATCTACAGCATAATTTACAGCGGTTCTCACTAATGGATCATCATTATCGATTCCTCCACTAATATTTATGACTCTCACTCCAGGATAATCTGCAGCCCAGTGGATTGCCGAGGCGAGGCTAGCATCAGAACTTCCTTCATCTAATCCTCTAAGCGCAAAAATTTGACTGTTCCAAGCAATACCGGCAATACCTTTCGTATTGTTAGAATCAGCAGCAGCTATACCAGCCACCATTGTTCCGTGACCGTAATAGTTCTGGCTCTGATCCATTGGGTCATCACGATTTGAAATTGTATCGATACCCTTAATTACTTTTGTAGCTAAGTCTTGATGGTTATAATCCACACCTGTGTCAATTACCGCTATGACTCGCCCGCCTCTTGTTATTATCCAAGCTTCGTCGGCTCGAATCCTCTGGGGTCCATATTGCCGAGACGAATAGAATTCATCATTTGGAATGACCTCAAAGGGATTTACACCATAGTAACTTGGATTCGCGGCCGTAACGTCAGGGAATTGTAAGAGCGCTTTGATAGCTTTATTAATACCAACAAGTGTATTAGTGTTTAGCTTTATTTGATTTACTCCTAATCCCGGATCGTAACCGGTCAGTGTACCACCAACCGCCGATGCGATCTCATTGCGTCGGCTACTCGATGTCTCATCCGTAAATTGGGCAAGTACTTCGTTGGCTGCAAAAGTCAATCCTGTTTTCGGGTCTGTTAGAATATTGTTTGGATCCGAAGGTTGAAGACCAATGGGCAAATCTGTAACTATAAGCTTGCCAAAATCAGACGCTCGTTCTCCAACATTCGGAAATACCCCTGTCGCTTGAATTCGTACTGTTTTTTCCTCTGTTTCTAGCATTGAAAAAGACCCACTGTAGACGCCATCATTTGCATCAATATCCCCGTTTGTCCCGTCGTCTCTCAATTCACCTAATACTTGTGTATCCGATCCTTTGATTAGTTTGAGCAATAAATAGTCTGGAGCACTTTGAAAATTGGCTATTGTTGCAGAGAAAATAACATCAGTTCTTACTTGCCGTCTTATCCCAGGTGGATAAGCGCCCACTAAGCCAATAACAGGATTTCCGCCTTGCGGTTCAACTGTAACAGAAATTGTATCTGTTGCAGCAATGTTTGTTCCTTGAACCATAGCTGTGTTAGTAACAATGTAGTTTCCCGGTTGTGTAGCGGTAAACGATTCGTTTAGCACAAATGACATTGAACCAGAAGCAAAATAACCGGAGTCCGGATAGTCACTTACCCAACTAAGTCCACCATTATCTGGGCTAATTGCCACAGTATTTAAAATATTGACAGTTTCTCCTTCTGCCTTAGTCAAATTTATTAGAATTACGCTATTTTGGGAAGTACCTTGCTCGATCGTTATACTGTTTGAGCCTGATTGTACAGAGAGGCCGATGTTTGAAGGAAGTCCGCATGTTGGCCCACCAACATTGTAAGTGAAACCTGCAATACGACCACTACCCGTTTTTACAAATAGATCCGTTCCATTTTCGACGCTACCGTAAGTCTCATAGAAAGTGACTTGAATAGAAACAGGAAGCTTTTTATCATTAATGTTTTCGACCTGAATCTTATTGACCTTTGGTCCGCCCCTCTGCACTGTCACTTTAAGGGCTTTGCCGTTTTTATCCGTTGCCTTAGCATTCGCCACTTTGTCTGCTTTCCAACATCCTGAAAGATATATAGTGCCAATTTCTTGTCCTGGACCCGGCTTGATACCGTTTACTGCCCAAACAAATTCTTTTGATCCGACAGGTGGAGTTGGTGATCCGAGACTCGCAGAATAACCAGAAAGTGCGGCTGCAGGTTGCTCATTAAAAGAATTCTTTTCTAAGTTGATCTGCGAAGAATTTTGAGCATAAACCTGTATTGGGTTGATTAAGATGATCAAGAGCAGGATAGTGGAAATTTGTTTAAAAACTCGAGAGGATAAAGCGTTCGCAAACATGGTGTAATCCTCCTAATTGTCTCTATGATTCGTTGTGGTTCAAAAAACACGTTCCGGAAATTTCGGATCGCCCCTTAATTAACTACATTATCCCCGTCAGAATAACTCATTTATTTTGTATCACTAAAGACATACAGATACATTAAAGAATAATTAGAGAAGATTACAGTTGCCCCGTATTTATAAGCTTATAAATAGGAAGTGTTCGTCAAACTACAGACATTTCGACCATGCATTTTTTTGCGCGCGCGCTTTAAATGGGATGGGTGAAGTTTTGGTGGTTTGACGAACATGTAATGAGATTCATGTTGTATTCTATGGTGGACAAAATGTAATGTTTTGTACGAACCTCCACCAAACTTATTCACCTATCCTTGTCGTCCTTCAAACTCGTTGCCCCAGATTTCCCCGGAAAATCAACTTACTTAATGCTTTGGGATTCGGACTGTTTGATCTTTACTGCGTTAAATTGATCTACCATCTCTTCGACCGTTAGCGTTCCGGGATTAAACCCAAGTTGCTGTACACTTTGCGCAAGTTGAGTGATTT
>Ga0137367_10002065_pt1 | contig 15956 bp, 5 predicted proteins | sample SagtaG_14_FD_104939 | JGI IMG/M metagenome (GOLD analysis project Ga0137367, IMG submission 104939) | Vadose zone soil microbial communities from Sagehorn Ranch, Mendocino, California, USA - Sage1_L_80_16 metaG | ecosystem: Environmental > Terrestrial > Soil > Vadose zone | place: USA... | reverse complement strand
GGAACCTTTTTCAGTGAATTTGATGGAATTGTTCACCAGGTTGATCATCACCTGGCGCAAGCGCGTGTTATCGGCATAAACTTCGATGTTGCGATCTGAGGCATCATCGATGAAGAGTGAAATATTCTTTTCACTTGCCAATGAGGATGTGATGCTGGCGACCTCTTCCATAAGGTTGTGGACTTTGAAGTTCTCGGGGTGCAAGTTCATGCGACCCGATTCGATCTTCGCCATATCCAGCACATCATTGATGAGATGCAAGAGATGCTGTCCATTCTTTTGGATGAGGCGTAAATCGTTATCCATATAGTCCGAAAGCGCACCATCCAAGCCTTCGAGCATTACATCTGTAAAGCCCAGAATGGAATTCAATGGTGTGCGCAACTCATGGCTCATGTTGGCAAGGAAGGAGGATTTAAGCCGGTCCAGTTCGCGCAGTTGCGTTACCGTGGCTGCTTGCTCAACATATAACCTTGCGTTTTGCAGTGCAACGCCTACTTGTGCAGCCAGCGTGGTATAAACATTTGCATCTTCGTCCGTGAAACGCCCCACCAGAATGGATTGTACATCGAAAACCCCCAAGAGCTTTTCACCGAAGATGATGGGGATTGCCATCTCAGAACGTGTATCGGGCAGAAGGCGGTTGGACAGAAAATCGGAATCTTTATCATGATGTACATTATTGGCGATGATGGATTTTCGGTTGCGAGCGGCAGTAGCTACTATGGAGCTTTCGTGGTTTATGGAGATATTCCAGCCATCCTCCACCATTTTTCGTCCTACTTCACCGGCTCCGGCAGCCAAAAGCAATGTTTGCCAGGCATCATCTGCCAGATAAATATGAGCATGATACAAACCGAATCGTTCCTTGGTTAGATCTACGACAGACTGCAGCAGTTTATCAGGGTCGAGCAGGGTTGACGCCACAGTGCTCACGACAGCTACGGCTTCCATCTCTGCGGCACGCTTCTTTAATTCTTCTGTGAGACGCAAAGTTTCGAGATGGATGCTTGCCTGCGCGGCGATCATGGATGCAACATTAGAAGCATCCGAGGGGATATTTTCCAAGCCTGCTACTGCCAGTTGCCCAATAGTCTCTCCACTAATCACAAGTGGTTGTGAAAGTGTGAATTTCTCAGGGATACGCGTATCTGTCGTTGGCTTGACTTGAAGAGAGTCGTATACATAAACCAATTGCGATTCATTGCGTTCAGATGTAAACCCCTGCCAGTTTCCACGCGTCAGGCTGCGGATTGCCTCTTCTGCCTCAGCGCGGGCACGGGATGCATCTGCCAACAGACGGATATTCTCCACTTGCTGTGCAACTTGCGCAGCCACTGCATCCACGAGCTGTTTTTCTGTATCGGTTGGTGGATGGTTTGGATCAGGCTGAAGATACAGTGCACCTACGTGTTCGTCCATCACTTTGACGGGTGCGTGAATGCCGCCATTTTCGTGAAATAGATCGGTATAGGGTGCAACGGATGCTTGATCGTAGGTAAAGCCAATCCGTTCGCTTCGCTGGATCGCATCCAGATAAGCATCCCAGCCTTCGTGAATGAATTGTCGAGTGGCCGATTCCGCTTCAATACGAGAACGTTCCGCCTCAGCAAGCAACCGCAAATTCTGGATTTGAAGTGAAGCCTGCTGGGCAATGGCATTAGTTAGTGTCAGCTCCTCAGGGGTCAATTCATGATTGCTTGGGGGAACAATTTGAACTTCACCGATCACTTCTCCACCTGCGGTGAGTGGAGAGGCAACGACATGTTCAGCTTCTGGCAGAGTCAGATTAGAGGTCGATAGTATCTCCAATGTCTCGTTCGAAAAAACGTAGGCGACCTTGTCCTTTTCATATAACTGGACATGTGACGGCGGTTCCATTGTCGGCGCGCTGGCAGCCAGAACTTCCATCGACGATCTTTCCGTTTCTGCACTATGTTCGTTGCGGATCATTTCTTCGAGTTCGCACAAGCGCGCCCGCATGCTTTCAATCTCACGTTTCATTTCCGCCGTATCGGCGCGTGGATCTGTGCTGAGATGCTCAATATCGGCAAATAACGCTTGCAACCGTTGTTGTGCTTTGTTATGACTCATAGATCAGTGCCTTATGAACTTCATGGCTAAGGAATTGAAGCGAACTCCACGATGTTCAATTTCCGTTATTTCCGGCTGTCTTTGTGCTCATGCCCAATTGGGCAACGGTAAGCGGAGCGCTGAGGGCGCGTCCCAATTCGCGGGCTGCAATTTGCAAAACAGCTTCCACTGAAGTCGCGCTCTGAATCTTTTGACCAATGGCATTCAACATAGATTCGCGTTCGGCTTGTCGTTGTGCCTTCTCAAATTGACGTTTGTTTTCCACTACGGTAGCAATTTGTGGCGCCAACGCGGAGAATAAGCGGATTTCGTCTTGGGTGAAGTTGTGAGGGTCTTCTGCTTCCAGGATCAGGGCGCCGATCTGTTGGGTACCAAGGTGGAGGGGCAGAACTGCAACTGCGCGAAGATTCAACCGTTCGACAAGTTGCATCGTGGTGGCATCCACACGCTCGTCTGTGAAGGTATCATTGAAAAATACAGGGGTCGGACTGACGAACATAGACATCACGCGGATGACTTCTCGAGGATAGCGTGTTCCTACAGGAGTGATTGCATGCCCGCGGCTGTTCCACCAATTTCCGATAATGGTCAGCTGCTCGACATCTCCATTCTGATCATAGTCAAAGCTTGCCAGAAGAGCGCGATTTACTTCTGTTATGTTCATCGCTGCAACGGTCTCGGCAACAAGGTTCTGTAAGTCTGTTGCCTGAGTCAAACGGCGGCTGGCATCATATAACTTTTCAGACTGTGTCAAGGCTGATTGTGCCTGATTGAAGGAATGTGCATTTTGCAGCGCTGTTGCCACCTGCGCTGCGAGTGTTGTTTGAATGTTGGCATCCTCATCCGTAAAGGCATTGAGTCGTTCGGATTGTACGTCCAACACTCCAAGCAGGCGACCACCGATGAGCAAGGGTACAGCTAATTCAGCGGCAGTGTCTGGCAAGAAGGGATTGGGGAGCCAGCCTGGTTCATTTTGAACATCATTGACGATGATAGGCTTTTGCGTACGAGCGGCGCGTGCCACAAGCGATTGTTCCTGGTCCAGGGGAATGACTGCTGCGTCATGTGTTCCTTCCTGGACATCTTCTTCCTTCCAACCACAGGCAGCGATCTTCAAGAGATTTGTTTGCTCATTGTAGAGGAAGACATGGCAATGGTACAAGCCGAATTGTCGTTGGGTAAGGTGAACAACGGTTTCCAACATTTTTTGAACATCGAGTTCCTTCGTAGATGCAGAACTGATTTCAGAGACGGCTGCAAGATCTCGGGCGCGTTTGGCGATCGCTTCCTGTGCCGTTCTACGTTCGGTGATATCTTGATTTGCGCCATAATAGCGGGTGATTTTGCCGTTTTCATCTCGCTCAATGTGGATTTCTACCGCGATATAGCCCACGCCACCATCTCTAAAGAGAATGCGATGCTCCAGTTTGGTGCTGTAGTGACGGTCCGTGGAGGCAAGCGCCCTTCCAATTTCATTGCCAACAACGGCTGCATCGTCTGGATGGACAAACAACTCTGCATATCGCGCCGACGATATTTGATACCCACCCGCCTCTTCAGCAGTTGTATGGAAGATAGAGTAAAAGGAATCATTGAACGTGAACAGGTCCTTTTCAACGTCATATTCCCAATGGGAAAGTTTCGCAATGTCCAACGCTTCCTTGGCAATACCCAAAGCTTCCGAAAGTTTCGATTCACTATCCTGTGTACTAGCCAAAGCGGATTGAGTCTGTTCAAAGAGACGGGCGCTTTCCAATGCCAAAGCGACCTGCTCTGAAACTTGTTGGATGAAATCTTTATCCTCGGCAGACATAGGATATTCCGGATCATCTGCAATGGCCAGCTTTCCGATGACTTCTCCACCGGGCACAGCAATAGGAATATCAGTGAAAGACTCTTGTGCCAAGGTAGTCTCTTTGACTTCTCTAAGTCCGCCTTGATCGTACATGAATCCCAAAGGAATATCTGTGGTCTGCCAATAGGATTGCCAACCTTCACGGCTCATCGCCTGGTATAGGCGATTAATTTCCTTGAGGCGGTCTGCCATTTCCTGGCTCAGACGAGTACTCTCAATTGCGACGGCAATCTGTCCGCATAGGCCTTCCAGTAGGAGCTGGTCATCTGCATTGAGTGTGCCAGCAACATTGCTTTGAACATCGAGCACGCCGAGGATCTTTTCTCCCAGTTTGATTGGCACCGCGATTTCACCTTTGGTATCCGGTAACAGAGGATGAGGACGCCAATCGAGATCGTTTTCCAATGTAGGTCTCAACACTGTCTCGCCAGTATTGGCGGCAGTACCGATCAGACCTTTACCCATAGGCAGACGGTGCCCGGCAGCCAGCATCTTTTCACCTGTTGCGCCATAACCTGTAACAAGTACAACAGCGTCCAGTGCAGAATCGTAGCGGAGAAGCTGGGTATGATAATAACCAAATTGTTCTTTGACTTGCGTCACGACGCGCTGATAAAGATCTTCCAGGCTGGTGGCAGCTGCAATTGATTGTGCGACTTGGGTAGAGATCTGAACCTGTCGACCGCGGCGTTCAAAGGCGGTTTGTACTTCTTGTTCAAGGCGCTTGCGCTCGGTAATATCACGAACCGTCTCGATTGCTCCAACGATGGTTCCTTCGGCGTCATAAAGCGGCGAAGCATTTACCAGGACATAGCCACCTTGACCTTCATATATTGCAGGCGCATAGGTTTCGGCGGAAATTCTATCGCCTTGTCGTTGAACAGTCCCGTAGCGATCCGAAACCTGACGGTGTTCCATCGCGAAGTCGACCAGCATCGGGCGAGCCTCTCCATAAAATGCCATGGCATAAGCAAAATCTCCCTTGCCGATGATCTCTTCCTTTTTGATGCCTGTCATTTCCTCGACAGCACGGTTCCAGGCAATCACTTTACGCTCTTTGTCAGTCACGAAAGCCGCATCTGGCAGGAATTCGATAATATTGAGAAGCTGTTCTTGTGACGAACGTACCGCCTCTTCTGCTTTCTTGCGCTCGGTAATGTCACGTAATGCAGTAACACGAACCATCCGCCCTTCGTATGGAATAGATTTCCCAGAAATTTCAACGGGAAATGTCGATCCGTCTTTTCTTAAGCCCATCGCCTCATAAGGCTTCTCATATCCCGAACGGATATTTTGTGCGGTGATTTCTCGTGTTTCCGGTGTGAGGAAATCCATTGCCGACATTCCAATCACTTCTGACAGTTCATATCCAAACATTGTGGCAAAGACTTCATTCATATCTAACAAGATACCCTTATCATGGATAACAACCCCCTCAACCGAAGCCTCAGATAAGCGGCGATATCTTTCTTCACTCTCATTCAGTTTTTGTTCGGTAAGCTTACGCTCGGCAATATCACGAACAGTTGCCTGTAAGACTCGCTGCCCACCAAAGTCTAGAGCCGATAAGAGCACCTCCGCCGGGAAATCTTCACCATTTGTTCGATGATGGACCCATTCGAAGCGATCGACACCATCCCGATAGGCGGTTTTGATGTGTTCCTGAGATGCCAATCGCGAATCTCGCCCATCCTGTTGAAACTGCGGTGAAACATCCGAAGGATGGACAGCAGTAAATTCTTCCTTGGTCTTGAAACCGAACATTTTCAATGTGTGCGGATTGCAATCGAAAAAGCCTTTCTCATTGAGGAGCATGACTGCATCATTGGTCCCCTCATAAATTGCTCTAAGTTTTTCTTCGTTGTTTCTTATGGCTTCTTCAGCATACTTGCGTTCGGTAACATCCTCATACATCGCCAATATAGCGACAGTCTCACCGCTCTCTTGGACAAGGATTTTATTCGCTCGTAACCAGAGGATGGAACCGTCGGAAGCAGTCTGGCACTGTTCATAGTTGAGTTTTGATTCGCCGCTTTGAAGCATTCCTCGATCCTCGGCCCGGTAAACCTCAGCCTGATCTTTCCAGGGCATATCGAAGTCTGTTTTGCCAATAACATCCTCAGGCGAGGAGTAACCAGCTCTTTTTGCGAACGCCCGATTGCATCCTAAGTAGACCAAGTCGGGTCCCTTCCATGAAAGCGCCTGAGGGACATTGTTCATAATCAATGGCAGTAATCGGAGATCTGCTTGTTGCATAATTGATTCAGTCGATTTTCTATTGTTTGGCAGCATATTGTTTGTTGTTTGCATCTCTCACCTCTGACTACGCTGATTTCAGCGGATCTGCGTTTGAGTTTGAACCGCTTCCATTATCTGCAGGAACTTCCATTTGAGTATTGTGCCCAGGAGACATCATCTGAACCATGGTCCTGCGTCCCAGAATGCTTCCTAATTCCCGTACAGCTGTACGCATGATCGTCTCAGGATTTGTGGAACTTCGTAAAGCGCTTGTAATCTCACGTAAGGTTCGTTCACGTTGAGCGCGTTTACTCAATTCGATTTGTCCACGCTGGGTTTCTTCGAGCAAGCGCAGGTTTTCAATATGTGAACCCAGGTTTTCGATCACAGTTTGAGCAATGTTGAGGGATTGATCATCCAGGGATTCAATTTCCTGAACAGAGAATTTGCCTACTGTCTCATCGTGGACCTTGATAGGCAACGACACAGGCGAAGTTTCTAATTCTTTATCCAGCGGCTTGACTTCTTTCGTATCGTAAATAAAGCCAATAATGTTTTCAGGTCTCGATTCAATGTAATTTTTCCAGCCTTCCATCGTTGTGAGACGCGCAGCTCTTTCTGCTTCCATTCGGTATCGCTCGGCACTGTCGAGCAGGCGTAGATTTTCAATCTGCTGGGAGACCTGACGCGCAATTGTGTTCAACAATTCATTCGCGTTAGGAACTCGTGACCCTCCTTCCATTTCCACCATGAGTTTGCCGAGAGTTTCTCCTGTAACTGTGATGGGGGCAACCAATGTATCTTGTTTTATGTTCGTTTCTTCGGTCAGAGGCAGGATCTTGTTCTGTTCAAACACAAAACCAGTCTCCTCAGGTTTATGGATGGCATCGAGATACATATTCCAATTTGCACGCGTCAGACGTTGAGCTTGTGCTTCCACTTCCGCGTGGGCTCGTTCAGTCTCTGCCAGGAAGTTTGCATTTTGAATCGCAATAGCGATTTGTCCAGCCAATGCTTCAAAAGCGGGCAACACATCTTGGTTCAAGGAACCTGCACGTTCACTCTGCATATCGAGGACACCCACTACTTTTTCACCGATCATCAGTGGAACTGCCATTTCGGAGCGTGTATCGGGCAAAAGGGGATTGGGTTTGAAGGTGGCGCTGCTCTCTATATCAGAAATGACCACAGACCTTTTCTCAATCGCCGCACGTCCATTGATAGAGTCTGCATTGAACGGCAAGCGGTGGTTGTGTGCGAGCAATTGCATACCCACCTGACCTGTACCTGCTTGTAAATCAATATAGGTCTGACTGGGATTCACGAGATAAACTTGCACATAGTAAAGTTCAAATTCCTTTCGAATCAATTCAGCGGCGTCTGTTAACATGACATCCAGGGTGCGTACTTGAGATACTGTACGTCCGACCTCTGCTGCCAGTTCAAGGTTACGAGTCCGTTGTGCAATACGATGTTCAAGACCCTGCAAGGTATTCTGCAATTGCGCGGTCATACTGTTAAAAGTGGAGGCCAGAATGCCGATTTCGTCAGTACTAGTTGCCTCTGCGCGGCGATCCAAGTTACCAGCAGCCACTTCCTCAGCAGTTTGAGTAAGATGTGTAATTGGTCTAACCAGAAGTTGAGACAAGACGTAGGCACCCACAACAGCTAGGAGTACTACAACCGCAACCACGATCACTGCACCCCGAATGCCTGTAGTGATCGGAGCATAGGCTTCGGTTTGGGCTTGGTGGAACACAACGATCCAACCCAGCTTGCTAAATTCTGTATTTTCCCCCAGTTCTTTCATCGATGTTTGAATAACCACACTGGGTGTGTATGAACTGGACGTGGGTGAATTTGAGGCGGCGCTATCGTGCTCGTAATTCATCTCAACCAGGCCTTGGCCGGCAATTGCCTGCAAATTATTTAACTTATTCGGATCTGCAGGATCCAATTGACCATGATGGATTACGTAAGCGGGTTTCCCTGGAATATAAAGTTCTGTTTCCCCTGTTTCGCCGACCCTATCACCAAGGATTTGTGTGAGCGCAGATGTCTGATACGTTGTACGTATCACTCCCACGATTGCACTCGTTCCGCGGTAATGGATTGGCAACGCGATCTGCACACCAAAGGTACCTGCACTTTGGTCGTATTTCGGCTCACTGATGTATAGTGCTCCCTGCCCGTTATTGTAAGCAATCTGCCACCATCCTTCATCTGCTTGATAATAATCTGAGGTACGATTCGTAGCAGCCAGCAACCCACCATAATTATCGGTAACGAAAATTTCTACATGATTGGGAAAAGTTTTCTGGAAATCGACCAACTCTTGTGAGAGAGGATTATAAAGATATCTCTGTACTAGCGGGTCATTGTTGTTGTTGGCAGCATCAGCAGCCAGCCATTCTGCATCCCGATCCTTCATTATTTTCTGAATAGCGTTGGGATCCCCTTTATAGGAACTGTTTGCTTTCTCTGCTGCCTGTTGCAAGGTGTCACTCAGAGACAATGTTGTTAACGCAGCGATTTGCTCATCGAATAACGCATTGACCCTGGCTGCAACTCCATCAGTATGCTGTTTAAGCTCACGTGCCAGTCCTTGCCGAAGATTGTTTGCAGTGTTCGTAAACATGTACACTGCCAAGATCGCGGCGGTGCTCAGTGTGACACTGATGAATGCGACCATTAATTTATTGCGCAGTGAGTAATTACGATATTGGCGGAGGACCACAACGCCAAGCGAGATCGCCATGAGCGGCACGAGGAGGTAAGTCAAGTTCTGAAAAACCGGAATGCTTGTACGTTCGGTTTTGATCGAGAAGTCAAACACCAACGCTGCAATACCCACTATAACGCCGGCAATGAACAGCATTGCCTGATTTGATTGCAAGGTTGTAACAGCGACCATGGAGCTGAGGAATATTGCGGCTGTCAGGACAACTACGCCCATCCCGGAGATCGCGGCAATCAGGAAAAATGCCGCGACATAGGAAGCGATGATCAAAATCCAGATACCCAGATCGATGCGATTGCGTTGGACGAGCAGCCAGGCAACGATACTTGACACAACAACTAAAAGTAGTGAAAGAGCGGCCGCCCATGATTGCCAGGATGCAATTCTGATCGCTTGCATGGTGAGATAGCTGGCGGCGGTAATGCTTCCAAACAGGTAGACCACGATTACCAAAAGTGCATTACGCGTCTGTTCCGATGCGTTTTGGGGGAGGCGGAAAAGGGAAATGTTCATAGTAAGCTCTCTATTTTGTTCCTAGTCACTAATTAGGACTAGTTCCTTCGCCGCCGTTCTGGCGGGTATTTGCTCCAAGGCTGACCTTCACACGCGATGCGCCCATGGCTGTTCCCAGTTCACGGATTGCGATCTGCAAGGTATCTTCCACCGTAGTGGAATGCTGGATTTTTTGACCGATCGTGTTGATCAGTGTTTCAAATTGGGCTTGTGTTTGGGCCTGTTCAAAGGAGCGTACATTTTGGATGGAAGTAGCGACTTGTGCAGCCAGCGTAACCTGAATGTTGATATCGGATTCGGTAAAGCGGTCAACCTGATCGGCTTGCACATCGAATACACCGATCAACTTACCACCGACGATCATGGGTACAGCCAGCTCAGAGCGTGTATTCGGAAGCAGAGGGTTTGGCAGAAAGTCAGGTGCTGTTGTTACATCATTAATGATGACGCCCTTTCGTTCACGAGCAGCGCGTGCGACCAAGGATTGTTCACGCCTCAGAGGAATGGAACGTTTTTCTGCTGCCATAATACGACCGGGTTCGCCTGCGCCAGCCGTCAACACCAAGTTTTCGCTGGCATTATCCAGCAGATAAATATGTGAGTGATATAACTCGAAGCGTTCTTTCGTGAGGTCTACGACCGCTTGCAAAAGTTTTTCTGTTTCCAGGATGGTGGCTGTCGCCGTTCCTACTTCCGCCACAGTTGCGAGATCTTTTGTGCGGGCAGCGACGCGCTGTTCAAGTGTCACAATGGAAGCACGGTTCGCCTCAACCAGTTGATTAAGGATAACCGCTAAACTGTGCACTTCCTGCGACCCTTCCAGTGGAATCTTGATCGTATTATTTCCTAGGCTGATTTCTTGAGCAGTCTGGGCAAGACGATTTAAAGGCCGCAAAGCGTATTGGAAGAGTCCGTAGAATAAGAATGTGGTTGTTATCAAGGCAACGAGTAGAGTCACCGAGATGGTTGTCTGTGACCGGCCTAATGAAGCTTGCAATGGGGCAATATCGAATACGATCTCGATGGCGCCAATGGCGGTTGTGCCCGCGGAAATAGATTTTGTCAAAATCAAATAACTTTCCATCTGGTTTCTGATAATATTTTGCTGGCTGATCGCTTGTGCAGCTAGTCTCTGGCTTAATGCTATATCGGGGGCCCATTTTTTGTTGATCTCAACGATCTGCTGTCCTTTGAGATCGTAAACTGCGGCATAAACCACTGTTGTGCCGTCCACATAGGGATCGAGTGTGCTGCTCATTTTCGTTAAATCGAGATTGTATAACGGGTTGAACAGCAGTTTGGCTGTGGTCGTCATGATAGGAAGACTGACGGCGTCTAGCCCTTCCTGAATATTTGCCGCTCCTGCGCGCGCACTGACCATATAAAGGATCACAAATACCAGAATCAGGATCGCGGAAATTACAACCGGGCCGAGGGTGGTTAATGTAAATCTTCTTTGCTTCATGTCGGGCCTCCAAAATTAATCGGACAAACTTACATTTCTTGCTCATCATTGTGGCTGGATATCCCACCTGCAATGCACCAACACATTGCAGGTGGGAATCTTTCTGAGACTCACGAGGCGATGTTATTGCTTGATCGGCGCGAATAGGTTTTGCAGGAATTCCATTGTTGCCTGCGTACCCAACGGAAAGTCATCGAATATTGTTGTTTTCTTTATGCTCTTAATTGCCGCAGTTCCTTCTTCGGTATTGCTAGCCTCTTTCAAAACAGTTACGATGCGCTCGCGTAATGCAACGCTCATTTTCGCTGAAGCCAACATAAAGCTTCTGGGAATATCCTGGGTCTTGGCAAGAATGACCAATTGGTCCTGTTGCTCTTTGGTTAGGCCAGCATAGACAGAATCTTCTTCGGCGCCCGCTGCCACTTTTCCGCTCATAAGGCTAGCAATCATATTCTCAGGCGAGCCCGTAAATATATAACCAACTTCATTGCCTAGGACCCCCGAACCGGGATCCGCCTTCTCGGAAAGAGTAAGTCCAGCTGTGACCATGTAAGCCTCTGGCAGAAAATGTCCCGTTGTAGATTTTTGTTCAGAGAACGCTATCATTTTTCCCGCGAGTCCTTCAACGGAAGTGATGCCACTGTCTTTCCTGACTAATATAATGCTGTGATATTCGCTCACCCCTTTTCTCCAACCCCGCAGCAATGGAATAGCGCTGCCATTTTCATAAGCAGATAACGCCCCATAGGCGCTTTCATAATAAAGATCCACCTCTCCACTTTTGAGTTTTTCGATCATCGCATCAATATCTGGCGTGACGACGATCGTTCCCTGCTTGATACCAAGCTCGCTTAATTGCTTTGCCATGTAGTCTGCAAATGGTTGAGCGGCTTCGATTTCCTTAGCTGGATCATCCGACACAATGCCGATCGCCAGGATCTGTTCCTGGGTCAAGTTGGCGGCCTGGGTTGGAACCGAGGCTACACTCGTCGGAGTAGATGCTGTCTGACAGGCACTCAATAAGAGTGCTGCAGCGATAATGGTTGAAAAAAAACGTAACTCTTTCATTTTCAATTTCCTTCCTTATTTGATATATGAGATATAGAGAATCCAGGGACTGCGCAAAAACCAAATCGGTTTAGGGTTTCGGGACGGTAAATGCAATATCATGTTAGAGACCTTTATTGCTTTCTCTAGCCAGTGCAGACACATCTAGCGTAACCGCCGTCGGCTTCATTCCCAGTGCGTGACCCAGTTCCCGAGCCGCAACCTGCATCGCATCTTCAATCGTAGAAGCGGATTGAATTTTTTGCGTGATCTGATTGATAGCTTCTTGCTGGACAGCGCGCTTGCGATTGAGTTCCTCGAGGCGGCGGCGCTCGGTGACATCCTGATTTGCCCCATACCAGCGGGTGATCTTTCCGTTCTCATCGTGCTCCACGTTGACTATAACGGACATGTAACCTATTTCGCCGTTCTCAAAAATGCTGCGATGCTCCAAAGCAGCACTGTAATGACGTTCTTTGGATTCAATAGCCTTTTGAATTTCAGATCCTACAAGTACAGCATCCTCGGGGTGAACGAAATTCCGTGCATAGTCAGCCGAAGAAAGTTTATATCCACCCACTTTTTCAGCGGTCGTGTGGAAAACCGAATAGAACTGATCATTGAAGGTGAAGACGTCTTTTTCGAAATCGTATTCCCAGTTACCCAGACGGGAAATATTAAGAGCTTCAGATAACTGCGTCTGACTGCGCTGAATTTCGGTATAAGACTTGGTATTCTGATAAGCAACCGCAACCTGGTAGGCAATGGACTGCAACGCATCAATATCTTCGTGCTTCAAACCATCCGGGATATTGTGCTGCACATCCAAAACACCCAGCACCAGGTCACCCACCGAGATCGGAATTGCTGCTTCAGATTTGGTATCAGGCAGGAGGGGATTGGGCAACCATTGAGGATTCTGGGTTGTATCTGCAACAAGGATCGGTTCATTGTTCTCGGCAGCGCGTCCTACCAAACCACGTTCTTTTACAAGTTTGTGTGACTTTTCCAGCATTGTCCTGCCGGCTTCACCAGTACCGCCAGCCATTATCAGGTTTTCACGAGCCTCATCGTAAAAATAAATTTGAACGTGGTAATAACCGAAAGCATCTCTTACTTGATTCACCACTTCGCTCACCAATTGTTTTTGATCCAGAATGGTGGAAAGACGGCGACTGACTTCTGATGAAATGGTCAATGCTTTCGTGCGGTCAGCGACGCGTCGTTCGAGGCTGCCGATCAGGTCGCGTAATTGGACCGTCATACTGTTAAAGGTGGATGCCAGCATGCCAAGCTCATCCTCGCTCTTCGTGGCTACTACGTGATTGAACTTTCCGGCCGCGACCGCCGCAGCAGCAGCGGTCAATGCCCCAATGGGCTGGAGCGCGTTTTGAATAGTAAACCAGGTCAGCAGAAGGATGATCGTTGCCACAATCGCGATCAGCCCGATCGCGATTCTCTGAAATCCGTGTACGGGCGCAAGTAATTCAGCCACGGGTTGTTGGGCAACAATCCCCCAGCCGTTTTCTAATGAAGTTATGTAAGCGCGCCAGTGTTCACCATTCTCATCTGTGAAGGAGATTAATCCCGTTTGCCCCTGACGTAGAGCGGCAATAGGTGGGTATGTGCTTAAATCAGCCAAGTGATCACCACTTGTCATGGTCGGATCAGGATGGGCTACTATTCTGTTGTTGGCATCTACAATGTAGGTGTAGCTGCCTCTTTCTTGGTTGGAATTGGAAAGGACTTCCGTGCTGATCTCGTTCAGTTCACTAGCAACAGAGGCGACGCCTATTATTTGTCCTGCCGCATTACGGATTGGAGCAGCGAGGCTCAGAGCGGGCTTGCCGGTAGTACGGCTGATCAGCACTTCGTACGTGATTGGCGCACCCGATTTGGCGCCTAGGAACCAAGTACGATCATGATAATCTTTAGGTTTGGAATCATCGTTGCGAGCGATATTGAGTCCATTTGAATCGGTGGTCTGCACCAGGAACAGGTTTGGGTGAGTAGAAGATATCGCCAGCAATGTAGGTTTTTGTTGTGCCGGATCCATACTGACAATATCAGGGAGCGAAGCCATCTCTTGCAAAGTACGGGCATGCAGTTCCAACCATGTAGCGACGTTAGTAGCAAGGAACTCGTCATTTTTCTGCAAGTCAGTGTTAGCCTGTTCTGTAATTACAGTTGTTGCCCGCGAGCTAATGAGGGCAGTGACACCAACCAGCAGTGGGATCGTGGTAACCAATATGAAAGCGGTCAAGCGAACCTGTATCCGGACCTGGCGAAGCTGTCGGGCAATGAATAGGATGGTGCTTAACACTGCTCCTGCTAACAGCCATATTGCTGTTGGGCCAAAATCTGTTAGGATGGCATCCGCAGCCAAAATGTAGCTTCCTCCAACAGCCACATAAGGAAGCACTTGAGTTATTCCATCCAGAATCGAGGTTAGCCTTTTATTTTCTACGGCAACAGGAGAGCGATACAACTGCCTCAAAGCGGCAAGAATATAGAGGACGTGCGCTCCTACCCAGCATGCATCAATCAGACCACCGGAAACGAAAGTTCCGGCCAAGCCCATATAGTCAAATCCGAGGTCTGCACTCAGGAACAATACCATCCCTATCAAGAAGAAAGACAGCGCTGAACGGGTGTCGTGGTCGGAACGTCGCAACAAGATAGCCACCAGCCCGCCAAATATAACCAGATCGCCAAGGGGATATGCGACGAGGACGATTTGGGTGAAGGGATCGCTTGCATTTGCCTGTGCAGTAGGGATTACGATGAAATATGTAAGTGCCATGGTGGCGACGATCAGCGTCGTTAGCAGGTCGAGCCAAAACGTCAGCCGCTCGCGGCGACTAAGCGGTGCAGTGGGTAGAATGCTCAATCCCCATAGGACAAGTGGATACAAGCCAAGATAAAATGCATCCGATATCGCGGGGAAGGGTTGGACATGAAGGGCATTCTCCAGATAGGACCAGATTACATCCCCAACGAAGTAAGAAAACATGGCGAGTCCGAAGATCAGCCAAGCTTTGCGGACCCGCTGGTCAAGTTTTGCATTCCGGAATACTTGCCACGCGACCACTGCAGCCAGAAAATCAATCGGCAGGGCCGCTAAATCGGAAATTAATGTGACGTTTTCCTCGCCACCCCAATGGAAGATCGACCACATTACAAAAACAAGTCCATACATAACGGAAATAAGTCCAACGATGCCCCAGAAGCCACTCAACCAATTTGGAAGGAATCTATGGGACGTGGCAGGTGTAGTGGAATTCTTTTCAGTCATTGTTATCTCCTGCTATTGCTGGCGATTGAGTTTCTGTGGCGGGCAAAACTGATGACACACAAGTGCGCTTGGATAATTCTTGTTTTTCAAAAGCTAGACAGTATCTATACATCTCTTTTCACTTTCATGGTCTTTCCATTTGACCTTGATTGGTGGTGACTTCCATGATTGTTTTAGGCTCCGGAAGAAGCGGCAAGCTGAATGTAAAGCAGGAACCTTCTCCAACTTTGCTTTCAATGCTGATATCGCCGCCATGTCGTTCAGCAATGGACTTCACGATCGCTAATCCAAGCCCATTCCCTTCAATCTCGTCATGTCCATTATTGCGAACGCGGTAAAACCGATCGAAGATATGTGGCAGATCTGAGGCTGGGATTCCGTAGCCTGTATCTTTGACATTGATCAGGATATTGGTTACTACCTGCTTTAAAGAAACTGTGATTAAGCCATCATTGGGCGTGTATTTGATCGCGTTCCCGATTAGGTTGCGCATCGCCTGATGTAGCTGTAACGCGTTGCCCCAGACTTTTGCGTTACTTACCGTTTTATCGATAATGAGCAGCTGCCCCTTCGCAACTGCCTGCGGTTGGAATTCATCTGTAATCTCACAGAGCAAATCACTGATCATGATTTCTTCCTGTTTTGATTCGGCATGCAGGTCCATCTTGGCGAGGTTCATCATGTTCTCAACCAGTTCGCTCATATGTGT
>Ga0137367_10002062_pt1 | contig 15961 bp, 12 predicted proteins | sample SagtaG_14_FD_104939 | JGI IMG/M metagenome (GOLD analysis project Ga0137367, IMG submission 104939) | Vadose zone soil microbial communities from Sagehorn Ranch, Mendocino, California, USA - Sage1_L_80_16 metaG | ecosystem: Environmental > Terrestrial > Soil > Vadose zone | place: USA... | reverse complement strand
CTGGCTCCTCTTTTTCAATGGATGCCCGCAGGCGATCTTCCACATCCTTTGGCAAACTCGATGATGTTCGGCGAATCAGTTCTAGAATTTCGTTGGTGATGTCACGCATAAGACGCCTCCAAATTCATCTTTATGATACATCTATTCCAATGATCACTTAACTACTTTTGCCCTCATCACATATTTATTCACCCCACCAAAGCGATACTTATAATCCTCGTCCCCGCGCATGAAGTCAAATTCAGAGCGCCCGTTTTCACAGCACCATTGAATGACATGAGCAAGTAATACCCAACCCGGGGAAAGCTCCATGTGCTCGCGACCGACACCGGAGTTGTAGCCCCAGAGTCTGTTTTTGTAATCAAAATTGAGAGATGCTGCGGCTTTGCTTCCATCGATTTCGAGGAAAGCGAGCCAGAGATAGCCGCCCTCGAACGCATTGCGAATGGTCACGGTCATCTGTTGGCGCATTGCGGAATGCAGGAATTGTTCCTTGTTTGGGTCCTGCACCATCAGATCAAAAAAGGAATTGGTTTCCGATGCAATATCTGCATTCGAGTCGATCACATGAAAACGGACATCTTTCTCGCTTTCGGCAGCGCGGCGCATTTTGCGGCGGATCTCGTGACGCTGCTTCTTTTCAACCCGCGAGAGATATTCATCAAACGATCCATTCAAAGGAATGCGCGGCGTTGGGCGATAAATCTCTTCGTGATGAGTCCAGCCACGTTTTTCGGATTCCGCTTTGAGAACGGCTAAGGTGGGCGAGGAATCGGGGAGGTTATACCAATCTAATGCCGACCAATCGTAGGGGCGGGGTGACCCCGTCCCTACCACATCAGATGAGCCGAGAAAATCCAAGAGACCGGAGAGAAAACGTGCGTGATCCTCGGCGCTAACGATCAAATCCAAATAATCAGAAATTGCAATACTGACCACCAGCATAAGGGCACGTTGTCCATCGTAATCAGCGATGAACAGTGGCGCAATGCCGATCAATTGATCATTCTCTTTTGCGGAAACTAAAACGAGTTCCGGCGAGCGGCTGTCCGCCGCTACATTATTATTCCATTCCCCGCCACCGAGAGTCTTCCACCATTCGCAGAGATATTCGTAACGCGAAAACGGCGTATCGGCGATACTACCTTCTACAAGCACATTCCATGCAGTTTCCGAAAACTCTGAAAAATCCTGATGCAAAAAAAATTCCATTTAAATTATTGTCCTTGGTCTACACTTGCACCTGACGCACATCGCCCCGGTGGTTCGGTGCCGGGGAGTGCAGATGTGGTCTATCGTCCCAGCCAGAAATTTTACCAGTATAATGATAGCAACTTTTCCCTCATTCTTACGCCGTGACTACTTTTGATCTGAACATTCTCCCCATTCATAGAAATAATGGACAGGAAATCCCAGACCTGCCCGGTTTGCTGGCTGTCACGCCACCTCGGAAAACAGCGCGAGGGCGTGAGAACGATACATTGATCCTGTATCTTATGCTCTCGGGGAATGCGACATTTTCAGCAGCAGAACTCAAAGCACTGATTAATAAAACCGCGACGATGTTCTACCAAACCACAGGCTCGCTGACCTTTGCCATGCGCAAGATAGCAGAGAACATCAATACTGCCCTGTTGGAACGCAATCTATCAACTACAGGACGTGGACAATATGCACTAGGTTATCTTGCGCTTGGGGTGATGCGCGGCGAGCAATGCACATTGCTGCTCAGTGGACCGACACACGCCGTTTGGGTCAGCGAGGGGAACTCACGTCATATTTATGATCCGGCGCTTTCAGGCAAGGGGCTGGGGTCGAGCCAGAGTATTCAAACTTATCTTTCACAAATTGAATTTCATACGCAGGATTTGCTTGCATTGTGCGGAAAATTTCCTCGAGATTGGGAAGCCGATCTTTTGAACGAGCGTCCGCCGGCTTCGTTGGAGGCAAGCTATCGCAAGCTGACGTTAACGCAAGGTGATTTGAATGCCGCATTGATCCAGGCTCATAATGGACGCGGTGTGCTTACTATTTTGCGACCAGAAGTGAGTGCAAGGCGCCAGGTGCAGTCAAGCCTCGCGGTTCCGCCGAATGCAGCGGCTCAGGAAGTTGTCACTGATACACCTCAGGAGGCACCTGCTATTCCCGAATTTTTCACAACGCAAACAGAAGAACCGGTGAATGAAAAGGTGCCTGATCAGGTTCCATCCAATTCTCCAGCCGCTGATTCCTCGATTACAGAGGAAGAACTCGACGCCCTGGCAGATTTTGCGGCGCACATGGTGCAGCCATCAGCCTACGCGATTCCTCCGCAGCCAGATCACTTGCCGCCTCTGCCCGGGACAGAGACACAGACAGATACATCCTCTTCCTCGCGGGCATTCCCCTCTTCCATTCCACGGGCAGCATCGGAAGAACCTGTTTCCACGCCAGTGATTCCCTCCCCGGCTGAAATAGAAGAAGAGACCGTAGCAGAAGAGGAAACAGAAGAACCAGTCATCCCTAAACGAAAGCGCGAACGAGTCAAATCGAACGCACATGCTGAGGCAACGCGTCAGATGGCAAAGGTAATGGTCGGCGGAATCAAAGCCGGTCGCCGCGTGAACGAGCGCCTGGGCGCAGTTTTCCAAAGATTTATTCCGCGATTGCTGCCCGGAGTCGAATCCAATCAAGCGGTTGCCATGCCAACTTATATCCTGGTATTCATTGCATTGGTCATTCCCGTGTTGGTCTCGGTGGTTTCATGGGTTATCTACAATAAATACGGACTCAGCGAGCGCTATAACGAATTGTTTGTGACGGCTGCCAATGCCCGCGCCCGCGCCGTCAGCGACACTGACCCAACGCGACAACGCGATGACTGGCTACAGGTGTTGGATTATGTAAACCAGGCACAGAAATACCGCGAGCCAAACGAATTGAAATTGATGCGTGATGATGCCCAGGCAAATCTCGACAAGCTAATGGGCGTGCTACGACTTGAATTCAAGCCCGCCTTCTCCAATGGACTGGGCGGAAACGCTCAGATCAGCCGTCTCGCCGCCAGTGAAAGTGAACTATATATGCTCGATGCACAAAGCGGCAAAGTTTTGCATGCCTCCTATAACGGGCACAGTCTTTCGCTGGATAATACGTTCAGTTGTCAACAGGGAAGCTACGGGGGCTATCAAGTCGGCGCGCTGGTGGACATTCTCGCCCTGCCCAAAGTCAACGGCGTGGGCGCAACTGTGCTTGGCATTGACGGAGCTGGAAAACTTTTGTATTGCGCGCCCGGACAAGTCCCGCAGGCTTTCTCCCTCCCAGACCTCCCCAACACGAACTGGGGTCGTATTAGCTCCTTTGCTCTCGATAATGGAAATCTTTACGTGCTGGATGCTACATCACGCGCAGTATGGGTTTTCGTTGGAAAAGATACCGTGTTTACCGATACGCCGTACTTTTATTTCGGCAATCAAATCCCAAACATTGAGAACTCCATTGACATGGCAGCCAGCGGTGATGATCTTTACATCCTCAACGCGGATGGACATCTGACCACCTGTACATTTAGTCGCATCTCCGAAACACCGACACGTTGTCAGGATCCGGCATCCCACATCGATAACTTTCCTGTTCACCGCGATATGGATATCTTTGCTCAGGCGCACTTCACACAACTGGCTCTCACGAGTCCGCCAAACCCGGTCGTTCTTTTGCTGGATGCCGATCATCAAAGTGTGTTTCGTCTCACGCCGCGTTCGCTGGAGTTGCAGAACCAAGTCACCGGATATGCAGGCAAAGGCAATCCATTTCAGTCCGGTCCGGTAACAGCGATGACCGTCAGTCCCAATTATGTGCTTTATTTTGCGATCGGCAACCAAGTTTACTTCGCAACCAATCTTCCTTAATTAAATTATGAGTAGGGGCGACCCTTCAAGGTCGTAAAGTCATCCGCTTCCACTGGGCGGGTCGCCCCTACATTTTTCAACAAAAGGATTTTTATGTCGATCCTTGATTCCCTTTTATCACCCTTTCGCAGACAGAAAAATACACCGCCTCCTGCCCAGCCGATGATTGATCCCGCCATCAATGGAGAACAGCCGCAACTGACAATTCTCCGCACACTGGTCATCGTATATGAACCCACGATGGATTCTGGCACAGGCACAAAGCTCTCGAAGTATATGCACTGGAACAATGTGGAGGATCTCGCCCGGGGATACATGTCCGATGTGCTGCAGGCAAGCGGGGGACTTGTCCGCTATCAGATCGTTCAACGCATTGATGTAGATGGCTTCCCTGCCAAAGTGGATGGCTACGTTTACGATTCACAGACCTATCTGGCTGTGATGCGCGGCACTCGGCCTCCGTATATGCCACAGGAAGCAAATTACCACGAGATTATCGATCGCTTCAACATCTTACAGCGCGTTGCTCAAAATGAAATTGATGAAGTCTGGATCTTCAATTTTCCCCATGCTGGCTTTTATGAATCCATCATGGCAGGACCGGGCGCCTTCTGGTGCAATGCTCCGCCACTCAAAAATACGGAGGCATCGTTACGACGCTTTGTGATCATGGGATTTTCATACGAACGCGGCGTTGGTGAAATGCTGGAGAACCTGGGGCATCGCGCCGAGTCGATCATGGAAAAGACATTTGAAAAATTAAGAGGCGAAGATAACCTGTGGAAGCGATTTACGCGCTATGACAAGACCAGTCCTGGTCGGGCGGCAGTGGGCAATGTCCATTTTGCGCCGAACAGTGTGCGCGATTACGATTGGAACAATTCATCCGTTGTCGTCAGTGAATGCGACGACTGGCTGGATAATTTCCCCAATTTCAAAGGCGTGAGGCGCAAGGTCACCGCCAGCGATTGGGGCAATGGGGATACCCGTAAGCACCACCTCTGGTGGCTCACCCATCTTCCCAAAACAGCCGGGCGGATTAACGGCATTCATAATAACTGGTGGCAATACATTATGAATCCAAACAATGTGGATATATAGCAAAGGATTACTGACCTCAGCACAAGTAGGGGATTCACCTATTCCTACATACAAAACTGAAGAGGAAATTATCGTTAAGCTGTAATTTTCCTGATTGTGGCAAGAGAATAAAATGAGATAAGCCTATTGATTCATTAAGCCCTGCTTACCTCTCTATGTCTAAACGTAAGGTCAAAGTAGTATCAACATGAATAGGTTTATGTATCCGAATCGTAAATTCTTTGCTTACATGGTTATCATCCTTACGTGGGCCGGCTATGTAATCATTTTTGAGATCTATCATTATCAATTAGGACCTGGTATCGCGCCGCTCGCGATCATCCCCGTAATAGGAGGAAGCTGGTTCTTCGGCATGTGGGGAGGGATATTTACAGCAATTTTCTCTATTCTTTCCGATGCAGGTATCCTCATGCTCGATGGTTTATCTTTGAGGACCTTATATGAAGCCCCCGGCAATATCATCGGTGTGTTTTCTTTGCTCATCATTGCTTTTGTGGTTGGTAGGCTTTCTACAATCACTCGTGAACGCCAGGAAGCCATTCGCAAACTTGAGGAATATGAAAAGAGCCGAAAAACCCATACGGAGTTCCTGGAATTACTCAACCAGATTACTGCCAAAGCGTTAGAGACAGATAGCTTCCAAATCACGCTGGAGATATTAACGGAAAAGATCGCCAAGCTCTTTTCTGCCGACGATGCTTTTCTCGCGTTATGGGATGTAGAACGGGCAGTGCCAATCCCAACCATAGCCTTTGGCTCGATGAAAGATATTTATCCCTACATGCAATTCGAGCCTGGGGAAATCACTCTCACTGCTTCCGTAATGAAAGTAGAACATCCGCTTCCGATCGAGAATGTAGAAACTTCCGAATACATCAGTCCCAAAGTCGCTGGCATATTTCCCAGCCGCTCGATGTTAGCTATTCCGCTGATTACACAGCAGCGCAAACTTGGCTCCATCATTTTAGGATATAACCGAAAACGCACATTTGATCGTGCAGTTATTGTTCATGCGGAAATTACCGCAGAACAAGTAGCCCTGGTGCTCTCCAAGTCGCAATCCCTGGAAGATGAACGCAAGCAGGTCCGTCAGTTGACTACCTTACACGATGTGGCATTAATATCCATCGAAGCAAGCAATGAAGATCAATTGATCGAGAGTGTAGCAGAAATTATCCACCGAAATTTGTTCCCTGATAATTTTGGCATCATGCTATTGGACAAAAGCAAAGAGGTTCTTCATGCCCATTCCTCCTATCGGTTTTACTCTGCAGAAAATCTGGAAATGAAGGATATGCCGATCGGGCAAGGGATCACAGGCATGGTTGCCCAAACAGGCCAGCCTCAACGTATTGGAAATGTGCGACGCGTTCAACAGTACGTTGACATGGATGAACGAACAGTCGCAGAATTATGTGTTCCTATTAAATTCAGGGAACGCGTTTTAGGCGTGATCAATGCCGAAAGTACAAAGCGGGATGCGTTCACGGAAGAGGATGAGCGTATGCTGGTTACTCTTGCCGGGCAACTTGCCACCGCCCTCGAACAACTCCGCAGAGCAGAAGATGAGCGGAAAGTGTTAGATCAACTCGCTCATTCCAACGATCTTACCTATGCCATTGCACAGATCGCAACCCAAATCGAAAAATGTCTAACTGCTGATGAAATCATTCGAACGATGGGTGATGAACTGAAGAAGCTTGAGCTGACTTGCATTATGAGTGTTTATGAAAAAAGCCGCAAATCATTTCGGGTGAACTACACTTCATTATCCCCTCAATTTCTTGAAATTGTGGAACATGGCCTTGGCTATCCACTCATTGAATACACGTTCTCCAAGTACAAGCTAAATTCAATTGTGAAATCGGAAGATGTATTGCGACCCATGGCTGTCATCGAGCCGGAAGAGGAAATCGCCGCTTTATTCACTCATATTAATAAAGAGCGAATTCCAGCTACACTCAATAAGATTGGAGTAACAAACGGGACAGAACCCTTGCGACTACCCTTGGTATTTGAAGAGACCCTGCTGGGAATTCTGTGGGTGTGGGGAAAAACGATCTCAAGGTCCGATCTGCCTATTATGTCCATCTTCGCTAAACAGATCGGCATCTCGCTCGAGCGTGCACGCCTCTTTCAGGAAGTCCAGAGTCTGGCTCTAACCGATCCGTTGACCGGTTTGCAAAATCGTCGCAGCCTCTTTGAATTGGGGAGGATCGAGCTCGCCCGAGCACAGCGCATGGATCGCCCATTCTGTTGTCTGATGCTCGATTTGGATCACTTTAAACAAGTCAATGACACGTATGGGCATCCCGTTGGAGATTTGGTGCTGCAGGAGTTCGCCAAACGATCAGCAAAATCGGTGCGCGAGGTAGACTTAATCGGTAGGTATGGCGGCGAAGAACTGATTATTTTACTTCCTGAAACAAACAAAGAAAGAGCGCTCATGGTCGCTGAACGAGTACGCGCCTGCATTGCAGCAAACCCGATCAAGACGCCGAATGGAGATGTGAATATCACTGTCAGCATTGGCGTTGCGGGAATGGATCAAAACACAACACAGTTGGAAACGCTCATCGCCCGCGCAGATCAGGCAGTTTATATCGCCAAACATAAGGGCAGAAACTGTGTGGCGACTAGCGTGTAGTGCTGTCTTCCCAAATTTGATACAGTCCCAAGTTCCCTGGTTCGCCATCGGAATAAAACGTTTTGGTGACCCTGAATCCTGCTTCATTTGCCAGCATGGATAGTTCAGCTTCACTAAAGTGATGGACATACCGCAAGCCTTCTCCCCCGTTTCTCCAATCCAAGAGATAATCCTCTGCGTCCACATCGGATGGTTGGATTCCTACTTTTTCCCACGGCTGAATCCTCGCTTTGAGTTTCTCACTATTCAAGAATTGCCAATTGGAAAGAATAAACCTGCCATTTTCAGCTAACAAATCATGAACTGTTCGCAAAATATCCAAGCGAATTTCAATGGATGGAATATGATGCAATACGGCAAAGGCAGTGATCAGTTGCCAGTGTTTAGTGTTCAGCAACTCATTACTAATTACTGAAAGCTGATTGTTAAAAGCTGAAAGCTCCATCAAATCTGCCTCAACAAATTTTGCTGAAAAAACCCGCGACATAGCCTCCGCGTCTCGGAGCAGAGGCAGGCTGAAGTCCACGCCAAGATACGAGCCACGATGACCGCGCTTCACCAGTTCGCGCGCCAATTCCCCGTTGCCGCATCCCAAATCTAGAATCGACTCGTCCCCTTTCAACATTTCAAGCACGCGGCGCACTCCGGGCTGAATCCGGTGGCGCGTCGCCGAGAAGGAAGCCCCAAAGCGGGTATAAAAGTCCCGATTAATTTCAATTAAGCGTGCGGCGGTCGTCGGGTTCATGTCGCGATTATAACGGTATAATCTCGGCATGTTTTCCTCCGAAGAGATCGAGAAGCTATCGCAGGAATTTGAAACGAAGACGCCCCAGCAGATCATCGGATGGGCTGTGGATACCTTTTGGCCCCAGATCGCATTGAGTTCATCATTTCAAACACAGTCTGTGCCGCTGCTGCATATGGCTTGGTCGGTACGGCGTGATATCTTGATCTTCTTTCTTGACACCGGTTATCATTTTTGGGAAACACATATGTTCCGCGAACGCCTGGCCTCGTACTGGAAATTGAATGTACTGGATCTGTATCGCGATTCGCGTTGGGATGAGTTTGCGCGAGGGCGAACTCGCTCTTTGCCGCTGGAAGACCCAAACTTATGTTGCTTCATTCACAAAGTGCAGCCCATGCAGAAAGCGTTGAAAGATATGAAGGCCTGGATCAGCGGCATCCGCCGCGATCAAACTGCGGTGCGCGCACATGCCAAAATTCTGGAATTGCAGGAAGATGGTTTGTTGAAGATCAATCCACTCTTGAACTGGACGAAGGAAGATGTAAAGAAATATTCAGAGGAACATCGCCTGCCCGCGCACCCTTTGTATCCGCGTGGTTATCGAAGCATTGGTTGTGCACCGTGTACAATAGCCATCGGCATCAATGACGACGAGCGTGCGGGTCGCTGGTCGGGACGCGGCAAAACGGAATGTGGTTTGCACACATCCATGTTCAAGCAAAAAGATATTTCTGAAGTAAAGCAGGAATTCAAGTTGGATATTCCTGATGTGGAGAATAAGTAAACCTTGCGAAGGTTCGCATCTTTCAGATGTACCTTCGCAAGGTTATGAGATATAAGATGCAAACAGAACGACAAGAACGCCGGCGCGAAACCCATTTCCTTACCCCGGATAAAAAAGAACTCGCACGCACTGTGCTGGAGGAGATTCGACGCGGGCGTGATGTGACCAAGACTCTGCGCAGTCATCCAATCCAGGGCGGCGGATATTTGAACAAGGCCATGCTGGTTACGATCTACAACGAAATGATCGCTGCGGGGGAACTGGAAGAAGATATACATCTGCTCGACCTCATCCGCATGAAACCGATGCGTACGCTTTCCGGTGTGACAACGGTCACGGTTCTGACGAAGCCATACCCCTGTCCCGGCAAATGCATCTTCTGTCCCACCGACGTGCGGATGCCGAAATCCTATTTGCCCGATGAGCCTGGTGCGATGCGCGGGCTGGAACATCAATTCGATCCCTATGCACAGGTTAATTCGCGGATTCAACAACTCAAATCGCTGGGACATCCCATTGATAAGATCGAGTTGCTGATCCTCGGTGGAACATGGTCGTCATATCGGCGCGATTACCAGGAATGGTTTATCAAACGCTGCTTTGACGCGATGAATACCCTCACCCCATCCCCTCTCCCAGTGGGAGAGGGTGTCCAGAGGACGGGTGAGGGAGAATTGAAACAAGCTCAATCCATCAATGAATCTGCTCAGCATCGTAACGTTGGGCTTGTCATTGAAACACGCCCCGATGAAATCACGCCCGATGAAATTCGCTGGTTGCGGCATCTCGGCGTGACCAAGGTGCAGATGGGCGCTCAAAGTTTGGATGATCGTATTCTGGAACTCAACAAACGCGGACATGATGTGGAATGCACACGGCGTGCTACCGCTTTATTGCGCGCGGCCGGATTCAAAATCGTATTGCACTGGATGCCGAACCTTTTAGGCGCAACTCCTGAATCAGACCATGAAGATTTTGCGCGATTATGGATGGATTTCTGCCCGGATGAAATCAAGATTTATCCGAACCAGTTGCTTGCGAATGCCGAGTTATATGAATACTGGCAGCGCGGGGAATTTCATCCGTACACGACCGAGCAGTTGATCGATTTGATTGCCGATGTGAAACCGACCATTCCGCGCTATTGTCGGGTCAACCGCGTGATTCGCGATATTCCATCAACGAATGTTGTGGAAGGGAATCGCCGGACCAGCCTGCGACAGGATATTCATGATGAGATGAGGCGACGAGGCACCGAATGTCAGTGTGTGCGCTGCCGCGAAGTGCGCGGAAAACCTGTCCAGGCTGAAATGCTCCAACTGCATGACCTCGTCTATCAAGCAGGCGCGGCAGAAGAACATTTCATTTCTTATGTGACACCAGATGATAAGTTAGCAGGTTTTATCCGCCTGTCGTTGCCGGGAACCGATTCGCCACAGACAGGCATTTCCGATCTCGATGGCGCGGCACTGATTCGTGAAGTCCATGTTTACGGACAATCGCTGCCTGTTGGTGCAGAGAAAGAAGGCGCAGCCCAACATACCGGGCTGGGGACGCGCTTGCTCGCGGAAGCAGATAAAGTTGCCAAAGCCAAGGGCTTCAAACGTATGGCAGTCATCTCAGCGGTCGGCACGCGGGAGTATTATCTTGAGCGAGGTTTTGAACGAGGGGAATTCTATTTGATGAAAAACCTTGCGAAGGCTTGAAACCTTCGCAAGGTTATAACTGAATCAGCTGCCGGCTGCAACAGAGCCGTTCCTCATCCGTATTTAATGAATAAGAATTATGTTAATCATCCGATTGTGTGCTTGACTAGCCCCTCTCAGAGTGTCACAATACTAACTTATGGACTACAAAGATTACTACAAAATCCTGGGTGTAGATCGAAAAGCAGGCGAAGACGATATCCGAAAGGCATACCGCGACCTGGCAAAAAAGTATCATCCCGATCTTAACCCAAACAATAAACAAGCCGAAGAACGCTTCAAAGAGATCAATGAAGCCTACCAGGTTTTGAGTGATCCGAAAAAGCGCGAAGTTTATGACAGGGTGGGAAGCGATTACTCCAACTGGCAACGACGCGGCGCGCCTGGTAACTTCAACTGGGAAGACTACGCAGGTGGTTATCCCGGTGGCGGTACGCGCGTCAATGTCAACATGGAAGATTTCGAGAATATGTTTGGCGGTGGTGGAGGTGGTTTTTCTGATTTCTTCCGCACCATCTTTGGGATGCGCGATGCCGAAACAGCCACGCGCTCGCGCCCACAAGGGTATCAACAGCCGCTCGATATCACCTTGGAAGAAGCCTATCGGGGTGCCATGCGTGTGATCCAGGGCGATGGCAATCAAAAGCAAGTTCACATTCCGGCAGGTGTGCGAACTGGTTCAAAAGTGCGCGTTGCCGGCGCAGGTCCCAATGGCCTTGACTTGTATCTAATCATCAACGTTCCGGAAGACAGCCGCTTCGAACGACGCGGTAATGATCTTCATACCACGACAACCGTTAGCGTGTTTACCGCGATTCTTGGCGGCGAAGCCGAGGTGGAAACACTGGATGGAAAAATCAAATTGAACGTTCCTGCGGGCACACAGCCTGAGCAGGTCTTTCGGCTGGCTGGACGCGGTATGCCGCAGGTTAAGACGCCGAATCAAAAAGGCGATCTATATGTGCGTCTGAAAATTCAAATTCCCAAATATCTTTCTGCCAAACAACGTGAATTATTGGATGAAGCCTCACGGCTTAAATTCTAGGAAGGAAACATGAAACGCGTTTTACTTGTCATCTCGATTTTGATCATGGCATCCCTTGCCTGCCAGGTGAGCGCCCCGGCGTTTGCCCAGCCGACCGCGGCAGCACCCGATATCCAGGTCGCTCCGCCTGTTTTGCCAGCCAATGCACCAGACCCAAAGCAAAGCGACAATGTACTCGTCGCGATGTATGCGCAGGTTCTTCCAGGCGTTGTCTCCATCAACACGGGTCAAGCTCTTGGCTCTGGTTGGGTGTTCGATAACGATGGGCATGTCGTGACCAATAACCATGTCGTGGAAGGATCCAGCGAAGTGGAGGTGGATTTTCCATCCGGCTATAAACCCCGCGGCACGGTGATCGGCACCAGCGCCGATGCGGATATCGCCGTCATTAAAGTGGATGCGCCTGCAGATCAGATCCATCCATTGGCGATCGGCGACTCGAGCCAATTACAAGTCGGGCAAACGGTCGTAGCGATCGGAAATCCCTTTGGCTTGAATGGAACGATGACAGTTGGTATCGTCTCTGCATTGGGACGAACACAACCCATGACTCAATCACCGCAAGGTGGCTTCTTCAGCAACGGCGATATTATTCAAACAGATGCTGCCATCAACCCGGGAAACTCCGGCGGTCCACTATTCAATATCAACGGTGAGGTTGTTGGTGTCAACCAATCGATCCTCACGGAGAACGTGAACCAAACCACTGGAACGGCATCGAATTCTGGCGTTGGTTTTTCGATCTCCGTTAACCTGGTAAAACGCGTTGCCACGGGATTGATCCAAAACGGCAGCTATGACTTCCCCTATTTAGGCATTGAGTTTCGCAGTGATCTGTCACTTGATCAGATTCAAGCGCTTGGGCTCCAAAACTATATCGGTGCATATGTTGAATCAGTGACCCCAGGGGGTCCTGCTGATAAAGCAGGCATTCATGGTGGCGACCAAAACACGAGTGACCCCAATCTGAAAGCCGGTGGCGACCTCATCATCGCTGCAGACGGCCAGCCGATTCAAACATTTGACAGCCTGCTGAGTTATCTTTACACCAAGAAATCTCCTGGTGATAATGTTGTTCTCACCATTCTGCGCGGCGGACAAAAACAGGATATCACTGTGACACTTGGGAAACGTCCATCCCAGTAATTTAAAGAAAACGGACGGCAGATCGATTTGCTTGGCAAATCGTGCCGTCCGAATTTTTTAACCGAAGCGTTCCTCGCGCCATACATCGGCTCGATTGTGATAGCCTGCCTGCTCCCAGAATCCCCGTCGGTCACGCGGCATAAATTCCAATGAGCGAAGCCACTTTGCACCTTTCCAGAAATAAGGTGATTCTGAATTTTTCTGGCTGGGAATATGCCCCACTACTCCACGCAAAGGATACCCATGATCGGGGCTGATCGGCTCGCCGTTAAAATGGGTCGCCATTACGAAATTATCCTGCAGTACAACTTCCAGTGGCAGGTTGACGGTGAATCCGTATTCGGCATGTTGCATCACATGCGTGGCTTCCGGCTTGATCTTGAAAAGACCGTTTTCCACCATTGTCTTAACCGAGACACCCTCCCAAACTGTATCGAACTTGCTCCAACGCGTGACACAATGAATATCCATCTCGATTTTAGTACGCGGCAATCGATTGAATTCGTCCCAGGTCCAGCGCTTCTCTTCCTCCACTAAGCCCCAGACGCGGAAATCCCATGTCGCAGGGTTGAAGTGAGGCACAGGTCCATAATGCAAAACAGGAAACTTTAGGGTCAACGATTGACCGGGTGGAAGGCGTCCTTCTTTGCGAACGCGTTCCTCCTCCTTACGGCGATCAGGTCCTTCAAATGAAAACATGGATAATACTCCTCGCTAAAAATTATATCAATTTGCACACCCAGTAGACTGCTGTAAACCGATTTTTGTTACAAACCAATTCTTACGGGTTTATTACGCAGTAGCGCAAAATTAAGTCAGCGGCAGGAAAAGATGCAAGATGGAAGTATATTGTAATGGGGCTGAATTGTATTTTTCATGGTTCTCCCTCTAAATCGGTTTATAATGGGCGGCGGAGAGAGACCCGTGTCCCGTAACTTTTATATCTTATTTGGCGTCCTGTATTTAGAGCAGGATAAATATGGAAGCGCAGCCTAATGACGACTGACGGAGTTGCACTGCTCAAAGCGGCTCAAAAACTTGACGAAGAAGCTTTAACAGCCATCTTCGATCAATACGCGCCTGCCATTTACAAGTATACACTGCGCTTATGCCACGATCCAATCATCGCGGACAATATCGTTGGCGATGTGTTTGCACAATTATTGGAACAATTTGCGGGTGGTAAAGGTCCCAGGACGAATCTTCGATCCTATTTATATCAGACTGCTTACCACCTGGTTGTTGACCGTTCACGAGATAACCAGCACAACGCGCCGCTGGAAGTTGCGGTGGGCACCTATGAAAAAGGTCATCTTATGCCCACGCAGACTCAAATCGAAGAACGGGTGATGATGGAAGCCTTGATTGCTGCCATGAACACCGACTTGACCGAAGATCAGCGTCATGTAATTATCCTGCGTTTTCTGGAAGACTTCAGCCTGAAGGAGACCGCTGAAATCATTGGGAAAGAAGTGAACAATATTAAGGTTATTCAAAACAGAGGAATCGCCAAGTTGAGGAAGGCATTAGGCCTTGAACTTGAAGAAAGCTGGTGAGCTCCATGGCATTCGATCAATATGACATTGATGTTTTTCAACTACTGAAAAAGTTAAAAGGTGCCAATGGAGCATATCCTCAGGAATTACTGGCGTCACGCCGTCAGGTGTATTTAAAACAGGTTGCACAGATCGGTGGAGGTGTGGGGTTAGCAGCACTAAAAAATACAGCGAAAACTGGCGGTAAGGTAGCCGGGTTACCTCCGGCTGCGGGCGCATTACTGGAAAGCCTGCTGGTGGTGGCCATTGTTGCAGAAGCCGGAACGGTGACATATCTTTATCGCGACAAAATCAAAGAGGTCTTTCAGAACATTTCCAATTCGCCCAAAGTAGAACAAATTTCCAATCCGCCTGTGTTGTCTTCGCCTATTCCAGGGCTTGAAATTTCGGTCTCACTGACTCCGGCTGCCAACGAAACGAGCACTGAAACTTCAACTCCTGAAGTCACTCCCTCTCTGTTAGCTGAACAACCAACCAACGTGACGGGTGATCAGAGTAGTGGAGGAGGCAGTCCGGCTGTTTCAACACCCGCTGCGACCAGGGGAAACAACGGCAATCAGTATGGGCATACCCCAATTCCACAAAGAACAAAAGTGCCGGGCAATAATAGCAACCATAACAACGATACTCAAAATCAAACGGACCCGGGACATAGGCATAATTAAGGTTGTAGCAAGATTCCTACAAATCAAAAGGAGGCACTCGTGCCTCCTTTTATATTTTGCTAACAATCTCATGCTACACTTTACGCGTCAAAACAGGTTCATTGGGAATCGCCGTGATTATCCAGCATATCTGGCGTAAGGCGACATTAATGTCGCCCTACATTTGGCGACTCATCACGGTTAATCCTGGAGAGCCTCAAAACATGAGCGCGTAAATATGCCAAGAGGCAGTATAATTTTTCGCCTGAGAAGGTAAATAATGCTGAAAAACTTTGTGAAAATTTTCGGGGGAGACCCCAACAAAAAAACCATCGAACAATATAGTGGCATTGCCAAAGAGATCAACTCGCTGGAGCCCCAATTTGAGGCGTTAAGTGATGAAGCTTTGCGCCTTAAAACGGACGAGTTCCGCAAGCGGATCTCAGAGTCTGTTGGAGATCTGGAAGGGCTGGAGGAAAAGGAAGCGTTCAAGTTCCAGCAGGAGGCGCTCGAGGAAGTTTTACCGGAAGCCTTTGCAGCCGCGCGCGAAGCCTCCAAACGGACGCTGGGTCTGCGCCCTTATGATGTCCAATTGATCGGCGGCGTGGCATTGCATCGCGGCTCGATTGCTGAGATGCGTACAGGCGAAGGCAAAACACTTGTTGCTACATTGCCGATCTATCTTAATGCGCTTCTT